>Ga0078972_1006154_pt1 | contig 29065 bp, 4 predicted proteins | sample YelNatPaOPGAMG01_FD_67568 | JGI IMG/M metagenome (GOLD analysis project Ga0078972, IMG submission 67568) | Hot spring thermophilic microbial communities from Obsidian Pool, Yellowstone National Park, USA - OP-RAMG-01 (SPADES assembly) (version 2) | ecosystem: Environmental > Aquatic > Thermal... | reverse complement strand
CACCAAAACCATCACCGGCAACATCAAAGGCAAAGTAATCTTTTTAAAGATCTGCCAAGCATTCGCCCCATCTACTCGGGCTGCTTCATAAAGTTCGCGCGGTATCGTTTGTAAACCCGCCAAAAATATCAAAAATCCCCAACCAAAACCTTTCCAAGAATGCACAATTGCTACGCAATTAAGCGCGGTATGCGGGTCAGAAAGCCAACTTCTTGCCAGATGCGGAAACCCCAATTTTACCAACCAACTATTCAGTATCCCATAATTGCCATCCAAAATCCACTGCCAGACCAATCCCACCACTACTTCTGATAAGACCGGCGGAATAAAAAATACCATACGGTAAAAATTCTTAAATCTTATTTCCCGATCGCAAGCCAATGCCAATAAAAAAGCCAAAGCATTCTGAAAAGTAAGGGCAATGATGGTAATATAAACGGCATTCCACATAGAATACCACCAGATTTTATCTTCAAAAAATATCTCCTTAAAATTCCCCAACCCCAAAAAAACTTTTGTAGGCGATATACCATCCCAACTGTAAAGCCCTAATTGGAAAACCCTTATAAAAGGATAAATATAAAATATAGAAAAAATAATTAAGGCGGGCAGAATAAAAAGATAATTTTCTAAAGTTGATTTGACTTTTATTTTATTCAAATTTGTAGTTTTTAAATTTGGTTATCTTTGGTTATCTTCGTTAATACCGTTTTTTATTTTCTTAACGCAATAATTAACTACTTTTATTTTTTGCTAATTCTTTCTCTTTAATCTTTTGCACCTCTTCCGCCACCTGCTGGGGCGTTTTTTCTCCAATAATAATTGACTGGATCCCTTTATCAAACGCCTCAATTACACGCGGAAATTCCGAAATGCCCCAGATACGCGGATGGGTAGTAATCTCCATATCATCGGCGAATTCCGCTAAATGCGGATGGATACTACTTAAACTTTCTTTATTGGCCGGTAAATTAAAGGTCTGCTGAGCAAGAAAAATCTGTTGTTCTTTATCAGTCAACCACTTTAAAAATTTAATTGCTTCCTTTTTTAAAGGCGAATTGGCATTTACCATAAAAGAAGAACCTGCTCCTCCCCAAATAGAACGGGGAAACTTGTCCGAAACGCGCGGTGGAGGTATTACGCCATAATCTAAATCCGGGTTCATCCCTCTATATACATTGACACACCAAGAACCATTGAAACCAAAAACCGCTTTCTCGTTAGCAAAGAGTTGTTCAGCGGTCTTATTAATCATTGTCACAATTCCGTTATAAAGCAAACCTGCTTCCTGCATCTGTTTAAACAAACTTAAAACCCTAACCCAATCAGGGTCAGTATAAGGCACTTCTCCTTTTATGGTTTTAATCACTTTATCTTTCCCCATAATATTAAAAGCGAAATTATTTGCCAAACAGTCGATCATCCACAGTTCTGCCCAACCCGAAACCAAACCCTGCAATCCTTTTTCTTTAAGTAATTTACCTATATTAATAAATTCCTCAAAATTCTGAGGCGGTTTATCCGGATCAAGCCCCATCTCCTTAAACAATCTTTTATTATAAACTATCTGAATCGTCATTATATCGATCGGGACCCCATAGATACCGGGTTTTACGCCATAGGTATTATCAGACGTAAATTCATTTACTTCCAGCGCTTTTTTAAAGAAACGCTTTCTCCATTCGCCACTTAAAGCGTCCATCTCATCAGTTAAATCTTGCACATAGCCTGCCTTAATAAAAGACGCGAAATCCCGCATCTCCCCCAAAATTCCGAAAATATCCGGAAGGGTATCTCCCTGCGCAGCAGCACGTACCTTCTGGGTATAGGCATCCGAAGGAGCGTAAAGTTCAAAATTTACCTTTACCCCGGTTTCCTTTTCATAGCGTTCGGCAAGCTCTAAAAAAGCATCTTTTCTGTCAGTCATCCAGTGCCAAACCGTGATAGTTTTCTGGCTTAATTCTTCTTTTTTGGCGCAGCCAGTAAATAAGAAAGAAAAGCCAGCTAATAGAAAACAAAAAATAGAAAGAGAAAGGATTGTTTTTTTCATCTTTTTTCTCCTTAATTTTACCCCATTATTACCTTGATCTGATGTATTTTACCATCAGAATGCGGCTTAATCAAGTTTGTTTCTATTTTTCTGCCATCTAAATATACTTCTTTTATCCCCTTATTTACTCCTTGGGGGTTCTCTATTTCTATCTCATAAGTTGCCCCCCTAAAATGCCTTCTAATAAATGTTTTTTTCCAGCCTGAAGGAAGGCAGGGGTCTATTATTAACCCTTCAAAATCATGCCTTATTCCCAAAAGCCATTCTGTAGCCGCCATAAAGGTCCAACCTGAAGTCCCCGTAATCCAAGTAAATGCCCCTTCGCCGTAAAGATAAGGATGCTGTGGCCCCACGAGATATTCTGCATAAACATAAGGCTCAGTTTTATACAGATCATAATCCTTCTGTTTATTGGGCATAAGTTTTCTCATCGATTCATAAGCAAAATCTCCTTCGCCTATTTTGAGCAAAGCAGTAATCATAAATGTAGAGGCATGGCAAAAGACCGCAGCATTTTCCTTCGTCCCTTCTGAAAACATACTGATTCTTCCGAGATGGGGGTTAAATTTAGAATACGCAGGATAAAAAAGCGCCAAACCATGCGGGCCATCAAGGTACTTTTTCACTGCATTAACAATCTTTTTGGTTTTTCCCTCATCAGGGATACCTGCCAAAATTGCCCAAGCTTGCGCATTGATAAAGATCTTTCCTTCTTCATTGTTCTTGCTTCCATAAACTTCATCGTAATCCGTAAAACCTCTTACATACCAATCTCCATCCCAAGCGCACTTTTCTATACGTTCGCTCATTATCTTTGCTTTCTCTAAAAATTCCTCTGCCTTGTCTTTCTTTCCAATTAACTGCGCCAACTCTGCTAATTGTTTCAAAGAACGCACCAAAGCCTCTGCCAGCCATACGCTTTCGCCTTTTAATTTTATTCCTGCGGCATCAATCGCATCATTCCAATCCGCATGCCCAATTAAAGGTAATCCGCGCTTACCCACATCATTAAAGGTAAACAAAAGATTCTTCTCTAAATGTTCAAATAAACTGCCTTCTTCTTCGTGGGTTGGCCCACCGGAAAAATGCGGGTCAACCCGCCAACCCCCAACCCACTTATCTTTTAAATAAGGAACAACTTCATTTAAAATCTCTTTATCCCCAGTTTCTTTTACATAGGCATAAACCGTTGAGGTAAGCCAAACCTGATGGTCTTTATTCGGTCTAAATTGATGCGGGCCCAAGGTATCGGACCAGCCGGGGCAAGATGTGCCATCCTGTCTGATTAAAGAGGCAATTTTTAAAATCCTTTTACGGGTCAGTTCTGGATTAATACTGACAATACTTTCCGAATCCTGACAAGAATCTCTATAACCTCTGCCGCCTGAGCCTTCATGGTAATAAGAAGGAGAACGGCTCCAAAAATTACAGATATAAAGTTGATACTTAAGCCAGATATTTACCAAAAGGTCAAAATCCTTATCCGGTGTCTTTACCCAAATATTATCCAGAATCCTTTTTTCCCAGATTGCTTTTGTATTTTGAAACTCTTTCTTAACATTTTCTAAATCTCTATATTTATTAATGATCCTTTTTACTTTTTCCGCTTCGAGTTGCCCTAAACAGATGCTAAATTCTTTGGTCTCTCCTGCCTTAAGTTCAACCCGATGTTGAAAACAGGCAATCCCGTCTTCTCCGGAACAAAAAGTAATGTCCTTCATACTGCCTTTAATAATACTCTCGGGTTTTTCTTCGGTATTGTATTTACCTAAAAAAGCATTTTTTCTGGTAGCGCATTTTTTCACCGGAAGACTGGAAGCAAAAAAACAGATATACTTAAAAGGCTGGATATTTAAATCCTGCCAAAAAGCGGTCTTTTTGGCAAAAATGGATTGCGTCTCGGCATCAAACCAGACGCGGTTATAAAGATTCATAATATTGCGATATCTCAATTCCATATGGTAGTCGCCAATTAACCATTCTACATAAGGATAAAGTTCTAATTTATGCGGTTTCTTGGTCTGGTTGACAAGGGAAACCCACCAAATTTCACAATCATCAATATCAGGAACATAATAGGTGATTTTGACGCGTATTCCATTATATAAAGATTCAATTACCGTGTAACCTAATCCGTGGCGCGCCTGAAAATAATCCGGTTCTACGCGCAGAGGCTGATAAGTAGCTGACCAAATATAAGGTTTTTTAGGATTGGTAATATCCCTTATGTATAAATATCTTCCCGGACGGTCAAAATGCCACCCCTCAGGTAGCCAGCGCAAAATTCTGTCGGTCCGACAATCCAGATAAAAACTGTATCCGCCCGCGCATTGAGAAATAATTGCGCAATACCGCTCATTAGTTAAATAATTAATCCATGGCCGCGGCAAAAGCGGAGTTTTCATTATAAACTCTTTGCCATCATCGGAAAAACAGCCATACTTTAAAGACATATTTTTTCTTGCCCTCCTTTTTTAAAATTTAAAAGATAATAATAAATTGCTTTAAAAAATAACACAATCTTCTTAAGGCGTCAAGTTATTTTAAGAGGATATCCTTTTTTGTTTATTTGGCAACACAAAAGCGCTAAGGATATTTTACACTACCAAACTAATTCCGGCGCAAAATACGCGAAACTTCCATCAGTTGGGTATCTTCAAATTCTACCCCTGCACGCCAATTGTTTAAATGCGGTTTAACCCAAACCACTTTGCCCCGCGTATAAAATGGTGCGCTTTTTTTATCAACTTCCAACCACATCTCTAAAGGAACGTAAGATTTCAGAGGGTAATTAGAGATTAACCCTAACCCTCTTGCCGAAATATCCAAGCTTTCTCCATCGCCTTCTTGATTACTTTCTAAATCAAGAAATTTTACCGGCAATTTTACCGTAAATCTCTCAAAGATACGTTTGTCTTTGTAATGGTTATTCTGTTCCATTTATGCTCCTTCCTTATTTATCTGCTTAAGGTTATAGATTTTATATTTTATCATAAAAATTTTCTTTTAAAATCAATTTCTTGCCAAACCTCAAGCCATTCCTAAAAGCTGGCTAAAGCTCATCATCTGTGTTTCTTCTAGTTCTACCCCCACGCGATATCCTTGCGGCTCAAAATCTTTTGACCAAACCACCTGCCCTTTTAAATACAGAGGTTTTCCGTCGACAGGCATGCGAAGCCAAATTTCCAAAGGAGTGTATTCAGGCAGTTGTTGTTGTGTTACCAAACCAATGCCTTTGGCGCTTAAATCAAAAGTTTGGGCTTCGCCTTCTTGATTACTCGAGATATCCAAATAACGTAAGGGCAATTGCGCCGGAAAACGTGCAAAAATCCGCCGATCATTCATATACTCACCTCCTTTCTCTTCAATCTCGGTTTGCCACCAATGCCTACTTATAGTTTGCGGACAATACTTACTCATAAATTGGTATATTTTTTCTTTATCCGCCTCTTTTATGCGCACAAAATAGAACCCATAAAGATAATGGCCATCAATCGTTTTATGCCAAACCCTCCACAGTTCTAAATCCAATACAAACTCTTCGGATAAAAAAATATTTACCTTTAATAAATTATCTCTGGGTAGTTTATCGGTTAAAACTAATTTAATGCCCTTAAAACTGATATCTAATATCTTACAAGACAAAATTTTTTCTTCCGAACATAACTTTATTTTTGCCAACCAATTTATTTGCCACCTTGCTACCTGTCTTTTTATACGCATGGCACTTACTCCTTTCTTTGTTATTTAAAATAATGACAAAAATACAAACTACCCAACACCACTAATGTAAAATCCAAAATTATCGAAAATAGTATAAAGGTAAAAACTGCAAACAGATGCCTTTTAATCCAAGAAAACCATTTTTCCGGAATTATGGATTTGCGATGCATAATCCAATCCGAGATAGGCGCGGAGATATTATCGCAAATCTGTTCAAAAAGAACGCGCAGACTCGCAGGGACAAAACCCAAAATAAAAATTGCCTTGCCAACTGCCCAGATTATTTTAAAACCATAAAAATCAACGCTCTTTTTTGCCTCCTCTTGATATTGACAATGCGCCCCTTTGCTAAAATAGCGCGCCAAACCAATTACCAAAAGATTGTAAGTGCTGATGAGAAAGCCTCCGCATAAAATTACATGCAGCAGCAAAAACGACTGCCACCAACCCGGTAAATAAACAAACCAACTAAAATAATTGGGAATAATCTGGACAAGATTATATAAAATATGCGTTCCCAACTGCCCTAACCCGCAAAAAATCCCCACTGCCAAAGTTTGAGAAATACGGTAATCATTTTTATCCTGGCTTAAATACTGGGCAATATAATCCGCGCTTAACCAAGCAAAGAAACCGCTGATAAGCTCCCAAATCGCCACTTCTCCTACAAAAAGTTTTCCGCTGGTTAAACTTGCATTTTTAAGCAAAAGATACGCCCCTAATCCGCCGCTAAGATAAAGCCCTCCTAAAATAGCCGCTAAGCCAAAACCGCCAAAGATAATTACCCGCCAAAACTTACTGCTTAAAACTTGACGCAACAAACTTAAGAAGCGCGTCTTTATTTGTGAAAACAACCCCTCTTTGTTTGTCCCTGCCAGCCAATCATCTACTTTAGGCGTAATCTCCAGCAAAGGTTTAGCACCTTTATTTAAAGTTTGAGTCTCTCCTTCTTTAACCCTAACCGCATGCCAATAATTTGGCTTAACTGGATAAATATAAATTTCTTTTGCCATCTGCCTTAGGCGAGGGTCTTGCAAGATGATTGTTTGAACAGATAATAAATTGATTGCCTTTCCTCTGATATCCATAGTTTCAACATACCTTCTTAAGAGATCGCGCAAAGAGGAATCCGTCAAATTGCGATATAAACAATTAAACCTTAAAAATAATAACTTAATTTTTTTTCTTAAAGAATAGGGGATAAACAATAAACCTAAAAGATAACGCGTAGAACAAATAGCATTGTGCAACTCTTTGCTGATACGAACATAAATAAGCAACCTTCTTTCTAATTCCTCTTTACGGGCGTCATCCTTTAACAAAATTTTACCATCATATCCTGCGTTGCTAAAAAGTCTTAAATTATTGTAAACAAATAATTCCAATCTCCCCCACTCCTTTATGACATAATTGTTAAGCTTCAAAAGAAAAGCATGATTAACGCTTGCCATCCTAATCGGGTTTTCGCGCAAAAACCTTACTTCATCCACGGACAAATCAAATCCCAAAATCATTGCAGAGAGACTATTGCGTTGGGGGTATCTACTTATACTTAAAATCGTATTAATTACCCAACGGGAATAGTAAAAACCTCTTTCAAATTTTAAATAATAAAAATACGCATAGAGCCGCCATGCCTGTGCAAGAAATTTGTGTTGTTTAACTAAAACTTTATGAGATAAAAGATCGCGGTATGCGGAAATTAAAATCAAACTCACCCAAAGCATCCTTAAAACCACCCAATATAGGCTAATCCCTGCCAAAACCGCGCCTAAAAGCATAAACGTCAAAGGTAATATATCCATCTGGTCAATCCATAAGATATTTTCTTGCGCGCATAAACCTTGGTGAGCTGAAAATAATAGAATAGCCAAAGTTAAAAGGCGCTTTAAAATTCTAAGGATACCTTTGCTTAAAAATTCTTCCCCATCCTTAGAAGCAGAAATGTCTCCTGCCACAAAATGATCATCGCCCAGATGCTCTAACCTCTTGCTTAAAGGTGTATAAGCAAAAGGTACAATATCCGGGGATGAAATTTTTGCATGCCAAAGCGTACCACCTTGCGGAAAACGTTTAACTGGGCTAATAAAAATATAAGGCAAATAAGGTTTAATAATCCTGCCTAAATGTTTTTCATCCAAAGCTTCTCTGATAGGTATAGCCGCAGACATTTTGTCTCCTATAAATACGACTTTAAAAGGAAGATCGCTAACATATTCATAAAGTAAAGTGGCAAACAGTTCTTTCTCTTGTTCTAAATGAAAGGTAAGAGAAATTAATTCAGCGAGCGAATCTACCAAACAATTATGCATTGTAAATCCGGTATATGTATCTTTTTTTACCCCTCTTATTAATCCTTTTAATTTGCGCAAATAATCAGCATCCGAAAATTTAACCCAAGGACTTTCAATACATATATACGCAAGAAAAACCTTCAATGCCTGAGGATTTTTTCTAAAATATTCTAAATTGCTCTCCTGCGCTTTCTGCTCATTGTTTTCCAACTCATGCCTAATCACATCCTGAAAAATTATAGACGAACGCAATGCTGCCCAACTGATATAAACAACTTTTTTTCCGCTACTCTTTATTTCAGTTTCGCCTAAAAATGTGTAATCAATATAAGGTAATGGTGGATTGGTAATAGTAAAAGGCACAAGATTAATCTTTAATTCTGAAAACGGAGGCGAATGGTTGTAACGCGCCAGATAATCATGCAATGCTTCTGGCAGAAGAGATAAAAATAATATCAACCTTTTTTTAAGGCTGGGGTTATCTAATTCTTCTTTTTTGGGATTAAAAACTTCTCCTCGTTTTATTTCTATCTTTTTGTTTTTAATAGAGATAAGAAAACAATAGTGCGCAAATGCTTTTTCTTCTGGGGTAGGAAGGGCTATGACTGGATAGGCATGCCTTGTCTCATCAAAATTAAGCGAGAGTTGTTCTAAATTAGTAGCCTGCGTTTCCTGCATCCGGCACATCTGTTTTAAAATATTTACCTGCTCAAAGGAGAGCTTAAAATCATTAGCCAGAGCAGATAATAATTTATTTTTATCTTCCGTACTAAGGCAGATAAAATTATTCTTGTTTTGGCTTACAAATTCCATCAATTGTTTATCTGTGGCTTCGCCAAAAACTGTTTTACGCCGCTTAAGGATATATTGAAAATCCTGATAGCCGACAATCCTTAATAATTCCAAACCTGCTAAAAATAAAGAATTAGTGATGGGCCTATGTAAAGCAGGTTTTTCCTTACCGCAACTCGGAATGTGGGTGGACAAGAAAAATTGCGCAAAGGTATAATTTTCTTCCAAAGAGCCACGGTTAATGTTTCTTTGGGTAATATATTCATCGTAGGCCTTATTAAAAGCAAGCTGCTTTGCCTGCGCCATTTCTTCTTGTTGTAATCGCAGCCCTACATAGATTTCTCTATATCTTTGCATTAAATCAAAAAGTATCTTGGCTTGCGCGCACCTCTGGCGCATAAGCGCGCATAAGGAAAGCAATTTTTCTTTATGCTCTAAACCAAGCCCTTGGGGCTTCTTATCTTTAAGTAATGCTAACATCAAAGAGATTATGTTTTGACAATGGCAGAACTCCGGTTCACGTATCCATTGGCAAGCGCGGATTGCCTCAAGCGCAGCAACGATGGAGATTATTTTCCTCGGCTGGTATTTATTCGGTGCTTTTGTTTTCCTTACTTTATCTTTTAGATGGCTGATAAAGGTTGCCTGCGGACGATTAGCAATTACCTCCTTTCCATTTTTAATCGCTGATTCGATGTCTCTAAAGGTCTGTTCCAATGCTTCGTTGCGCTGCCAGGCTAAATGCCTTAATTGCTCTAATCTGCCATTAATCAACGCTATGCGGATGTTGGCTGCCTCCTTCTGGCGCAGCTCTAAGAATGAATCAGCATGCAAAAGTATCTCTTTGGCTCTTAAGCTCTGACCTAAAGCAAGTAATTCCTTGGCACTGCGCAATTCAAACATCGCCAGAATTTTTATCTTCAAAGGCGAAAGACGTAACCTTTCAATGCAAGCATCAAGGCGCCGGCAGAAATCCTTGATTGTTACCGGGCTTAATCTTGGCTGGGGTTGCAATGCCCTAAATCCGCTTAAATAACCCTGTTTAGGCCTTAACCTTGGGCTTTTTTGTTTAGACTCAATAAATTCTACTATTTCTTTGATGGTCTTACGGACAAAAGGAATATTCTCCAGTTCCTCGTTTAATTCATAATCAATGCCTTGGTCTACCGATTCAAAACATTGGTATAAAAGCTGGAAATGCGCCCGGTTATATTCCGGATAACTATACTGCCGTCCTCTTTTGGGGTAAAAATGCTGCGCGATAATCAATCCTCGGCTTAAAGGATGGCGGCGCAACACTACGCGCCCCAAGCGATGGCAACGTTGTAAACGCCGCAAGGTTAATTCTTTCTGGCGCTGATGAATCTCATTAAGCACCGCCCTTATTATCCGAAAGACTAAAGAAAACTCCTGAATCCTTAAATCTTCTTCTTGACAAATTAGGTCTGCTACCAATTTAAACTGCTCTTTTATGCCTTGCACAAAACCCGGCACCCGCACCAAGGCATAAACATAAAGCTGTTGCTGCTGACGCTTCTTTTTTGACCTTGGCAAAGCAGTTATCCTATCAATCTCCTGTTGCGTTTGGTTAGTAATTCTTTGTATCTCTTTCTGGCTTTTATCCAAGTCCTTCTTAAGTTGCATAAGTTCTTTTTTGTATTTTTCTAATTTTTTGGAAGAAACTTCTAAAGAAGGATAACTTTTTTTAAGTTTAGTCAATAACGGAAATAATGCCGGCTGAACCCATTTACTCTTCGCCAACGAAGGGGTTAATTTACTTTCCCTGCGCTGGATATATTTTTGAAGCAACTTAATCCTGCGCATCAGTTCTATCCGTTGAATAATTTTTACATAAAGACGGGTATAATAGTCAAAAATAACTAAAAATAAATCATTATCCACTGGCTCTTCTTTATAGAGCCGCTCCTGATAACCTGGCGGGATAACCGGAAGAAAATATTTATTCCTTGCTACTGCGAAAACTACCCATAAACAAGGTCTATTTCTAAAATATCCCCAAAACATTTTAAGAAGCGCCTTAAGGTTATAGCTACTGTGCTTTATTACTGCCGGCGGATAACGCTTTAACCATCTAAAACCTTTGCGCCAAAGGGATTTTTCCTTTAAGGCATCCTCTAAATCTTTAAACCAAACTTTGGCTTGCACCTCTAATTCCTTTTTTTGCGCGGGCTCAGTATTATGCGCTTTAAGATAGCGTTTTAAGCCTTGCGGCTTTAGGAAAAACTTAAAAGGCTCCCATAATGGCGCCCAAAGCACAGCGATAAATAAGGTCCCTAAAACAAAAATAGGCGCAAGCAAGAGTTTCTTTGCTGGCGGCCAATTTAACAGGGAATAAAATAACCGGCCAAAATCAAGTCCATTCACACCTAAAGGTTGGGAGCTTCCTTCATTACATTCATCGCAAATTTTTTCTAAGTGCTGTAAAGTACGAACCAATAAACTATAATAATCTTTGCCTATTTCGTATTGAAAATAAATTGTTTCAGGCACGATAATTATTTCTTTTGAAGCTGAAGGGTTTAAGTTAGCGCCTTGTTTTTCTCTGTTAAAGTCAGCAATAAGCTGATTCAACTCTGATATGCTATGCATACCATTTTCGTAATATCGCTGAAAGGTTACCCGCACTTTATCGCCTTTAATTAAGATAAGCGTAAAGCCCTTACCATTTAATCCTAAAAGCTCTTTGATTTTAGAAATAAAAACTTCTGCTTCTTTCTTGTTATCAAAATCCTCTGTCTTTAAAGTAAGTATTTTTGTTAAAATCCCTGCAATATAATCTTGTCCGCGGAATCCTGATGGAGACATCGCTTCTTTTAACTGCTTAAAGAAATAACTTGCGCGGGGGAAAGATTGTTCTTCCTTTAAATCAACCGGCTCACTTGGCGGTAAATTTTCTTTCTGCTCTGCTTGGACTGCCTGCGTTATATTTGTCTGTATTAACAACGCTTCCTCAGAAAAAGAAACTGAACTTTCATCTTCCAAAAGGGGTTCTTTTCTATCCTCATTATGGCCAAAAAATCTTTTTAATACCGCAGCAAAAGGAATGCCTTGCGACAAATAGGCAAAAAATTCGTTATACAAAGAGGCGAAAAACGACTGGCTTTTTATCTGCAAGGGAAAATGCGCGTATAAGTGGGCTGCTTCATGCGGCAAGATAACCCACTCCAAGACAAAATTTTGCAGCCAAGGGGAAATCTTTGTGAATAAAGCCTTGTTTATATATAATTTTCCTTCGGAATCTACTCCCGACAGCGCCAAAGAAGAATTCTTTGCCGCAGCAAAAAAACTATTCGGAATTAAAGATTGCGCCGGCTTGGCTTTCTTATGGTATCTGCCGTAACTTTCAATTAGTTTTAAAATTAAAGCATCCAAGCCTAACTTAAAGCTTACTCCCAAACCAATATAGCTGATAGCTGAAAAATTGTACGCTAAAGAAAGAAAAGAAAGTCCGCCTAAAATGGCTGCCATAAGAAAAGAGCCGCGGCTGCTAATCGCTTGCAACCCATTTTTAGGTTGGACGGGATTACTTTTTTGTAAGCTAACTTCTGTTTTTTTGGCTTTTGGCTTGCCAATAAGCGCATCTTTTTTCTCATGCGAAAATAGACTTTGCCTGTCTCTAATTGTATATAAATGATAGAAATCAGAATTATTTACTTTACAGGCGCCTTTTAAATTTAAACGCTTTACTAATCTGGCATCCCAGATATTTACATTCGGTTGAATTCTTTTTAACACTATCCCGCAAACATTCCTTTTCTTAGAAGAAGGGATAGTTATAATTATTTTGCCGTCTTGCATCCAAATATCAAAATTTTCTAAAAATAACGCATAAAGCGCGTCTAACAGCGAATAATACCATACTTCATCTATTATCTTATAATTTACCCAGTTAAAATATTTTATACAAATGGCTGTTATGTCTTCGGCTAAACAATTTTTTCCTGCTAAAAACCTTGCTAATGCTTTTATCAAAGGATTTTGACTAATGTAGTTATAGCCTTGTAAATCTATATAATATCCCGCATAGTTCATAGGATAAGACTTTTTGAATACCTCAAGGTATGGCGCGGGCATACAACGATTTTCATCATTATAAAATAGCTTTTGTTCCTCATTCATAAATGTAAAGTTATCCGAGCAACCCAAAATAAATATCGTTTCTCCTGTCAGACAAAACCTTTTCCTTAATTCTTCGCTAAGGATTAGATAATAACCCTTTTTGTCTTTTTGAATATGCCTTAACCCTCCGATTACGCGTTTTTTAAATTCCTTTTTCGTATAATAATAACCCTCCATTAGCCGTAAATAGTATTCATACCTATCGCTAGGGATAATGCTCAATACCTCATACCTTATAAATGCTGTATCAAAATAGCGCACCATAAAGTAGAAACCGCCCTCAAACGCAGGTCCATACTCATCCTTTTCTTTTTTGCGCTCTGTGTTGCTTTTCGGCAGGTAAACCTTGCCATTATGCCAAATCTTATTTTCGTAATACCCTCTAAATAAGCGGCGCTGATAAGAAGGCAAAACCATAGTTTGTTTTAATATCCCTAAACGTTCTTCTGCCCAAGCTCTTTCCTCATTCCTTGGCGGCTTTTTACACGCAACTGGGGAATAAGAGGATTTTATTTTAGGCAAACAACCGCAGGCAATAAACTGCACCCATTTTTCTTCAGGCGCAGACTGCCAGAGCTCTAATTGCAGGCGAACCAAAATATAACCTTCTATCTGACGCTGCTTTTCAACTGCCTGCGCGTGTTCAAGATGTTCAATTTCTTCCGCATATTCATGGCGGGCTATCGCCTTCATACACAAAGCAACACCGCACTGCGCAGAGAATAACCTCAAAAGAAAGTTCTCTACAATGCCGTTAAGATAAATTTTGTATGGCTTATTGTTAAAATCGGCAAAAATTTCCGGCCTCTGCGAACTTGCTTTTTCTCCGGTAAGGACATAAAATTCTACCTTTATCCCATTTTCCTCAATCGGGATATACGGGAAAAACGGTTTTAAGCCAACAACGTCATCCGCCACTTCTTTAAGACGCTGGGATTTTTCTTCAGGCGTAAGATTATTAAAGAATCCCAACCTTTTTTGCGAATTAAAAAATAATTCTCCTCTTAAATTTCTTAAGTAACATTCCTGCGGGCTTTTAAATCTATGTATTGGCTTAGCAGGCAAATAGCGGTTGTTCTTTGAAAGAAGCATCTTTAAACGCGAAGCAGTCAAAGAACCTGTAGGGCTGGCTTCGTAGCGGGCTATCTTTTGTTTTAAAAATCTAATAATATTTTTTCTCTTACGAAAAGGCAAACTATGTATAAACCGTTTTAATAAATAACCTACCCGCTCACGCCGTTGTTCAACTAAAACGGATAAATCGCTGCGGTCTGTCACAATCGACAGTAACTCCTTAAAAACTTTACCGCTGAATTTTTCTTGGCGTTTGGATAAAGCCAAAAGGAACCATAGTATTTCATTAGCATAATTGTATAAAGAGGCGGATTGTTTAAGATTTTCAATAATCATATCGTAAGGAGCTAACTTGTAGTCTTTTTCGGCAGTGCATACCTTTTTAAACAAAAGCAACTCTTTATCCTCTACTTTTTGTTCCATCTGCAAATTTAATAATTTTCTTAGCGCCTCTTTGTTGCCTAAGCGCATCTCTTTTAAAAATGCCAGCAATCCTTCATTTTCTAATCCGCAATTTTGCGCTTCATCTGTTCTACTATGCGGAGAAACTATACCTAATCCCATAGCGCAACATAAAGGCAACCCTAACATTGTTTCTAAATTTCCAAAAACAAATAAGCCAGCCAAAATAGCGAAAAGAAAAAGAAACTTTGTTAAATTACAGGTTACGGCATTGCCGGTATTTTTATTGCTCCAAGCAATCTCGCCTCTGACTATGCTGGCAAAAAACTGCGTTATTGACTTAATGCTCTGCCAGAGTAAAATCTGCATTACAAGCGAAAAAACTAAATAAACATCAAAAGGAACAAATCCTATCCATATCTTTATTAATAAACCAATTAATATTGTAAAAAATACCTTTATTAATCTTTCTTTTTGGGAAAAACTAACATTGCTACTTATCTCGCCAAAACGCCAAAATTTAAATTCCGGCACCCACGTCCAACAAACCAAAGATAACAGAAGACTTAAAGGCACTGCTTTAAGGTCAAAAATACTTGCCCAAATATTGCCATACAGATATGCGCCCCAAGGGGCCTTAACCAGACCCAAAAACTCTTTGATTATCTGAGGCGGGGTATTTTGAATCAGATTATAGAGATATCCGGCAACAGCCAAATCAATAGCGCAAACAATAAGCCAAGCCCAAAAAGAAAGTTTATTACTGCCATCAAATTTAAAAGCATAAGGCAAAGAGGAATTGCCGGAATTATTGCCGGTATATCTATCCAATTTACTTTTATCACAAGGATAACCAATCTCTCGGGTAAAATTAATCGCCTCTTGTAACTGCTTGCGTTCAGCAGGATTATCGCTAAACTCCAAATAATGCGAAAGAACATTAAGCAGCGTATTTCTAATAATAAGAAAAGAGTTATTTAGATATAAATCAAATATCACGCGTTCCTGCAAAGATAGAGGCTGTTTAAAGTTATAAGTTAATAAATCTATATATGCCTGCTTGAATTCTGCAAACCGCCTGTTTTTGGCGAAGAGAATAACTATTCTTGTCTGGATTTGTATTGGCAAAAGCCCAATATCTTTTTCTTCAACCTTCTTAAGCACCGCAATCGCATTCTGGTAATAAACAATCGCTTCGTTAAATTTTTTCTCTATCTCAAGCAACGAACCTAATCGCAAATAAAGATTAGAAAGCTCAATATACTCCTGCCTTAAATCCACATTTTTATTTTGCTGCTGCTCTATTATTTCCAATAACCTCGTTGCTTTTTCTTTAATCTGCGATATTGCCTTCGTAATTCTCTTATTCTTAAAAAACGGCGCAAAAGATAAAAGATAATGTTTTTTGATAAACCAAATGGCTTTTTCTCTTATCTGCACATAGGCACCAAAAGGGTCATCCTGCATTGCTTGGCTATGAATCTCTATTTCCTTATTTTCATCTATTGGCATACCAGGTTTTTCTAATTCTAACCTTGCGTACTCCTCCAATTCCTGCTGGTCATGGTTTAAAATAGTAGCCAACAATTCCATATCCTGTTTTTTATTTATATTTAAGCTATCTATAAATTGCTTGGCAAAATAGATGATTTGGCGCTTGCGGCCTAAATGGCTAATCTGATAATAGGGCTTGCGCGTTTTAGTATCTTTCCCCCAAAGAAGCAAAAATTCCGGACAATCAACTAATATCACTGTTGTCAATAAACGAAAATTCTCTACCCTTTCAGCATATTTTTCCCCTAACTCTTCTAATAGTTTACAAGCCTCTTTAAGCTTCTTACTATTTTCTCCGGTTAAATCCTGAGGGAGCGGTTCCTCGTGCAAATAGTGCTGATACTTGCTGCCTAATTTAATAATCGTCTTTCCAAAAGCATTGATTATCAAATCTACGTGAAGATGCCGTTTTAGCGCGCCTTCGCCAAAACAGGCGTTAGGCGGATAATTTGAAAGGTAATTCTCCAAAATCTTTTTGCCTTTTTGAGTTAAAACATAACCGCTTTCACTTACCTCAATCAGCCCTGTATTTCTTATTTCTTCCAATAAGTTTAACCACTTTTGCGCATCAAAATGTAATGATTTTAATGCGCCGCGCGCGAAAAGCTCCTGTAGCTCTTTCTGGATAGACAAGATAATTTCTTCTTTATTTTTTGGCTGGCAGCTGTCAATAATATGTAAAAGAAAAACTTGCGGTGCTTCAAAATAGGACTTTAAAATAACGATATCCTCCAAACTTCTACGCAATTGCTCTGCCTGACTATAGTAGGCACTAATTAATCCAGCAAATAAACTATTATCTTTTTCTGAATCATTATTATTTTGTTTATTATTTTTCTTTAAAGAGCGATAAATCCGAAAAGCAATCCAGTCAGCGCGCAATTCTTTATAAATATGGCTAACAGTCATCTGATGAAAACCCATCATAATCGTTTGCTGGCAGGAAATACTGTCTTTTAAAACCGCATGCGCTAATTCATGAAGAATGGTTTTGTTAAAACTTGCCTCATCCAAAAGCTGGGTGCGTTTTATAATAATATATCTTCCTTCTAATAACGCCGTATCCATTAAACCAAGCAGCAAAGAGTCTGAAGCATAATCGAAATAATGATTATCAAGCGATTTTAAATATGGGGCATAAGCAGGACCTAACCTTTCTAAACCCTCTTTTAAATTTTTAATCCTTTGTTTTAATAATTCGTCTAAATCAGCTTTAGAAAATATATACCTTAACCTGAGAAGCAGATTATTAAGCAACTCTTTGACAACCTTCAGCCCTAAAATCCCTAATAAAGGATAGAAAATCCAAGGCAGAACAACGCATTTTATCCCTGATGCATAAACCAAAAAACAAAATACTCCTGCTAAACTTAAACAAACCAGCCAGACTGAAAGCGAACGTTTAAGTTTAAGCGGAGGCGAATTAAGTTTTTTCGTTAATTTATTAAAGTAATTTTCTCCTAAAACGTTACGCAAGGTATTTTCTAAACTTGGGTTCTCTTGTAATATGCTTTTTAGTATTTGGGCTTTCCTCGCATCATTTAATAACTCATCTAAAATCTGGTATAAATCTTTTTGATGCTGGGCAATAATTCTTGCGAGAACTTGCTTTAATTTTTGGGTATCTTTGGTATCCTGCTCAAGCTTACGTTGGCATTCTTGGCAATATTTTTGCAGTGTAACGTAGAGATAAAGAATAGGTGTATTATTTAAAATGTCTAAAGCATCTTTAACGATTTTTAAGCTTTCCGCATTTAATAAAGTATGCGCTTTTGCCTCTTCTAACAATACATTAGATATAGCCAATAACTTCAAATACTCGTTGGCTATTCCAAATAAATTAGAAGATAATTCAGCGGTTAATCTAATTTTATTAAATTCTTTCTCAATTATATTGTGTAACGCCGGCAAGAAATTTATTAATTTTTCAATTAACCCTTCAAAATTTTTCACTTCTTGCGAAAATACAATACCATTAGCATCACCTAAATCTAATATCTGTTTTATTAATGTCTCAATTGAGAATAAAAGTTCCTTATCAGTGATTGTTTTCTTTAAGCTATAAAGATAATTATTGATTACGCTTAAACTATCATTTAACTTCCCTCTTATATCGGTTATGTTCCTTTGGCCACAGCCAAGTGTATTTTTTATTACTTCTAATTTTTCTGAAAATTCTCTAACGTAGCTGGCATAAAACTCCTGCGCCTTATTTTCATTTTCGCTACAGCTTTGCCCAGTATAAGCAAAAGCACTTGCTTCGTGCAATAAAGTGATAATAAATTCTTTTTTAAGACTTGGCTGATCAAGCAGGGATTGGTCAAGATAAAGCGTGCCTTTCTGCATAGCTGCCCAAATATAATCAAAATTACCGCACCGGATTTCCCACTTACCCATATTACGTAAAGCAGACCGAAGTTCCTGCGCATTATTTTTGTGAGCGATATATTCAACCTCCTTAAGAACTTGAGAAAAATATTCGTATTGTCTAAATTTAAGCGCATCCGAACGCCCAATATCCTTTTTAAACTCTTCGGATGTCGGCTCTTTGGCAACAGATTTTGGCCGATGGGGATCGCGGGAAGAATAAATAAAAGATACAACTGAAGCGCGTAAGCCACAGAACCGAGAAAAAACTCCCTGTAGGAATTCTATCAAAGAATAGAAAGCATACTGCGAAGAAGAAAATTTATTGATTACCGCTATCCCTTCAAACTCGGTTAAAAGCCCAGCGCGGCAAATATCCGCAGTAGTATAAATCAACGCTGCTTGGCTAAATACTTTTTGCGTTACGGACATTACTTTTTCTGCTTTTTGCCCGGGTTTGACATAAACAATAAGTCCTTTAATATCCTTAAGAGAGCCTGCAAAGCCGCGCACACCTGCGTTCCGTAAATTGCGCCAAGAAATAAGGGCTTGGATATTTTTGATTGTTTCCTTTGCTTGTTTATCTATATTTCCTTCGTGGGCATTCTTGCCTTGCACGATGCTGGCTGTGCCGGAAATGAAAACTACTAATTTATCGCCTATCTCTACGGCGAATGCCCGGGCAAATTTTGGCTGGTCTTTAATCCTGTTGTCATCAAAACGATAGTGATAAACCGGCGTCTGGCGATAATTCTCTAAAGGATAGACGCGGACATCAGGCCGGTTGCTTGCATCAAGGAAAACTGCGTCCATGCTTACAATCCCGTCTTTTTGGCCAATGCCGGTGCTTGCAGGAAAACACTGCCAGTCTTGACCATACAGAACAGACTGTTTCTTTAGCGCCTCTTGCGCTCTTTCAGCCAAAATGCCTTGGCTAAAATGCCTTTCTTTAAAATATCTCGAGCGGCCACGATTTAAAGCAGCATATCTTTGGTGAGTTTTTTCTGGCCCAGTGATGTCTTCCAAGAAAATCCAATACCGTAGGGCATAATCCGGATTAAAATTAAATTTACGCGCAAGCCTGTCTATTTCAAGGTAGCAACCATAACAAATATCTTCGAGCGCGGATAATTCCCTGCTCGCTTCTTCGGCGGGAGTTATCCCTCCCACAAAACCCCATCTTAAGCCCTTTGCTTCAATAATAGCAATTTTTCCTTTTTCATCTTGAGGGTGTATTACTCTAACTCCTTCTTGCGGTTGGACAACAAACGCCTTAAAACCTATCTCTGCACCATTAGCAGGCGGTTGGGTAATGTAAGAAATTACCGCAAGGCCCCTGCCAAATACCTGCTCCATTAGCCGAGAAACATCCTTTTTTAAGCTTAAATCTTTAAGAAAGAAGAAGATATTAACCAGATTCTCTTTGGGGTATTTTCTTCTCAACAGCGCAAAACATAAATTATATACTGCTTCAATTATTTGGATATTTTTAGAAAATTTCGGAGAAGAAGTTCCCGCAAGAACAAGCATCTTATGGCTCCCCCAATCAAAAGAAGAAACCTGCAACATTTCTTTCATTTCGCCCTCAAGCAAAAGGCATCTTGAATGGGGATAACATAAACTTGCTGCTAACTCATGGATTAAAGTAAGGCGTATCTCCAGCAGTTCAGATGAGCTTAATAATGTATTTTTAGGATGAGGGTTTTCTTGCGGTTCTCCTTTTGCACAGCGGTCAAAGATTAAACCAAAACTGCCTTGTTGTGCTTTGGCTATGGATTCACGAATAAAATCCTGAAGCGCTTTAGGAAGCTTATCCCAACTACCTTCTGCTTCATCAATCATTTCATTTAACTTATGCGTTACTGGAACTAAAATGGCTTGGATTTCGTGGGCGATAACTTTAGGAATGGTATTGCGCGGAAGGATAACTACTGGTTCTTCTTTCTCTTCTTGGCACAAAAACCCGATAGCAGCGCCAAAAGCTCGATTATGAATATTTTTCTTATCCCAACTATTAGGAGCATTGGCAAAATGCACTCCGCGTTTCTTTAAAAGCTCTAAAACAGTTGCTTCCTTGATACATAAGTTTCTTGCCGCTATGTGGATACCTTTCTTAATTTTCTTTACTTGCTCCCAATTTTTAATTTCATTCTTTTTTAAGATACGGATTATCCCGCCTAAGCCATTAATATGGCGCTCTACCTCTTCTGGCGAACAGCCGTTTTGCGAGCGGTCAGGAAGAATATCCTTTCTAATTGAAGCCTCTCTTCTGTTGGCCTGCCACGGCAAAGAATTATCATCTTTGAGAGAAGCTATCATCGCCAGTAACGGCATCGCCAAGAATAAAACTGATAATTTTTCCAAACCGCCAAATTCTTCAGCCCAATTAAGAAGTTGCGAGGTTAAGTCTAAGCAATAGTTTCCTAAGGATGAAGCAAAATTATAGGTAAGCAAAGCCAAAGCGCTAATCCCAAAGATTGCTACCAACGCGCCGATACAGGCTTGGCCAGACTGCCTTTTTCTTACTGGAACTAAATCTTGGGCATCCGGTTCTAAAGGTTGCCTTTCTTCTCGTTTCTCTCCATCATCCCCTAACATTGTGCAGATAACTGCTTGATATAACCCAAAGTAATTGAACTTTTGTGAATTTGCCTTATAAATTTCTAAGCCTCTTCTTATATTCTCTTCATCTTGGGCAGTTAATTCCCCTTTTATTGCTCTTAATGCCTCTAAGACATTTCTTTGCCAGCCTTCATCTGATATCGGCTGAATCTCTTCACCCTTAAAAGGCGCGGTTTCTAGTTCTAAGAGAAAATCCCCTAAAGAAACAGCAAGGAGATGATTTAAGGCATAACTTAAATTATTCATCTTGTCTTCACTAAAGCCAATCTCAGAATCAATGTGTAAAATGCTATAAATACCCTCTGGTATCTGATTATCTTCGCCATAAAGCGAAGCGTAGTATTTAAGGATAATTACCTTTTTGCCGGAAGGAATCAAAGAAAGCGCCTCCCTAATGGATTCTTCTATTTGTTGGGGGGTAGATACTAATGAAGCGATACTTAAGAGTCTAATCCTCTCTTCTTCTGAAACAAGTAGATTATACTGAGAAACCTTATCTAAAATTTCACGCCAAATTTCCGTAGATTTATATTCATCAGGTAAATCCTTAGGAAAGATTTCTGTTTTAATCGCTTGCATTAATTCTTCGTTTATATTGCCTGTGGAGAGATACTCATCTAAAAGCCGTTGATTGCCTGTTCCTAACGGCAGAAGAAGGTATTTTACTCTTCCTTCCTCAATAAGCTGGCCTAAGAGTCTTAAGATAGCTAAAAACACCTGTGGGCTAAAAGTAGCGTAGTTCCACAAGATAATATCTTTTCCAGTTAAGATACCTTTTAAATAATCTAAAGGATTAAGTTTATTGCTTAAAATATAAAGCATTAGCTCCATTGCACTTTCAAAAGGCATAAATCCTTTAGCCGGTTTATCAAATTTAGAAGCTATATTCTTCATTCTTAACGCTGCCTTTCGGCAATTTCTTAAAAATTCGGTATATAGGCTTGTTTTTGTTTTCCCGGCAATCATTCTGGCAAAGGCCCTTGCGCGGGTATGGATATCTTTGGGATTTGAGCTATCTAGGCCTAAATCAGTTCTTTCCTCTTGGCTTAAGTTGGTTTTTTCCCATCCTTGAGAAGCTTTTATTTCTTCATTAATCTTTAACTCCAATTCAATATCTTTATTATTCCTTTCTCTTTTTAACTCTGAATATGCCTCATAGAGTTCTTCGGCAATAACCTCTTGGATTATCTCTTGGGTACTCAAAGCAGTGTATTCGCTAAAGTAAATGTTTATCTTTATTCCTTTTTCATCTTCGCCAATTTTAAAGGTAGCATAAACATCCTGAGAATCCTTAGGGGTATCTACATTTAAGCCATACTTAAAAAGCCCCTCTTGCTTTGGCCTTAAAATGGTTAATTTAACCTCTGCTTCTTGGATAAAACTTGCTAAATCACAAGACCCTAAGCCTAATTCTCTAAGCCCGGCAATAATCTTTTCTTGATATTCTCGGCTGTCTATTTCTCTTATTACCTTTGCCTCTCGGATTGCCCTCTCAACCTTATCTATTCTAACTGCTTGATAACCGCTGGCAGGAGACTTATCTTTAGTTAACTCATAAACATATAATTGCATGCTACTTTTTTGATTGGGATTAAATTCGAATAAATCTACAGTGGTAGTTTCAATGTCTTTTACGGTCTGGAGGCGAGTTAAGCTAAGGGTTTTTTGTCTGTATCTTTCAGGAGGATATTGGGCTAAACCATAGGCTTTAAAGGATTGGCAGATGGCTTTAATTCCTAACCGGGATAGGATTTCTTCTGCCTTTCTCCAGATATTTGAGACTGCAATTTCAGAGTGATAGTCTTGTTTAAGGTATAGTCTTAAGGATATAAAGTAGAGGTGATTATTCTCATCATAGGCAAAATGCCCAAGGATAAAACCAATGGGTTTGTTTTCTGTATGGATTAAGAAGACCAAGAGTCCTTTATCTAATAGGGTTGCTCCCATATAGTTCTCATATCTCTGGGATAATTCCATTGTCTTATTTGAAGATAGACAGCACTGGGCGCCATCCGCAAATCTGATGAATCTAACTAAATCTCTTTTGGCTAACAAAGTCACATAGACAATTTCTGATTTAGAAGAGACCTTTTTATTACCTATGGAACTTTCAAATGCTTCTGCTGATACCTTAAAGTGTCCTTCGATCTCATTCCAGATGCGTTCAAAGGTAACTGGGGATAAAACAGGATATTCTTTTGCAAGATACTCTTTAACCGGTGAAAGAATTGCCTCAATAAAAGCAGCTAAACTCTTCTGCTGGCCAAAGTTCTTCGGATATTTACCTTTATTCTGATAAGCCCTCAACAAGGTGTCTAAATCCGCAGGGTTGAGTTGAGCTAAGGGCTGGGCAATATTTTGGTCTTGTTTAAGTTTATGCTCTATAAGCACCTGCTGGAAGCCGTAGATTTGACTTAAGACCTTCTGGGTAAAACGTAAAAGAAGCCTATTTAGTTCAGCCTTAGCCTCTTCTTGGATTGCTTCTTCTGATGAATTTCGGAATTTAGGCAAAGTGCTTAAAACTTCTTGATGTAATGCTTTTAATTTCTTTAAGGCACCTTCAATACCTCCTAAACCCTGAACAGAAGAAACAACCCCTTTTAACTTTTCTTTTAATTGAGGATTATCCTTGCTTAAATTATCTATTGTTTTAATAAGATAAAGCATAAACAATAAAGGGATAACTCTCTGGTTATACTCCTCAGCAAAGTTGGCTCTGGCAGTCTGTAAACTGGTAGTTTCCTCAAAACTTATATTCAGTGCCTGAGGGAGGAAATTGCCTTCTTCATCCAATAAACCTGAAGACTTAGGCACAGGCGCTCTCCCTTCCTCTAAAGCAGAGATGATCTCTTCAGCAGAGGGAGAGTTTTTCTTAAGAAGTTGCTTTAACTTTTCCCAAGCATCTTTGTTTTCTTTCTGCTTATAATCCAAGGCATATTCAATTACTCCTTTAAAGAGTTCAAATTTAATACCCCAGGGATAGCTCAATTCCGGCTGATTAAAGATAAAGTAAGTAAGCAGGATTTTGTCTTCTCTTCCTTCAGACTCAAAGCAGGAAAGTAATTCTGGTAAGGTTTTGTTTTCTACTTGGGGTTTGAACTTTCTTAGTTCATCTAAGGTAACTTTTCCTGATAAAAGATATTCCATTAAAATTGCTGGGGGTTTGATCTTAAACTCTTCAGAAATCTGGGTAAATAAACCAAAGAAGGCTTCAGGTTCATATTTCTTAAGGACTTTTGGTAAGTCTTCATCTAAGATGCCAATACCGCTTAACTTTCTCAAAAATTTCTCTCTTATGGTTATTGGTGCATCATCTTTAACTACTAAGCGCAATAAAATTTCTGCTTCGTCAGCATCAATTAATGCGTATAAGATAAGTTTATCTTTTTGGCTTAATTCAATAATATCTCTGCCTTGCTCTGGTCTGCGCCTGATGATTGCTTCTACTTTTCCTTGTAAATAAGGAAGACTATTGGTGAAGTCTTTTTTGTTCTTAATCAGCCAGACCAATAAATCCAAAACCAGCTTAACCTCTTCTTTGGTTTTAGCTTCTTCAAAAAGACATTTTATATGGTTAAATATCAAGGGCTCAAGAGGATTAAAATAAAGATAATTACAGATAATTATCACCCTTTGCCCAAAACCAAATCTTCCCTCCCTTAAAAGCCAATTTATATCCTGAGAATTAATTCCTAAATAAGGTGAATTAAGAATAACCTCAGCATAGATTGAGCCTAAGGCCTGAGCTGCTGCCTGGCACACCGCCCAATCTTTATCCCTAAGTCGGCTTTCTAAGGAAGTTAAGTCAACTTCTTTTCCTTGTCTAATGAGTTCAGGATAGATTAAACCTAAGGCGTAAGCTGCGGCTTGGCGCATCGCCCAAACATCATCCCTAAGTAGATTTTCTAAAGAAGTTAAGTCAACTTTTCTCCCTTGTCTAATGAGTTCAAGATAGATTAAACCTAAGACTTCAATTGCTACCAGACGCATCGCCCAACTATTATCCCTAAGTCGGGTTTCTAAGGAAGTTAAGTCAACTTCTTTACCTTGTCTAATGAGTTCAAGATAGATTAAAACTAAGGACTGGGTTACGGCTTGGCGCACCCACTCACTATCAAGCATAAGGTTGGTAAGTATAAGGTTGTTTTCTAAGGAAGTTAAATCAACTTTTCTCCCTTGTTTAATGAGTTCAAGATAGATTAAACCTAAGGCCTGAGCTACTGGCTGGCACACCCTCCAATCATCATCCCTAAGTCGGGTTTCTAAGGAAGTTAAGTCAACTTCTTTTCCTTGTCTAATGAGTTCAAGATAGATTGAACCTAAGGCTTCAACTGCTGCCAGACGCATCGCCCAATCATCATCCCTAAATCGGTTTTCTAAGGAAGGTAAAGTCATCTTTTCTTGTTTAATGAGTTCAAGATAGATTGAACCTAAGGCGTAGGCTGCTGTCTGGCGCACCCTCCAATTATTATCATCCTTAAGTCTGGTTTCTAAGGAAGCTAAGGTCATCTTTCCTTGTCTGATTAGTTCAGCATAGATTAAACCTAAGGCTTCAACTGCTGCCTGGCGCACATCACTATACTCATCACTAAGTCGGCTTTCTAAGGAAGTTAAGTCAACTTCTTTTCCTTGTCTAATGAGTTCAGCATAGATTAAAACTAAGGCTTGAACTGCTGCCCGGCGCACCTTCCGATTCTCATCTCTAATTTTGGTTTCTAAGGAAGTTAGGTCAACTTCTTTCCCTTGTTTAATGCGTTCAAGATAGATTGAACTTAAGACCTCAATTTCTGCCTGACACGCCTTCCAATCATCATCCCTAAATCGGTTTTCTAAGGAAGGTAAAGTCATCTTTTCTTGTTTAATGAGTTCAAGATAGATTAAAACTAAAGCCTGGGCTGTGATTCGGCGCATCTCCCAATTATCATCATCCCTAAGTCGGGTTTCTAAAGAAGTTAAGTCAACTTTTCTCCCTTGTCTAATGAGCCCAGCATAGATTAAACCTAAGGCGTAGGCTGCTGCCTGACGCACCGCCAAATTATCATCCATAAGTTTGGTTTCTAAGTCTGGCCAGCGAGTTATCTTTTTGGCAAGATAAGCCTTAAATTCTTCTTCTGCCTGAGTATTTTTAAAATGGTCTTCTTGATTGAGCTCATGAACTAAAGCAAAGGATTTTTCAAAGAGGGTAAGTTTTTCCTCAATGAGGATATAGAGGGTCTTGCCTTCAGTGAAGTTTGCACCATTAAAGCTCTTTGCCGGCCCTGCCCGGATTTCAATGGTCTTGTTCTGCAGTTTCTCGGGCTTATGCTGACGGTAGTAACGCAAAACCATCTTTACCCATTGCGCTTTTTTAGCCACAACCTTACCCCAATTCTCGATTCCTTGGCTACGAATCTCTTGAAGCTCTGTTCCTACCTGCTCTTGGTTAAACCCTTCCTTTGGCTTGGCTGGGTCTTGAGTTCCTTCTGTTAATGAGCCATCACCACCTAATGTTTTGTCTACAATTTGTGCAGGATAGTTATTGGGTTTTGTGGAGGAGTCTTGAATATAATTTAATACTGTAGTAGAAACGCTCAAATTCTTAAATGTTTCACCTAGATTAACTATATCTTCTGCGGTTACCCTGTCTTCTCGTATAAATTTAAATAATGTAGAATACTGATAAACCATACGTACAATATTCATTTTTTCGGTTGCAATTCGATAAGAAGCCTCCATCATTTCAAGCCATTTAGAATTATTTTTTCTTCGGTAAGCATAGTATAACCTTGCTGCTTCTTTCAAATATTCTGCAAGTAATTTCTGCAAACGGCTACGACAGAATACGGCTGTTGTCTGGTAACAGGGGTGGTTAGGCTGTAAAGAATAAACAATCTCTTCAAATGAATATCCAGTGCCCGCAAAAACATCTATCAGCCAACCATTAATTCCATTTATAATATACTCAGCTGGCCCTCCTGTTTTGGTAGCAATATTAATATGGCCGTTAAAAGCAGCCCGCTGGTCAGAAGTCCCGCAAGCCTCACGCGTTGGACGCGGCATACTCACCCAGATATCGCACGCTTGCGTTGCAAGTTGCATAATTTCAATTCCTGTTCCTTCAATAAAAATAAGTTTCCCTATCAAATCAGGCTTTTTGGAAAGATGTCTAAACATCTCAACCCACTCTTCACCTACTCTATCCCTACCTATTCCTCCAATTAAAAGATTCATCCCTAACCCGCCTCTTTCTTCACCCCAAGGCAATTGATAAATAGAAGAGGTGCCCCTCTCCGCTGTTATCCATTCAACCAAATCAAAAAGAATACCTTGTTCTTTATAATCTACAAATCTTCTAACCAGACCGACTAAGGGCCTTTCTAAATCTAAAAATCCTCTTCCGACCTCGTGTTGAAGATACTTGTTTAAATTATGTTTAGCTTCTAATCCTGCAAGGAATAACTTTATCCCGGTTATCTCCTCGCCTCTTTGTTTTAAATATACCAATTTAGGATTAAGCCACTGAAGAGGATCAGAACCATTGGTTATCCCTAAAATCTTTTTTGCATACTGAGGGAGTACTATTAATTTTGTAACTCTAGAATGTTCTTGCGACACAGCATTTATAACTTTAACCCTATAGTCTCCGGCAAGGTGACGGGCAAAATTTAACTCCTCTTCATCAGCATATTCAGAACCATCATGTCTCTTAGGAATCATACCATTGCCTATAAGCCACCTAAGCCAACCTACATTGGCTCTCGGTAACGCATATGCCTCTGGCGTATGGGTAGTTAAAACAATATGTTTGGTTTTTTCATGAATACTATGCAAAGTTGTATTACCTTTAGCCCTCTCATACTTAAACCAGTTAATATCATTGTCTATTGCCGACAGAAGGAATAAAAGTTGTGGTTCATTCAGGCGCAGAATATCAGGAGCAACACCAAGATATTTAAACAACTCAACATAAGCCCTCCCCAAGAAAGCTATCTGTCGGTATTTATATTGGTCTTCAGGATAGAGGGTAAAATTAATCTCTGGTTGGCGCACAAGCACAACAGGAGTGCCATTTGCTATTACTACATAATATGCGGTTTCATAACCACGCTCCTGAGAAGGATTAGGTTCATTAGGATGTTTTTTAAAATTAACATTTAACTTTAAAGGCTTACCATCATTTTTCAGTATCGGGCATATACCATCTTGATAATCCCAATCGATTCCACTTTCATAAAGAGGCATTAAGCCTATTACACGTTCACCAACAGTTACCCAATTAGCAAATGTCTCTCCTGCCAAAAACCCCAAACCTCCGGTGGCAAGGGCTAATTGCGCTCTGTATTCTTTTAATTGCGAATAAAAAGCCTCCAGCGTTACATCCACTACAAATGTCCCGCAAGAAAGATACTCTATAAGGTTATCAACAGTTATACCAACCTTCCTTTTATTTAGAAAACCTACTCTAGCTTTGCAAGGCAGATGCTTTCTTGATAAGACTTCCAATGCCTCTTTAAGCAAAGCATTTATATTTATACCGAATGATTTATAATCCGCTTCTTCCTTAAACCAAAAACCGTACTGAAAAGTACAAGGCAGCTGGGCTACGAGGTGTTCGTATGGAGAGTCTATTGCTATTATTTCATAAAGAATACCGGGTTTAATAATTATGATATCTCCGGGATAAACATATTCCAGATAGTGCTGATTGTTAATTATATATAAAATTACACCTGCTCCTTTGGTAACAAGGTAAACTTCTGTCATCCTTTTATTGCCTTCTCGGACAGGATGTTTGTGTAATTTTTCTTTTGGCCTAACTGCCCTAAACTCTATCGGCGATCCGTAAGAATTAGAATACACCCGCGAAACAGAAACAATGGGATTGCAATAATCGGTAGAATCAATCATCCATTCGCAATGCTCATTTGGGTCCCACAAACTTCTTTTTTGAGCGTGCAATAAAACCGACACCCCATCCTTATCCCAAGCACTTGCAGTGTAATTAAGGCCACATTCGCTAAATCTCTTGTACCAAGGCGGCTCCTTATCCGTAGTAATCACCAAAACT
>Ga0078972_1006153_pt1 | contig 29069 bp, 24 predicted proteins | sample YelNatPaOPGAMG01_FD_67568 | JGI IMG/M metagenome (GOLD analysis project Ga0078972, IMG submission 67568) | Hot spring thermophilic microbial communities from Obsidian Pool, Yellowstone National Park, USA - OP-RAMG-01 (SPADES assembly) (version 2) | ecosystem: Environmental > Aquatic > Thermal... | reverse complement strand
GACACGCAGCTTGGTTGAGACACACAATCCCTTTTCTGAGAATGCGCTGAAAGAGATATTCAAAGTGAAAGCCGGAAAGCCCTCGGTCATTGTGTCCAGGGAGAACAACCGGCTTGCATGATTAGCCTGAAGACGACATGGGGGAATAGGTGCAAATAGAACAATCGGTTAATTCCAAATCGGGAAACGGTAGACCTCCTGGCGGTATACTGACAGGCGTGGATCTCGCATGTCAGGAGGTCATTACTTCCAGCGAATCCGTTCTCTCAGCCGATGAACTCAAGGAGTCCATCGTGCATATCCTGGAATCCCAGGGATATGTGGTGAAGTCGGGCCAGATAGAAATGCCCGATGGTCTTACCAAGGACGACTACCGGCGTATGAACCAACTCGCTGTTGAGAAGAGACTCTCGATATCACGTCCGGGATTGCAGCGCTACGAGCATAAGCTCATCAATTACATCGCCAACGGGTGCGAGGTCTGTCCCGAGATGATCAGGCCAAAGCTCGTCTTGGTCCAGCCTAATTCCGAGGAGGAACTGCTTTTCAGATATGCTTCTTTGCACTGGAGCATTCCAGTTTCGTCGGGATACGGCAGAAGACTGCGGTTCCTAGTTTTCGACGAAAGCAATGGGAAGCTCATAGGGCTGTTTGGCCTTGGCGACCCGGTGTTTTCCCTGAGAGACCGCGACGAATGGATCGGCTGGGACACGGAAACTAAGAAGTCTCGAATGTACCATCTGATGGATGCATTCGTACTTGGGGCGGTACCCCCGTATTCGGCATTGCTTTGCGGGAAGCTTGTAGCCATGCTGACTCTCTCGAACGAGGTGCAAGAAGCCTTCCGCAATAGGTACTCCGACCATATCTCACTTATCCGGAAAGAAAAGAGAAAGCCGATACTGGCACTGATCACAACAACTTCAGCGCTTGGAAGGTCGTCGGTATACAACCGTATACGTATCAACGGGTTCGACTATTGGACCAGCGTAGGTTTTACCCGGGGCTCAGGTGACTTCCATTTCTCGAACGGGGTCTACACGAAGATGAGAGCATACGTGGAGGCCAACTGCAAGCCTACAGCGAAACACAACGACTGGGGCGCGGGGTTCCGCAACCGCCGGGAGGTGATCAGGAAGTGCCTCTCGTCACTCGGACTCTCCTCGACGCTGATATACCATGGGATTCACCGAGAAATATTCGCAGCTCCACTTGGCAGTAGGGCGCGGGAGTTTCTCTGTGGAAAGTCAGACGACCCCGAGCTGTATGATTGGTCGGCCGATTATTTGTTCGGCCTGTTCAGGGACAGATGGTTGCTTCCCAGAGCGTCAAGAAACATGGACTATTTAAAGTTTAACAACGAAAGCTATCTGCTCTGGTGGAACGGAGCAGGTGCGCAAGAGGAGATGTGAGTGGATACTTTTGCCGACCTCCCTGATGCATTGGTTCACGACATTTTGGCCAAAGCTGCCCCAGTTGCAGAGGGAGTCGCTAACACCCTGCGTGAGGTTCAGCGACAGCGCTCGCGGATGCGAGATGAGGCGGCACGGAATGGCCTTATTCGCCGAAAAGCAGACCTCGACGTATCGCGGGAACCGTCCGTTGTCGGCATTGATGGCTCGTACCAGATACACAGGCTGACCGCAGTTGACCTGTGCGCAGCGGCTGCAGTAGCTGTAGAAGGAACAGCCAAGGAAGCCAAGAGATACTGGCCGGAGCCTTACCACGAAATGTGGGTCGAATGCATTCCCCATAGTGCGGATACCACAGGTGTACTAAGGGGGATTATGGTCTCTATGGAGCTGAAGCTTGCTGATCAGGCTCCACACGACCTGGTTCTCTTGGACGGATCCTTCGCCTCCCTGATCATCTACCTGAACCAAGCGATCACAAAACTGGCTGACTGTGGGCCGGAAGGTCGCAAGGAGTTTCTGAAGCGGTGGGAGTCAGGGGTGTTCCAGCAATTAATAAATCTTCTTCGAAGTGATCGCGCCGCAGCGTTGCCGAAGTTCACATCCCGTAACGAACTGGTTCAAGTAGGTGGGGTGAGCTGTCCCGCTTGCATCGACGGCAAGACACTCGCGACATTGGTTTTGGAGCCTGGGGAATATACGGTACCGCTGCCGGTTTTGGGTGCCAATGAGACTTATCACATTCTAGAGAGTTCAAACCTGGGTGACGAGAAGATCGACCTCTGCAGCCCGGCCGACATTGAAGATATGAACTCTGCTCTTGGCGGCGTCAAGGTCATATACTATCGTCCTTACGGGTGGATTCCTGCCATTCGTGTAGAGCTTCCAGCACCCGTTTCTGCGAGCAACACTCGTCTATCGCTTATACTAGAGGGCATTACTAGACAATTCTTCAGTCCGGCGGTTGTGGAGCCGTATCCGCTCTTCTTGGCGGATCGAATGGTGAAGAGTCTGGGATCAGGCGTTGCCGTGATCGAGCAAGCCGTCTCCCAGCACGTAGCAGAAAACACGCCTGATGTTGAGACGACAATGCTATGCCTGCAGAATTATCGCACTGAGGGTGGCAGAGGAGGAGTATAGTGATAAGCAATCGTAACCAAGACATTGCCGTCGTGGGCAGCCCTTCCAGCAATACCGAGCTGACAATCGATTTGCTTCAAGAGGCGACCGAGGAGAGAATAGTTGGCGCTCTGACCGCATTCGAATCCGTGCAGAGTGGGTCACCCATCACGGTGGTTGGCCAGATTGTCGGAATCGAGTTGAAGAACAGATGGCACGAAGACTCCGTGTTCCGCAACCTGATCAAGCGAACCGGCGAAATACCGCCAATTACCAACCGACAGGATACTAGAGTGGCGGAATTGATCGTTGGAGCGACGTTCAAGAAGACAGACCTGGGCTATGAGCCGGATGTGCTTGGTATGGTGCCATCGACCGGAACCAGGGTTTTCAGGTTGGATCAAACTATGCTCGATTCGCTTCTTGCTGCCAACAAGGAGGAAGTATTCTATCTTGGCAGGGCCTACGCCAACGATGTCTATTACCCTATGTGGTTCAAGCACTTCGCCAGTGGTCCCGGAGGGGCGGGAGAATCTTACCATCTTGCAATATTCGGCAAGACGGGATCCGGCAAGTCTGTCCTTGCGAAGAATATGGTTCTTGCTTACGCCAGACACAAGGGCAACGCCCAGATGGGGATACTGGTCATCGATCCGCAAGGGGAGTTCGCACGGGAGTTTGGCCAGTCAACCGCAACCGGACAATACAAACTGGATTATAAAACCGCATGTGAGCGGCTTGGGAGAAGGGTCGTGGTAGTTCCCGTGCCTCGCATTAGGCTGGACCGCTGGGATCTGTTTGTGGAACTCGTTGCCCGAACTTCCTTCTTTAGAAGGCTGACTATTCCGACGTCGGACAAGATCCGTGACGCGGCGGAAGTGCTCGCCGAGAATCTGCAAAAGGCGAAGGTCAGGCTCATCGATCTGTCCGGCGAAGAATCTTATGCTACTGTCAGGGATATCTTGCGGTCAGAGAAGTTCCTCAAGCAGGTCTACTCAGGCAAGGAGGCACGAGACAGGTTAGCCGAGATGGTTGCCGACGATGACTTGCTGGACGAATTGCACGGTTCTTGCTGGCTACCAGTCGTGAAGTTGTTTCGAGAAAAGGAGGATTCAGGGAAGACACGGCCGACGGTGGAACAGATCGTTGAGCTTTGCCTTCGTGCAGAGGACCGATATATAGTAGTGCTCGACCTTTCCGGCAGCGGATTGTCGAAGACAGATAAGCAGACTTTCTGGAGCGAGCAAGTGCAGGCGCTGCTTCTGGATCGCATCGCTGAAGCTCTGATTCACAAAGCCGAGGAGCTGTACGGGGACAAGTCGTTGAACGCACTGGTTGTCTTGGATGAGGCGCACCGGCTCGCCGGCTCGGAATACCTGAACGAGGAGAGCGACAAAGGCACCCTGAGACGTAGGCTCATAGATGGCGTACGCACTACGAGAAAATACGGTCTCGGATGGATGTTCATAAGCCAATCGTTATCCAGCATACACAGATCTATCCTCGACCAATGCCGGATTCTGATGTTCGGCTTCGGTCTTGCGCTTGGCGACGAGTTCAGACGCCTGAAGGAATTCGCCGGCGGAGATGAGAGATCAATGGAGCTGTATCAGTCATTCCGGGATCCGCACAGTTTTCCGCGACCGGACCTGAGAGAGTTCCCATTCATGGCTGTTGGACCTGTGTCGCCGTTGGCCTTCTCGGGAAGACCCTTATTCTTCAGCGCATTCACGGAGCCAGATGAGTTTCTGGCTGCGAACGGCCTCAAGTAAGGGCTCTCAGTACGGCACGATTTCCTCCGTGGTCTTCGTATGGAATATGGAACGTGCTACGGCATCTCTGACTCGACAGGACCCCGTTCTCAGCTTCTATGGCAAGAACGGCTTCTCGCCTGAACCTCTAGTGATCAAGTCCGCTGATTTTTGATGGATTGCTGCGCCTGCATTGCCAGTTTGAGCGAATTCAAAGTGGCCTACCAAAAGTAAAGCGGAAAACTCTCTCAACCGAGGTTTTCCGCTTTTTGCGTATCTGGGCCAGAATTACCGTTTCACGCGTGAATCTGAGCGTGAAACGCCTGATTATAGGCTCTGTCCTACCACATTCTTGAGCACTAGGGGTGGTTCGATCTCAAGATTTTTGAGCGTGAGTTCGAATCCACATTCGGTGCGAGTTCGAATTCCAAGTTCCTGATGGAGAAAGATTTGGCAACTTGAACACATGCAATTTGCCGCCTTACCGCTCGTCTGGTTTATTAGGTATAATGGCTGTGAGGAGCGTGATGACCATGCGGATCTTTGTTACTATATTTATTGTGTTGGCGGTCGTGTCTGCCTCGACTGTTCAGGCCGACCTCGGAAGAGTGATTTATCTACATTCCGATGATCTTGCCAAGAGCAGTGCCGATGAAGCACTTGCCCCGCACTCTGGCCGCGTGGACCTCGTGGAATCTAACCTCTCGTCGGGCAATCAATTAGTTCTTATAAAAGGATTCTTCAATGGAGCGCTTGGAGATTTCAGGGATTCAAGCATAGCAATCTCGCGCGACGGCCGTTACATCGCTATAGGTCAGAAGCCGACCATTACAGTCTCAGAAGGCGATTCGCCGGATGAACCTACAATAACAATGACGCCGAATGGCCTTCGACTGTGGGATAGGAAGACCAGACTGGTCAAAGTCATATATCCTGGTTTCACCCATGAGCAACTGCTGTGGTCGGGTTCAGGCCGGTACCTTGCGATCATAGATCCTTACTCTGAGGGACCGGTGCGAATATATGATGCTGTTACCGGCCGCACCCGGACTCATTCAGGGTATGTGGAATTTACCTGTGCGGCGTGGTCCGCCAAGCGCGACGAGATCATCCTGGTAGTCTCCACAAAGAAAGGATCGACAGCATACGCCCAGCCAATAGCTGGACGGCGGAAAGTTCTCTTCAAGTGGCATGATAGCATCGACGCGATAGCGGCTTTGGGAGACGGCTCCGGTTATGTCCTGTGCGACAGTAAAGGAGTCTGCATATACAAACTCGGCGGCAGGACCAAGAGGCTGCCGATCTACCGCTCACACAATGACCCGTGGGGCATTACATTCCAAGCTCAGCCTAATGGTCTGTGGATAGCCGCACTCTCGTCATACTCATATGGCGAGCCGCACATCAACGACGACAAAGCCCTGTATGTCTTCCGTTCAGACGGCAGCGGATTCCAGCGCATGGCAAAATGGAGCACATCCTATCTGAGTATCCAGCCCAGCGGTGGCTCCATCGCGCTTATGGAACTGGCAGGCTGGTTGAACAATACATACAGAGTGGTACTTCGAGGACAAGTCATTTGGGGAGGCGAAGCCGTAGTTGACAACCGAAGCGACCGGTTCGTGTTCTGGACTTTCGATGTGCCCAGCGGCCGGGTCGGAAAGGAGATATTCGACACAGGGCCTGGATGCTTGTCGGCGGTTTGGTGGCCGGGCTAATGCCGCATATATATCATGTTTCAACCACAGCACCAAGCTCATGCCCATCGAATCTCCACTTTTCCCTCTGTTCCTCCCAGTCCGCCGGGATCGCTCCGGTGAGCTTCGTCTGGGAGAAGCCGTCCGGCTCACGGCCATCGAGGATCGCCTCGATGATATCTGGGGCGAGGATGGTAAACCGGAGCAGGCGGCTCATGACGGTGGCCTAGACTCCCAGAGACTTCGCCATTTCGCGAATGGACCGATACTTCCCGGAGTCGAGGAGTTCCTGCCAGACGTAGGCACGGGCGATGGCTATGTGTTAGTAATTGTAGCATATCGGAGTTTGTTTTTTAGCAGCTATAACAACCTTGATTTTCTCGAGTTGCCATCGGCGTCCCAAATTGCTTTATCAATCAACATCAATCACGCTTACATATGATGCCATCGTTTTACTCAAATTATCAGCCGAAGATTGGAGAGTGCATCGCTGATTATTGATGGAAGTACAACAAATCCTGTGGAAATCCACCAAGTAGTTTATTTAGTGGATACCTGGTGTTGTAGAGATGCGAATTGTGTTGTAAATATGCTCTGTAGCAACAGAACTTTTTGCTTTTGGTATGAGAAATTTCGTGTGTCTTACCATTTTTTGGTGCTTTCTATATGGGTTTAGCAAATAGTGGGTGGAGTTTTTTGCTAGTTCAGTATATCTCATATGGTTAAAAAGTTGACATAATGGAGGTGGTTTTGGTAAGATATGAATGAGTGATTTGGAGATTTGCATTTTGCTATAGGTATCTAGATGGATTTAGTGATGAGCTACAGTTTGGACGAAGGAAAAGCTGCTCGTGCCATCAGAATGATGGAAGATGGGATGTGCTTGCGGGCTGAACATCTGCAAGACGTAGATTTTGTCACATAAACCCGCTTGGCGTACCGCCTCGCGGGTTTATTTTATTTCAGGCTGCTGATTGGTGTTATGAACGTGGACGAATCTGGGGAATTTAATCAAGAAGTTTTGGTGCTCAACAGCGATTACTCACCGCTTAATGTCTGCAATCTAAAGCGGGCGATATCGCTCGTCTATCTTGGGAAGGTTGACGTACTTCATACGAACCACAAAATAGTTCGCACTACTAAAGGTGAGTTTCATTCTCCGTCGGTTGTGCGGCTCAAATATCAAGTCCACAGACCAATGCCAGAGTTGAAACTGTCGCGCCGAAGCATTCTTGCCAGAGATAATTACGTCTGCCAGTATTGTGGACAGACGGGCAGGGATCTTACAGTAGATCATGTGATACCTAAGCGGCTCGGCGGTCCTACAACTTGGGAAAACCTTGTCTGCTGCTGTCGCAAGTGCAATACCAAGAAAGGCGATAAGAGCCTGCAGCAGGTAGGATTTACTCTTATCAGACAGCCGCGCAGACCGAAATATGTTCCTTTCATAAGTCTTACTAAGTTTATGACTGGGACGCGTAACAGTGATTGGCGCATCTATCTGCCAATATTTGATGAGCCTAGTCAGCATGATTATTAGGTTGTATAAGGCGTAGTCTCAGTCTGAGTAGGCATAATTTTATCGTTTTAAATGACTGGGTCGCCAATTGGTAGTTGACTAGGCGCGTCAAGAGTGGTAAACTCAAGCGTTAATCAAGAGAGGCGCCGCGATTTGACTAAGATACCACCGAAGATCTATATTTTCGACCTCGATGGTGTCATCTACCGCGGCAGCGAACCGCTTCCTCACGCAAGTGATGTCGTGAGCGAGCTTAGAAATCGCGGCCGTGCGGTTTACTTCCTCACCAATAACTCCACGCGTTCAAGAAACGATTACGCATCTAAGTTGTCGGGTATGGGGATTCATACCAAGCCATCTGATGTAATGACTTCTGCCTATGCGACCGCACTCTTTTTGAAGCATAAAAATGTTAACGGTGTCAGTGCTTATGTGGTAGGCGAGGATGGGCTTAGGAAAGAGCTGAGAGATGCAGGGATAAAGATTTTAGGCTCAGACGCATCTTCTGTTGATTACGTTGTGGCAGGGCTTGATCGTAGTTTTGACTATGATAAACTTGCAGCGGCGCAGAGGTTGATAATCGGAGGAGCAGTTTTTGTTGCAACCAACCGAGACCCTACTTTTCCTATAGAAAACGGTGCTGTGTTGCCGGGCGGCGGCTCGATTGTGAGTGCGATTGAAACTGCATCAGGCACGACACCTATTGTAATCGGCAAGCCTGAGACTTATTGTGTTCAAATGATATTGGAATCTGCTGGCTGCTCGGCAGACGAAGCAGTTATGGTTGGTGACCGGCTTGATACGGACATTATGATGGGGAATCGTGTTGGGATGAAGACTGCTTTTGTCCTCACTGGCGTATGTGACAGAGATGATATACCAAATGCGCCATCAGATATGCACCCAAATATAGTAATTTCGGATTTGATAGAACTGTTGGACGAGGGTTGGGCATCGAATTGAAGCGTGTTTTAACGATAGCAGGTTCGGATTCCAGCGGTGGTGCCGGCGTACAGGCAGACATGCGCGTTTTTGCTGAGATGGGAGTTTATGGGATGTGTGCCGTTACTGCGGTTACAGCTCAGAACTCTCTTGGAGTGCAGAAGGTTGAGAAAATAGCACCCAGAATAGTGGCTGCGCAGATTGATTCGTGTGTTCGCGACATAGGCGTTGATGCTTGCAAGATAGGGATGCTTTATTCACATCAGATAGTGAACTCTGTTTCAGAGCGGCTTCGAAGAAGAGAGATTAAGAGGGTGGTTTTGGACCCGGTGACTTTTGCGAAAGACGGCACGCGACTGCTGCTATCGAAGGCTGTTGATTGTATGAAACGTCAACTGTTGCCGTTGTGTGAGCTTGTGGCGCCAAATCTTGAGGAGGCAGGTCTGCTTTCAGGAATTGAGGTGAAGGATGTATCCAGCGCTGTAGATGCTGCGAAAGCTATTTTTGCGATGGGGAGCAAGAATGTGTTGGTGAAGGGTGGGCATTTTGCTGGAGAGCCTGTAGATATTTTGTTCGATGGTGAGAATGTGCATAGATTTTCGGGCAGGCGCATAGAGGGTCGTGTTATGCACGGCACTGGATGTGTGCTTACGGCAGCAATTGCTGCCAGACTTGCACTAGGCGAGAGCGTGTATGATGCGGTGAAGTTTGCGAAGGATTATGTAGAGCAGGCAATAAGAAGCTCAGTAGAACTAGGTAAAGGTAGGTTATACTATTTCAACGGTACTGGAGGCGGTTTTAGATGAGAACGACTGTGCTGTTAATGGTATTTGTTGTGCTGGGCGTTTTTGCTCATTTCTCTGATGCAGCGTCCATTACTTGGTATGGACAATCATTCTTTGTGGTGACGAGCAGTACTGGTGTAAGAATTGCCTTTGACCCTTATCATACCAACAGCAGTCTAAATTACACTCCGCCGAAAACGAGTGCAGATTTAGTGTTCATCAGTCATGACCACTTTGACCACAACAATCCAGACTTATTGCAGGGCAAGCATACAGTTATCAAACCGATTGGAGAAGGGGTTCGAACCGGGACGTTGAGTGTTTCGGTTGGCAGCGGTAAATCTGAGCGTGTGGTTAAAGTGCCGTTTGTATCTGTTCATACTTGGCATGATGATGTTCAGGGTAGGAAACGCGGCGGCAATACTGTGCATAAGGTAGTAGTTGATGGTGTAAGCATAGTGCACCTGGGCGATATTGGTGAGCTGCTGGATGCTGAACAGATAAAGGCTATAGGGCGGGTGGATATTCTGCTTGTGCCAGTCGGAGGATATTTTACTATAGACGCAGGAGCTGCGGATAAAGTGGTTAAGCAGCTAAAACCAAAAGTGGTTATTCCTATGCATTACGCCACAGAGAAGACATCTCTACCAATATCAGATATAAGACCATTTATCTTGAACAAAAACAATGTTGTGCAGAATGGGCACACATATACATTCACAAAAAATAATCTGCCTAAAGATGCCAGAATTGTGGTGATGAAATACGAGTGATTCAGGCGTATGGCGCGCAGGTGATACAAATTCAAAATGTGAGGGATGGATTTAGGATGACAAAGTTTATATTCGTAACTGGTGGTGTGGTTTCTTCGATTGGGAAGGGGATTACAACCTCAAGTCTTGGTAGGCTTCTAAAGAACAGAGGCTTCAAGATAACTATGCAGAAGCTTGATCCTTATATTAATGTAGATGCTGGAACTATGAATCCGTATCAGCATGGGGAAGTTTTCGTTACTGATGACGGTGCCGAGACGGATTTGGATTTGGGGCATTACGAGCGGTTTGTTGACGAGTGCTTGACTAGACACTCGAATGTTACAACCGGACAAATTTACGGCAGTGTAATCGGCAAGGAGCGCAGAGGAGATTATTTAGGTGGAACAGTACAGGTTATCCCTCACATTACCGACGAGATAAAGTCGCGTATTCGCCGTAATGCAGAGGATGCTTCGGCAGATATAGCGATAGTGGAAATTGGGGGTACGGTTGGCGATATTGAAGGTCTGCCGTTTCTTGAGGCTATAAGGCAGTTTAGGAAAGATGTTGGCGTAAACAATGTAATGTATGTGCATGTTACGCTTATTGCTTCGGTTGGGCCTTGGGGTGAACTTAAAACCAAGCCAACACAGCACTCTGTTATGAAATTGAGAGAGATAGGTATTCAACCTGATGTCCTTATATGTCGAACAAAGAAACCGATTAGCCAGGAAATGCGCGACAAGATATCGTTGTTTTGCGATGTTGACAAAGAAGCGGTGATAGAAGCCCCTGATACAGAGGTTATATATGAGATACCGCTGAAGTTTGAGGAAGAAGGGCTTGCCGATTTGGTTATGCGTCGGCTTGGGTTGGAGGATGGAGAGCCAAATCTCGATGAATGGCGCAGGATGGTTGCTATACTCAAAAAGCCTGCACATAGGGTGAACATAGGCATTGTGGGCAAGTACACTGGGAATGGCGATGCTTATATTAGCATAGCAGAGGCTGTAAAACATGGTGGTATTGCGAATAACGCCGGCGTGAACGTGCGATTTATAGAATCGGACACCCTGACTGATGAAAATGTTGCTGAAGAGCTTTCAGATTTGAGCGCTGTAATCGTTGCAGGAGGCTTCGGCGGCAGAGGAATAGAAGGCAAGATTGCGGCTGTGCGCTATGCGCGTGAGAACAGGGTGCCATTCTTGGGATTGTGTTTGGGTCTGCAGATGGCTGTTGTAGAGGCTGCAAGGAATCTGTGTGGTCTGGTAGGTGCAAATTCAGAGGAGGTTGACCCGGAGACGCCGCATCCTGTTATACATCTTCTGCCTGAACAGAAGGGTGTTGAAGAAAAAGGCGCTACGATGCGGCTGGGGCAGTATCCATGTCGGATAAAGGATGGCACGCTGGCAGCAAAACTGTACAAACAGGATTTAATCTACGAACGTCATAGACATAGATATGAAGTTAATAACAGCTACAGACCGCAGCTTGAGCGCGGTGGGTTGGTGTGTTCGGGAGTTTCACCGGATTATCGACTTGTTGAAATTGTTGAGATTCCGGAACATCCATTCTTTATTGCCACACAGTTCCATCCGGAATTTAAATCTAGACCAAATAGACCACATCCGCTGTTTGTTGGTTTGGTTGCTGCTTCTCTTGAGTTTCAGCCTAAAGGTGGAAGTGATGCCAGGAAACCGGGTCGGCTACGAAAAAGCAGACCTGTAGAAGTGTAGAAATGATGATATGGGAGGTCTAAGTGAGCTATTTACTAGGTATTGATATCGGTACCAGCGGTACCAAAGCATTAGTTATTGATACTGATAGAGATGGTGCTGTAATCGGTTCGGCGACGGTTGAGTATCCTCTTTATGTGCCAAAGCCACTTTGGGCTGAGCAGAATCCCGAAGATTGGTGGCAGGCAGTCGTTGCCGCTGTGCGAGAGGCAACTTCAGACGCCGGGATAAAAGGAAGTGATATAAAGGGTGTTGGTCTTAGCGGCCAGATGCATGGTGCAGTGTTTCTTGACTCAGAGGATAGGGTTTTGAGGCCAAGCATTCTATGGTGCGATCAGAGAACGGCTGCTGAGTGCGAGTGGATTACTCAAACAGTTGGTGCTGAGCGCGTTGTTGAGCTAATAAGCAATCCAGTACTTACTGGATTTACAGCAGGCAAGATTGTCTGGCTGCGTAATAATGAGCCTGACATATACGCGCGAGTTGCTAAAGTGCTTCTGCCAAAGGACTATATCAGGTTGAAGCTGACCGGTGAGTACGCTACTGATGTATCTGATGCATCGGGGACTGCTTTATTTAATGTAAGAGAGCGAAAATGGTCTTATGAGATGCTGGAGGCTGTTCAGATACCAAGTAAGTGGATGCCTGATGTATACGAATCACCGGAAGTGTCTGGGCGTTTGACTGCACAGGCAGCTTCAGAGACAGGGCTTGAGGTTGGCACTCCGGTAGTAGGCGGTGGCGGCGACCAGGCAGCAGGTGCGGTAGGCAGCGGTGTTGTTAAGACCGGAATCATATCTTCGACTGTAGGGACATCGGGAGTAGTGTTTGCTTTCGCTGATGAGCCTGTGGTTGATTCGAAGCTGCGAGTACACACGTTTTGTCATGCGGTTCCGGGCAAGTGGCATGTGATGGGAGTTATGCTCTCGGCTGGAGGCAGTTTGAGATGGTTTAGAGACGCGATGTGTGAGAAAGAGCGTGAGATGGCAAGTGCTGTTGGTCGAGACCCATATGACATTATATCGGAAGAGGCTGCGCAGGTTCCAGCCGGCTGCGAGGGGCTTATATTTTTACCTTACCTGACCGGCGAGAGAACGCCATACCCTGATCCTAATGCAAGAGGCGTGTTTTTCGGAATAACGCTCAGACACAGCAAGGCTCACTTTGCTAGAGCTGTTATGGAAGGAGTTGCTTACGGACTACAGGATTCGTTTGAGATACTTACGCAGATGGGTGTTCCAGTAAGCCAGGTTCGTGCAAGCGGTGGCGGTGCAAGAAGTGAGCTTTGGAGACAGATACAAGCTGATGTTACGGGATATGAGCATGTAACATTGAACATAGAAGAAGGACCAGCGTATGGCGTAGCGCTATTAGCTGGAGTTGGAATAGGTGTTTATCCTTCAGTTGAGAAGGCATGCGAATCTACGATACGTGTAGTGGGTTCGACTAAGCCGAATGTAGAGAGAATGGGTGTTTATCGTAATTACCACCGCATATACCAGTCTTTGTATCAGTCGCTTAGGGACCGCTTTAGAGAGGTCGGTGAAATAGGATGATAGTAGGTGTGCCAAAGGAGATAAAGCCAAGCGAATATAGAGTTGCTATTGTACCTGCGATAGTGGAACAGCTTGTGGATTCCGGCAATGAGGTTATCGTTGAGACTGATGCAGGTAGGGGGTCTGGTGTGTCGGACGAAGACTATGTTGAAGCAGGTGCACGCATAGTTCCGAATGCCGCCGATGTTTGGGCGAATGCAGACATGGTAGTTAAGGTAAAAGAGCCTTTGCCTGCAGAATATCCGATGATTAGAAGCGGACAGGTTATATTCACTTACTTCCATTTTGCTGCCAGCAGAGAACTTACTGATGCAATGGTTGAGTCTGGAGCTGTCTGCATAGCTTACGAGACAATAGAAGAATCTGATGGCTCTCTTCCTCTTCTTATACCTATGAGCGAGGTAGCAGGACGAATGGCTATTCAGGAAGGCGCGAAGTATCTTGAGCGGCCGATGGAGGGCAGGGGCATATTGTTGGGCGGCGTACCTGGCGTAGCTCCAGCGAGTGTGGTGGTAATTGGCGGTGGGGTTGCTGGTTCTAATGCTGCTAAGACCGCTGCCGGCTTGGGTGCAAATGTTACAGTATTGGATATAAACTTGGACAGACTTAGATATCTCGACGATGTCATGCCTAGCAATGTTACGACGCTTATGTCCAACAGCTATAACATTAGAGCAGCTATCAAAGATGCAGATTTGGTAGTTGGCGCTGTCTTGAGACATGGTGCAAGAACTCCTGTGCTGGTAACTCGGGAAATGCTTAGGTTGATGAAACCGCGTGCTGTTATTGTTGATGTAGCGGTTGATCAAGGCGGCACATTCGAAACTACAAAGCCAACAACTCACACTGACCCTATTTATATAGAAGAAGGTGTGGTTCATTATTGTGTGGCTAATATGCCAGGTGCGGTTGCAGGTACTTCTACTTATGCGTTGACCAATGCAACAGGCCGTTATATAAATCAGCTCGCATCGTTGGGGTGGAAGCAGGCGGTGCGTGAGAATCCGGCCATTTTGAAAGGACTGAATATCGCGTTCGGCAAAATATATCTTAGCGAGATTGCTGGGTTGTTTGGCTACGAAACTGCTTCGTATCAGGACATTCTCTGTTGAGTGTAGATTGGACTGACAGCATATTGTGATATATCGTGCGAAGCTGATAGTTCCGGTATCAAGCGAGCCCATTTATGACGGAGAGATCTCTGTTGAAAATGGCCGTATAGCTGCGGTTTCGAGCACTCGAACCGATGCTTCGAATGATGTTCCGATTGTTGATTTTGGGGACTGTGCTATACTTCCTGCTTTTGTGAATGTTCATACGCATCTTGGCTATACAATCCTGCAGGGCAGAGTGGCAGAATCTGATTTTGTTCGATGGATAGCGTCAGTGGCTGGATTTGCCAGAAAATTCAGTAGTGAAGATTTCAGAAATTCTGCTGCGCTGGGTGCAATGGAGTTGCTGCGCAGTGGGGTGGTGAGTATAGCTGATGCGGCTTATTGTGGAGAAGAACTTTTTGTAGCTTCCGAAGCAGGGCTGCGTGGGATAGGGTGTTTTGAGGTATTTGGCGAAGGCGATTCATCTGATTTTCGTTTAGAGACGATTGATAGACTTCGCAGTCTTCAGGAAAAGTGTGGGGATAGGATTCGTATAGGAGTATCGCCACATTCAGTTTACACGTGCGGCGAACTGCGGCTTCGATGTGTATCTGAGATTGCTCAGGAATTGGGCGTTCCAATTATTGTTCATGCTGCTGAATCTTTTGAAGAGACATTGTTTGTGCGAGATGGTTTAGGTCCTTTGGCTAAGATAGCGGCTTATGCAGGACTTCATCCTAGACCGCGAGGACGCACACCGATTGAGTATCTTGATAGATGTGGGGTTCTTTCGGATAAAACGATAGCTGCACACTGTGTCCATGTTGATGAGGTTGATATAGAAACACTTGCCAAGTCCGGGGCATCAGTTGCTCATTGCCCAAGATCGAATGAGTGTCTTAAAGTAGGCGTGTCGCCATATCCTGCAATTTTCAGAGCTGGTATACGTGTTGGATTGGGCACTGACAGCTCTGCAAGCTGTGGAAGGTTGGATATGTTTGAAGAAATGCGCGCTGTTATGAGATTACACTGTCCAAAGATTGATGCGGCATCTGCTCTTCGTGTTGCGACGATGGGTGGGGCTTTGGTATTGGGGATGGAACATGACGTTGGATCAATTGAGACCGGCAAACTCGCAGATTTTGTTGTGGTGAGGTTTTCTGATTCTGTGATGAGCAGCGCGCATGACCCTGTGTCAGCTATTGTCGAAAGATGTAATGCCGATGATGTTGTGATGACTGTGGCAGGCGGTGAGGCTCTTTACAAAGATGGTATATTTATGCGTATGGACGCTGAGCAGATAATTGCCAGAGCACAAGAATCTACTGCTAAAGTTGTGTGCAATTAGTTAGATGAGATTGTTTTCTCTGAGGCAGGCGATTACTGTTGTGGTTACATCCCAATTAGCGATTTCCGCAAGCGGTACCCATCTGCATTCTAATGCATCTGTTCCAGCCCTAAGCTTGCCAGAAACGGCTTCTGCTAAGAACTCTATTATCACGTAGTGATGCTCTATATTTTCGCCATCTCGAGCTATCAAATCATATACGCCAGCAAGGCGGCTTATTTCTACGCCGAGTCCTGTTTCTTCCAAGACTTCTCTTTTCAGCGCATTTTCTATTGTTTCACCAAGCTCTATGTGCCCGCCAGGCACAGACCATTTCCCATAAGAAGGTTCCGCTCCTCTCTTAATAAGCAGTATATGTCTGTCCTTTATTATAATGGCGCCTACTGCCGGGATTGGCTGATTGAACATCTTCTATTAACTCCATTTTCGAACTTTGATGCTGCTATTGTAAAACGACAAAGAGTTTCTGTGAAGGATGCGGTTTGATTGTTTGAGCGACTCGAGTTGATGTTTACAAAAAATTGGCTGCGGGGCCAGGATTCGAACCTGGATAACGAGATCCAAAGTCTCGCGTCCTGCCATTGGACGACCCCGCAACGCGAAGCCTTGAAATATAGTACAATAATTATAGGCTTATGAGTGCATTCGGTCAAACGTTGGATCGGATAGCTTCAAAGCGTTTAGTTGTTGTGAGGAGGATTTATCAGCTAGTTGTTAGGGGCTGCGCTTACATATATGAATGTTCTCAATTTTCCAGCAATACAATCGGATTTTTATCTGCAGGATACGGTAACAGTCGCAAAGCGGCTCATTGGGCAGGTGCTTCTGCACGAAAGTCCTTATGGGGTAATAGCAGGCCGTATTGTAGAAACAGAGGCTTATGTAACTGGCGACCCAGCTAATCATGCATCGCGCGGTATGACTCGACGAAACAGTGCCATGTTTGGTCCGCCTGGCCGTGCTTACGTATATATGATTCACACTCGTTGGTGTCTTAATGCTGTAACTCAGCCTGAGGGAGTAGGCGAGGCAGTGTTGATTCGTGCACTTGAGCCGATTTTGGGGCTTGATATAATGGCAGAACTTCGTAAAAAAACTAACCCAAGGGATTTCTGCAGCGGTCCGGGGAAGCTTACACAGGCTATGGCAATCTCCGGAGAACACAATCATGCAGACCTTACTTCTGGAACAATCAGAATACTTGAGTTTGAAGAGGTTGATAACATAATCCAGACTACGCGAGTTGGAATAAAACACGCTGCAGATAGACCTTTGAGATTTTATTCCAGAGAAGATGCGAAATGGGTTTCAAAGCGTTGAATATGCCTACATTCCACCCATATGCAGTTCCTGTCTTATTTTAGTAAGCCTTGCAATATCATGCTGGCGCGTGAATTCATGCCCTTGGCAGTATCGCGCATATATGTCAACATCTTTTGCAAGTTCGTCTAATGGAGTGTCAACGCGTTCTTTTCGGCTGTGACGACGTACCGAAGTAGCTATCATCTCTATTTCCTGAGGCGTAAAGCAGCCGAGTCCAGTGAGTATTCTCTTTGCTGGTTCGTAGCCAGCTTCTGCATGATTTTCTGACTTCCCAGTGATTATGCGCCCTATATTCTGAAGCGCTACGGCACATGCAGCTATATCAGGGTCAATTTTGCGGTTGGCTGCAAGCATCTTTGCATACTTGACGCAGAGGCGAATATGTTCAAATTCCCAATCGAGATCACGCTCGCGTACAGCAGAATCTCCACTCTGCTGCATATTTACGAGCAACATCTCAACACAGTGCATTACTTTAGGCAGTCTAGGCTGCTTAGCCCCAAATATTTTCTTGATGTGATTAACCAGCGACATGCCAACCCACCCTTGCAATCTGCTTCAGCCTTATTCAGCCTTATACTCTAAAAGACGCAAAAATTAGCGCAAGGTTACTTCTATCATTCGATTTTACAATTATATTTACCCAGTTTTGCTAACCAAGGTTAACTTTGTAGCTGAGCAGTGCGTAGGTGAACAAATAAGCGGCAATAGCTGCTCTAGAAGCTTTTCTGACGAAGACGGGGTTGTGGGTTTTGTACCATTCGGATACTAAAATATAAGGTATGAAGCTGAGCAGTTTTATAAACACGAAGGCAGCGACTCCATATTGCAGAAGCCGAGCCATTATCGGATTCGCTTCTAGTGCAAGTCCGCACGATACCCAATACAGTGTTGTTGCCATATCCGTAACGCAGATTAGTAGGATGAGAAATGATTCTATACTAACGCTGAACTTCATTAGAGCAACCTCGATTATGTTACTTGCATTGAACTTACTTCAAGAAACGTGCCAAATTTGAGATAAAAGGCTTTTTTTCGTATTTATACCTGCTGACGAGTTGTGGATTTGTGAGAGGAATACATAATGCCAGCGTCAAAATTGATGATATGAACACTCGAACGGCTATTTTTGTTGTTATCTTAGTTTTACTGACATCTGCATGCTTTGGCGATGTGTTTGACGAAGCGCTTTCGGCGGCAGGTCTTACCAAAGAAACTGCTGTGTTTGATGAGTTGGATTTAGCGATTTATGGCGGCGACAAGTTCCGTCTGCCATATTTTGATACTTATCATCGCGCTCCTTATCGTGTTCCTGAACAGGTGAAGTTGCTTGTAAGCCAAGCGTCTCGCGCATCGGGGCGTGTTTTTGATTTGGTTGGTATGACATCTACAGGAATTAATGAAGGCGTTCGCCGCAGTTTGATAGGCAGCCCTGCAGAACCTTTCATAAAGAAAGCCGAACAGCCTAATTCTCTCGCAAAAGCTGTTCTGGAAGTTTGGCAGATAGCAGGCAAAAAGCCGCCGCGCGGATTTGAAAAGAGGCTCAATGCCCAAGCTTCATCAGTTCCATCGGATGTATCAAAAATGGCTGCTGCATTGATTTTCTCTGAGATCTCTGCTGCTAAGTGGCGCAATCTAGCGTTCAAGCGGTTGTTTGATAAATACGATGCCCAGCAGCTCTATTCGCACATATTATCGGCTGAAGAATCAGACTTCGATTTTATACGTGAAGATATGATGAATCTTACCGATTTAAAGCTGGTTATGACCGGTGGAGAGGATTTGGCTGCTGTTATTGATAAAGTTGTGGTCGAATACCCCAAACTCTCTGTGACCAAAGCGTTCCACTTTGAGGCTAATACACCCCTAGGAGCCATAGTGATAGATTGCAGTGGAGACTCGGTTTATCGGCATGGACGTGATTTTATGCTGATATTGGATTTGACGGGGAACGATGTTTACTATTCAGGCGCGGCTTGTAGTTCAGCGTCTAATTCGGTGAGCGTGTTGATAGACTTCGCTGGCAGTGATTGTTATCTGGAATCACCACAGCTGGACTCTTTGCCTGTAGGGCGGTTGGCCGAACGTAAAACTTGGCGAAGCAGTCCCAACACTTGTGGAGCATTGATGGGCTATGCATTTCTAGTTGATGTTTCTGGCAACGATAGGTATTCAGGTGTGAGTAGATGTTTGGGGTATGCAGCTTATGGATGCGCCGTTCTGATTGATTTTGCTGGGGATGACATCTACAGGTGCTATCAGATGGGGCAGGGGAGCGCTGAGTTTGGCGTAGGTGTTCTCTGTGATTGTGCCGGCAGCGATAACTATAACTGCTTTACAACTTCTCAAGGATTCGGCGGCATAAAGGGGTATGGATTGCTTTTGGATGCTTCAGGAGACGATATTTACACAGCAAATCGCATCCAGATTGATTTTCCAAGCGCTCAGGATTCACGCCACAACGGCAGTCTTTCGCAGGGGATGGGGTGTGGGGAGCGCGGGGACTACACAACTGGACATTCTTACGCAGGTGGAATTGGCGCATTGATTGACCTTGCCGGAAATGACCAATACACTGCAGACATTATGGCGCAGGGGATGGGGTATTGGTATGGACTTGGTGTACTTGCGGATGTATCAGGCGATGATACTTATATGGGATATTGGTATAACCAAGGTTCTGCGGCACATTTTGCGGTCGGCGTGCTTTATGATGGAGGTGGCAGCGATTACTATTCAGCGCCGTGCAATATGGTTCAGGGCGCAGGACATGATTATTCACTCGGGATGCTTATAGATGAAAATGGTGATGATAGTTATACGGCGGCAGGCATCTCGTTGGGCGGTGGCAATGCGAACGGCATTGGGATATTTTGGGATAAGTCTGGCAGCGACACTTATCAGGTTACTGGCAATCCAACGTTGGGACGAGCAAACATCGGAAGCCGCGGCAGTATTCGTGACCGTGATATATGTATGGGGTTGTTTCTCGACACTGGCGGTACAGATTATTATCCAGTCAGCTATCCCTTTGCTCAAAATAACACGATTTGGTTGCAGAAAGGTATGGATGAGAAAAACCCGCTTCCTACCGAGATTGGCATTGGCTTGGACAAGCAGCAGTAATTAATCTCAGTCCTATATTAACCGCTCACCGTGTTTGAATATGTCAGCCCATTTTTTGGTGAGTTTTAAGTATAGGTCTTCGTATTCTAAACAAGGTTCGATTTGCGTGCCTTCTCCCCATTCATTAAACGAACAAATTGTTATCACAGGAGCACCTTCTTGAACAGCCTGCTCCCACATTGATTCGTAAAGCTTTCCTAATCCTCTGGCGACTGCTCGTCCTGGGTGATGCCATATCCGCCCGTCAAAACCTGGACCAACTGCTGCAGACCAGTAGTTTACATGGTTGCATTCACATAATCGTTTGAGATGCGCGCTGCATTCTTTCACGCCTTCTGGGTTCCAGTTATCCATCCCATAGTTATATAGGCAGAATCCATCGAAAAGACCTGGATAATTGAAGTTCTCATCATAGATAAACACTTCGCCAGCAGTAAGAAACAGCTTTTTTCGAGCTCCTTTCTGTTCTAAAATCCTGCAGACTTTGTTCCAGTCTTCAGCAGAATGCTTGGCTAGAGCAGAATACAAATAGACTACAATACGTCCATCAAAATGTACTACTTTTGGATGATTAAAGTATGAATGCGCTAAGTATGCAAGCTCATCGGCTATTCTCTCAACAGGATATCCGAACCAGCAGTAGCTGTCATACATAATAGCAAGATTCAAAGGCAGGTCGTTCTCAATCAGCACATCAAGCATCATACGGAATGACTGGTCGTAAATAGTATCTATAATTGGCTTATTCTTGTCTTCGTTATTGCCGCCTACAAGCATGTAATCCCATATAAATGCATCAATTGAATCCTGAGCTGCCCATTTAGCATGCTGCAGGAGAACAGTTTTATCTCTGGAATCATAAAGTCCAAGTGTAGGGTAGTAAACGCTGTAGTTTGAGCGTCTGCCAGGTGCCAGCATATCATCTGGATTATGCCTAAGCAGTTTTGCGACTTCGTTCGGCGGTTGGAATTCTGGAACGCCATAGCCTGATGCTAGTCGAAGCGGTTCATCCCACGTAAGCCATTTTCTAGCTGCACCGTCTGGCGTGCCGTAGAACGGGTGATAATGCGCCCATACCTGACGCGGCATGTTTATTGTATTGAAGTTGGACATCTTCTTTCCTCTATTCGCGTTTCTTGATTGGCATATGCAAAGATTTACTAGTGTAGCAAATTAGTGGAGGATACTGTCAATCATGTGACGTATATATTCTAAGAGCTTTCGGTGTGTGCCAAGTCATTTTATATATGGCAGCAGGGTGTTTTGCCTGAATATTATTCTTGAGTTGGCAGAGCGCAGGTTTGTTTAGTGTTTCGAGGAGGATTCTCGATGTTTGTTCTCAACTTTTATTCTGAAATTTACGCAGACATGCTGAGAAAAGGCAGAAAAACCGCTACTATACGCCTCGGTGATAAGTCAAACAAATATCAGACTGGACAGCTTGTCTGGATAACCGTAGGGAGGCGATTTGGTCCCAGGCAGAGATTGTTCACTGCCGTTATAGATGAGGTTGTTGTGAAGCCTGTGGGGGAACTCACATCACGTGAGATTGAGAAAGAAAACCCTGAGTTCAGGCTTCCTGAAGAAGTAATGACTTTTCTATCGAGAATATACGACCGCGTTGTGACCCCATTGGACAACGTAACCATCATCTCGTTTTCGCCGGTTAGAGAGGATACCAGAGGAGAGCTGGAAGATATTTTCGACCGCTGGCTCGTGTAATCCTGATTAATATTAATCGAGAAACTTCTACTAATTAGCACTGTATATAAAAGAAGCCCGGGGTTAATTCTCCGGGCTTCAAATGTCATGCCGCCTTTTGCAGAAAAGACGGCAAGGAGGAAAGGAGGAAAGTTTGAACCTTGTTGTCATCTATAAATACGCAGATGGGGCGTTTTTTGTTCCCCAACGTTTTGGATTTTTTGTTTTAACCACTCTAGATGCTTGCGATGGTTAAGTTTTCGCCATTAGGTAATACATATCTCCTTGCCTTTTTCAGGTAGGATAACGTCCGACTGCTTCTCAAATGCTTCTACAAATGCTTCTGGATGTTCGGTATGAACCGGGATTATTCTGCGAGGCTCTATGGATGTTATTAGCTCTCGTAATTCTTCACCGCCAGCGTGTCCGGATACATGGTCGTGCGTTATCTTTTGTTTTTCTTCAAGTAGATTGAACTGCCGCAGCCAGTTCTCAAGTCGTTTTTCATCTGATTCCATCTCTGCATTGAATGGCTCAGCTGATGCACGGATGAACATGCTCCCAGGCGGTGGTTCTATGTCTAGTAACTCATTTGCATCAAAATACCCGATGTGCAGAAGATATTTTTCAGGTTCGGCTGCGATATCGTATGCCCGAATCCCATTTCTGTAATGTCGAAGTCTTGGTTCTAGATATTCTTCATTTTCTTCTGCCAACGCTTTTTTAATGTCATTTGACCGATTGCCCCAATCGGTTTCCACCCCAAGAAGATACTTATCGCTTTTATAGTCGTTTTTGGAATAAAGCATAGAGTCCGAGCGTTTCAGATAGACCCTCAGAGTTTCATCATTGGATATATCAGGATAGGTATCGGGGTCTATACGGTGCAAATATTCCCACAACAGAGCAATCTTTGGGCTTATTACGAACACTCTACCAGCAGCCTTAGCGGCAGCCCATACTGTTTCGAATCTGGTTATATCTTTCCATCCAAAGGCCACAATCGCCAGCCCCGAACTTTGCCTTACCTGATCTGCGATGTCTCGCTCAACTTTTGCCTCATCATCTTTGGAACTAGAGTTGATGCGCGTTCCTTCCGATATCACAACATCCGGCTTGAGTTTGTTCACTCGTCTTTTAAGTGCATCTGATATCTCGTAAAGTCTGCCATGGAACCTTATATCGCCGGTATAAAACACTGTTTTACCCGATGGACAATTGATGATGAATGAGCAAGCGCCTGGAACGCTATGGTCAACTGGAACAGCCTCTACTCCAAATCCGCCGATTGATAGCGTTTTATACGGTGTTATCTCTTCATATCTTCGCTGACGTGACTTATCTGGTCTGTCTATTTTCGGCTCTCCTGGAAATATGCTTTTATCTGTTGTAAATCCGATGCAACGTTCGGGACATTTCAAGACATCGGATTCGACTCCTGCTTGTCCTATCTCTTGGCAGACACGGAGTATTGCTTTTGTAACCGCCGAGCCATATATTGGTATATCTGGATGTATAAATGATATATGCTGGAAATGGTCTGAATGCCCGTGTGAAAGCAAAACTCCATCTACGGCAGGACGGCCGTATCGCTCTTGGTACGTTTCAAATGATTCCAAATCAGATTCCCAAAGCCGTCTAGCAGTTTCTGGCACTCCGATGCGTTTTGCAGCTTCAAATGCGCCGTCAATCGCAAGCATGTCTTGTCTATATATGCCTGGCAGCTCCGGTAGGAGTTTAAGCCTAAGCATATCTTTTAGCGCCGAGTTTGTGCGCGGCTGTAGGAAGACATCAAAATAGTTGCAGAAAGCCGAGAAGTTCTTGCCAAAATCCAGCAGCAGTGCAGAATCTCCGTCGCGCAGCATGATTTTATTGCCGCCAACTACTCCAACGCCATCGTAGCAGATAATTCGAAGCATTCACATTCACCAATCTAAACTTTGTCTGACCACAGCTTGTTTAGCCAGATAAAACTTAGACATTTTTACTATATCATCCTGCTGACGGTTTATGTTTGTAAGCGCTGGTTATCTGCGTTATTGTCATTAGGCAGAAATGGTGTTTGAGCTACATCTGCAGGGTGTGATTGTGGAAGGATGGAGCCGACGGGGGGACTCGAACCCTCGACCCGCGCATTACGAATGCGCTGCTCTACCAACTGAGCTACGTCGGCAGGATGGTGCCGAGGGCCAGAATTGAACTGGCGACACGCGGATTTTCAGTCCGCTGCTCTACCAACTGAGCTACCTCGGCAGGATGCCGGCTTATGATAATAATAAAATGGCGGGGACGACGGGACTTGAACCCGCGGCCTCCTACGTGACAGGCAGGCGCTCTAACCAAACTGAGCTACGCCCCCGCGCTTCGTCTAGCAGACGAAACAGGAAAGGTTACTTCAGCTTCGCTTTCGTGCTCTAATATGTTATACCAAGTCATTTTTGTTGTCAATAACTATTTTCTCTCGCTAAGGCCGCCTTGTTTCGTTTACTGAAGTGCCTAATGCAAGTAGAGATAGTGCATGGCGAACTCGGCTAATGCGTAATGTGTAGTAGCGCTGCCGCTTAATTTCTACCTAGCGATGGAGCACCTGACGACCTGCTTGGCTTGGAATGCTCAGAATTAGCGCACAAAAATTAGTGTTCGCGTTCGTGTTCCTATATATAGTGGGTACACGAACACTATTTTTTAACAAACTCAGAAGTGTAAGGATAGAACGTGCCGCCTTTAGGCGGCAGACGCAACGTTACTATACCTTACACGTTATCTGAAGTTACCCGAACACTATTTCTATCTTGCGAGTATCATGCTCAGCGAGAGTAAACTGCGGCGAACTGCACGCTATTAAAAACGAAACGTTTAGTTTGTTTATGAACAGGTGCTTTGGTTTCGCTGAAGTGGTTATTTCAAGCTTGAAAACGGGGTTTGGTGGGCGAAACAGGACTCGAACCTGTGACTTCTTCCTTGTAAGGGAAGCGCTCTCCCAGCTGAGCTATTCGCCAACAACCCATGCATTTTCCACGCTTAAAACGGGTGCTTCTTTTTCATAGAAGCGCCTGTTTGTTAACCACCCGTTTTGTGTAATGAAGCGCCCATGTGAACCCCTAAAATAGGGTGCTTCAGTTTTTATAATTATACAGTTTTTGTTATTTCTTGTCAATAATCATTTTTATCGTGTTTTGGTGTGTGATGTGTGCCTAGCATCTACTCACTGGACTCTTCTATAATCTCAGCTCCTATCTGGTTCAATGTCTCGCGGACTTCCTGGTCCAGAGTGGATTGTTTGATGCTGCTGGTTTCAGAGTGCGCTTCGAGGCTGACCTCAATTTCTATTTTGCTCTCGTCTCGCTGCAGTGGCGCGACCACACCGCGCAGAAAATCCGATAGTTTATCCCAAGGTACCTTGGCGCGTAGTTTGAAACTTCTTACGCCAGTGGAAGGTTTTTCCGGTTGAACATCAATCGAGACACCCTCGGTGGTTCTAGAAATAACTTTTTCGTCTGTAGTTTCAGCTTCTGCCGTGACTTCACCTTCCTCCAGCTTCTCTTTTTCAGCAACTTCAGCTTGGACGATAGAAGCTTCCTCGTCATTTAAAACTGCTTGAGGAAGTTCCTGTTTGTAATAGAGTGTGCTAGCAGTTCGAACCCCGAAAGTCCCTTCTTTGACGCCTTGTGAAACTGCTGAATGGAAAACGCCTTGGTCTTTAATCATCGGCAGCTGTGGGTATCTTAGGAATGCTTCGTAAACTTCGGCAAGCGGCTTTTCCTGTTCTTTTTCATTGAACGTCTTTCGCAGCAGCAGTGCAGGCTTTATTCTGCTGAGAAGAATTTCTTGGCTCTCAAGATACTCAAGGACGCGTTTGCAGAACGACCCGCTCTCTCCAACCGTGGGCAGCCCCAGGTCGAACCACTCCGGGCCGTCCTCTCCCGCCTTCGCCAGATGCCGGTAAGCGGAAACGATGCGGAACGGTATATTGCTGCTAAGGTTATTAATATCGTTGTGGACTTTCGCTCGATTTTCTTCTGGTAGCTGTTGCATCAACCGTCGGTCATCGCTGATAGAGCGCAATGCAATCAGTCTTTTGACGTCCGGATAAACTGCTGACAACTCTTCAGAATCGGGTGCAAGCACAACCAGAGTATTCTTATAGGTTCGGAACTTTGTTCCGCAATTTTCAAACAAATCACTAACGAAGCCATTTGTATCAGGTTTCTGCTTGGCGTAATCGCTGAGCATCACCGCGAGTTTGAGTTCCTTTGTATCAGGAACATCCTGAGATGCCTTTGGCGCAATGATAACTTTCAGCTCTGAGCCGGCTAACCGGTGTATTTGTTTTAGAGTCTCATCGTCAACTGACTCTGGTTTGACAGCATCCTCCTTGTCGACAATGAGTCTGGTAAGATTAGGTTTAGTCGAGAACCAGTAGATGCCGTCTTCGGAATGAAGGTACCAAAGCCCGTGCCGCAAATTTTCGAGTCGGCTCATTGCATCGCCAACTAGTGCCGGTGGTATCCCTTCGCGCAGCACTGCTACACGCAACTGCTGTATGTTTACACCTTTCTTCTCGCTGCCGCTGAATGAGGAAAAGAATATTGCCGTCGCCAGTCCAGATGCAACGCCTAGTCCAGCGTGTTCGGAGCCCAAATTTTGGTCAATCTTCTTAGCAATAGCGTTGTCATCGGCAATGTCCGCCGATATTACGCCATCATACTCATTTCCGATATGTTTGAGCAGCTCGTGCCGGATGGTTCGTTTCTTCAGGTTAATATGAGCAGGCTGAATTAGTGGAGCCTGATGTTCGTTTTTGTATAGGTCTGCGATAACCTCAGCAAGAAATCTCAGCACTCCTCGGGTGCGCTGGAAAGTTGAGTATGTGCTCCAGCGTTCGTGGAGGATGTCAATAAGTTGAGGGTGGAATGGGTAAGCTTTGCAAATCTTGTCGCGGTAGGAAGGCTCGCGAACTTCGCTTGGCACATCATCGCCGAGCCGCTGGTATAGATTGAAATAATTCTCTGCGGTCTTACGAGCCTCGTTGGGGTCGGGTGTCTCTTCGAAGAGTCTGCGACGGATGACCTCGTAAACCTCTGTTCCTTCAATGGGAGTGTAGAGTGCCTCAACACTCCCGAAGATACGCTGCATGTCTAGCAGGTCACGTTCGCCTTCTTCGCCATAAGGCTGGCTCTCGCTGGTCGGCAGCGTTGCAACCAGCACACATTCGGGTAGTGTGTTCATCATGCGCGTCAACTGTTGGAAGAACCCTTTAATTTGCTCCTTGTAGTCTTTAGCCATGGTTACAAAAGAGGCTATTTCGTCCATTAGGAGGAGAGTAGGTTTTCCGGAGAGCACCTGGCGCAAGATGTCCTGACCAGGGGCACGCCGCTGCTGGTCGTGTTCCCTGAGCAGTTCGTAGTTGCCCAGTTGCTCGGCCAGAACGCCCCATGGAGTCTTCCCCTTGAAGGCGTCCTGGCTGAGTCCATTGAAGACTGCAACGCGAGCCTTGGGGAGCTCGCTTAGTTTGGTCTTATTCAACAGTTCAGCCGTCCATGAGGATGCCATCACTGCTTCAGTGTTTGTGAATGCGTGGTAGAGTGCAATAAGACTGTGCGTCTTGCCCCCGCCGAACGGGGTCCGAAGCTGAATAACCCCATTACCGCCGCGTCCGGCAAGGCGCAGCGCGACCGCCGAGAGCAGGTTTATCATCCCCTGTGTCTCATAAGTTTTGCTGAAGAATGTAGCCGCATCTCTGTATATTATAGGTCCAGCATTATCAGTTATGGCTGATAAATCGGCGGCGAACTCCGATTCATTAAGGTTGCCTTCAAGGATATCTTTATTTAGAGCTACTACTTCTCTCCACGGTTTCATTATCTAATCCTCCTTACCCAAAGGCTCTATATACCCTCAAGTCGTCCAGTTTCGGGTTTGGTTTCACCAATCAATCGGCTGTGACTTCCCATCAGTCCTTGCAGCATTTGTTTTTCTTTGTCGCCCTGCGGCAGTATTTCAGAAATCGCCTGTGCCACCTGCCAGAAAGATTCCTTTCCGCCATAGGTAGAGGCAAGATGCTCAGTTAATCTGTCACGTTCATTCCTTTCCCACAAGCAGGCAGCATATTGAAGCGCGTCTATCATTGTATCAAACCTCTTTTTATTGGCAAAACGTGGTTCTTTCCATCGTTCAATTGGTGCTGGAACCCGAACGTATTCTTTCTCTTTTACAACAAGCCCGCCGGTGTCCCACTGTTCAGTCAGCTCTATGCCGACGCCGATTGCGAGCTTGCGTGCCTCGTCGAACGGCACGCGGGCGTGGTTGTATGTCCATCTGTAGAGCACGTAGAAGCGGGTGAGGGTGTCAATCCCGCTCATCGCCGCGCCGTCGCGCAGGATGCGATTAATAGCAAACTCGCTCACTACCTGCTGTACGTATTTTAGTAGTTCTGGGACTTCAACCGCTTCGCCGGAGAGCTTCTCAACACGCGCGTATTTGCCAAACGCCTCGACCGCCGGTCCTATTGCGCTCATAAAGAAGTCCGCGCCGTGTATGCCCTCATCCCAGAACTGGTTCAGTTTTTCCTGTATCCGTTCCTCAATCTCCCTTTTCACCTTTGGGTATTCGCCTATTTCATTAGTCGTGCGCTTCCGACAGACCATGTAGATAGAGGATGCGAGCACGCCGGACTCCAGCGCCCGTAGCCGAGCCTGCATCTCTGTGTGGATAGGCCAGGAGGCAGTCATATATAAGCCTGCATCCAGCAGCGCCTTTATAACTGTCTCCCATGCGTCTGTAGTCTTATGCGCAAAGACGATGATGCAAATGCCATCTGGTTTTAGCACCCTTGCAATCTCACGGAACGCCTGCGTCAGCATGTCCTCGAAGCGCCGCTTGGCGGCATCCATCCCGCCCGCCTTGCTCGCGTCCGCTACCATTTCCTCGGACTTCGGCGTCAGCGGTGTCGCGAAAAGCTCAGGGTAAGCGTCACCGACAGTTCTCTTCAGCCAGACGTAGAAGAAGTCTGACAGGTCAGAGTACGGCACGTTGTCGTAGTACGGCGGGTCAGTCAGCACGGCGTCGAAGTGCTCGTCCGGCCAGGGCAGGTCGGTAGCGGAGCCGTGGGTAGCACTCCGCTCCTGCAGGGGGCCGTGTGACAGGTGGCTGAGCACCTCGACCGCGCGTTCCACCTCCCCGCACCCCCGGGCGTCGCAGAACGG
>Ga0078972_1006152_pt1 | contig 29071 bp, 25 predicted proteins | sample YelNatPaOPGAMG01_FD_67568 | JGI IMG/M metagenome (GOLD analysis project Ga0078972, IMG submission 67568) | Hot spring thermophilic microbial communities from Obsidian Pool, Yellowstone National Park, USA - OP-RAMG-01 (SPADES assembly) (version 2) | ecosystem: Environmental > Aquatic > Thermal... | reverse complement strand
ATCGATTCTGGAGGTCTGATACCAGATCCGCCTTTTGACTTATGAGCAAGTAAATTAACGAGACACATATTTTACCTATCATCTCTTATCACCTTTCTCTCTAATTTATATGTCCTGTCGTTGTTGAAGATAATCTCAAATGTCCGATAATCAAATATCACCCTCCTCCCCCCCTCCTCCTTCACAAACCTTATACTATCAGGTCTTCCAAAGATTATATATACCTCGTTCTCCGTAAGCCCCTCTAAAAATCTCTTATTAAAAATCGCATCCCGCTTCTCAGGGCTCAGGCTCTTCAAATAGGCCTCGTTATTATCCACTGAAAAGACATCATAAAAAAGGGGCATAAACTCCTCTTTTGTACTCACATCAGGCCTGAGTACAACTATGCAATCCCTGTAACCGAACAACTTATCCACCTTTATGTATACCCAGGGATAGAATCGCGGGGTCAAGAGTGGTCTATTTGCAGGGGGAAACTCCACCTTCTCAACAAGAACCTCTGTATTGTATGGTATAATCCCCTTCTCCTCCCCCGGGAGTATCGGTTTCCCATCTATTCCTTCAAGATAGAATGTCTCGCTGAACCTCCTCGGAGAGAGGAGACAGTGGTCCGAACTCCCGTAGAAATCCCCATAATAAAATGAGGACTTCAAAAAGAACCTCTTACCCACCAATTCGTCGTTGATCACCTTCTGGTTATCTATACTCATTCCGATATTCTGGCCACAGGTCGCTCCAGAGAGTATAAGACATATTAGAAAAATAACTGCGTATCTCATAAAAACCTCACATTGTAATAGCCCTTGCAGGGTCTATCTTAGATGCCTTAATGGATGGTAAAAGTGCACCGAGGGTACAGAAGAATACTGAGAACAGAAGGGCGATTATCAGAACATAGACATTCACATCAAAAAATGTATCTGGTTTGTAGGGGAAGTCAGGTATCTTCGTCCTTGCCAGATAGTCTACGAAGGTTATGAATATCAATCCCGAGACGACCCCGATGAGCCCATTGAAAATCCCCGCCATTGATGCCTCGAGGAAGATCATCTTTCTGATATCTCCTCTGCTTGCACCCACTGCCCTCAATACCCCTATCTCCCGCCTCCTCTCAAATATGAGAAGGGCAAATGTATTTGAGATATTTATCGCCGAGAGGGCGACAATCAGGATTGAGAGCGTACCAAGGAAGAGTATGGCAATATTTATAACCCCACCAATGGTCTTTCTCGTCCTGTCAATCTCAAGTCCCATAGATGTGATCTCCTGAGTAATAGCTGGTATCACCCTTGAATCCTCTGCAATTACATATAATTTTTTGTATTTCTCTCTCTCCTCCGAACCCTCAATATCCTTTTTGAACTTTCTGACATAACCTATGGGCATAGTTATCCCTAAAAGGATGGCCTTATCGGAAAAGCCCACCAGTTGACACTCATACTCCCTTACTTTCGAGGCATCTCTGGTTCCGGACAAAAAGCTCCTCCCCACGACCAGTCTGAACCTGAACCCTATTATGGCGTCTGCTGTTAGCCTCGGGAGTTTCATTGCCTGTGCAATGTTTGAATTATAGAGCTCCAGTAGATGCCTCGAAACAATTACAGGTATAGGACCATCCTCTCTGAACTCAAACCTGTACCCCTCCTTCACATCCTCTTTAACCAGTTCCTCATCTATACCTGTTGCGGCGAGGTCAGTTACTATCCTCCTCGAATAAAACTCCCCTCTCGCCTGAATGGGCACATCCAGTACCATCTCCCTGTAGACCGCCTTCACCCCTTTTATAGAGGAGATGGTCTCTACCGTAGACTCATCAATACTCGAGGATGACAACCCCGAAAAGGAGAATATCCCGATTGTAGAACTCTTTGGAGTCACCTCGATGACATTTATGGGTAACTTTGCGAGTATCTTCCCGAAGACTGCCGATTTTATGCCATTTCCGAGAGATACAAAGAAGACAAACGAGGCAATCCCGAATATAATCCCGATGGAGGAGAGCAATATAGCCCTTCTATTTCTGATAATATTCTTCACTGCAAGCGATGTTATCCTGCTCATATCATACTCTCGACAATCCCCCATCTTTTATGGCATAAATCTCGTCTGCAATTCTGGTGATTCGCTCCTCGTGGGTAACCATTACAAAAGTCACATTCATCTCAGATCTGATCGAAAGAAACAGGTCAAGTATAGCATTCGCCGTGGTGTCATCCAGATCACCCGTCGGTTCATCACAGAGTAACACCGAGGGTCTCATCAAAAGGGCCCTCGCTATTGCAACTCGTTGCTTCTCACCACCAGAAAGGGTAGGGGGATATTGCCTCATTCTATGAGTAAGCTTAACCTTCTCGAATAGAAAATCCACCCTCTCTTTTATATCCCCTGGTGCTTCATTTGAAGAGAAATAGTACGGGAGATAGACATTCTCATAACAATTGAGGTGATCGAGGAGATTGAAGTGCTGGAATATAAAACCGATCCTCTCATTTCGGAATCTGCTCAGCTCCCTGTCGGAAAGATTTTTTAGTTTTATTCCATCAACTATAGCCTCCCCTTCATATGATTTATCCAGTCCACCGATGATATTCAAAAGGGTAGACTTCCCCGAACCAGAGGGTCCAATTATGGCTATAATCCTTCCCCTCTCCACACTCAGATTCACATCTTTTAATATGGTCCTGCTCACTCCATCAAACAGGAATGACTTCCCTATATTTATAAGTTCAATAACCGGCATATGTGACTATTTTCCACCCTTTACATTTACATCAATATTGAACACGACACCATCCTTTTCGGGGAATAAGTATATCATAGCCCCATCAAGTCTATTAAGTATCTCCTTTGTCAACACAAAAGCAAATTTGTATACACCCGTATCTGAGATAGAGCCAATCTTTGTCTCATCTATGCCATCAATGACCCTCTTTAAGGGTTGAAGATTTAGGAACAAAACCTGTGAGGACGGATTTGTCACAATCTCCCTTATCCCCTGACTTAACCTGATATCCCTCTTCTTCTCTTTCTCGTCAAAGAAGTCCAGTACATTCTCAATCTTCTTATCCCCATAGAAGGCGTAGAAGCTATCCCTGTGGATGAGCCAGTAAGAGTCAAAGGCCGCCCCGAATCTCGAAGAATTGACCTTTATACCCTTTAAATCGATCTCCTCTACCTTCTGACCCTTCTCCTTCATACTCTGGACAAATCTATTCAAGAATTCCTCTGAACCCCCTTTGTCCCTCAAATTCATAGCATAGTACACATTGAACAACTTATTGAAAGCCTCACCCTTGAAGCCACTCTCAATTGCCGAATTTATACCCTTTATATCCCCCGGTGCCACTGCATATACCATACCACCCTTCAAAAGGGGGATTATCTCTCTTTCCACATCTACCTCCATATACTTCAGGATAGGACCGAATAACCTCTTATTTATGATCATCATCTGATAGGGATTTTCACTCTTCATCAGGTTATAAATCTCACGGTAGTCGAGGCTGAGCTTAATAAGTAGTAGCATATCCTCCGGTACTATCTGCAGGAGGCTCTCCATCTCACTCTTATCGGTAGGTACTACATACCTCTTAAGATTATCCATAGATTTTGAGGAGAGACCCGTAAACGAGGCAACCGATACACCCTTGTTGGAGATATTAAATGAGAGCATCAGACCGTTGAAATTCTCTTTGAGGGAGTTTAAGACCTCTGCCATATCCTTATTCAATAACAACCTCCCCGCCTCGATATTCTTCCCGCTATTTATGAAGAAGTATATCTTCCCTTCAGAGACTCTCCCTTTCAGACCAGAATAGACCGGGGAGTTCAGAATAGACTTATTCTCCTTTGTATCCACTATCTTCTTTATTGCCGTCTCGGCCTTATCGGGTATTCCATAGATTATATAACCTCTGTAAAAGGCGTACATCAATACGGGCTTTTCACCCTTTGGGCCCTGTCTGATTGCAGTTATTATCTTAGCATCGAGATAGGACTTCGATTTGAATATCTCTGTTTTTTCCCTCTCACGGGCGAGCCTGTTGAGGGTACCCTCTGCCTTACTCCTGTCAGAGTATGTCATAATGAGAAGATTTACATTCTGAGTCTTACCCTCTGCGGATACAGGCAACGAAATTACAGCAACCGGGCCTCTTGGGTCAAATCCAGCATTCACTATACTTTTGGGATCCATAAGGTTTATCCCGAGTTTCTGGGAGGCGATTTCCATCTCCTTCTTGAGGGCATCGAAGGCAACTCCATTCTCGAAGAGTTTGAAAAACTCATTTATACCTGACACAAGGGAGCCCACATCAGGTACAAGGACGATGTTCTGGGTATCCTCGGGAATTATACTGAGTACATCGGGCCTCTTCTTTTCGCAACCTGAACAACTCAATATGAAAATTGACACCAGAATTACTGAACCGATCAAATACCTGCTCTTCATACTTCTCAACTCCTTAAAAAGGCTTTTCACTAATATAACAAAACAATCCGATTATAAAGAAAAATCTACACTATTCTTTGAGAAACAGACTCGAGACCTGTCTTGCCACCCTCAGAATTTTTAAATTATTTTGGAGGACATAACCACCCTTTTTATAAGCCCAGAAGCAGATGTAATCAAAGGGGGTTATAGCGTCTGCTACATCCCTTTTGATAGTGATGGAGTTATTTATCCTTCGAATTTTACCATCAGATATACTCCCTATCCTGAACCTTTTATTCCCCACAAATCTCCAGCAGGGGTAGATATCCCCGTTTATATCGATGGCAAATATCTTATCACATATCTCACAGAAGGGGGATTTCACATAATCCCTATCGATAGGTTCCAATCCCTGACTTACTATCCTGTCCAGAAACGGAACAAAGAGGAGTCTATCCCTCTTTTTCTTATTGAGATACCACACAATCACCCCTGTAAATATGTCTATCAGTTCTTCATCCTCCATCTTGACTAAGTCCATATCCGTGTAGTCAAAGGCAATGCTGATCTTCTTGAATCCTGCCTCATAAAAATCTGAGAGTATCCTTTCAAGAAAACCTACATTCCTTGAGTTAAGCGTACTCCTTATTCGCAAATCCTCCTTGGGGAAATACTTAAATAGAGACAGGTCATCCTTTTTAGAGATAAATCTGTCCACAGACACTACGATTTTGAAGTCGCATTTGAGCAGAAAACCCAGATACTTTTCATTAAGCATAAGACCATTTGTATTAATGGAGAGAAGAAACCTGTATTTTTTCTCTCTTATATACGATACGGCCTCCTCAATTATCTCGAAATCAAGGAGTGGCTCTTTGCCAAAGAATCCGAGTTCAATCCGCCTCTTCTTTGAGAGACCCATTTTATGTATAAAATCAAGTATACTGTAGAGAGTGGGTCTATCTATAACTCTGGTGTCCTCCAATCCCCTCAGATAACAGTAATCACAATTGATATTACACCTGTGATTTATGAAGAGTGCCCAGAGTAGTTTATCTCTTTCGCTTCTCAAGATTGATTATACTCTCTGCCGCGGACTTCCCATCCAGAATGGCATCCTGCATCGACGAATATTCCCACCTGCCATACCTCCCAATGCTGAATACCCTCTGTCTCCTCAAGTAATCAAATATCTTAGAGGTGGCTGTCTGATAGTACTTATCAAATATTACATAGGCATATTCGATAGAAAATTGCCTTATGTCTACCACATCCGACTCGTGGAGTATGAATCCCATCCTCTTCAATAGCGGCGGTATCCTCCTCTCGAGGTTTATTACATCAAACTCGGTGCCGGGCCTGTAGGAATACTCTACATAGAATGTATTGTAATCCTCTCTCGTAAGCCCCCTCGAAAATGCCGAATAGGAACCAATGCGATAAAAAGGGATCTCCTTCTCAGGGAGATATACCCAGTGAGGGATACTATAGGTACTCCTCTTTGCAATCACATTGAAATAGCAGACGGAGGTATTGCTGAGGCGTTCAGCCTCCCTCATAATACTCTGAGGCGCATCCTCAATGAGACCGATGAAGACCTTGAGGGGGATTGTAGATATCAGATGATTGAAATGGAAAATGGTATTATCCGATAGATAGACAAGTCTGTTCTTCAAATTTATTCTAACTGGTTTAGTCCTGTAGAGGATATTTGCCTTTATGTGATTTAAGAATCCTTTGATTATTGACTCAATCCCTCCCCTCTCAGGATAATAGAATGAGGCGTTGTAGCCTATATCCTTTTTGATGATCCCGAGGGCTCCATTTATCACCTCATCAATGGAAGGAACAGGTATATACTTCTCACAGAAACCAGCAGACATCTCCTCGGGCATGAGCGTCCAGATCTTCGTATTATAGGGTATTAGAAACTCCTCAGCTATCCCCTCCCCAAACTCGTTATATATAAAATCCTTAAAGGTCCTGTACCTTTTCTTCCTCCGCCCCATCCTCGTCTTTATAAAATCCCTCAGACACCGGGCAACTATCTCCCTCGGTAGACCATAGAGATTTACCTGAAACGGGTACTCGGTAAATACGCTGTGGATAAATATCTTTGAATTCCTCTCAATCTTTATCAATGGGACCCCGAGTTCTACCTCTATCAATCTCTTCAGTTCATCGGTCCTCAAATGCAATAGATGCCCTGTCTTATCAAAATAAGAATCATTGTAGTAATCGGTCCTCATCAGTCCCCCTGCCTGCTCCTCTCTCTCCACTATCGCAATCCTGCGACCCCTCAAAAAATATGAGGCACTGAGACCTGCCGGACCTGCACCCAGAATTAATACATCTGTGTTAATCATATCCCTTACTTCTGATTTAATAGTTTATTGGTTCTGGTCAATCTCTTTGATAACTCTACTGAGAACATCTTATAAATCTTATAGGCAAACTGTACATCAGAGTCAAGGAGGCTCATAAACCTGTTTCTGTCAATTACATAAGCCCTCACATCCGAATGGGCGACACAGGTAGCAGTAGGTGGTTCATTGAGTATCATACTCATCTCCCCTATATAATCCCCATCCTTCAGATTGGCAACGATACTATCCCCCACAACGACATCCACTATACCCTCCCTGATAACTATAAGCCCCTCAGGTATTACACCACTCTTGATCATTATTTCTGAGGGCTTATAGGTCCTGTCCTTACACATAGAGTAGACGATCTTGAGTTCACTCATATTCAACATATCAAATATGGGGATCTTCCTCACCTTATCAGCATCCATCATAACCGAGGTATATGAGCCCTCCTCTTCCACAAACTGCGTGAGTTCGGGGAGTTTAACCCCACCCTCAATAAATGCCAGTCTATCCTTTACATCTCTGTAATCGGGAGAGACACTCTGAATGATCTTAAAAAGTTTTATGGCGTGGTCTTTGTAATTCAGTTCGGTCGCCAGTACCCCGGCTCTATAAAACATCTCCAGACTCTTCTGATTTATACCCACCATCTTGCATCCCTCTATCAAGAACTTCAGAGCCATAGCAGAATTCCCCTTCTGGATCAGGATATTGGCGAGCTTGATTCTGGCATCGGTAAACCTGTCGTCTGTGGGTGGCACCTTCCTCAGCATCTCAATAGCATCGGTACTCATATTGCTGTCTATGGCATAGTCGGCGGCGTTTACAAACCTCCCCATAGCCTTCTCACAGGCAATGACACGCTCTGTATTCCCGGTCTTTTTATACAGGTCTATTGCCTTCTCATACTGCCTTGCCTTTTCATAATTTATTGCCGACTCCTCCAGCATATTCAACTTTTCATACATCTGGGCGGCCTTCTCAAACTCATAATTCTTCTCATAAAGCTTTGCCACCTCATCGTAGTTCTGAGTTATGGTAAAGCACTTTATTGCCATATTATAGTCCCGTGACTGCTTGAACATCTCACCAACAGAGCGGAGTGTCACCTTGCTTGAGCTCTTGAACTCATTAAACACCAGCTCCCCGATATCCTCCTTGCAGGACTGATAGGCACTCACCGCCTCATCAATATTGCCAGCGATTATGTAATTCTTGATATAGTTGACTATCTTCGAGGTGGGTACAAAGGAGCCCTGAGACTCATCAAATTCGAACTCTATCTCCCTGAACATCTGAGACATCTTAGCCCTCCATAATGGACCTATCGAGGTTTACCAAATGGTGCAATGAAGGCATAACCATCTCCATAAGACACCTTGACCGCTCCTGGTTCGTATATATTCATAAAACTCGGATGATACTCTATTACATTCGGGATTATCTGGTTTATAATGAGGATGAACCTCCGCCCGTCTTTGAGCCTGATCAGATGCAACTCCTTATATGTATTACTCCCCTTGACCTCTTCAATCTGGGATAAAAAGGTCTCCTTATCAAACCAGTCGGAGTCCTGATTCCTGAGAAGCAGACGCGACTCTCTCAGCACACTCAATACTTTGTCATAATTATTGATTTCCTCCGGAAACCTGTACGATATCTTCCTGCTCTCCAGATCCCTCTTTATCTCCTCCTTCTGCTCCTTTGTGAGCATAAAGAACTGGGCAGAGTCAACAATCTCATATGAAAATCTACCCTTCGGATCCCTTGTCTCACTGCTGAGATCTATCGTATACACCGCCTCTATACAATCATTTTCCACAAAAGGGATATACCTCACACTCATCCTCTCCCCGAACAGCAGGTACCTCTTATCCCCGTCCTCCTTCAACTTACCCAATCCATAGGAAGTCCTCACCAGACTCGCCTCTGTCACAGAATGAAATACCTCCCCCCTTTTCGCACCTGTAGCCTTCTCCCCACCCGATCCAGTCTCTGCCTTCCTTCGCTCGACCTTTGGTCCACTATCCACCTTATTAGATTTGATACCAAAAAGCGATTTTAGTCTCTCAACAAATTTCATAAGTCCCGATATACCATATAACCCGACTGGATACTACACCAAAAAATCAAAAATTCAAATAAGAAATTACAATCTCCTGTCAACAGAATGTAAATCTTTCGCCAACAAAGGTAATAGCCCTGCAAACAAAGGTAAAGCCTCCTCCCACGAAGGCAATTGCCTTGAGAACAATTCACGAAAATTTATCAAAATAAGATTTTTAGATCACCTTTTCCCAACAAAAGACCTTATTAATTTCATAGAAAATAGAGAGTTAACCGATAAACAAGGCAAGGATTATCAAAAGAGAGGTTTGAAATAGGAATAATAATAGATAGAATTTTAACAAGTAAGAGATATTAAACATTGTTATCAATATTTCAGTTATTACATAAAGTTTTGCCGCAGGCGGAATTTGAGTGAATGCCATAAGGCACGAACCTCTTATGCCGTGTTATACGCCGTCGCTTAGAACTCAATAACATAAACCAATTCGTCGTCTATTTTTTCAAGATCCAATAGAATCTTTTCTCTTCTTGGAGAACCGTTAGCATTTCGGAAATCTCTTTGAAACGAACCACATTTAACTATAGTATCATCCGTGATTTTAATGAAAGAAATTTGCTGTAAATCAAAAGATACCTTTCTCAATCTCGACCATGCACCCCTTTTTATTCTCTCAACGGAGTAGTCTGACAAACCACCTTTCAATGCTTCATGCCATCTCTGAAATGTTCTGTCTTCGTCATTGTACAAAACTTTCCCCAGAGCAAGTATCAAGCCAACCGCTCCATAATCTTTAATCCCATTTGCTGTTGCTTCACTATCATTTATTTGGTGACTACTTGTATTCATAGCATGTGCTTTGAAATCCCACGGTATATCTTTGAAACCGTCAAATCGAACATTTCCATATTTAGGACCTGGTATTTCCATAAAACCTGACAAATGCTTTTCACAGAGAAATTGAAAATAAAATCCAATCCATTCCATCTGTTTCCAATGTGGATAGTCGGCATCTTTCATCTCCAAAACTGATTTTCTTCCGTCCCATACCTTGGGAATTTTTCTCAAACTCTCTCCTATTTGTTTTGCTACTCTCAAGAAAGTCATTTTCTTTCCTCCATCTCGAATAGTGGTAATAATGTTTGATTTTTAGAACCTTCAGTTACCTCTTTAATTCTATAAATATTCTCAACTAATCTTTTCTGGGCAAATTCAAAATATTCTTTCACAATCTCAAATCCAATATACTGTCTTTTCATAATTTTACTAACAACTGCAACCTGTCCTGATCCTAAGAACGGGTCTAAAACAATGTCTCCTTCTTCACTTGAATATTGTAATATCTTTTTTATCAATTCTGCTGGTAATTTTGTAGGGGTTTTTTGGTCTCCTGTCCAATACTCCCTTTTTATTATCCAGACATCCTCTCTATCTTTATAATGTAAGCTGCTTCCATCTTTATCTTCTTCTTCTCTTCCGTATCTTGAATAAGGAAAAAATTTTCTCAATTTTTCATTTTTACAGACATAAAGACAATGATAATGTGAGGTAACAAATTTCCTTTTCGTTACTACTCCAAACTGATATTTCCAAATAATATGATTTACTGTGATAAAACCCAATTCATCAATTGCTATTAATCTTTTAAAATATTCCAGCCAGAAAAAACATACATACTTCCAGACTCTTTAAGAACTCTGTAAACTTCTCTCATCCATTTAATTGTAAAATCATAGTATTCTTCTTTAGGAATTTCATTATATCCTTCTATAACTCTTGACGCTGTTCTATTGTAATTATTTCTTTTTGCCTTGAAATCTATTGCGAAAGGTGGGTCAGTAATAACAAGGTCTATTGTATTATTAGGTAAATACTTCATTCCCTTAATACAATCCATATTGTATATTTTGTTAAACTCTATCTTTTTCATTTTTCACTCCCGTATCATAAGCGATATTGTATACCATCCCCAGCATAAAAGAAGTTTTTGCGAAGCAGAAATTAATATGTGTGCCACTGGGCGATTACTTCTAATATCATAAGTGGCACGAAGAATCCTTGGAATATGAATTCTTATTGAATCAGGAAATTTATCCTTAGGTAACTGTTCAAGTTCCATTGCAAGTTTATCTAAAGAAATATACTGTTCAAATAAAGTGTATTCCCCTTTAGTTAAATATTTCTGCCAAGATTCTCTATTATTTCCAAATCTCATTCCCACTTGCATAGTCATTATTATCTTTACCTATAATCAGATGTCAAGGGAATTTCGGGGAAATAGAGATAGAGATTTATATGAGTTGGGAATAGATAAGTGGGAAATGGGTTGTGGAAATAGGAATTGCTGGAATTGATTTATAGTAATGACAACATTGCTATAAAAAACGCAAGAATTAAAATGAAAATCGAAGCAAAAAGAGTCTGATAGATAACCGGGAATTCGATACTCTCAGGAATATCCTTACTTACCCTTTTTTGATGCCAGGACTTCGAGAGACATATCGATACTTCTGGCAGAGTGGGTAATCTTTCCAATGGATATAAAATCGGGTTTGTATGTGGCGATTCTTTTGATATTTTCAAGATTTACCCCACCGGATACCTCAACGGGCACTCTATTTCGCACAATCTCTATTCCCCTCCTGATATCCTCCTCCTCCATATTGTCGAGCATAATCACATCAGCCCCTGCCTCAATCGCCTCCTCTATCTGATACAACCTCTGAACCTCCACCTCGACCTTCAGGAGGTGATGGGCACTTTTCTTTGCAAGTCTAACCGCCTCAGATACGGATCCGGCAACTGCGATGTGATTGTCCTTAATCAAGACCCCATCTGAGAGAGAGAATCTGTGATTGTAACCACCGCCATCACGAACTGCCTTCTTCTCCAGTTCTCGCAAAAGGGGCGTAGTCTTTCTCGTGTCCACAATCTTGACCCCCGTACCCTCTACCATCTCCACGAACTTATGTGTGAGAGTGGCTATCCCGCTGAGGTGCATCAAAAGATTCAGTGCCGTCCTTTCCCCTGTGAGTATTGACCTCAGGCTCCCCTTGAGGTATGCAGCCTCAGTATTCGCCGGCACCAGATCCCCATCATTTACATTCAACTGCACATCCACCCCACCCAGCTCTTCAAACACGGCTACAAACGCCATTATCCCCGATATCACACAATCCTCTTTAATCAATAGAACTGCCTTCCCCTTCATTTCCTCTGGTACAATGGAGTTGGTGGTAATATCCCCGCTTGGTACATCCTCTCTCAATGCCTCTCTTACAATTGCTCGAATATCCATCTCTCTCCTCATCTATGACATATTTTCAATCTCATTTACGAGACTGTTCAATCTTTCTACCTTCTTATTGACCTCTTCGAATTTATTGTTGGTAGCCTCTACCACATCTGCAGGCGCCCGGGATAAGAAGTTGGGGTCCACCATCCGCCTCTTTAAGCTTTCCATCTCGCTCTCTGCCTTCTCCAGTTCCTTCTTAAGCCTCTGCCTCTCCTTCTCAATATCCACAATACCCTCAGCCTTTATGTACAACTCGAGATTACTCTCCACAAGGGGTAATACAAACGACTTTTCGGGCCTGTGACTTATGACCTCTATTGAATCTATATTGGCGAGTTTTATCAATGCCATCTGCTCATAATTATTGAGCCCCAGGTTCCTCGAGACAAACAACAAAAACCTCTTGCTGCTCTCCACCTTATGCTCGGTCCTAAAATTCCTCACCATCTGCACAATCTGCATCACCGTATTGACCTTTCTGATTGCCTCTCTGTCTATATCCGGAACTTGCTCCTCAGACCAATCGGTGGTCGGGAACAGGGCGAGTGCCAGTGTCTCTTTCTCATCCCCTACCAATGGTCGTATCTTCTGCCACAACTCCTCTGTGATAAATGGCATAAATGGGTGTAAAAGTCGCAGTATCTTATCAAGTACATTCACCAGGACAGACAGGGTGGAATTCTTTATCTCCCCATTCTCATTATGATATATGAATGGTTTTGAAAACTCCAGATACCAATCACAGAACTCGTGCCAGACGAAGTGATAAATCATATTTGCCGCCTCGTCAATCCTGTAATTGGTGAGAGATTCATTTACACCCTTAATTATGGCATTCAATCGGTTCAGGATCCATCTGTCGTAGATTGAGAGGAGTCCCTCATCTATCTTCACCATCTCGAAGTCCTTGAGATTCATAAATATGAATCGGGCACTGTTATAGAGTTTTGTACCAAAGTGTTTGTAACCCTCTACCCTCTCCATAGATAGTTTCACATCGTGCCCCTGAGCAGCCATAGATGCCAGAGTGAACCTCAGGGCATCTGCCCCATACTTGCTTGTGACATCTATCGGGTCAATCACATTCCCTCTGGTCTTACTCATCTTCTGCCCCTTCTCATCCCTCACCATAGCGTGCAGATACACGGTCCTGAATGGCACTCTCTCCTCAAGGGGTCTGTCCCTATTTGTAAAGTGAATACCCATCATCAACATTCGAGCCACCCAGAAGAAGAGGATGTCAAAGCCAGTCTCCATCAGGTCTGTTGGGTAGAACTCTCTCATATCCTTTGTATCATCAGGCCAGCCAAGGGTGGAGAATGGCCAGAGGGCAGAGGAGAACCAGGTATCCAGCACATCCGGGTCTCTTATAATATCATTGCTCCCACAATGAGGACATTTCTCAATCGGCCTATCAGAGACAATTGGTTTTGCCTCATAGGGGATCCGTTTTACATCATCCGGCAGATCAGAACACCTCTTGCAATAATAAGCGGGGATCTGATGACCCCACCAGAGCTGACGGGAGATGCACCAGTCATTTATATTCCTCATCCAGTGGAAGTATGTCTTCGTCCAGTTCTCAGGGATAATCTTCACTATACCCTTCTCTACAGCCTCGATTGCAGGGATAGAAAGGGGCTTTGTCTTTACAAACCACTGAGTGGAGAGATAGGGTTCAACCGTCTCCCTGCACCTCTGGCACTTCCCTATAGACATAAGATGCTCTTTCGAGCCCCTCTCCAGCCCGAGCCTCCTGAGTTCCTCCTTAACCGCCTTCCTCGCCTCCAGTACCTTCATACCCTTGAACTTACCACCATTCTCGTTTATATGCCCATCGTCAGTCAGGAGGTTTATGCTCATCAATTTATGCCGTTTACCCGTCTCAAAGTCATTGAAGTCGTGAGCGGGTGTGACCTTTACAGCCCCCGTACCAAAACCTATATCTACCAGCTTCTCATCTGCAATAATCGGGAATTCATACCCCATAATCGGGTGTTTTATCATCTTACCTATCAGGTGTTTGTATCTCTCGTCATCAGGGTGAACCGCCACTGCCGTATCTCCGAGCATAGTCTCAGGTCTCGTGGTGGCAACCACGATCTCTCCGCCATCCACAAGCGGATACGCAAAGGAATACATCTCACCCTTTATATTCTCCTCGTAATCAACCTCAAGATCGGATAGGGCCGTCTGACATCTGGGACACCAGTTTATCAATCTGTAATCCCTGTATATCAGATCTTCCTCATACAGAGTGGTAAACGCCCTCAGAACCGCCTTTGAGAGCTGTTCGTCCAGTGTAAATCTGAGTCTGTCCCAATCACAGGACGCCCCAATCAACTTCAACTGCTCTATAATCCTGTTACCGTACCTTTCCTTCCACTCCCAGACCCTCTCCAGGAACTTCTCCCTCCCGAGGATATGTCTGGTGAGGTTCTCCTTTGCTATCTCCTTCTCCACCACCATCTGGGTGGCAATACCTGCGTGGTCCGTCCCCGGCAGCCACAGAGTCTTCTCCTGCCTCATCCTGTGCCATCTTACGAAAATGTCCTCTATAGTAACTGTAAGGGCGTGACCCATATGCAATGAGCCGGTGACATTGGGCGGCGGTATAACGATAGAGAATCTGCCGTTTTTGCCATCATTTATATCAGGTGAGAAGACCCTCTTCTCCATCCAGAAATCATACCACTTCTTCTCTATATCGGATGGATTATAAGTCTTATCAAGTGTAATCTCCATATAAACCTCCGTCTAAGGACAAAAAGAAGCATTAGACAAGTATAGTATTTATGAGGATTTTTCAAGATTTCTTTTTTATTCTCTATTTGGAAACAATGAACTCCTTAACAACAGGAGTAAACCCCTTCTGGGAAAACCAGAACCTATGCTCAGATACAAAATCAATATCAATACGATACCTGCCCTCTATAAAGTCTAATGGAAGGGTCTGTCTGAAGTAAATAGAGTCACCCGATGCCATATCTGAATAGAGGGGATACCTGAGGTCATATCTTATGTTTTTATTCCCTTCATCTATCCCTTCGATATAAAACCTCACCCTTACGACTCCATCAGTAGTAAAGTTTTCGACCTCAACTGCAGATTTTATATAACCACCTGACTTATTCTTGAGACTAAAACCCACTCTCAGAGGCTCTCCTACCTCCAACCTATCGGGTATATCTATATCGCTCACCTCTATTGAGTCTGAGAGTTCACTATTACAACTCTTGCTTATCACAACACGCCTTGTGGCATCAAGCCCCTTCAGCCTTACATAGACCTCCCTGTCTATATCGGGGACATCGTACTTAATCAAAAGGTGTATCCTGCCATTCTCATATATTCTATAAGCTATCAAATCTACCTTATCATCTCTGATCTTCCTGTTATTCTCATCATACAACTCGAGGGTATCCCTATACCTCCTCCTCTTTGAGATATAGAATCTATTATCATCCCCCTCTATAACGATTCCTCCATTTACCCGCTCTCCACTCTTTACACAGGAGGGGAAATAGAATAAGGCATCTTTTAAGTCCAATCTACTATAATCCAGTTCATTTAGCCTCACACCGTTTATCTCGAACAGCAGGTCTCTCCCCCACCTTGAAATCAATCTTACATCCTTAGAATAATCCGCCAAATGCTCCAGCTTATTATAAACTCCGGAGGGTATATAACCCCGGACTATAAAATATCTGACATTCATATCTTCAAGCAGGTATACTAACTGGGCTGGTGAATAGTTTCTCACTGCCTCGAGGAGATTTTCCAGAGGTTTTGAGCCCCAGCCAGAGTATCCATTGTAAGTCCTTTTATTATGATAGAGAGAGGCAAAGGTCTGAGCGGCATCTTTGTAAGCCATCATAGCAGGGTACTCAAAGACAATACCATCCTGAAGCCCTCTAAGTCTCTGATATATTAAGTCCTTTTCGGGGTGATTGGAGGGCGTCCAGAGATTTATCCTGTGAGAACCTTCATAGATATAGAAAAAAACAGCCAGTATCAATATAACCTTTAGGGCATAACTTAGAGGTTTAGAACACCTCTCAATCAGTTCAGCCATACCCAGACCACAAAAAACCGCCATAGAAAAATACATATAAATGGCAAACCTGGTGGGAACCCTTATCCCGTAATACCCCGGGACATATTGCAACAGCAGATAGTACGGACCTTTTATCTCCTTTCCCGCCACACCGATATATGGACCAAATGTGAGAGAGAATGAGACCAACGAAATTACTAAAAAGAGTAATCTTTTCCACCTTATCCTGCTCCAGAACATACCAGTAATAGAGATTAGAAAGAGTATCAAGAATGTCGCTCCCGGAAACAGATACCTCTCCCATTTGCCAAACTCCCCGAGTTTTTTACCCCACAAAATATTAGTATTGTGAACCCCCAGAAAATTCTTAATCTCAGCAGAATAATATCTCATCTCTGTAATCGATCTCTCGAAGTACATCTCCTGACGCAACTTAATATAATGATAGATAAACGGGGAAGAGAAAAGAAGGACAAGAGTAAATGATATAAAGAGCAAGAGATAAAATCCCTTATCTTTGTACGCATTCTTTTCAATGATTAGATATGTGAGATATATCGCAAATGGCACAATAAAAAATACCGTCATATTGTTAGACCAGAGGGGCATAAAAAATAGAGAAATAGTGAGCAAAAAGGCGCTTTTTATATCTCGCCTCTCGACAAATATCAGGGCTGACATAAAGGAAAACGGGATTACCCACCAGTGAAGAATGTTGAGATGTACAAGATGGGTGTATCTATACGGTACAAATGAGAAGAAAACGGCTGAGAGTAGCGAGGAGATAAAACTACCCGTAAGTTTATAGACGAATAGATACATAAATAACCCATTCAGGACGAGAGCAATAAAAAGGTTTAGATTGTGCACGAATACAGGATCTTTTAAGATCGAGAACAGGGGGAAGAAAAAGAGTTGATCTATAGTATGATGCTCTGTGAATGAGAGTGTATTTTCATATGGGTAATAGTAAGTCGTATTAAAATAGTTCTTAAAATCGAGTGATACAATCCTGTTGTATTCCCATTGCATTATATAAGAATTCAAAAGTACATCATCTGGATTATCGGGAGAGGAGTCCCTGAGGTGAATTGAGAATGGATAGAGGGCAAATATGTTTCCGCAAATCAAAATTATCAGTAGGATAAATATTCTAAAGTAAGTATTGTTAATTGGGTTTTTCAACAAAAACTCCCACAATTCGGATTAAATCATAGTCCAGAATAATCCAGATTGAGATAGACTACATAAAGCCATAGTAATCGGAATAGTTCACAGCGTCTATTCATTTAATATCCTGCCTGTACCCATATAAAAAACTGCAATACCTTTCTATGGTAATACCATTATCTATCAGCTCCTTCAGTATATTAATATCTGATTTTACAACTACTGTTGATTCTGTTTTATCCAGTCTGGGCATTTCAACCACAGACAGGATTTGGACACCAGTTGCCCTTTATCGTCTTTTATATCTCTGCACTCGTGCCCCCGTGGACACTCACCCGCCTTACCGGTGCAAGGGACACCACAGAACTTACCTATAGTATTCCCATCCTTATCCTGGAACTCATAACAATAGCCATCGAACCCCTTTGCCTTATCGCAGTCCTCATTCTTCTCACATTGAGTACACCACGGTGGGGTGGAGGCCAGATAGCAATCCCCATCCTTTACTGGATTACCCGATGGATCCTTGCAGGGGGATTTATCTGGATCCTCGCCACAACAGAACTCGAAGATATTACAGGAGATAACCGCCCCTCCATTCTCAAGACAGTTCAATTTTATACACTGTTGACCCTCGCACTTGTATCCCGACCAGCAGTCCTTCTCAGTCCTGCACATATCGCACATACACATATTGGTAGTCGTATCACAATATCCAGGGAAGCAGCACTCAGAGTCGGAGAGACAGCCAGGGGTACAATTGTTGTTTTCATCACATATCTGGATAACACATCTACTATTCTTACACAACCACTCTCTCGGCGGATTTAAACTTCCAAACATATTTTTGCAATCTGTATCACTACTACATGGTTGATCACACTTGCCATTGTAATGACATACAGGTTTGGCAGAAGAACACTGGTCATCATATGGCTGACCATTCTTTATACAGGAGGATATACAACTATGGGTATCAGTTCTACAGAGATAACCCTGCGGACAATCCCTGTCATTCTCACAATATCCAGCACATACACCAAGGTCAGAGTCTCCAAGGTACTTCACACACTTAGACTTATTCGGGTCTTTACAATCCTCCTCTGTTTTACAGACTGTCGTGCCTGCACAGGAGTACGGATCTCCTGGATCAAGTCTTTTGGGCTTACACTGATTTGGGTTAGGACCAGGAAGAGGGTTCTCAACAGCTACGCACTCAAACCCCGGGGGGCAGGCAGTCTTTCCGCAGGCCTTACCACAGTACTTATTCCCGCCAAGATACTCGATACACCTATCCTCATCCTCACCATCTTCGATATTATATCCACACTCCTCATCCGAGTTACAGGGCTCACAGATCATAAGCCTCCTCTTACATACCTTCCCCTTGCTGTCACAGTAGTAATTACCTGCTGGATATTCATAGTTGCAATTGGCGTTGTCATTACAGGGTATACCCGCAACACACTTCCCCTTCTCCAGATCACATATCATATCTGGCGGACACTCCTGATCCCTCTCTGTACAAAAGTAGTCCTTCTGAATGAATCTATCGGCAGGACCGGCATCCTCAATCTCCTCCACATCTGAACTCGTACTCGAATCTATGAGTTTGATATCCACAGACTCCCCGTCCCTCCCCTCACCTTTATTGCTATCAGAACTACAGTTGATTAAAAAGACTCCCAAAATTGTCAGGATAAAAAGGACGAAAATCTTCTTCATACCTCTCTCCTCCAGATGAATTAGAAATATTTTATATTGGATACGAGAATAATTCAAGTTTATAATGAAAAAGTTATTGGTGTACTCTCGGTGTATATAAAGCAATAAATTGATATTTGATTAAGTGAAAATTTTTGAAGTGAAAATTCCCCTTAGATAAAGAATTGCTCCTGATGTCAACACGCTCACCGTACACTGAGACTGTTTATAAAAGGCGTATCTGTCGATAGAATACCTAATATCAGCGATTTATTGCTCTGCGTGCAATATCCCGTCTATAAAATGCCCCATCGAAGTGAATCTGGAAGACAGCATCGTAAACTTTGGTTATCGCCTTTTCAGGTGAGGTATCGAGGGCACAGACAGACAACACCCTTCCACCGCTCGTAACTACCCTGCCACCCTTATTCTCTGTACCAGCGTGGAATACAACTATATCCTCCCGATCTCTAAACAAACTGAGGCCGGTAATCTCCATTCCCTTCTTATAACTCCCCGGGTACCCCTGAGATGCCATTACCACACACACAGCAAATCTCTCATCCCATACAATAGGCTCTCTCTTCAAATTCCCCTCTGCCACACCTATCAGATAGGGAACTATATCCGACTTCATCCTCAAAAGTATAGATTGGGTCTCGGGGTCTCCAAGTCTAGCGTTGAATTCAAGGACATAAGGCTTACCCTTTACCATCATCAAACCCGCATACAAAAATCCCTTATAAGGTCTCCCCTTCTCCATAAGTTTGGCAAGGAGGGGGTATATAATACTGTTCATAACGATGGCCTGTTCCTCTTCATTTAATATTCTCGCAGGAGAATATGACCCCATCCCACCGGTATTAGGACCTTCATCATTATCATAAGCCCTCTTATGATCCTGACTCGTTGCAAGGGGTATGAAGGTCTCCCCATCTGTAATACCCATAAATGAGACCTCCTCCCCTGATAAGAACTCCTCTATGACAACCCTGTTACCCGCCTTTCCAAAGAGCCTTTCTTTCATTATGGCATTTATGGCCCCCATAGCCTCCCCTCTATTCAGACAGGGGAAAACCCCCTTACCCTGAGCAAGCCCATCTGCCTTTACAACGAGCGGGGTATCTCTCGACATAATGTATTTTTCTGCCTCTGAGAAGTCTTCAAATACAGAGAATTCAGCAGTTGGTATTCCTGCCTCCTTCATAATCAGTTTTGAGAATACCTTGCTGGATTCAATCTCAGCCGCCCCCTGCACAGGTCCCACAACCTTCAAACCACTCTTACTAAACTCATCGGCAAGCCCCAAGGATAGAGGCATCTCTGGACCTACGACAGTCAGGTCAATCCCATTCTTGAGGGCAAACTCTCTGAGCCCCATAATATCCTCAGGCGAGATATCCACATTAATTGCTATCTCAGCCGTCCCTGCATTCCCCCTGGCACAGTAAACCTCCCTGACCAGAGGGGACTTTCTAATCTTCCAGACAAGGGCGTGTTCCCTTCCTCCATTCCCGATCACAAGTACTTTCATTTCTTCTCTCCAAGGTCGTATTCAGGGTCTATACCGAGTTTCCTCAGCACCTCCATTGCCTCATTCTCAATCTGCCTCACCCTCTCCCGGGTGAGATTCATAAGCTCCCCCACCTCTTCAAGGGTCAATCCCCCCTTTTCTGCCACATCCAGTGCACAGGTCTCTTTCATCTCCCATATAGTCTTGTCCGGAAAATTCAACTTGATAGAACCATTCTCCTTCACATCCAGATACAGATGGTACTTGCAGGATACAAACGGGCAGGGTCTAAGCATATTTATGCAGTCGGCCCTCTTCTTTGGTCTCTTCAGAGTAAGGAGGTGCTTGAGGTCCTCAATATCCTCTGGTGTTAATTTTGTCCTCTTTAAAACCCTCCTCGAGATTGTCTTTGGCTTATTTCTTGATTGTGACATCCTGCTCAAACCCTCCGGGTGTTAATAATGGGATAATATACTCCACCATCCCTCTTCACAGATTTATATTTAACAGATTTTTTTTATTTTACAATCCAAAAAATAAAAAATTTTCATTATTTTCAATATGTTAGTAAATCTGATTTTCTTACAAAGATAGTCCGCCTCTCTATCAAATTGCATATCCCCATAACATCAATCAGAGTATCTGCAGAAAATTTACTCTTCTTACCCCTGAGTATGGAATCAATAAAATCTCTATCGATAACCATAATAGGGTCGTTTATGGTGTTCGAGACCCTTTTCTTACGAACAACCATCCTACCACCCTCAAAAGTTATCCTGTGATAAGAACCCTTTATCAAATCAGCAGATATGTAACCTCCATCATAGAATATCCTGAGGAGCCTCTTCTTATCCTTAGCCATTCTGCTGGCATTCAGAATAGCAAATCCCCCATTATCATATTCTATTCTCACATTCAGCAAATCCGCATCAGCACCTACCAGACTCAACCCATTTCCAGATACCCTCTTTACCTTAGATGGAATAGCCTCCTTCAAGATATCTATGTCGTGAATCATAATATCAAAAAGCACTGATGTATCGAGGGAGCGATCATAGGAGGGGGCAACCCTGTCGGCAAAAAAGACATAACCACTCTTTGCAACAGATGAGAGGATATCCACAACCATCCTGTTTGCCCTCTCGGGCATAACTACATTGTAGACGAGCCCGTTTCTCTGAGCAATACTTATAAGAGACATCAACTCTCTCATTCTCATAACAGGGGGCTTCTCACACAGGCAGTGAACCCCTTCGTTCAAGAAATATTTTGTATAGAAATAATGTGTGGTAGAGGGTGAGGAGATTATGATTGCATCCACAAGGTTAACAAGTTCTTTATAATCACTGCACCTTACAATAGACCCGTCCTCTATCCCTTCATACTTTGCCCTGTCTGTATCGAACACCGCACTCACTACAGCATTCTTTATTTTACTCAGTTTCGAGAGATGAATACCCCCCATAAAGCCCAATCCAACTATACCTACCCTGATCTTCTCCCGCATATATTCACACCCTTCTTTCTTGCGTATTCAATGGTCTCACTGTCTCCAATAATTATGGACCTCTCAGCCTCTATGAATATCCACCTGATATGACACTTCAAAATCAGGTCAACTGTCCTCTTTCCGATTGAGGGGAGATCCACCCTCAAATCCTGACTGAGTTTCGATGCCTTCACGAGTATAGCTCCTTTTACGCCCTTACCACATAAACATCTGAGCATCTCATCAGTTCCAAATACCGTCTCAACTGCGAGTATGTTCTCGTCCTTTACCACAACAGACTGACCCGTAGAGAAGTCCGTATTGTGCTTGATAAACCTCATCCCGTAGTCGGCATCAGAGATCAGCCTCTCATCCGGGGTCTCTCCACATATAACCCCCTCCCTCACAAGACCCTCCTCATAGAATCGAGTAAAACTCAGGACACTAAAACCTTCGGACTCGATTCGCTTTATTATGGATGAAAAAATATCCTCATCAGTTGTTGACTTCAGTGAGAGTACTTTTATCATCACATCGGGTCTCAATATATCTAACATCAGAGACTTTCTGACCCCTCCCACAAATATTACATCTCTATTCCCGAACTCCCTCAACTCCTCTATACCCCTTTCAATCTCGTAAAACTTTATCTCCCTGAATCTGCGGCAGAGGGACTTTACCCTCCTATCATACTCATTGCATATCCCTATAACATCTACCTCTATTCCACTCTTCTTAATATTATTGAGAACCTTTATCGGGAGTTCACCATTCCCCGCAATGACAGAGATACCCTGCGGCATCACCTGATAATCCCTCGCTTTGAACCCCTTATAAATTCTACAAATAATCTCAATTCGGGCATCTGTGGCACGAGTTCTTCCTCGATACGGATTAGAGATTCTTTAAGACTCAATCCCTCACTATAGACATATCTGTAAGCCCTCTTCAAAATGGATATCTGCTCAGAGGTAAATCCCCGTCTCTTTAATCCCACCGTATTCAGCCCATAAGGCTTTGCCCTGTTACCCTCTGCGAGAATAAAGGGTGGAATATCCTGAGTGACCATCGAACCACCACCCACCATTACATATGCACCAATCTTCACAAACTGATGTATCCCCACCATACCACCAATGACGGCATAATCGAATATCTCCACATGTCCGCCGAGTGTTGCAAGATTCGCCATAATCACATTGTTGTGAATCACACAATCGTGGGCAATATGAGAGTAACTCATAATCAGGTTATTATCACCGATAATTGTCTTTCCATTCCCATCCACCGAACCTATAGCGATGTTCACATACTCCCTGATCTGATTATTCTTCCCGATTATGAGTTCAGTATCCTCGCCCTTATACTTCAGATCCTGTGGCTTTACACCCACAGATGAGAAGTGCCCGATTGTAGTATTCTCCCCGATAGTCACACGGTTTTCAATAATCACAGATCTGCCAATCCTTACCCCCTTGAATATCCTTACCTTATCACCGATGACTGAATAGGGACCAATATACACACCCTCATCTATCTCAGCCTTACTCGACACCACCGCCGTCTTATCTATCTCTACCATATAACTACTCTGACTTCTCCTTTGAGAGTGCCCTTACCCTTCTTATGGCATTCTTTGCAAGGGGGGAGTTAGGGTAGAGTTTCAAAAGCTCATTATACGCATTAATCGCATCCCTTCTTCTTCCATACATCTCATAGAATAGCCCGAGTTGATTGTAGAGTTCCGCCCCTTTCTGCGCCGATTGATACTTCTTTGTAGCCTGAGTCAGGATCTCCTCTGCCCTTCCCGCATCCCCCTTTTTCATATATAAATTCGCTTCCACTATTATCACCTTTACATAGTCATCGTCAGTAGAAACAAAACTGTATGCCTTCTTGATATTCTCCTCTGCAAAATCAAACTTCTTATTGTTGATATTCTCCATTGCCCTGTCGGCATACTTCTGCAACAATTCCTTCTTGATGTGGGTTATATTGTCATTTATCACCCTCTTCTGGAAGGAGGTCATATCCTTTGAACTGATCTTCAGTATCATATCAGCCGCCTCCTCCTTCTTCCCCTCATCAAGGAGACTCAAGGATTGCATAATTGCCTTCTCGATATTATCCCTCACCTGTATCTGCTCCTTGAGGTTCTTTATCTCCTGAGCAGAACTCTCAATCTCCTCCTTGAGTTTCTTATTCTCATCTGTTACAACCTTGATCTTTACATCGAATGCCTTATAGGAGAGGAAGACTATGACTATGATAAAGAGGATATACACGACTATTCCATTTATATACGACCTGCGATAGAATACCTCCTGTCTCTTATAGACATTCTTGATATCCGCCGAGAGGTTCATCACGAGATTATCAGTCTTATTCACAAGGTTCCTGATATCCTGAATCTCCTTCTTAATACTCTCAAACTCAGGATTTTTATTCTGTGTGTCAGACAATTTTCTCCTCCTCAAAAAGGCTTTATGAAATATCCATATATATCAAATCTTATGAAAATTCAAACTACAAAAGAATGGATATAAGACAGAAGCTGGGTTGAAAACTTCCAGTATCTACTTCAGAGGAGGAAAACCTTCTATCTCCGAAAATCTTACCCGCACCGCTCTACTATAAGTACCAGTTATATCAAAATCAGTAACGACTATATCAAAATTTTTAGTCTCATATCCCCTCACATCTACACACAAACCTCCTTTGAACCTCCTCTTTTATTTCCAGACCTATATCTGATCAAGCCTCTCTATTTCCCATATTCAAGAATTAATCTTCGAAATCACTTATTATCCTTATCAAAATAACTCAAAACAATTCTTCGGAATTCCTTCGGATCCCCAACTTTTCTTTTGAAATCCCACTCATAATTATGATATTCCTCTTCATGTTTTTCTATTCTTAGAATCCAGTAAGGTAAAAAAATTGCCCATAAGAATCCAAATATATTCCACATACTTATAATCGAATAGCCTTTTGTCATAAATGCCCTCAAGAAATTCATCGAGAAGATAGGTAAATTATTTGCGGTATCATCTAACATTATCAAACCTACTCTAACGCTATAGTAAAAATAAATATGCTCAGCTATGAAAACACCAATCATTGAGTATACAATCCCAATCGTCTGCATAATTGGTCCAACCTTATGTCCCGAGAATACCAATATGGTATATCCACACAGAAGTCCTACTAAAAAAGGAGAAAAAAACCCAAGAATACCACTATTATCTGTAATTATAAGAAGGCTCCCCACTGATAGTCCACCAATAATTGCCGATAGAGTACCATAAATTAAGGCTAATATTCCCGACCTTATGGTAATGAATGATTCATGGCCTCTAAAACGCAAAATTTCATATATTAAAAATTTGGCAAATCTTTTTGGCACATCAAGATTCACAAGTCCCTTAATTAAAGATTCACCATCATATCGTTCCTGTTGCATTGCAGCCAGGACAATGAGTTTTCTGTAACCCTCAATTGCCTGCTCAATATCACCATCTGGAACCTGTTCATTTAAATCTTGTTCATTTAAATCCTCTTCATTATTATCACTCATAATAATCTTTACCTCCCTAAAAACTCCTTTATAAACTCTGTAAATCTATCACGAATCTTCTTCTTATCCATTGGCCCCTCTTCAACTATCTTTATCACATCCTTTATAAAATTCACCAATCTATTATCCTTAAGTCTGCTATCTTCTATCGCCATCTTCAGCAATGGCTTCCCCACTTCTACAGAAGTGGTATCCCCTTCAGATAGGAATATAGTCCCATATCCAATGCCAGCATTCATAGCCACCTGGTCATTATCCTGCCCCACCTGCGTTGAACTAATCGAAAACAAAAGGGCAACTATCTCCTCAGCATTTACCTCACCTATCTTATCACTCAGTCCCTTCATTTTATTCACCAACTCAGCAGGGTATTCAAAATATTCAAATATGCCTGCCAGATATTTAAGAGACTCTCCTGCAGAACCTTTGTCACCAATCGCTACACTATTCACAATAGATAGATATTCAACACCTGCAAAGAAGATAATCGCCTCTCTATTCTTTGCCTTCTCATCCCCTGTAAAGGCATAATATCCCCCATAATCAGGTGCAAACCTTTTGATAATCCCTGAAAGCATCTCCTTATTCTGCTTATCCTGTTTATCCTGAAATAGGGATATGTTTCTGAATACATTATAATAATCAACCAGCACCAGTTCTCCTGCCTTCTTAAAATCCTTCAGTTTATCAACTCCCCTCTCCTCCCCATAAACAGAGTTGGCAACCAAAATTGCAATTAGAATAATGAATATATTTCTCATAAAAGCTGCTCCTTTCTACCAGTTTATAACCCCAAACTCAATATCCACACAGGCGGAATTTGAGTCCTCATTGTACAAATTCAACATAACCACATCCTTTGACAACCGCACAATCTTGAACTCGGCAGGCTTATCGGAACTAAACTTTTTATCCAGTATTCTGCCATTATCATTTATTATAATGCCCACACTCCCTGATTTAACTGAAACCTTCAGTACATAGTCCACAGTCTCCATAGTATAGACCGAAATAGGAAATTGAGAACCTTTGAAGAGACATAGACTATGACTCTCAAGTTTAAGGAATCTCTTATTTGCATTATCCTCCGATGTATAGAATTTACAGAGATTCATATCCACCTTATTTTCATTCGAAAGGGCTTTTTTTATCTCATAAGCAGGAATACCAGCAGTAAATTTACCACCAGGAGTATCTAAAATCCCCATTACTATACCCACGAGATTATAATCCTTACTGTAAATAGGCCCACCACTTGAGCCCGGATTTGCTATGCCATCTATTATAAGCAAATCACTCTTGTTAATTGGATCACTTTTTATATTTACAATTCGCCCCCTCGTAATGGATAGGCTATTCAAACCAAGCATATTTCCAACAATTATGACCTCCTCATCCTTTTTTATATTCTCCTTTGGCTCAAACTTGACCTCCCTTATATCCGATGGATAGCCATCCATCTTCAAAATGGCAAAGTCCTTAAACAAATCCACATATCTAAGGTTATCGGCATTGTAAATTTTATTGTCCTCTGTCTTTGCCTCCAGTTTACAAGCCCTTCTAACTAAATGGGCGGAGGTAAGGAGGTCCCCCTCTCTGTTCAAAAACACACCGCTCCCATTCCCCTTAAAGGTCAATTTTTCCTTCCCATCTGCTGAGTAGATGAAGGACTCAACATTCAGGACTGCCGCCTCACTCCTCCACCTCTCCTTTACACTATGGGCACAGCCAATACTCACTATCGCAAGCAACAGAGTTATAGGAAAAGCCCACCTATATTTGCTCATAACAAAACCCTCGGTCTACATTAAAAATTCCGCTCGCATTGAAACCTGCATTTATAGCCATCGTACCAGAATCAAAGAACTTATCGATAGTTCCCATATCTTACCTCTGTATAAACACATATTTTTTTACCTTCTTCTCCTTGTTATCCCAGAAAGCCACTGAGCTTCCATTGCCATAAACCCTGTATATATCAGATATCACAGCCTTAAACCCAAGCTTCTTTTTATCAGAACAACTTTCAGAACCTTTTTCGCTCATATTCACCTCGTATAAGACATTGACATTTCCATCCGAAGTCTTTATTATAAAGGCTAAAATATCCCTCTTTTTATCCGCACAAACCTTTAACCCTGTAGATGTCTCATCTCCCTCCTCATTTTTGATCCAGAACCTCTTTTCAAACCCCTTCGGGCAACCATCACCATTACCAACATCTATACTGACATCAGGAACACACACCTCTATAGGTTTATCACCTCCTGTATCCTTCTTCTTCCCCTTCCCTTCGAACAGCAATTTATTATAACTGCATACCGTATAGATATCTCCCTCTTTCGCCTTTAACCCTTTCATAGCAATATTTATCTTATCACTCGCCGTCCCCTTTTCATGGAGGTAATAATAAGTACAGGCGAGATTATTCAGCACCACAGGGTCATCACCCTTTGCCTCCCTCGCCTTATTGAAATACCTCTCCGCCTCTCTAAAATACTGATCCGCACTCGTATCAACACTTTGGGTTGCAGCACCCCTCAGACCCCGCAATACAATATTTGTATCCTCCTCATATATATGCTCTACCACCTTACCATACGGATAAAGAATCTTACAACCCATAAGGTCATTCCTCTCAAGTCTATTTATCCCCTCACTAAAGGATATTATACCGAGCCATTCATAAGCCTCTGGAAAATTGTATTCAGTATTTATTACCCACCTGAAGAGTTCTTTGGCATAATCCCTCATCCCCAAAAAGTACATATACACACCCCCCTGATACATATATGCCACCTGTTTTATACCCTCAACGGTTTCTTCCGCGATTTGAATCCTCATTTTATAATTATTCTCATCTATCTCCTCCAGAAACTTGGAATTTTTTGCAATATTATCAATATTGTATCCCGCAAGGGTCATATAGAATACACCGAGAATATCAGCCTGTCTCTCCTGATCCTCTAACTCCTTCTTAGAAGGTCCACTCGCTGGAGACACAAGTGCCCTCTCCCAGAAGAAGTGCGTGGTGATGTGCCCCAGTTCGTGCCCGATTACAAAGGATAGGCAGTCCTCAAAGTAGCCAGAAGAATCACACATACTCAAGACTGCTGAAGTTATATAGATATTACCCCTTCCACAGGCAACCGCATTCTTTACTGGGGACTCCTTGAAATGAATACCATTTAACTGCTCATTCAGCAGATGGGAGATACTATTAACTACTCTATACTGTACCTTTCTTGCTCTATCCAAAAGACCCCTATTACTTACCTCCTGTTCTTTCTGCAGACTATCACAGATATTTGAGTCAGTTGTAGAAGTAGCCTGTGGACCTCCTTTCTTCTCATCTCCTCCATATAAGAGACCTGAAGAGAGAATAACCGTC
>Ga0078972_1006151_pt1 | contig 29071 bp, 18 predicted proteins | sample YelNatPaOPGAMG01_FD_67568 | JGI IMG/M metagenome (GOLD analysis project Ga0078972, IMG submission 67568) | Hot spring thermophilic microbial communities from Obsidian Pool, Yellowstone National Park, USA - OP-RAMG-01 (SPADES assembly) (version 2) | ecosystem: Environmental > Aquatic > Thermal... | reverse complement strand
GGCGGGAAAGAACGCAAGAAACGGTTGATAGGGGGTTCAACCCCGCCGGACAAGCAGAGCGGCGGGTTCCCCCCCCCCCCGATCGCCGGCGCTTGCGCAGCCCCGCGCGCCAAAGTGGCGAACCGTGTCAGGACACCAGCACTTGCTCTCGAACCATCACGCGTTGCAGCGCCTGCGGATCGAGTGTGATGCCTAGCCCTGGCCCCGGCAGCGCCTTGGCCCAACCACCCCAGCCGAAGGTCAAATCTTCTGTCGCCAGCGCTTCGCGGACCAGGTGCCGGTCGTAGGAGCCTTCGAGATAGCGCAAACCAGCGACGCTGGCGGCGAAATGGCGGCCGGCCGCCGACAGCACCGCCGTCTCGCCGACCTGGCAGCCGAGTTGACAGCCCAAGCCGTGTTGTTTGGCGAACTGGGCCAAACGCAGAGACGGAATGAAGCCGCCGCACTTCGATAAACGGATATTAAACAGATCGCAAATCTGCCCTTCGACGGCGCGTTCGGCGTCGTAGCGGCTGCACAGCGATTCATCGAGCATGATCGGCGTCCGTATCTGGCGGCGAACGTCACGGAGGGCGGCGGCGTCGGCGTGCGGCACGGGTTGCTCGACCGCGCTGATGCCAAACGGCTCCAACTCACGGATGCGCTCAACCACATTGGCCGGTCTCCACGCTTCATTGGCGTCGAGCCGAATGTCGATTTTACGTCCCCCCCAACGGCGCATCAGGGCCAGGCGGCGGCGATCGTCGTAGCCCTCCATGCCCACTTTGATCTTGACCTGCTTGAAGCGATAGATGCGAAAGATGATAGCAGCCGCCCAGGTCTTGATGTTGCGTGCCGTGGTGATGGCGCCGCTGTAGCGGACACGCGGCTGCGGTTGATAGATCTCCGGGGCCAACAGCTGTACCACATCGGAAAGAGCGCGTCCAAAGTGCCGGCCGTAAGCATCGAGGAGCGCCAATTCCACGGCGCAGCGCGCTGCATTACCTTCGCAGCCGCGCACATCACCCGGCACCGGCGCCAGCTGCAAACGCTCGGCCAGGGCGACGGCTTGCTCGAAAGCGCGGCAATCTTCGCACTGGCTGGCGAGATCGCTGCGCCCTAGCAGCTCGAATGTCGAAGTGATCGTTTCGCCAGTGACATAATCGCGCGGCACTCCTTCGCCGAACCCCTCACTGCCGTCCTCCAATATGCAGCGAACCAGCAGGTTATCTGTCTCTGTACGTGTATGCGCGGCATGACGAATGCGCCGGCGCAAGGGAATGCGAACTTGGTATGCAATCAATGCAGCAATTTTCAAGTGACTTCTCCCCGAACCTGCGGCCTATATAGGCTCTTTCTTCTACCTATACTAGAACAGGGCGAGAAGGGAGAACAAACATAGACGTAGTTGTAGGGCACGGGCGAACCTCTCTTTCGGAAAAACCCAGGGGTGCCGTTCGATTTGCGGCGAGCAGGGTGGCTTAAGTGCTAGCGGCATCCCCTGCGGCTCCTTTGGTCCAGCGAAGCCAAACCGCCGTCATCGAGCCGAGGTCGCCACAATCTGCGCCAGCTCGCGCAAATCGAGGTTGCCGCCCGACAGGATGCCGCGGACCTTGAACGCGGTCGTCGGCGTGTGGTTCTCGTACTTGAGGAAATAGCGGCACCCCAGCAAGCGCGACAGCGCCGGCCATTCGTACAAAGGCGTCGGCTTGAGGTACGTATGGACTACCCCTACAGCAGCAATCACGTCGGCATACGTTGGCGCGTTCATAAACGGCCCTCCCATCGACAATTTATCCAGAGGGAAACAAGAAAAACAGTTCTGTCTGTTCTTTCCCACTCTGGTTCGGGAACGAGAACGATTTCTTGGAGACGGCTTGCCGTAGAGGGCGCCATTCGATGTAATCACTGTAGCATTCAGACATCCTGCAATCGCCCCCCCGATGTTTCTGAGGTTGCACATTATGCACTTGGTCCTTCGCTTTTTTTCTCCCCGCTTCTGCTGTTTGTCCTTCGTGGTGCTCTCGCTCTTGATAACGCTGCTGCCCCTTCATACGCCGGTGCGATCTGCCGGTGATGCCAAGCTGGCTGCCAAGCTCGAAATCAAGCCCGGCGATCACATCTGCATCATCGGCAATACTTTGGCCGACCGGATGCAGCACGATGGCTGGCTGGAAACGATGTTGCACAGCCGCTTTCCCAAACACGAGTTGGTGGTTCGCAACCTTGGCTTCTCGGCGGATGAATTGACGGTGCGGCTGCGCTCAGCGAACTTCGGCACGCAGGACCAATGGTTGGCGGGTAATCAACCCATTCCGGAACCGCACCGGCTGGTCACGCGCAAGGGACTGACCGATAACCGGCTGGAACGGACCAATACGCGGGCTGATGTCATCTTCGCTTTCTTCGGCTACAACGAATCGTTTGCCGGTGTGGAAGGGCTGGACAAGTTCAAAACAGACCTCGACGCTTTCATCAAGCATACGCTCTCGCAGAAGTACAACGGCAAAAGCGCTCCACGCTTGGTCCTGTTCTCGCCCATCGCTCATGAGAATTTACACGACCGCAACCTCCCCGATGGCACAGAGAACAACAAGCGGCTGGAAATGTACACAAAAGCGATGGGTGAAGTGGCTGCTAAAAACGGTGTCGTCTTCGTCGATCTGTTTCATCCCATGCGCGAACTGTACGCCAAGGCCGATAAGCCGCTGACGATCAACGGCATCCACTTGAACTCTCGCGGCAACGAGGCCGTCGCTCGCATTATCGATAAAGCGCTGTTCGCTGATGAAGTGAAGCGCCCTCCAAAGCAGTTGGAGAAGCTGCGCCAGGCCGTCCTCGATAAGAACTTCTACTGGTTCAACCGCTATCGCACCATCGATGGGTACAACGTTTACGGTGGACGGGCCTTCGAGAAATACGCCGATCAACAGTCCAACTACGAAGACCAACAGCGCGAGATGGAAATCCTCGACGTGATGACCAGCAACCGCGACAAGCGTATCTGGGCCGTCGCCCAAGGCAGGGACATGATGGTCGATGACAGCAATACGCCGCCGTTCATCCCGGTCAAGACCAACAAACCGGGCACCGGACCCAACGGCGAACACGTTTATCTCGACGGCGAAACGGCCATCCAGAAGATGACGCTGGGCAAGGGCTTAAAAATCAACCTTTTCGCCTCTGAAAAGGAGTTTCCCGAACTGGCCAAGCCGGTGCAGATGCAGTTCGACGCCAAGGGCCGCCTCTGGGTGGCAGTATGGCCGAGCTATCCCCACTGGAAACCCAAGGAAGAGATGAACGACAAAATCCTCATCTTCGAGGACACCGACGGCGACGGCAAAGCCGACAAGAGGACTATCTTCGCCGACCATTTGCACTGTCCAACCGGCTTCGAGTTTTATAACGGTGGCGTCCTCGTCGCCCAGGCGCCGGACCTGATGTTCCTCAAAGACACCGACGGCGACGACAAAGCCGACCTGCGCGTCCGCGTGCTCAGCGGACTCGATTCGGCTGATTCGCACCATACGTCCAACAGCTTCGCCTTCGATCCGGGCGGCGCCCTGTATTTCCAGGAAGGCACTTTCCACCATACGCAAGTGGAAACTCCTTATGGCCCGCCGCAGCGCTGCGTCAATGCCGGCGTCTTTCGCTACGAGCCGCGCACGCAGAAGTTCGAGGTATACGTAACCTTCCCCTTCGCTAATCCGCACGGCCACGTCTGGGACTATTGGGGCGAAGATTTCGTCTACGACGGCACCGGGGCCAATCCGTATCACGGCGCTCTGTTCTCCGGCCATCTGGAATTTCCCCAAAAACATGCGCGTCCGCCGCAGGTTTATCAACAGCGCACCCGGCCCTGCCCTGGCGTCGAGATCCTGTCCAGCCGACATTTTCCCCCCGAAAATCAGGGGAACCTGTTGGTCGCCAATGTCATCGGTTTCCAAGGAATCTTGCAGTACAAGGTCCAGGAAAAGGGGGCCAGCTTCACTGCCACAGAGGTTGAGCCCATCGTCTACTCTAGCGATCCGAATTTTCGCCCGTCAGATTTGAAGATCGGCCCCGATGGCGCCATCTGGTTTATCGACTGGCACAACACGATCATCGGTCATTTGCAGCACGCCATCCGCGATCCCAATCGCGACCGTACTCACGGCCGCATCTATCGCATCACACACATCGATCGGCCCTTGCTCAAACCGGTAAAGATCGCTGGCGAGCCGATCGAGAAATTGTTGGATCTGCTCAAGGAGCCTGAAGACCGCGTTCGCTACCGGGTCCGCATCGAACTGGGAAGCCGTGACAGCGATGCGGTTGTCGCAGCAATCAAGAAATGGATCGCCAATCTCGATAAAAACGATCCCCATTATGAGCATCACCTGATGGAAGCGTTGTGGATACACCAGTATCACAACGTTGTCGATGTCGCCTTACTCAAGCGCATGTTGTCGTCGCCGGATTACCATGCTCGGGCTGCGGCGACGCGCGTGCTGTGCTACTGGCGCGACCGCGTGCCGGACGCCCTGGAATTGCTCAAGGGCCTGGCGGCTGATCCGTCGCCGCGCGTGCGCCTGCAAGCCGTCCGCGCCGCCAGCTTTTTCACCGTGCCGGAGGCAATTGAAATACCGCTCATCGCCGCCGAACAGCCGCTAGACATCTACACCGATTTCGTCCGCGGCGAGACAATGAAGGCGCTAGAACCTATCGTCAGTAAGGCTGTCAAGGCCGGTAAGAAGATCGCCTTTACCACTCCAGCGGGCGCCCGCTTCTTCCTTAAGAACGTTAGCACGGATGATCTGCTGCACATGGAGCGAACACCAGCCGTCCTTACGGAATTACTGTTCCGTAAGGGGGTCCGCGATGAATATCGCAAAGAAGCGCTGGCCGGACTGGCCCAGGGACAGAATAAGAGCGAATTGCGCGTCTTGCTCGAGGCCATCCGCAAACAAGATGAAGAGGCAAGCATCCGCCGCGATCCGGCTGGTCCGGACGAAAGCGTCGTCTTCGACCTGATTCGTCTCTTGACCAACCGTCCCACCACGGAATTGATCGAGGCACGCGGCGAACTAGAGAAAATGGCCACAGACGCTAACTTGGCCGTGACGCGCCAACTTGGCTTTGTCTCTCTCATTGCCGCCGACGGCGCAGTCGAGAAGGCATGGGCGCTGGCTACCAAGTCCGTGACTCGTTTGAACGACCTGGTACACGCCATGCCGCTGGTCCGCGACCCCGTTCAGAAAGCCGCCCTCTATCCGCTGGTCGAGCAGTTATTAGCCGGGCTGCCGCAGGACCTGGCTGAAGCCGGTAAAACGCCGTCTGTACTTGGCCGTTATGTCCGCATCGAGTTGCCGGGCCGGCGGCGGACGCTGACTTTGGCCGAGGTCGAAGTGTTCAGCAAAGGCCGCAATATTGCGCGGCGCGGCAAGGCATCGCAGAAAAGTACGGCATTCGGTGGAGATGCTCGCAAAGCCATCGACGGCAACACCAGCGGTAATTACGCCGCCGGCGGCCAGACGCACACCGAGGAAAACACCGCCAATCCGTGGTGGCAAGTCGATCTCGGCGGAGAGTTCCCGATTGATGCCATCGTCGTCTGGAACCGCACCGACGGTCCCTTCGGCAGGCGCTTAAATGGTTTCACCGTGAAAGTGCTCGATAAAGACCGCAAGGTCGTCTTCGAGAAAAAGGGTCTGCCGGCGCCGCGGGAGAAGACCGTACTCGAGATAGGCGGCGAAGCACCAGAGCAAGCGATCCGTCGCGCCGCCATGCTCGCCCTGACTTCGGTGCGCGGCAAAGAAACCGACGCCTTTAAGGCTATCGCCAAGTATGTCGGCAACGACGCCGATCGCCACGCCGCTATTGCAGCGCTGTTGCGCATCCCGTCGGCCTATCGGCCCAAGGACGAGGCCAAGCCACTCCTGGACGTGCTGTTGCCGTTTATCCGCACGATCCCTATCGCCGAACGCACCTCTCCCGCCGCACTGGATGCTCTCCAGCTGGCCGATTCGCTGGCATCGCTATTGCCGCTGGACCAAGCCCGGCAAGTCCGCCGCGAACTGGGTGAATTGGGCGTACGCGTCATCCGGCTGGCCACTGTGCCGGACCAAATGCTCTTCGATAAGGAGCGCCTTGTCGTCAAGGCTGGCAAGCCGGTGGAGATCTTATTCGATAATAACGATCTCATGCCTCATAATTTTGTCGTGGTACAGCCGGGAGCACTGGAAGAAATCGGCACACTGGCGGAAGCGACGGCTACGCACCCCGGCGCCTTGGAGCGTGGCTATGTTCCGTCCTCGGACAAGATCTTACTCAAAAGCAAGCTGCTTCAGCCGCGCAACTCGGAAAAACTCCGCTGGACCGCCCCGAAACAGCCGGGCGTCTACCCCTATGTCTGCACCTATCCCGGCCACTGGCGGCGCATGTATGGCGCCCTCTACGTCGTCGAAGATCTCGACGAATATCTTGCCGACGCCGAGGGCTACCTGGCCAAGCATCCGCTGCCGATCGCCGACGAACTGCTGAAATTCGTCCGGCCACGCAAAGAATGGAAGTTCGAGGAACTGGCCTCCTCGGTCGAACAGCTCAAGGACGGCCGCTCCTTCAGCAATGGCAAACAAATCTTCCAAGCTGCCAGCTGCGTCTCCTGCCACAAGCTGGGCGGCGTCGGCGCCGAAATCGGACCCGACTTGACCAAGCTGGATCCCAAACAACAGAAGCCGATCGAGATCCTGCGCGACATTCTCGATCCCTCGTTCCGCATCAACGACAAGTACCAAACCTTTACGTTCGAGCTGGAATCCGGCAAAGTGCTCACCGGCCTGGTCGTCGCCGAGACCCCGGACATGGTGAAAGTGATCGAAAACCCCCTGGCCAAGGCCGAACCGGTAACGATCCCCAAAGCGGACATTGCCGAGCGCAAAAAGTCACCCGTATCGATCATGCCCAAAGGACTGCTCGACAAGCTGACGCGCGAGGAAGTCCTGGATCTGATCGCCTACGTCGCCGCCGGCGCCGACCCGCGCAGTCCGCTGTTCCAGGGCGGCCATGAGCATGGGCATGGGCACTGAAAGGCGCGCGCTCTGGCCGTGCAACGCCCCATTGTTTTCCTTTGGGCAGAAGGCGAGAAAGGTCGGCAGACCTTGGTCCGGGCCGTACATGAGCAGGCCCCGGTTGCAGCGGTCCATCACATGACGGCCCAGGCGGGCTTGGATGGACAAACCCGTAAAAAAGGGCGATCTATCTCGGAAGCGTCGCCGATGGATTGCGGAAATGTTTGTCCGCGAAATCGAGGAAAACGTTCCAATCCTCTTTGGTCATCGAGTGCTTGCCGGGCCGGATGTAATAGCCGAGCGTGCTGTCGATCAGCTTCCCTGGCAGCGGCATGCGCGAGGCTTCCAGGCCGCCGGCGCCGAGAAAGCGATAAACCGGATCGGCGGTTTGCAACATGCGGAACTGGCCGCTGGGATTGGCCCACTCGTCTTCGACGGCGTTGCTGAGCAGCACCGGCCGCGGCGCCATCAAGGCGATCAGGCAATGCTGATCGAAGGGCAGCTTGTCGGGACAGTCGTTGAACTGCTTGAACGTATCGTTGAACCAATGAGGGAAGCTCGTGTTGATTCGCTTGACCGTTTCAGCCTTAGGATTGTCGTTGCGATTGGGCGAAGTACCGCCGCAGCCGGCCTGGTGCGGGATGGCCAAGGCGATGCGTTCGTCTAGCGCTGCCGCCAAGAGCGCTGTCTTGCCCAGCCGTGAATGGCCCACCACTGCAATACGATTTTTGTCCAAGTCTTTGTGATTGGAGACATAATCGACGATGCGATGCACGCCCCAAGCCCAGGCGGCGATCGTACCCCAATCGTGGGGGCCATGTTTACCCGCCTTCTGACGTAGATACGGCTGAAGGCCTTCGCGCACTTCTTTCTGGTCCGGATCGACGTCGCCGTTGTAGAAAGTAGCCACGGCGTAGCCACGATCAATGGACTGTTCCAGCGCCCACACATCGCTCTGCTTGCCGCGTCCGGCTTCGGTGGCGCGGTGGTCTTTGACACCAGGTATATGAGGATACATCCACGCCGTCGGCAGCCGTATTCCGCGGTCTTTCACAAGAGCATGATTGCCGCAGAAATTAATGCCCACGAAGACCGGGGCTGGTCCCTTGCGCTGGTTGGGAACGACCAAAAGGAGATGAATCGACGGCACTTCCGGCGGTCCAACAGAGATTGCCACTTCACGCAGGGTCGCCTTGCCGTCGAAAGCCTTGGCGTCTTCATACTCAACCTTCGCCGTGATTGGGGCAGGCGGTGGCAGGTAGCCGTACATGTAGTGCTGAAACAGCGCCTTGAGTTCGGGACGCCGTTTGTCGATCCACTGCTGCTTGCTTGTGACGCGCTCACCGTTGAACATCACGAGTGGATCAGGCAGTTCAGGATGCGACGGCAGCTTGTCCGGTTCGGGGAAGCGTTCTTGAGCCATAAGAGACCTTGTTGGGGTGAAAACCGCAGACAGGACTAACAATCCCACGGTGGCCGAGAGGATAGCGCGGCACATAGTTACGATGCTCCTGGAGCAAAACACGGGAATCGACTGTCGTTGGTTTATTCTATACTCCGCGCGGACCAATCTGTCTCAAGCCTGGCGCAGCAGCATTTTTTTCAGCGCCATTCGGCGAAGCGGCGAAGCATTTCCAAGCCGATGCGTTGGCTCTTTTCCGGATGAAACTGCGTGGCGAACACATGGTCTTGCCATATAGCCGAGGTAAATGGCGTCGGATAGTCCGTCTCCGCTGCCGTCAGCTGCGGATCGCTTGGGACCACATAATAAGAGTGGACGAAATAGACCGATGCTTGGGGCGGCAGGCCAGCCAAGGGCGGCGCGGGTTTGCGCAGGCGAAGTTGGTTCCAGCCCATGTGTGGCACTTTAAGTCCTGGCATGTCCGGGAAGCGCACCACTTCGCCAGGGAAAAAATCCAGCCCGCGGTGCTGTCCGTCCTCATGGCTGGTGGTGAACAAGAGTTGCAGCCCCAGACAAATGCCGAAGAACGGTTTGCCGGCCCGTAGGTGCTCAACCAACGGCACTGCCAGACCAGCCTCGTGCAGCCGAGCAATGGCATCGCGGAAGGCGCCGACACCCGGCAGCACGATCTTGTCCGCCTCGGCGATGCGGTTCGGATCGCCGCTGATGATCGCTTCGTAGCCGACCTTCTCGAACGCCTTTTGGACGCTACGCAGGTTAGCCATGCCGTAATCGACTATGAGTATCTTTTGCATTCAACTCCTCTGACCATCGGAGCCGCACTCCAGGAGGGCCGTTTGCACCACCCTCCAAGGCGCGGCTTGACCTCGTTCACCAGCGACTCATTTGCTCTGAGTATCAATCTATACTGGACACGGTAGCAATGGACACACAAACGCTGGCGAGCGGGGGGTGTGAACCCCCCGCTCGCCCAAGTGTCAAACCTTCCCGTGCCCAGTATACAACCCAAACGCTTCTGCTGGGCGGAGCGTCCCATCTTGACGGCAAAGCGAACCCTGCATTACCATCCAGCCGCCGCGGCGCCGGACTGGCAGGCGGCCCGGAAAGGAATCCTTATGCCGACTTCCCTCTATACGCGTCCGCGCCTGACTGTTGCCTTGACTCGCCGTCTGCCGGAAGCAACGCCGCCGTGTTCATCCGGTGCTTGGTTGTTTCCTGCTCTTGTGTCCGTCGTTTCTCTGGCGCTGGCCAGCTATCTGTATACGCACTTCCTCTGCGTCGATCGCACTCTATGGTACAATCCCTATCACGATCGCAGCGCCCATTATCTGTACGGCCTGAAACTGGCGACGGATATACAGAATGGCCGGGTATGGCAACTCCTGCACGATCTGAATGAAGCGCGCATTTGGCCGCCGCTGCACGGCATCGCGGCAGCTATGGTGTTGCTGCTGGGCGGGCGAGATTATCGGCTGGCGGTGTTGCCGAGTCTGGTCGGCTGGATAGCCACAGTGTTGCTCAGCTTTCTGGTAGCGCGGCGGGCGGCGCCGCGCGGTGGCAACCTGGCCGGACTGGTTGCCGCTGTCTTTCTTGCTGCTAGTCCCGCCCATCGCGCTTACGCCACCGATATTATGTTGGAAAGCCTTGGCGCCGCCTTGTCGTTGTTTGTTTTGTACTGTTATCTGCTTACCGTGCAGGACGATGCGGGCGAAATCACCAAGGCACGCTGGCTCGCCGTGGCGCTGCTGCTTCTCTTTTTGGAAAAATACAATTATTGGCTGCTCGTCGTTTTAGCATTGCTCGCCGCAGAAGGGTATAGCCGAGGTCGGCTGTATTGGGGTGTTCTTCGCGCTATGCTGGGCCGTATCGGCTGGCGGCGTGGAATAGCGGCGCAGTTCCGTCATCCGTTGACCTGGGCCGTCGTCGTCCTGTTGCTTGCAATCGCCCCCATTTACCAATGCGGCGAGCGGCCGTTCTTTTTGTTGGGGCGCCCACTCTCCCTGTATCCTCCACACAATCTGATTCACCTCACCTATGTCCTGTTGTTTATTCGTCTGGCCCAATGGTGGCGACGGCAGGGACGCCAATGGACGCAGCAGCTCGATCCGCGATGGCAACAGATCATCCTGTGGCTGATTCGCCCTTTGGCGCTATGGTTCCTCTTGCCCAAGCACCCCAGCTATTTTTTGTGGTATCTCAGTTTCGCGGACCGCGCGCCGCACCAGCACATGGATTTGCTCGGCGGCTTCCGTGACTATGCCACGTGGATCGTGCAAGACTATCATGGTAGCCTCGTTTGCGCGTTGGTCGCGGCGTTCTTGTGCCTGTGCGGCCTGTTGACCTGGCGGCGGCTGCGGCCGGGCGGGACGGCCGTCTTGGCCCTGATGCTGTTGGCCTCGATATTGACGCCGCTGCACCCCAATCACAAGGGCCGTATGTTGCATTCTTGGGTTCCGGCTGTGTGGACGACGGCCGGCCTGGGGGCGGCCGCGCTCATCTACGGTCACGGCACGGCGCGGCGGCGCCTGGGACTGGCGGGCGCGGTCTTGGCCGCAGTCGGCTGGGTAAACTATCCTGCACTAAACACCCCAGGCCACGCTGTCGAAGGGGGGCCGCACACCCAACTGCCTTCCATGCTCGATGTCACCGACGCCTATCTATCCCATATTCCCAATGGAGGACGGACGTTGCTGTTGACTTCGTTGCCGCTCAAGCCGATGGCACAATGGACCTGGCTGGAACGTTTCGGCAGTTTCGAGAATTTGGAGGAGCGCTGGTATGGTTTCGGTACGGCCGGCATGGACAACCGTCGCGGCTTCGCCGACTGGCTGCAAACGACGACTTGCGATACCCTGGTGTTCTGTGAAACGACCATCTCTCGGGAAGGGGTGGACTCTGGGCCGGAATGCGCCCTCCATGCCGAATTAAAAGATCTCCTGTACGATCAACGGACTTTTCATCTTGCCGGCGAGCGCGAGCTGCCGCACCTGGCTTGCCGTGTTCAGATTTGGCGGCGTTCTCGGCCAGGATTGGGAAATGTTGCAGAAAACAGGTGAATGGTGCCGATGGTGACGATGTTCCTATGGAAAGGGGGACTGTGGTGATGGAACCTGTCCAGGTCTGTCTGGAACAACTCCACTTGATTGGAACGGGAAACATCCCCCGGAGCGAGACGGCGTTGCTGAGAGATCTGCTGACGCGAAGCCCAGAAGGAACAAACGGCCTCGTCAGCGTGAACGCCTACAAGCACCGCCTGCACGCCCTTCGTTGTGAGAACATCAACCTCCGCCGCCGTATACACGACCTGGAAACGCAACTGAATCAAATGCGTGCAACGCGCGGCTGGAAGCTGTTGGAAAAATACCGCCAGGGACGCCGAACTGTGTGGAGATGGCTCCACCCATTCTCCAAGGCGGACGAAACGGGGCCGCACGCATAAGGGAGCAGATGGGCTTAGCGCTCGATAGGGGACGGCTCCGCTAGCTTAAGGTACGCCGCCATGTCCAGTGCAACGGCAGATGTAAAAGAGGCCGCGACGGTCCAGGCGCGAGAGCGTTTAAAATACTTTTTAGAGAGTAATACGCTCTTGGAGCTTCCACGGCCGGCGGCCCCGCGCTTGAGCATCTTGCTGGTCCTGTACAATCGGGCGGAATTGACATTGGCCTGTCTGCGCTCACTCCAGCCGCGCTTGGCGGCGGTTGGCGCTGAGGTGGTCTTGGTGGACAACGCCAGCCATGATGAGACGGGGGCGCTGCTGGATCGCCTCTCCGGGGCCACGGTGATCCGCAATCCCACCAATCGTGGTTTCCCAATAGCCGTCAACCAGGCCGCTGAGGCAGCCTCCGGAGAATTTCTGCTGCTGCTCAACAACGATACGGAAGTTTTGGGGGACAGTCTGGGGGTGGCCCTGCGTTTCCTGGGTGCCAACCCGAACGTCGGCGCGGTCGGCGGACGTATTATTCTTCTGGATGGCACCCTGCAAGAAGCCGGCTGCGCCTTCTGGCGGAATGGCCATGCCTTTCAATATGGCCGCGGCGACAACCCGACTGCCGCCGAATACCTGTTTCAGCGCGACGTGGATTATTGTTCCGCCGCTTTCTTGATGACTCGCCGCACTCTGTTTACCCAGATGGGCGGCCTGGATACAGCCTTTTCCCCGGGCTATTTTGAGGACGGTGATTACTGCATTCGTCTGTGGCGAGCCGGCTGGCGCGTCGTCTATCTGCCCCAAGTCTCTATTCTCCATTACGAGAACGCCAGCACAGCTTCCAGCCAAGACACCCACAGGCTATATCAACGCAATCATCCCTATTTCACGCAAAAACACGCCGATTGGTTAGCCCAGCAATGTCCATTCGGCACTCCGCCCTGGATCATGCGCAGTTCACACGATGATCGCTTCTGGGTCCTCTATCTGCCCAAACAAACGGACGGTCCTGCGTTGGAATGGAGACGAGTCGTCCACGAGCTGCGCTGCCGCAACTGCTTTGTCACCGTCTACCCGATCCGCGTTGGGCCTGCTGCCGTTTACGATGAAGGACGGGAGTTGCCTGCGGACGTGGAACTTCTGCCGGGCGGTAATCTCGACATGCTGTTTCGCTTCCTGGCCGAGCGGCGCGACTACTACGATGGGGTGTTGGCCGACGATAGGGACGTCCTTGCACAGCTGGAGCAATGGCTCCAGCAAGGCGAACAAACCAGGTGAAGGGCCTATGGATTCTCATGAGCAGTCCCAAGACGCGAGAGGGACGACGGAGCGGTTAACCGCGCGTTTCGCCTTGCTTTGGGCCGAATACCGCCGCTTAGCGGCGCTGGCCGAACAATGGTCGGCCATAGAATCGAGCACGGCTTGGGCACTGGTGCAACATTTGGTGCGATGGCGACAGCGTCTGGCGCCGGCGGGCAGTCGGCGGCAGAAATTTTGGCGTTTTCTTCTGCGTGGTTTGGTCTTTTGGCGGCGCGAGAAGCTCGAAAAGCCGGCCCCCTCTCCTTGTGAAGCATGTCACGGAGGACCTACGCATTCCTATTCACCAGCGCTGCCGACAGCTGCACGGGCGGCGCTACTGACCTCAACAGAGAGCAAAATCCGCGTCGCCTACATCGGCTCTCTTATCGCCCTTGATGCTGCGACCATGCGCTATCGCGCCTACAATCTTATCGAAGCGTTAAATCTGAAAGGACTGGAAGGCACTTTTGTGCCCCAGGAAGAAATTCACACCCAGCTGCCAAGCATCCTCTCTCACGATCTGATCGTCTTGGTCCGCAGGATGCGCGACGACGCCCTTACCACTCTCATTGGACTGGCCCGACGGCGGGGACTGCCGATTGTTTATGACATCGACGACTATATTTTCGATCCCTGGGTCATGCCTTACGTGGAGGCTTTCCAACATACCCCCGACCAAGCGAAAGTCTTGCGTTTCATGGACGATCTGGGTGCATGCCTGGACCAATGCGATTATTTCACCGGCTCGACGCCCTATCTGGCAGAAAAGGCCGCAGAGTTGGGAAAAGAGAGTTTTGTGATTCACAATGGTCTGAATACAACTCAGCTGTTGCAGTCGCAGTTGGCCTGCGAGCGCCGTCGCATCTCCAAGTGCGGTCCCTATACGCGCATCGGCTATTTCAGTGGCACGCGCACCCATCAAGCAGATTTTCGTGTCGTCTATCCGGCTTTGATGCGTCTCTTGCGTGAAGAGCGCAACGTGCGCCTGGTGATCGCTGGGCACCTGGACGTTGGCGTTTTTCCTGGTCTGGCCCCCTTCAGGGACCAAATCGATCTCTTACCGGCCCGTGATTGGCGTGAATTGCCCGCGGTGATGGCCGATGTCGATATCAACATCATTCCTCTGGAACTGACCCCATTCAACGAAGGCAAGAGCAACCTCAAGTATTTTGAGGCGGGATTGGTTGGGGTGCCTTCGGTTGCGTCGCCGACACGCATCCTCTGCGACAGCATTCTCCACGGACACAACGGCCTGTTAGCGCGGACCCCAGAGGAGTGGTACGGCGCTCTGAAAGAGTTGGTCGCACGGCCTGATTGCCGGCGGCAAATGGGGCAGAATGCCCTCGAGCATGTTCTGGAGCACTACACTCCTGCGGCGATCGGCGCTGAGGCAGCAGCGGTTTATCGGCGAGTCCTTGAGCGCCACCGTACCCGTCGAGACGATCCCAAACCAACCTTAAAGATCGTTCTGCTCGCGGCTGACCATCTGAGCAAGTGCGAAGAAATCCTTCGGCAGGGCCATGAGTTAGCCGCCGCAGGACACCTCGTCACGGTCTGTATCTCGCCCAGCAAGTCTTCCGCTTCGGCCGCAGCAATGGCACAATCCCTCAGCCGCCGCTTTGTTGAGCCTCTCTTTGCTGTGCAGCAGGGCGGCGAAGTCCCTTGTTGTGATGTGCTCATCGCTATCGACTCACAGGCCATGACGTTGGCCAAAGACCACCGGCACCGCGCTCATCTCACCATCGCCGAGGAAAAACTTTTGTCCATGATTCAAGGGGCTGGCCGCGGCCTGGAGTCGTTATTGTACGACTGGATACAAAACGACCCTGTTGCCCCCGCGCCTTCGCGGGCTGCTTGACTCGGATAGATGAAGTCAAGATCCGTATTGCAAAACAGTCTCTCGATTATTATAGTCCCTCCCCACGCGATTATTACGAACTGTCTGGCCATTTACCACTCGGCAGAAAGTCATCGCTGGCGAGGCGCTCAATCTACGCAAGATAAGGAGAAGAGCATGAAAATTGTGTCTGTGCGCGAATTGGCAATTCCGGAAGTGAAGGTAATTCGCTTCGCTCGTTTCCTGGATCATCGCGGCTATTTTACAGAGCCGTACCGCAACAGCGATTTCCAAGTCGAAATGGTCCCTTCTTCTCTTCGCGGATTACGCTTTGTTCAGACCAATGAAAGTTTCTCGCGGACGGGGACCGTGCGCGGTTTGCACTTTCAATGGGACCCATACATGGGCAAGTTGGTGCGTACCGTCACGGGACACATGATTGATCTCGCGCTGGATATTCGCAAAGGTTCGCCGACTTTCGGCAAGATCATCGCCTATGATATGCCGTCTACCCGAGACGATCCTTATGGGGAATGGATCTGGGTGCCGCCTGGCTTCGCTCATGGCAATTTTTTTCTCCAAGATACCCACATCGAGTATTTTTGCACCGGCGAATACAATCCCAACTGTGAAGCCGGCATTTCTCCTTTGGCAGCCGACCTCGATTGGTCCCTGTGCGATCGGCAGCTCAAACAGCAATTGGATGTACTGATAGCGGGCAAACCATTAATTAGCCCAAAAGATCAGAATGGTCTCACGGTGGCCGCATGGGTCGCCGATAAAAGATCCAGCAAATTCATTTTTTCCACGAGAGAATTGGCTGCATGATCGTTTCCAGGCTTGGCAAATGGCCTGAGCAGCTTGCAGCGCGTGATCTCGAAAAAATGCGGGGGGACGATGAACCAGACTGCAAAAAAAGTTTTGGTCGTAGGTGGGGCTGGTTACGTGGGGAGCGTGCTGGTCCCTGAATTATTAGAACGCGGATATGCTGTTAAGGTCTTTGATCGGCTGTACTACGGCGATCAAGGACTCAAAGACGTGCGCGACCGCATACAATTGGAAATCGGCGACATGCGGTTGATACCTCCTTCTGTACTGAGTGATGTGGATGCGGTCATCAACTTAGGCGGCCTGTCAAACGATCCCACGGCGGAATACAATCCGAAAGCCAATTATGAAATGAACACGGTGGCTACGGAGAAGTTAGCGCTGCTGTGCAAGCAAGCAGGCATCGAGCGCTTCGTCTTCGCCTCTTCGGCGTCTATTTATGATGTAGGGGAGGGCAACGATAGCCGCGATATCCTGTTGGATGAGACTGCCGAAGTGGATCCCAAAGCCGCTTACTCCCGTTCCAAGTACGAGGCCGAGCGCATCCTTCTGAACATGGCCGATGCGCATTTCTGTCCGGTGCTGCTGCGCAAGGGCACAGTATTTGGTTTCTCGCCGCGAATGCGCTACGATCTGGTGGTCAATACCTTCGTCATGGGGGCACTGAGCAAAGGGCTGATGACCTTGCATTTCGGCGGAGAAATGTGGCGGCCATTGGTGGACGTGCGTGACGTAGCGAAAGCCTATATCACGTGCCTCCAGGCACCGGCCGACAAAGTGCGCGGGCAGATCTTCAACGTGGTCCACCGCAATTACCGCATTTCGGAGTTGGCCTATCGCATTCGTGAAGGTTTGCGGCAGGTCGGCGTTAACGTCGAGATACAGGCCAATTACCGTTATAAGGGAGTCCGCAATTATCGCATCTCCGGTAAGAAAATGGAGCAAGTGCTCGACTTCCGTCCCACTGTCTCCGTCGAGGAATCTGTCGTGGAAATGGTGGAAAAGATTCGCGCCTATGGTTACAACGATTTTGACAATCCACGCTATTACAACATCCGCTGGATGAAATTGCTGGAGGAGATCGACCGTGTCATCAAGTACACTGGCTCGGTCTTCGATTGGCCTCACGAAGACGTCACACCTGGCACGGTCCCGTGGAAACAGGCGGCGTAAGGTCGGCATTTTTAATCCGTGAGCGACGCTTCGCGGAAGCGTCGCTCACCGGGGTCTTGTCCGATGAGGGGTGTAAGGAGAAGGTAAAATGCGGACGGTGGTGCTCGGGGCCAACGGCCAACTGGGGACAGACCTGGTCCAGAACTTCGTTGATTGGCCCCTTATTAAGGCGACTCATGCTGATTTTGATGTGTGTGATGCAGTGGCAGCACGACAATTTCTGACCGCAGCGAAGGCCGAATTAGTCATTAACACCACCGCCTTCCACAAGCTGGACGATTGCGAAGACCAACCGCAAAAAGCCTTTGCCGTCAATGCCACGGCTGTACGCGATTTGGCCGTCATTTGCCGTGACCTGGGCGCGACACTCGTACATATCAGTACCGATTATGTTTTCAGCGGTACTCAAACCGTTCCTTATGGTGAAGATGATCCCACAGGGCCGGTGAACGTTTACGGCGTGTCCAAGGTAGCAGGCGAGTCTTTGGTACGCGCAACTTGTCCTCGTCATTATATTGTTCGCACCTGCGGGTTATACGGTGTGGCCGGGGCTAGCGGCAAAGGCGGCAATTTTCCCGAATTGATGATTCGGCTGGCGCGTGAGGGTAAACCGATCAAGGTCGTTTGCGATCAAGTCTTGACACCCAGTTCTACACGAGATGTGGCCATCAAGATCCGCGAGCTGGTCGAGACGGGGCGTTACGGAACTTACCACATCACCAACGACGGCAGTTGTTCGTGGTATGAGTTCGCTGAACGGATTTTCCAACTTCTGCGGTTGCGTCCCGACTTCACAGCCACGACGACGGCGGCATTCGCCGCTAAGACGCAGCGGCCGGCGTATTCCGTGTTGGCCAAAGAGGGCCTTCGCCGCGCCGGACTGGCGGCCATGCGGCCGTGGCAAGAAGCCTTGGCCGATTATTTGCGCGAAAAAGGCCATCTGTCTGCCGCGGCGGCGTAACTGCCTTCGCGACGCACAAACAATCATCATTCTTCGGAGCTTTCGGTATGGATACGACTCAATCGCTTACTGAATGTCGTATTTGCAAGTCATACAACATTGTGCCCTTCATCCAAATACCCTCGATGGCCTTCCCTGGAACCATAGCTCGTTACTGCGTGTGCAATGATTGTGGTACTGTGATGGATGAAGGTAATCCACTTGTTCACTATATAGAATCATGTCAAACTTGCAGCTTGGAGTGTGCTTTACGGCATTACCTGGAGGTTGGGGCCGGCATCGATTTCATGGCTCGCATTTTGCTTGCCATGAATTCGCTGGAGCGTGAACGGAAGAGAGAAGAACACCCACGTTTTCTCGATATTGGTTGCGGCTTTGGTTTTTCCTGTTCCATAGCTCAATTCCTTCATTGGGACCCTACGGGAGTCGAGCCAAATCAGATGGGTGTTTTCGGGTCCAAGATGCTGGGCATACCCATTCTCCACAGCTATCTCGAAAATACTGATTTAATGCCCGAACATTTTGATTATGTATATTCCTCAGAAGTGATCGAACATGTTCGGGACGTGGATCTGTTCGTCGCTACGATTGCTCGTTATCTCAAACCGGAAGGCGTTCTCGTACTCACCACGCCCAATGGTCAAGTCCTTCGCGGCTTGGATGCAGTCGAACAGGAATGGCGCGAGTCTCTTTATCCTGGCTATCACGTAAATGTGTTCTCTCCTGCTTCACTGGAAATGGTATTGCGAAGAAATGGAATGTCATCTGTCCAAATTATCTTGAGTGAAGGCACTTCAGGTCGAAAACGGATGATTGCTTTCGCCTCTCGCTCTCGTCACTTACCCTCGATTCCTTGGCAAGAGTTAAATCTCAAGCCCTTCGTCCGTTCGTATTTGGAGCACCTCATCGCGCAACAAGAGAAACGACAGGAAAGCGGGAGCCTGTATCAAGGTGCGCTGTATCGGCTTATCGAACTTTTGATCAATTCGGGGGATTACACTGGAACTGAGAAAGCCATAGCGAAGTTAGATGAAGTATTGCTCAGAGAGGGGAAGCCGCTCGAAAAATACGACCAGGTTCGCGCTGCTAATTTGGAAGAATACTTACATCAAGTGCCTGCTTTTGCAGGGCTTTATGCCTACTACAAAGGGATTTTTTATCTGAATTATTGTAATAACTATAGCCGTGCAGAACGATGCTTCCGCTTAGGACAATATTTATGTACCCTTGAGGGAACGATTGATCCGGGCGCAATATACTTGCGGCGGTACTGGCCTGAGAAATGTCGCTTTCACTTAGGTCTAACTCTGTTGTACAGCGGGCGGCAGCGCGAGGCATTGTGCGAATTCGACGCTCTGTTAGCAGTACCAGAGAACCTACCCAAAGACATGCAGGACCAACTGCTTTGGAATAAGGCCGTCGCCCATCTTCAGTTAGGGGAGAATGTGCAAGCCGCCCGTTATTTTGCCGACACCTGGCTGCACCGCCGGTTTGCCGATACCCCGGCTCATCTTCTGCCCTTGCTGCACATGACTATGGCGCTGGCCAAGGCAGCGGACAGCGGCAGGGCCGTCGAGAAGCAGCTCGCGGAAATAAGCAGGCAAATCCAGCGAACCAACTGGGAAGTGGAGGAAGTGCGTCAGAGGGTAGAGGTCTTTGCAAACCGTGTAGATGCTGTGGTTTCGCGCCTCCGCCCGTTGTGGCGGCTCGCTCGCCCCATGGCGGCGTGTCTCCTTGCGCTGGCCCGCACCGGCCGTTCTGGCTATCGATGGCTGCGTCATGGGGCACGGACTGGAGTGAGAGGCATTCGTGCTGCGATCGGATTACCGGCGGTCCAAACGGACTTTCCCTTGATGCCATCCTTGGAAACGCCGTTCGGTGAACTACTGGCCGGCCACGTCATCGAGCAGACGTTCTCGTGTACCCAGGATGGATTGGCCGCGCTGGCGCTTAAATTGGGCACCTTTCATCGTCAGTTGCATAGCTCGTTGCATCTGAGTGTTTGTGATGCCGCCGGCCGGTGCTTGCGCGAAGTACAGACTTCCACTTGCCGTTTCCGCGACAACCATTTGCACTACTTGACATTTCCCCCTCTCGCCGAAAGCCGAGGCAAGACCTTCACGTTGCGGCTGACGAGTCCTGATGCCACTGTGGGGAACGCCGTGACTGTCTGGGCGCGACCGGGAACGGGCCGCGGCCTGTGCCTCAACGGCCGGCCGCGAAAGCAGGAACTCGTCTTCAAGCCACTCTATCTCTCGCCTTCCTCTGGACAACGCGATCTGCTCCTCATCTGTCCAGATCACCTGGGCCGCATCCGCATTGGCATCGGTATGAGACACTGGGAGATTGCTCGCGCCCTGACGGCCCGCGGCGTGAGCGTGACCTTGGCCACGCCCCATCCCTTCGACGCCGACCTGCGCGGGGACGGCTTCCCGCTCGTCCATGTCGGCTCCACGGAAACATTGCTCGACCTGGCCATCCGCCATCGCAACGTTATGATCCAGGGGGACATCTTGGTTCGGTTCCCTGCTTTATACGACAGCAATCTCCCTATCGTGGTCGATATGATTACTCCGATGCACATTGAAAATTTCGATCGACCGCCAGCAGAATACGAGTATTCGCAGCAACTGCTGGCCGAGGCGCTAAGGCGCGGCGATTTCTTCGTCTGCGGCAACGAGAGGCAACGGCTGCACTGGCTCGGCATGTTGGCCGGGCTGGGTCGCTTACCTTTTCAGGCCAAGGCTGAACATCCGGAGCTGCGGCACCTCATCGACCTTGTTCCTTTTGGCATTCCCGATGCCCCTGCCGTCAAGACTCGGCCGGTCCTCAAAGGCGTTCGCCCAGGCATCGGGCCGGACGATTTCGTGCTGACCTGGTTCGGCGGCATCTGGGACTGGCTTGATCCATTGCCGATCGTCCGCGCCATTGGGGCCGCCTGGAAGCATGAGCCGTGCATCAAGCTGTTCTTCTCGGCCTACCGTCAACCCAATGGAGCGGTTTCCAACATGGCCCAACGCGTGCATGATCTGACTGAGAAACTTGGGCTGTTGGACCGCTGCGTTTTCTTCAACGAATACCCGGTGCCTTTCGACGAGCGAGCGGATTATCTGTTAGAGACGGACGCGGGGATTCTCTGTCAGGCGCGCAACCTGGAGACGCAGATGTCCGCCCGCACGCGCGTGCTAGACTATCTGTGGGCTGATTGCCCGCTGCTTATCAACGATGGCGACGAGTGGGCGCAATCCATCCGCCAGCACGGCTTGGGAATAGTCGTGGAGGAGAACCGAGAAGAGTTGTGGATGGAAGCAATCCTCCGTTTATGCCACGATAAGGAAGGGCGAGCGCGGATGCGGGCCAACATCGGGCGGCTCAAGCAACAGCTGCGCTGGAGCGTCTGCGTCGAACCGCTCGTTCAGTTCCTCGCTCGCCAGCATGCGGCAAGACCAGGGGCCCGGCTTGCGGCTTAGAAGCATTCGAGGCGGAAGCGTAAGCGCTGGTGGCCTTGCCGTCGCTTCCGCTTCCACCTCGCTGGGTCTTGATGGAGATAAGATGTCCGATTCTCTCTACGATGTTGTGATCGTGGGCGGCGGCATCGTCGGCCTGGCGACGGCCTATGAAATAACGCTCCGAGCGCCGGGCCTTTCCGTGGTAGTGCTCGAAGCAGAGGACCGTTTGGCCGCCCACCAGAGCGGGCACAATAGCGGAGTAATTCACTCTGGATTATATTATAAACCCAACTCCCTCAAAGCGCGTTACTGCACCGAGGGCCGCGAGGCCATGTATCGCTTTTGCCGCGAATACGGCATCGCTCATGAACGCTGCGGCAAAGTCGTGGTCGCTACCCGCAACGAGGAACTGCCGGCGCTTGAGGAATTAAAGCGGCGCGGCCAGGCCAATGGCCTTCGCGGCATTCGTCTTCTGGACCCTGCCGAGCTACGCGATCATGAGCCCCACGTCGCCGGCATCGCGGGCTTGTTCGTGCCAGACACCGGCATCGCCGACTACCCTGCCGTGGTGCGGCGGCTGGCCGAGTTAACGAACGCTGCCGGCTCTGAGGTTCGCCTGAGCACACGCCTCCTCAGCTGCGATCGCCGTCAAGGAGCCTTGACGTTGACTACTTCTCAGGGAGAGGTTCGTTGCCGGTTTTTAATCAACTGCGCTGGATTGCAGTCGGATCGCATTGCTCAGTGCTGCGGTGTTCGGCCCGATGTGCAAATTACGCCCTTCCGAGGGGAATATTATCAACTCGTTCCGCAACGACGCCATCTGGTTCGCAACCTCATTTACCCGGTGCCTGATCCGCGTTTTCCTTTCCTGGGGGTGCATTTCACGCGGATGGTCCATGGTGAAGTAGAAGCGGGGCCGAATGCCGTGCTGGCCTTGAAGCGGGAGGGCTATCGCCATCGCGATGTGTCTGTCCGCGACATTGGGCAGATGGTCTGCTATCCGGGCTTTTGGAACATGGTGAAACGCTATTGGAAAACCGGCATGGCCGAACTGTATCGCTCGCTCAGCAAGCAGGCCTTTCTGCGTGCCTTGCAGCGGTTGGTCCCGGAGCTACGTTCCCAGGACATTCATCCCGCCGGGGCGGGGGTACGCGCGCAAGCCCTTGCCCGAGATGGTTCGCTGGTGGATGATTTCCGCATCCTCGCTGCTCCACAAATGGTCCACGTCCTCAACGCCCCCTCGCCGGCTGCAACCGCTTCTCTCCGCATTGCTCAAGCCATCGTGGACTTGGTAGCCAGTCATGCCGATTGCCCTTCTCCCCGGTTGACTCGTACCAGCATCCGAAAAGCGATATAACTAGAGAGAGACGCTTGCTTCGCCTCGTAGGTAGCAACCGTGGAACGCTCTCTGTCTCTCGAACAACGCTTGCTTGGTCAGACAATCGCCGGCAAGTACAAATTGCTGGAAGTGCAGGCCAGCGGCTTCTACGGCGCCGTCTTCCGCGGCGAACAGTATTTCTGCCGGCACAAGGTCCGTGCTGTAGCGGTCAAGGTATCACGACAAACAGGGTTGACCGAAGAGACGGTCCCTTATCTCTTCGGCGACGCCCTTATCCTCGCGCAACTTCTCGCCGCTCCCGCCAACCGGCTCGATGATGCCGGGCGTCGTCATCTGGTGCCGATCTACGACATGGGCTTGCTGCCGGAGCACGAGCATCGAGCTTTTCTGGTCATGGAATACGTCGAGGGTTTGCCGCTATTGTCTCACTTGCGGGCCGCAGGGCGCTTCAGTGTAGCGATGGGCCTGCGCTTCCTCAAGCAGATCTGCCGAGGCATGGCCTTGGTTCATGGCCAAGGAGCGGTGCATCGCGATTTGAAAGCGGACAACATCTTGGTGGATCGCCGCGGCGTCATCCGCATCGTGGACTTCGGCCTGGCCGCCTACACCGATCCTCACCTCGGCTTCGCGCCAGGGTCACTGGGCAACTTCATCTACATGGCCCCGGAGACGCTGTTGGGCCGTTCCACACCAGCATCGGATGTGTATAGTATCGGACTCTTGATGTATGAATTGTTCACAGGCGGCGGCCCGCACCTGACGGCCTCGTGGCCGGACGCCGACGCCCGCGATCGGGCTAATGTGTGCTTGCACCTGAAACACACGCTGTATTTCCCCCCGCCGTCGCTGGTGCAGAACGAGATCCGCAATGAGTATCGTTGGTTGGACGCCCTGATTTTACGCTGTCTGGAAGTGAGGCCGGAACGCCGCTTCGCCGACGCCGGCCAACTGCTCGCCGCCATCGAATCGTGCGAAGCGGGCATGCCTTTGTCACTCGACGAGCAGAACAGCGCCCGCACTCCACCCGAAACATTCGGGGCACAAGTGCAACCCCGCTCGCCGGATGATGCTGGAGATACTCTGTTCCGTGAGATACGGCAGTTGCTGGCGGCGCGAGCATATGAACAGGTGATCGACCGTTTGGACGTGCATCGCCCGCCAGAGTGGGCCGTGCTCGATACCCTGGGGGCGCGGACCCTCCGTTTTCTGGGGCAAGCGTATCTCGGTCTGGGCAATCTGTCGGCGGCGCGCGACTGTCTGGAGCAACTCCGCGCTGCCCAGAAAGAGCAGCCCTTGCTGCCCCAAGGCGATTATGCAGCGGCGCTGTCCGACCTGTTCAAGTGCTACCGCAGCCTAGGGCAGCTGCAAGCGGCCCAGGCGTGTCAGGAAGAAGCACGGCAATTGTTGTCAGCCCCATCTCGGTAGTCGGCAGCGCCCTTTCTCTCTTCTCCACCAGGGGAGAGGAAAGTTCGCGCTCCCTTCAGTCGGGAGGCAGTGCAGCGTTCCCTTTAGCGCGCTTTGGGGGGGTCGCCTGCGGCAAATGCGGGATGGCGAAGGACGCGCCAGACGTCGGCCCAGAGTTGTCGCCGTTCCTCGCGGCCCATTGCCGTGGTCAACGGCGGATAATGGCCCGGCCCTAACGGTACTTCTTCTCCCATCATCAGGCCAAGATAATTGGCTTTGGCCAAGATTTCGACATGCACAAAAGGCCCATCAGACTGCAAAGGAATACGGGTGAAGATGTCGCGGCGCAGGAGCCGGAACGGACAGGCGACATCGCGATAACGTATCCCAAAGAGAATACGAGCCAGCAACGCCGTCGCATGGCGTTTCCAGCCGAGCCAGCCGGGTGAACGCTCTGCCGTATGCGCGAACAGCACGCGGAGGAAAACACGCCGCAGTTGGCCGAGGATGCGCCACGGCCACGGTATCCGCCGGCCGCTGCGCGAGGCTGATAAAATGTGGACATAATCGATCTCCAGGTCCGGCTTGTGCGGATCGAGACGCTTGTGCAGCAATTTGCCCAGATCAGCAGGCTGATAGTGTGGATCACCGAGCGTGTAAAACAGCAGCGGATAACGGGCCAACATCAATGCCGTCCGCAACGCCGCCCCCTCTCCTTGAGCTCGCGGATGTCGTCGGACCACGACGCGGCGATAGCTGGCGGCCAGCTTTTCCGCTAACTCTCCTGTACTGTCTGTGCTGGCGTCATCCACCACGATCAACTCGTACTCGCGGTCCAGGCCATTGAGGAACGTGATCCAGGCGGCGAGCACTGCTTCCAGATGAGCCGCCTGGTTGCGTGTAAGCAGCACCACACTAAGCGGCTGCGAGGCAATCGGCGTCAAGCGGGGAAGTTGTGGCATAGGTCCGAAAACAGAGGGCAGAGGCCGAAGATCAAGGGACGGATGAACCGATCGTAGGCTGCGGATCGCGGACCTCGGACTGCACACGGAGCAGAACAAGGGGCCGCTCGTGCTCTCCGCCGGACAGATCCGTGTTGTCCAACAGGCGTTCGAGCCGAATGCCGGGTAGGGCGAGACGGCTTTCCTCCACATATTGCGGCGGTGTCACGAGGTAATGTATCCCTGGTTGCAGAAGCCGTGCTTTCAACTCTGGCCATTGTACGATAAGGGCCAGCGGCCGCCCCAGATGAAATGCCAAGGGATGCGCCTCAGTGCGGAAAAAAACGACCTCGTTGGGGCAAGGCGCCAATTGCCGGATGCGCGCGGCAAAGACGCCATAATCGCGATACGGCTCGCGCGCGGGCAGCTGCCACTGCACACGGACCAACCATACCATCACCATGATGCCGGCCAAGCTGATAAGACCGGCGATAGTACATCGTCGCCGTTGCGGAGTAAGTTCGCGCAGCCAGTGCTGGCCGATGCAGCCCAGAAACACGGCAGCGCCCGGATAGGCCGGCAATAGATAATCGGCGCGTTTGAAACGCGAGCAAGACAATACCAGAAACAAGCTGATGAACCATATCAGGCCGAAGCGTGCCTCGGCATCCGTGCGGCAAAGCCCGCGGCGATAGCTCCACCAGACAGCCAACGGGAACAGGAGGCTCCAGGGCAGGAAATCGCCAGCGAACTGCGGCAGATAAAACCACCAAGGATTGGTGCGCAGGTTGCCCCCTCCAAAACCGCGCTCAATATTGTGATGCCACAGAAAAACACGGAAAAATTCGCCGCCGGTGGCGCAATTGGCCCACACGAACCACGGCAGCGTCAAGGCCGCGACGAGAGGCACGCCCCACCACACGCCCAACTCCGTCAACGCCGCGATCCAGGTGCGCCAGCGCCCTGGCCGCGGCAGACCCAGTTCCCCCACCAAGTGCGACCCCAGCGCGGCTGCCGGCAGCACGATACCAATCGGTCCCTTGAGCATCACGCCAGCGGCCACGGCGAGATAAGCCAACACCAGCAATGGCCAGCGCATCCACAGTGAACGGCCACGCGCCAGGTACAGTCCGCCCAACGCTAATGTGACGCTCAGTGTCAACGGCATGTCAATACGGCCGATGCGCGCCAACCAGGTGAAGTGCAGCGCCGTGGCCAGCACCGTCGCCGCCATCAACCCGGCCGCCGAGCGCTTGCTGCCGACGCCCAGACCAATGCCGAGGAGCAAAACACACAACGTGGCGGCCCCGGCGGCAGGCAGACGCACGGCCCAGGCATCAACCACACCGCCGCGCAGCCAGGCCAACAAAGCGACCAGCCAATAATAGAGGGGCGGCTTTTGCAACTCCAGCCGCCCATCATACAAGCGCGGCAGGCCCCAGACCCCATCGTCGAGGACCGTTTGCGCATCCATCGCCGCACGCGCCTCGTGACTGCTCCATAGGTCTCGATCCGTCAGACGATGGAAAAAGAGGAGGTAAACGGCAAAGATCAGAGGCGCCATCGTTAGGAAGCGTAAGGGAGACCGCGCCCTGAGAGTCACGGCCTTGATTTCTCTTGGCATCCTGGCGAATTCCGAAGTATTCACGCGCACAAGCGTTGATGATTGTAGGCCTCTTGCAGGCGTTGATAGGCCGGGCAGCCGGTCAACAATTCGGCGTGCGTGCCGACAGCGGCGATACGACCCTTTTCCAAAACAACGATGCGATCGGCGATTTCCAGCGTATGCAAGCGATGTGTGATGACGAACGTTGTGCGGCCGACCATGAACTCCTTCATAGCGCGATGGATCAAGGCTTCGCTTTCCGTGTCGGCGGCGCTGGTGAATTCGTCGAGGATGAGGATGCTCGGATTGCGGAGGATAACACGCGCCAGGGCCAAACGCTGGCGCTGGCCGCCCGACAGCTTGCTGCCGATCTCGCCGATGCGCGTCTCGTAGCCCTTGGGTTGAGCGAGGATGAATTCGTGGGCGAAGGCCCGCCGCGCCGCCGCCTCGACTTCTTCGCGCTTGGCCCCACGTGAACCGTAGGCGATGTTGTTGTAAATGGTATCGTCAAAGAGGATCGTATCCTGCGTGACGATGCCGACCAGCTGGCGCAAGCTGCGGAGATTGACGCGGCGGAGATCGTGGCCATCGATAAAGACGCTGCCGTGATCGGGATCGTAGAAGCGCGGAATCAGGCCGAGCAACGTGGATTTCCCACTGCCGTTGGCGCCGACCAAGGCAATCGTCTCGCCGGCGCGGACACCGAGGTGAATGTCGTAGAGGATCGGATGGCCGGGTTGATACGAAAAACACACATCGCGGAACTCGATGTAGTAGGGCGACAAACCCGGAGGGCCGGCGACGGGAGAAGCAGTCGACCGACGGCGCAGCCGCGGGCCGTCGCTATTGGTTTTGACGCGCGGCCGACGATCGATGAAATCGAAGATGCGGTCGGCGGCCGCACACGCCGATTGAATGCGCGTGAACACGCTCGACAGCTTGCGCACCGGATCGGCGATGGCCAACAACAAACCGTACAATTGCAACAACTCGGCAGCTTCTAGCGGCTGCTCCGACATGCGCATGCCAAACAGATGCGTGGCTTGATGTAAAACCAAGTGCGAGCCGGCTAACAGCGCCGCCGCTACTGCGGCCACGGCGAGGATTTCGATGATCGGATCAGCCAAGGCGTCAATGTTCACCACCAACATCGCCCTGCGGTAGTAATCATGCGTCGCCATACGGAAGCGCCGCCGTTCATACGGCTCCATCGTAAACGCCTTGACCACGCGGATGCCCTGGAATGTCTCCTGCAAGATCTTGTAAATGCTCGACATGCGTTCGAGCAAACGTCGGGTTGCCTGTTTCATGATGCGGGCGACGCGGGCGATGATGAACACGGCGATCGGCACAAGGATGAGCAACATCAGTGTCAGTTGCCAACTGATGAAGCAGGCCGGGACGACGCAGGCCAGGGCCTTGAGCGGCTCGGCCACCACTTTACCGAACAACGTCTTGATGCCCGCCCCCAACGATTCCATGTCGTTGGTAAAGCGCGCCATCAGTTCGCTGCTACCTTGCTCGCCGAACTGATCGACATCCAGGTGGATGGCATTGCGATAAAAGCGATTACGCAGATCAAATAACGAGAGATTGACGACGCTGCCGACCAGCGATTCCTGGACGAACTCGAAGAAGCATTTGATGATGCTGCCGGCGACGACGAGAAGGAGCACCCAGGCCAACGCCAAGAAGCAATCCGGGGGCAGGAAGCGATTGATGTACTTCTGCCCGACCAGGAGCCAGTACAAGCGCCGCCGCGCGGGCGACAACTTGGACTCTAACTTCGACAGCTCGCGGTTGATGTCGCGGATTTGCTGTTTCAGAAACAGCGACGGCCCACTCTGCACTTGCTCTTGTTCACGTTTCTCCAATTCAGCGTTTTTCATCTCAATGTGACGCTGGTAATCTCCGACGTCTTTTTGCACTTCCTCGATTTTCTTATTTATCCAGTCATGGGGGCTTTGCTTATACTGAAGCAAAATAAGCAGAGGATAAATGGAAGAGAGGTTGGCGCCCCAAAAAGCAGCCGCACAGATAGCACAAAAAATGGACAATGCCAACCGCCGACGATAAGGCAAAGCATGTCGAAGCGCACGGAGGAAATTTTTCATGATCGTCCCGAAAGCAGGGAGTCTTCGGCAATGCCGGGCCGTCCATACCCGGAGTGGATTCGCGTTGTAACACAGCTGTGCAGAGCACGCAAGAGAGAAGCGAATGGCGAGGTCTGCTGCACAGGGCAGTTCAATAGTTGATCTTGGCAGGAGTCCGTATCGCCGGTAAATGGGAGAAGCCCAATCCCAGACCGGAGGTTTGGTTATGTCTTCCCCCCTCTCCCTTCTTGATATTCTGGCAG
>Ga0078972_1006149_pt1 | contig 29078 bp, 25 predicted proteins | sample YelNatPaOPGAMG01_FD_67568 | JGI IMG/M metagenome (GOLD analysis project Ga0078972, IMG submission 67568) | Hot spring thermophilic microbial communities from Obsidian Pool, Yellowstone National Park, USA - OP-RAMG-01 (SPADES assembly) (version 2) | ecosystem: Environmental > Aquatic > Thermal... | reverse complement strand
CTACAATCGCTGAGTTTGTCAGTCCCTCAACTACTGGATAACCCGCAGGCCTCAGCATCTCTCCAGTAATTCCAGGAGCGGGAAATCCAAGAACCCTCAGTATGTTTGAGAAGGTTGGATTGGTTGGGAATATCTGCGGCGGCCTCGAGACTACGTCGGTCTCCCACATGAACGCCGCTATCAATATGTAGTAGAGCGGAAGGACACTCCATAGGATTAATGCGATCGCTACGACTATCAGGACTAGCTTTTTCTTCATCTGGCCCTACCCGTTCTTGTTAAGAACGTGAAGTATAGGGTCGCTAGCACCATCACGATCGCTATAAGCAACCAGGAGATCGCTGCTCCATATCCTAGGTTGAAACTTTTGAAGACTACTTCGTAAATATAGTATGTGAGCGTGGTTGATGAAATACCTGGCCCTCCACCCGTCATAAGTATGACGATGTCAGCAGTAGTTGCGGCAAAGAAGGTTGACAGTACAAGTGTGATCAAAACTGCATATTTAATGAATGGGAGAGTGATCTTAGTAAATCTACCTACTGGCCCGATCCCGTCAATCTTTGCCTGCATATATAGTTGTTCCGGTATTGTTTGAAGCCCCGCTAGCATGAAGAAGGCACAAAGCGGCACAATATGCCAAGAGTAAGCTACTGCCATCCATTCGACTGAGTGTTCATAATTGACGAACCAAATGTACTCCTTGATTAAACCGAGCCTATATAGAATGCCATTAAGCAAGCCCCAGTCAGAGCTTAGGAACCACCTCCAAGAATATGCTGTTGTAAATTCTGACAGAGCATAAGGCAGGAGTATAATCGCTCTAATTACGCCTCTGAAAGGAAGGGCCTCGTTAAGGAATAGAGCAATGCCTAAGCTTAGGCCAGTAGTTATGGCGACGACCTCAGCGACAAACCTAGCACTAACAAGGAGCGAGTGGTAGAAATACTGGTCAGAGAAAATGTTTGCATAATTTAGGAGACCGGCAAAATTTATCTGATACGGTGAAAGCTTTACAATGCTAAATGATGAGTATAATGAAGTAGCCATCGGATAAATAATGATTCCAAAAAGAAATATTATAAGTGGAGCTATAAACAGCATCGCTAGCGTCGTATCGCTAAGTTCCCGTCGATGTTTGATATTAGCCATAAAAAATTTAGCCCCCGCTCTCAGCTTTTACTTTCTTTGCATATTCATAAAGTTCCTTAACAACATCTTCTGGGCTCCGCTGGCCGCTCGCTGCTAATGGCAATAGGTCGCTTGCCTTTGTCTGCCAATCAAGATACCACGGAGACTTCCATATCCATGGGAATGGCACAACCTCCATGATCTTCTTCTCATATTCTAGTTCTTCTGGATAAGGCATCCATTTGGCATACGCCGCCATGACGTCTGGATCTGACAGTATTTCACGGTATCCAGAGTTAAGGGCAGTCTCTATAGCCCATTTCTTGGCTACAAATATTACGCCATTGATGTCTCTGTATCCATACCAGAGCTCTAACTGTAATGCTCTGTCGAAATCTGGGTCTTTCTCTGGGGTGGCCAGGTGGTAACCACCCATATCTAGTAGTCCCCACGAGTGTTCTTTGACGGGGGTCAATCTACAATGACCTGCAAACTTAGATGTTGCGGGATCGTTAAATGTCTTCAAGTCGTAGGTTTGTTGCGGAGAATACGCAAAGTTACCTGTGCCGAACGCTGCCAGGTAGTCGGCCTCAGTCATTGTAAGAACACCCTTTGGTACTAGGCCTTTCTTCCATATTTCCGCCCAATCTTTCAATACCTTTCCAGCCTCGGTGTCGGGTCCGAACACTGGGTTAAAGTCTTCGTCGAATAGGCAGTTCTTTCCGTCTGGGCTTTTAGCCCTATTCATTGTCTCGAAAAGCCATGCCCATGCCATGCCGAACCATTCCTTGAACCAGTGGGGTAGGAACGGCGTTTCAGCTACGCCTTTATTCTTGACGATCTCGATCTTCTCATACAGGTCCCACCACGAGGTCGGAGGCTCGTCTATGCCTGCCTTTTGCGTCAATAATTCATTGTACAGTATGTTGCCTCTAGCGGATGTAAAGTACGGCAATGCGAATAGGTGTCCATCAGTGGTAGTGAATCCATCAGCGACTGAAGGATACATATCGCTAACTATTTTCTTGTATAAGTCAGATCCATATCTCTCAGAGACAACTTTTGTTAAGCTCCTGATCCAGCCCCTAGCATACCATCTCGCACCATGGAACGGGTTGCCATAACAAACATCTACTTTACCGCCAGCTATGAATTTAGCCTCCATAAGCGCTGGATAGTCACCAGATATAACCTCATACTCGGCATTCTCATTTAACTGCTCATTGAAGATCCTTATGTTCTCCTTGACAATGTCTGGCCTATACCCCCATCCGTTCATGATGAGAGTAGTAGTAGGCTTCTGTGCATGCCTAGTTATGTATCTGTATCCAGTTGTAGTTTGAGTTGTGGGTGCACCAACTGTAATGGTGGTCGGAACTGTCTGCGTTACTTTAACGGTAGTTGTGACCGTCTGAGGCGCAGCCGGCGGAGCGGTCGCACTCCCAGCAAGATAGCCACCAACGCCAGCAACCACACCTGCCACAACAGCCGTTACAGCAATTTTACCAGCGGTGCTTAAAGCTTCTCTCCTATTTAGGCGCTTATTGATTAGTTCGTTTGGCTTCTTGGTTGACTTAATATTTCTTTCCTTCATATCATTCAGCACCTAAAATAGACCTAAGAGTTGTATTTAAATTTTGGGACAAATTGTAGCATATATAAATGTGTATAAAACAAACATCAATAAACTAACTAGAGGTTCATATTGGAAAAGATTAACCTAAAATATGATAAGTTTATAGTTTGATTGACTTATCCTCTACTATTGATCTCTGAATCGCCAGCGCTATTTCTAAGGATTTTAGCGCCTCATCACCTGTAACAAGCGGTGTCTTATCATGTATTATGCATTCAATAAAGGAATTGAGCTCTTCCTTCAGGTCGCCTATAAGCCTATCGTTCACAATGGGCCAGTGATACGTATCTGGAAAAGTGACTTCATCGGGTGTGAAGACTTCTAGTCCCATGCTATGAATTCCAACGTTGAGGGACCCCTTTGTACCTGAGACGTCAAATCTAGACTCTAATCCATATGGCCAAGTATGGGGTTGGATCCAATTGATCTCTAGGTTGCCCACAGCGTCGTTCTCAAATTTTATTATTGCAAATAAAACATCAGGAGCCTTGTACTCCCTGAGAACCTTGCTGGTAGTCGTCGCATAAACACTCTTCGCCTTTCTCATTCCGTTATACCAAAGCATCATGTCTAAATCATGAATTCCCATGTAAAAGATTGGATGAGACCACCTAGCCACCCTTAAAGGTGTGGCTAAAGTTGTCATTCTTCTGGCAAAAATAGAGACTATTTCACCAATCTTCCCATCCTCAACTACCTTCTTACCCTGTGCGTATCGGGCATCGAATCTTAAAATAAAACCGACCGTAAATTTTACCTTGTTCTTCTTAGCGCAATTGACCATCTCGACGGCGTCTTCCATCGTGTGTGCAATTGGCTTCTCGACAATTACGTGCTTGCCTGCATTCATGCATTTTACAGCCAATTCCTTATGCGTTTGTTCTGGAGTAACTATTGAAACAGCATCCACGTCTTCCTTACCGAGCAGATCGTCAATGTCTTGATAATACTTGACGGAAAATTCTTCAGCAGCCTTTTTTCCTAATTTATCATCCTTATCTACAATAGCTACTAATTGGCACAGTGGACTTTCTGAAAAAACTCTCGCATGATACCTACCAAAAAATCCAGCACCCACTACAGCAACTTTTACCTGCTTCACAAAAATTACATTGATGAAGAGTAATATATAGTATTGCTTTTCACAGGTACTCTACTTAAAAATAGGCCTATCTAGCAGTAGTGTGTAAGTAAAATATGTTCTTTTGTGTGGCAGCATCAAAGTAGTAGAGATTATTTTTGTCAAACTTCATCCAAACCTTTCTGCCTACATCATCTTTGAATCTCCAAGGAATTCTGGCTTTGATTATCTTGTCTTCGCCAAGTTCCTTATTATATAAGTCTACAATAGTCTCGTTTCCAAGATATTCTATTGCGTAGATTTCCGCTTCTATATCTTCAGGACCTGTCTTTTCAAAACTGATGCTAATGTGCTCAGGGCGAGCTCCCAGCAATATTTGACTCAGTGAGAGATCCTCTATTGTTTTTATAACATCCTGTGGGATGGTTAACTTGTATTTGTTTGCAATAATCAAACCCTTGTCTTTATACGTTGTATCTATGAAATTCATTGGCGGCGAACCTACGAACCCTCCTACAAAAGTGTCTATCGGCTTATAGTAAAGTTCCTCTGGTGAGGCAATCTGTATTAGGTTCCCTTGATTTAAAACTGCGATTCTATCACCCATGCTCATGGCCTCAGCCTGGTCATGTGTAACATAAAGCGTTGTGACTCCGAGCCTTCTCTGAAGCTTAAACAGTTCCGCCCTCGCGTAGACCCTAAGCTTAGCATCGATATTGCTTAATGGCTCGTCCAGAAGGAATATTTTCGGATTTCTAACAATTGCTCTGGCCAAAGCCACTCTTTGCCTCTCACCGCCGCTAATTTCGTATGGCATCCTATCTAAGAGATGATCAATTCTAAGTAGCTCAGCGGCCTCCTTTACTTTTTTCCTTATTTCTTCATTTGGGAGTTTCATAACCCTCAGGGGAGTAGCAATGTTGTCAAAGACTCTCATGTGTGGGTATAGTGCATATGTTTGGAACACCATAGCGACGTTTCTCTTCTCGGGGGCGAGATCAGTCACGTCTTCATCATCGAAATAAATTCTTCCTTTGTCTGGTCTCTCAAGTCCCGCTACGAGATTCAAAATCGTTGATTTACCACCACCCGAAGGACCCAGTAGTACGAAGAACTCCTTGTCCTTGACCTCAAAGGTTAGATCGTTTGCTGCCACCACCTTTCCGAATCTTTTTGTAACGTGCTCTAAGACGACCGATACCATGTAACCACGGTCATCATTAATGTTTAAGCAAGTATTTAAGTGTAATTAAAGACTGGAGAAAAGTTAACTCTTAATCAACCGATTAAAATAAATTTAAAAACTTTCAGCTTCCTCAACAGTCAACACACTTATCAAAAATCAAGAAAATATATTTAATTCTCTCGCGATGCTAAGTTAATGCGTCGGTAGGGATGACCCAAAATAAAATGAGGGCAGCACTATTGTATGGCCCGAGCGATGTTAGAATAGAGGATGTAGACATTCCAAGCATAAGCGATGATCAAGCCTTAGTTAGGGTCAAGGCAATCGGTATTTGTCAAAGTGACATCAGAGTAATTAAAGGACTAAGCAGGAAAAAATACTTTTCATATGGATGCGATAGTTATGGACTAACTGGGCATGAATGGGCAGGTGAAATTGTTAAGTTAGGGAAAAAAGTTGAGGGATTTAATATTGGAGATCGGGTAATTCCTGAAATAATTATTTCTTGCGGGAAATGTAAAATGTGCATAGATGGACGTACGAATCTATGTCTTAATAAGCAATACGTCATTAGAGGTTACGCCGAATATGCAGTAGTTCCATTTACCAATCTCTACAAGGTTCCGGAAAAAATTGATTTTGAAGAAGCAGCCTTAATTGAGCCCATTGCAGTCACGCTTCATGCAAACGAAATAGCCAAGCCTACTCTTGGAGATTTGGTGTTAATAATGGGCGCAGGCCCAATGGGCCTCTTAAATCTCATAATAAATAAACTATCAGGTTCACGCGTCTCGGTGTCCGACATCATTGATGAGAGGCTTCAGAGGGCTAAATCTTTGGGAGCCGACGAAGTAATTAACCCATCAAAAGAAGACATTAGTGCTAGGGTAAAAGAGCTAAATGATGGGTATGGTGCAGATATAGTTATTGTATGTGCAAGCTCTGCGAAGGCGATAGAGGATGGTTTTAAAGCTGTTAGACCGGGGGGAAAATTGCTATTATTTGCTGGGAGCATATTTCCTCCTGAAGTGAAGTTAGATCCAAATTACATTCATTATAACGAAGTGACTATAACAGGAAGTTATGATCATCTTGCTAAAGACACGATCAATGCTATAAAACTGTTATCATATCGACAGATAAATGTAAAGCCAATAATTTCTCATTATGTATCTTTACAAGAACTGCACAAAGGAATTGAAATAGCCGAGAGCCACATAGGATTAAAGGTTATCGTCAAGCCTTGACTATAAATTCGTTAAAACCAAAAATTAAGGGCCCATATTTAATAGGCATAGACATAGGCACATTTTCCTCCAAGGGAGTAATTATTAACATTAATGGAGATATTTTGGCAGAACAATACGTAGATCACGGAGTCAATATTATTAGGCCTGGATGGGCCGAGCAAGATCCAGAAAAATGCTACTGGAAAGACTTCAAATTTATAATTAAGTCTTTGATTAAAAAATCAAAAATCGAACCCGGCGAAATTGTAGGCATTGGGATAAGCTCACTCTCTCCGGTTTTGATTCCGGTTAATCGTAAAGGCGTGGCCATTAGGCCTGCAATTATATATATGGATAGGAGAGCTCTAAATGAGAGTTTGGTTCTGAAAGAAAAAATTGGAGAAGAAAACATCGTGAAGATTACTGGGAATGCAGCTGATCCATACTTTGCGGGATATAAACTGCTCTGGTTAATGCATAATGAGCCAAAAACATACGAACAAGCATGGAAAATTTTAAACGCTGATAAGTATCTTATTTTCAAGCTTACAGGCAGGACAGTAATTGACAATGCTACTGCAGTTTTATATGCGCCATTTTACGATGTCAATCAAGGTAAATGGTCATCTGAGATTGCTGACCTGACAAACGTAAATCTAGACATATTTCCCGGAGAAATTGTCGATTCAAGCGTTGTGGTAGGTGAAGTTAGTCGTAATGCAAGTCGTGATACAGGACTGTTCGCTGGTACAAAAATCATTGCTGGAGGCCCTGATGCCATAATCTCAAGCTTTAGCGCTGGCATGGTTGATGAGGGGGAATCGGCATTCATGTATGGAACGACTGGTTGCTGGTTTTTAGTCAACGACAAACCAATCATCGAACCACATGGAAGACTAGTATTTTGCCCGCATGTTGTTCCTAGAAAATACTTGTTGTGTGGTATAATGATCAGCACAGGAGCATTAGTGAGATGGTTTGTAGATAATTTTGTTAAGACTTCTAGGATGGATAATAAGTCAAAAATTCTTGAAAAACTTGATCGAGAGGCAGACTCCATAAATCCAGGCAGCGATGGCCTTATTGTTCTGCCATTCTTTATGGGTGAGAGAACACCGATATGGGATGTAAACGCTAAGGGTATCATTTTCGGGCTTACATTGAAGCATGGCTGGAAACACGTGTACAGGGCGATACTAGAGGCGCCGGGTTACGGTCTCAGAAATCACATCGAAATAGCTAGGTCAATGGGATGCGAGGCTAGGGCTATTTTCGCTGTTGATGGCGGAGCGAAGAGTAGGACCTGGAGACAGATAATAACGGACATCACGGGCATACCTCAAATCTATTCTAAAAGACATCTAGGAGCACCTTTCGGCGATGCCTTTCTAGCAGGAATAGGAGTGAAGATTTTTAAGAGTTATGAATGCATAAAAAACTTTCTCGGAGAGACAGAGACAACCTCTCCAAACCCTAGTAATTATGATCTTTACGGTAAGTATTATCGACTCTATTTGGAGCTTTATGAGAAAACGAGAGAGACTATGCGTGCGATTTCGGGTACCAAGTAACCTATAACCTAATTTTAAGCGCTCTTACATCAGACAGAAATAGAGTAAATAATTATGGATATATAGATTTTCTTTAAAGGTTTTATAAATGTTTTTATTGTTGATTATTATTATTTTTTCGTGGTGAATGTATTGTGATTGAGAGAGTTGTTACTGGTATTCCTGGCTTTGATGAGATCTTGAATGGCGGTATCCCGAGACGTAATGTTGTCTTGCTGGCCGGTGGGCCGGGCACTGGGAAATCAATCCTTGGTTATCAATACTTGTATAATGGGGTTAAGAAGGGCGAGCATGGAATACTCGTGGCGCTTGAGGAGCATCCGGTCCAGATAAGGATAGCTATGTCGCAGTTCGGGTGGGACGTATCAAAGTATGAGGAGGCGGGAGAGTTCGCGATCGTTGACGCTTTCACAGCAGGTATAGGCGAGGCTGCAAGGAGGGAAAAATACGTCGTCAAGGCTCCTGACGACTTTCAGTCTCTAATCGATGTCTTGAGGACGGCTATTAGGGAAGTCAGGGCGGATAGGGTGGTGGTTGACTCGGTGACTACCCTCTACATCACTAAGCCAGCCATGGCTAGGGGCATGGTTTTGCAGCTCAAGAAGATACTCTCAGGAATGGGATGCACCTCGATACTTGTCTCTCAGGTAAGCGTGACTGAGAGAGGGTTTGGTGGGCCTGGAGTAGAGCACGCGGCTGACGGGATTGTCAGGCTGGACCTCGACGAGATAAAGGGAGAGCTCAAGAGGAGCCTTATAGTCTGGAAGATGCGTGGCACTTCGCACTCGATGAAGAGACATCCCTTCGACATAACCGATAAGGGCATCACTGTTTATCCGAAGGAAGTAATAGAGGTTACTGAGTAGGGGGTGGTGGAGATGAGTGAGGAAGTTCCATTAACGCCGATGGGAAGGGAGCAGATCCATAAACTGGAGTCAGCGCTTCTAGTCGCAAGCATATTTAGCCCCGCCGTCCTTAGCGAGCTTCAGAACCCAAGCGAGAGGCTAACCTGGATTGATAGCCTAGCCGTCGCCGCCGCGGCCCTCGCTAGGGAGAAGGCAAAGATGAACGTCTCACAGATAGCTGACGAGCTTGGGAGGACCGAGGCGACCATCAGGAACCACCTCCAAGGCAAGACTAAGGCAGGCCAGATAGTACGCGAGACCTACAACAGGTTCCTTAAGGAAGGAGTAAAGATCGCGATCCTACCCGACTTGTTCAAAACCAAGCAGACATACCTAAACGAAGAGGAGAGGAAGGCAGAGATCGAGAGCTTAAAAGCAGAGGTCGAGTCGCTGAAAAACCAGCTCTCGGAGCATCAGAAAAAGTTGAAAGAGCGGGAAGACCAAGTCAACATGCTGAAGACGAGCCTGGTGAAGGCGATGGAAATAATTAACCAAGCACTATCAGAGCTCTCAAAGCAAGCCTAATCAACGCGTTACATAATGTTCAATGCCACGTCGCTGCTCGCTACCGATGCATACCACGACTTATCCTCCATGTTCTTCTGGATAGGTCTAATCAGCGGGATGCGAGATGATTGATAAAATTTTGTTTGTTTAGCTTTGCGTCCGCAAAATACTATGAGGAGCACCGAGTATACTAGTAGGATTATAGCTAGGACTGGAATGAGTATGAGGCTGCAGCTCCAAGAGGATGCTAACGTATCTATCCACTGCATCATTGAATAAGTATCTGACTTAGCTATCGCTGCCCCAGCAACGTCTCTAGTCAGGGAAATTAATGTGGCCTCCCTACCGTAGAGGTATAGCGACGCCATCAATGAAAGGATACTTATCACAATGCCTACAAAGCCAAGAATCTTAGCTGGTGGAGAGATTAAATTCTTCACACTAGCGGTAATTCAAGACGGTGTTATAAATCTTCGCATTCTGTGAAACGTGAAAGAGCTTGCCGATCAGGAAGCCAACTTCCACACCGATCAATCTCAATTAACTAGACCTTATTGGAGCTTATTGGAGCTCTTGATGCAGAGTAAAAAAATGGATTAGCCTCTTTTTTAATTTTTGTCTGCGGGGGGTGGGATTTGAACCCACGAACCCCTACGGGACAGGGTCCTAAGCCCTGCGCCTTTGACCAGGCTTGGCGACCCCCGCATATACTTCAGTTCTCTATTTCTCAAATTTAGTTGTTCTATACTTAAATGTTTTTCTATGTCTTGGCAGTGTGCAGTAGTCGTTGAAATTTTTTATATTCGATTTTAGTAATTGATTGTCGTATGACTACTCCTAGTGTAACGATGATGAGGTTGGAGCTGGCAGGTGTAGTCTTTATTGTCTTTTAGGAAGCTTTCTACACTTTACGTTTGAGCTCTCCGGCAATAATCCGGTTGTAGCCCTGTTTTCCGCCGTCAATGAGAGTGTATGGGAGCATTTGAAATTGGCTTTCTGGCCTGCCGTAATGTATACAATTATAGAACTCGTGTATATTCGAAGCCCGCCATCTTCATTATTTTCCCGCGAAGGCAATTAGTATTTTGTCAATGCCTACACTAATTGTAATCATGTATTATCTCTCGAAGCTTTTCGTCGAGGAGAGCCTGGTTATAGACATTTTCATCTTCGTCTTAGCCGTCGTGATTGGCCAAGCGCTGAGTATTAAATTAATGAGTACTGAAGCGTTTCCAAAAACTCTGACGTTGTCTGCGTGGACGTTAGTTTTTGTTTTGGCTTTCGCGTTCATGTACTTTACGTTTTATCCCCCTCACGTCTCTCCGTTTCAAGACCCTGCAAGCTGCGGATACGGCATCGTCGAATAGGATGAAAGATATATCCCCCCAACTGTTTAAGAATAAATTTTCCCGCCCAGACATAATTATCGGCCTCGGTAGCCTAGTCCGGTTGGGGCACCGGCTTGGTAAGCCGGGGGTCGCGGGTTCAAATCCCGCCCGAGGCTCTAATTTATTTTTAATCTCATTAAAACATTAAGCTGGAGTAATATCTCTTAAATAGTTTGACTAAAAATATTCAGATGCTAGCTTCTTTGAAAATCTCTTTGAGATGGCGATAATGGTTAAAATAGGAGGAAGTCCTGGCGCCTTAGGAAGCACGCTGGCATCGCTTACAAAAAGACGGTTTATCTCAGTCTCATTGTCAGCATTTACGACTCTTCCTATCCCAGCCGTTCCGCCAGGATGACCGGCCCTTACGTGGGTTACATAAACCGAATGAGGATCAGCACCTGCATGTGTCAGGATTTTTTTAGAGATTTCAACACCCATTTTCAGTTTTTTCCAATCGTTCTCTGTTACAGGTTTGTGAATCGCCCCGTTGTCATCGACTCTTCCAACTTCGTCATCCATGATCTTCGTCATTAACCCCAAAATTCTACGTCTCTTAAAGGCACGAGACTTCTTGAAAATTGGCAAATATAGAAACATGTCTAAAGTCGTATCCAAAACTGGTGAGAGTATAAAACCGTGTTTTAAATAGAACTCATCTATCAATGTTGCCATACCGATCTCATCTGTCATGTCACCTTTCTTAATCATACCGTAGGTGTTAACTAGCAGATCAGCAAAAAGGTTGCTTCCCGCATTTGTTAATCCTGACTTCTGAAGAATTATCGGAGTCTCGATTCCTCCAGCCGCTAAAACTATGTTGTCGGCGTTGATTATGGAAGATCCGGAGGGACCATGGACGCGTACCCCTTTCACTTCGCCACTTGAATATAGAACCTCATCTGCATATGTGTCGGTAACAAGTTTAGCTCCAGCCTTAACTGCTTCTGAGACAAATTTTTGCGCGGTCCATTTAGCACCATAGCGGCATCCCGCCACACAGTTTCCACAGCTTCTACACTTTGAGAAGTTTATGAATTTAGGCATGGGTTTAACATCGTAGCCCAGCTCCTTGGAAGCTTTCATTAAAATTTTAGTTCGCTCACCCATCAAGCTTTCAGGCAACGGTGCAACATTAAGTTCCCTCTCAGCCTCTTTAAATTCATCTTCTAAATGAATCCCTAAAGTTTCAAGTTCACTTTGAAGGGCTCTGACACCATTACCAAATGTAACAACTGAACTGCCTCCAACCATGACTGCCCTTAAGATTTCCGTTCCTTCGGAAGACTTTTCACCTGGAGAAAAATTCCTCAGCATCTTACGATATGTTGAAGAACCTGCATAAAACCCTAATGCCCATCTTTCAGTGCCAACCTTGTGATATTTTCCTTTTTCTAAAATTGTAACTTTTATTCCTCGAATCGCAAGTTCCCTAGCAACAGTTGCACCCCCAACTCCTGAACCTATGATTAGGACATCACTCATCAACTTCACCAATTACTTCACCGAAAAGTGAAGAAAAGCAGCATTACCGTTTTCTTCGCAAGTCAGCGAAGTTCAGTTAAATTAAGGCGTTCCTCTTATATAAGACTTTAGCGTAACTGCAAGTTAATCAGGTCAACAGCTTGGGATGTCTGCGACCCTTTTTCTTTCCTCTTCATTAATTTTTTAGCAATCATTATTGATGGATAAATCATTAGTAGGGCCATGATTATTATTATGTATCTGATAAACTCGCTGAGTGGTATGAGGGCTGCTCCGATCTTGACGGCTTCGATCGTCAGCGTTGTCTGGGACTGCTCTATGGGGACGCATTTCTCGGTCCTCAACTCGTGTATCGATGCAGATATGCGTATTTGTCCAGCGAGGTAGAGGGGGACTCGTCTAATCACTGCTGACCCCTCAGGGCCCGACGCCTGCTTATCGATGAAGTAGTTGCCGTAGTATGCCTCAACGCTGGCTCCGGGTATTGCCTGTCCAAAGAAGTCCCTAACAGAAACTGTGATTGTTCTTGAGGGGACGGTGAGCTCGATCACTCCGCCGTTGAACTCTCTCTTCTCAGAGATCAACAACAAGCCTGAGGGGAGATAAAGCTTGATAAGGTACTCGCTGAGTGGAAGTTTCTCCGATGTCTCTGCGACCTGAGTCGTCATCACCAATCTGCGGGTCAGGTTATAAGCCTCAGACCTAATCTCTACGTATCCCTCAAGTATGGGCTCGCCGAAGCTCCATTTCGCGGAGATCCTCATCCTCGAGACTGGTATCAATAATTCTCCGTCGATCATTTCTGAGGGCTTGAGGTCCTTCTCAAGAATTGCAGGCGCGTCCTGCCAAAGCATTATTGATAGTTTGTAGTGTTCGTCCGGTATTGGAGGAGTCTCCATGGTATCGCCATATCCCCTATACTCCCTCCTCGGTCCTACGAGAACCCAATAAACAGGCTGCGGCTCGCCATCAATATCTCTAAACACGATTCTTAGGCTGCAGGCCTTGCTGACTATTTCTATTATTCCAGACTTCTCTATAATTATTGAATCTTCGAATATTTTTTCTTCGCCGAGAGTAATTGCGAGGTTGTATTTGCCTGCTGGTATTGCTCCTAGGTTGGCCTCACCGCTCGGCCCGGTCGTAGTTGCTAGGTTGCCGATTTTTACGGCCGCGCCTGTTATTGGTTTTTTATCGATGGACAAGACTTTGAGGTCTACCTTATGTATGGGGAGCTTGACGAGTGAGACCTCGCCCGTGCCTGGCTTAAGCGAGGCCGTCGCAGACACTTCTCTATCTACAATCTTTGAATAATTTTTCACGAATACTTGATACTCGACCACGGGTAGTTGATGCAGTACTAGTAGTCCGTCGCTTTGATATTTTTCAAAGTCCTTGATGCCTGGTCCATTTACGTCGAAGTGGGCTCCGATTGGTATGCCCTCTGCGTCTGATGCCTGGACGACGAGGTCGCCCACCATTGCCGTGAGCGTGATCTCGTCGGGGACTACTCCGGAGGGGTTAAGGGTTGAGTGGTATCCGACCCATATCCACCTCTCCAGGACTCGCTCTCCCATCCAGTCCACCATCACTGTATAGTTTCCAGCCGGGACGAGGGGGAAGACGGCTGCTCCATCTTTACTCGCCGAGCCGACCTGATCGAGGTGGACGATTGCTCCATCCAATCTCCTTCCCAAGAGGTCTAGGGGAACTATTCTCAAGTTGTAGAGGCTTGTCTTCAATGCGCCGCTCTTCGCCAGCTCGTAGCTACTCATTATCGCGTGGTAGACTTCCACAGTGCCGCCATAGGTGGAGTTGTAGAGAACTGTGACTAGGTAGTCATATTCGTCTGGCAGTCTCTCGATGAGAATTTCCTCCCCCTCAGAGAAGACGTACTCCCTCAAGTAGTAGGTATGGATAAGCGCCTGGATCCTGAGAATTCCCGACGGGACAGGCGTCTCGCCGGCATTATCCATTATCCTTAACTTGAAGGTCCTGCTGGGAATTATGGTTAACCCGCCCGAGACTTTGAAGCCTCTGTCGAAGGTCCAGACCGTGCCGGTTGGCAGGCGCAGCGTGACCTCGATTTTGGGCACGACGCTGCCCTTAGGTACTAGTTCTGGGGGGAGGGTTGAGGGAAACGGGAAGACCATCTCCACCACGATCGATGATTCTGTGTGTCTCCCATCAACGACGTATCTCGCCGCGTCGAACGCAGCTAGCTCTGCCCGCTTCTCGACTGTCGAAATTAACGCGCGTCCAAACCCCTTCCATGAGAACCAGATGGCGACCGACTGAATCTCTATTGGTTCTCCCATGCATACTCCGAATAGGCTGAGCTTATAGTTTCCATACTCCATGTCGCCGATTACGTACTGGTCTGTGGCCTCGAGGACGTAGCTGAGTATTCTGCCCTCTGAGACCATCTCTTCAGCCCTCTTAACGTATGGGTCCGTGACTGACCTTGCCTGATTGCTCCAAGCCAAGATCTCATTTTTATCTACTCTATCCGAACATGCGTAATTAGTGATGTTCATTCTCACGACGCCGTCTTCTCCGAGATAGTACTCGTTCTGCTCGATCATTATCTTGAGAGGCCAGGGAGCGGGCTGAGCATAAGCAGAGTTAAGGTTAAGCGAGAAGAAGATAAAAAGGGTCAGAACAAGCAGTGTGAGCGACCTAAATTGAGTATTAAGATGCATCTATACTCTCTTAGAGATGCTTGTTTATAATGATTTACGCAATAGCCTCGTAAAACTCTACGTAGAGTAAATTTTTTATCCAGCATCGTCGAGGTCACATACATGCTGCGACAGGGATCCACCGAGCTGCTATACCTCGACGACTCGTACCTAACGAGTTTTGACGCAAACGTCGTGGAAGTTGTTGAGAATGGAGTCATACTGGACAGGACTACCTTCCACCCTAGGGGTGGGGGTCTGGAGTCAGACAGAGGCGTAATAATCCATCAGGACGGTCAATCCACGGTGAAGGAGGCCATTATGGATGAGGGGGGAGTCATACATGTCCTCGAGGGCGCCCTGCCAAAGCTGGGAGAACATGTCCAGGGGAGGCTCGACTGGGAGAGGAGGTACAGAATAATGAGGCTGCACACGGCGCTCCATGTCTTAGCGTCGATAGTCATAAACAAGACCAACTCGCTGGTGACTGGCAACAACGTCACTCCAGAGATGGCGCGCGTAGACTTTAGCCTAGCCACGTTTGATCGGAAAATGTTCGAGGAATGCGTAAACATGGCTAATGAGGAGATGAGGAAGGGAAGAGAGGTCAGGATCACCTACATGGAGCGGGAGAAGGTCTTGTCGACTCCCGGACTCGTGAAACTGGCGGAGAGGATGCCCCCAAACATTCCGATACTCAGGATCGTAGAGATAGTTGGGCTGGACATACAGGCTGACGGTGGACCGCACGTCAGAAACACGAGCGAGGTAGGCGAGATAGTCCTAGTCAAGCTTGAGAATAAGGGTAAGTCAAACAAGAGGGCCTACATAACCTTGAAGTAGGTGGGGCCTCATCATTTCCGCGCCTTCAAGCCTATTCCACGGCACTTTATCGTTGCGGGCATCCCGATCGAGCCGTCAACTTGGAAGGACGCGCCTAGGACCATCCTAGCAATCTCTACGGCGGTAAGGGTGTGGCTAGTAAGCTCGGTGACCCTGTAGGTTGATTCTCCGTCGGCGAGGGCCGCCCAGATAACTAGTTGGTCGCCTAGATGCTTATCGATAGGCGCGCCTGTAGATAGTTGTCTCAGCATGTCGTTTACTGCGGCTTCTGCCACCTTCTCGGCCGGCAGTCCCCTCTCTCCCAGAGCATCGAAGCCCATGCATATTCCATTATCGAGATGTACGACGATCAGTATTCCTGCTCCTGGGTCGATAGAGCATTTTGGGTCATCCTTCTGTAGCGCCTCGCTGATTGTCTTGACGTTTTTGATGCCGTTTTTCGCTAGTAGTTCCGCTGCTCTCCTGCTCATTCTCTCAGAGATGTGTCCAGGCAAGTTGCATGTGTATGCAAAGACTTCGACGCTATTGAGTCTTCCACTGGTTATGTTTATTGGCCTGAGGGATGACGTGGGCTTGGTCCTCACCCTGATCATCCCCATGCCTCTGGGATAGAATCCCCTCCTCACCAGTTCCAACTCGACATTGACGCCTATCATTCTCAGGACTGGCAGCAAAACTCTCTGAACATAGTCCACTGGTGGAGCCCATGGATTGTTTGTGCCGCCCCTCAGAACTAGTTCGACCTCGCCGTCCGCAAAAGATATTACAGGCAGCAGCGACTGGAGCATTAGAGTTGTGCTCCCAGCCGTGCCGACGTCTATCTCGTATCTCCCCGGCACTATTCTTCCAGGCCTGTAGAGAATCTCCATCGAGCCGATTCTTAGGCCGTCTACCTCTCCCCTCGTTATCTCGACCATGCCCTTGACGGTCGAGAGGTGCTGAGGCCTAAGGCCTGGCGGGTCTCTCTTGGCCCTGATGTTGACGACCCTTACTGGTCTCTTCAGGAGCGCCGCGGTCGCTATCACATTTCTAAGTATCTGGCCGCCCCCCTCGCCTATCGATCCATCTACCACTAGTACATCCTCAGCGCTCATCTGGGACACCGAACAATTATGTGCTTAACGATAATAAAAGTGCAAAGCCTTATGCCTTTCTCTTCGCCGAGACTATTGAGACGATGTCTCTCGGCCTTAGCTGATACTCCGTGCTGAGCCTCATCTTTGTTCTCGCATCTATCGCGTATAGGAAGCCCTCACCTAGGTCTGAGTGAATCTTATATGCGAGGTCCCTAGGCGTTGAGCCCTTCTTAACTAGGTATACGTCCGGCAAGACTCTTCCCTTGCCGTCAGTCAGCGAGTAAGGATCCTCCACTGGAAATACGGGAATGTAGCCCAGCAGCTCGAGGTAGGCCCTATCGATAAGCTGCTGAACACCGGTTCCGTTATACTTCTCCATGAATGCGGCTATTTTGTCGAGCGCTGCTTTCTGGGCTGGAGTTAGCCTGCTATGTTCGACTATCTCGAAGCGGGGGTCGCCGGGCCTGTACTTTATGTATCCCTTTTCCGCCGCTATTCTCAGCGTCTTCTCTGCCTCTGCGCTGCAGGGCATTACGTCGTAACCAGCCGACCTGAGCCTCTCTATGCCCTTCTTCGCCGTCGGCGTATCTGCCTTGTTAGCCGCGACGATGAATGGCTTCGATACTTTTCTCAGGTGGTGTATGAATAGTAGTAGGTCGGACTCCTTCCAGCTCGCTGGTTTTGACCCATCCAGTCCGGACAGCCTTTCCGCAGTCAGGACAGCCTCTGAGTCTATCCTCAGTCCTGAGAACCTCCTCGCTACTTCCTCATGCAGGACCACCTGCTTTGCCTCTGACGCCCTAGCTATTCTCGGCCACTCTCTCTGCAGTATGCCGAGCATCCATCTATCCATCTCCTCCTCAACGATCTGGACATCCTCGACTGGGTCGTGCGTCCCAGGCTCGACTGGGTTACCATCACTGTCAGTGGCTCCAGAGGCGTCAGCAACTATGATCAAGGCGTCTGCCTGTCTTATCTCGTCTAGGAACTGCAGTCCAAGCCCGCGTCCAGCGTGGGCTCCCCTCACGATTCCCGGGCAGTCAATGACTTGGATGGGGATGAGCCTGACGCCGTCGACGCAGTATGAGTTGACCGGCTCGTCCTTTACTCCAAGCTCCTTACAAACACACTCATACCTGAGGTATGTGATGCCCCTGTTGGGTCTAACCGTAGTGAATGGAAAATTCGCCGCAGGGACGTCAACCATAGTTAAGGCAGTGAATAACGTGCTCTTACCCACATTTGCCTTACCAACGATGCCCGCTAACTCCATTCCTTAAAAAATTACGTGCATGACTAGACTTTTAACCTTCATGATGACCAGTTACAGTATAGCTGCTCGCACCGCATTTGACAGTCGCGGTGCTTTTGATTAACTGCCGAGTTAATGTTGCTGGGCCCTGCGTTGGGTGGAAATGAAGCAAAGAGGGTAGACAGACACAATTTATATGGCTGGACGCTTATTGAATCGTTCGAGTTTGGACAGGAATTCTTACGACTTGCTGGTTGTGGGTGCTGGAATATTTGGACTGGCAACGGCCTACCACTACGCTAGGAGAACGAGCGGAAAAATAATGGTCATTGATTCTCTAGGCGGGCCGGGGCAGGGAAACACTTCAAAGAGCGTTGGCGGGTTTAGGAAGGGCCTATTCACCTCTAACCTCAACAGAATTCTATCTGAGTCGACTGCCTCTTTCTTCATGGACCTACAGGCCTCGGGATACGACCTGGGCCTGAGCCAGGTCGGATACCTTGTCCTGCTGAACGTGGAGCATTATGAAAAATACATCGAGATGATCGGGCCAATTCTCCGTGAGGGATACGCGAGGCTCTTAACACCCACCGAGCTGGCAAGAATCATACCCTTCATGAACCTAAAATATTCAGGCGATGAAGAGGCTGAGATACTCGGACTAAGGGATATAGCTGCAGCTTTGTACTCGCCCTTCAGCGGATACATCGATGTCGAGAAGCTAGTAAATTATTACTACGAAGAGCTCGTTAATGCTGGCGTCGAGTTCCTCTTCAACGCGAGGGTTGAGAAGCTGGTGTTAGGTCCGGTCAGCAGCATTGGGCATCCTAGGGAGCCTCTTGCCTGGCAGGCCAAGAAGTTCGTCGGAGTTGAGACTAGAAGCGGCCTGATAGAGGCTGATAAGATACTGATAGCGAGCGGCGCATGGATCAATGAGTTACTCGACCCTGTCGGAATAGATGCTCACGTGAAGCCAAAGAAGAGACAGATTTTCTCGATGCCTGCAACTGATGATTTGAGGGATTTCTTCGAGGTCGAGGGCCTGAACCCATACAATACCCTGCCGATGACTTTCATTCCTCGAGGACCATTCATCGCGCCGAGAGTTAGGGATAGGAGCATCTGGATGGGCATGAGCGACGATATAGGCAGGCCGTGGAAGATAGATGACAAACCAGAAGAATATTTTTACTACGACAACATCTATCCAATACTCAGCAAGATATTCCCTCCATTAAAGGGGGCACGGCCGAAATCGATGTGGGCTGGATGCTACTCAATAAATACAATCGATGAAAATCCAATCATATTTAGGGAGTTAAACCTCGTCGTCGCGACGGGTGGGAGTGGAAGTGGCGTAATGAAGTCAGATGCGATTGGCCGTATAGCCGCATCGTTACTGATAAATGAGCCCATAGCGGTCCTGCATGGCGGTGAAAAAGTAAGAGTAGACTGGCTGCAGTTAAGGGGAAGAAGGGTAGAGCCAGAAATTCTAGTTTTCTAGAAGCCATTGTTGAGAAGGACTTACTAACTCTAAAGAAAACTGGTCCTGATAGATAAAGATTCTTAACATATTCTCTGATCATTACTCAAAATATTTTAAGAACACTCAGCGTTGTCAGAAATACAACTTAAATAAGAGACCGTCCTATTAGTGCAGTAGAATGAGTAACCACGTATCGTCACAAAGCAAAGAATTGAGGCTTAGAGTCGCGGAGGCCCGGCAACGGGATGTTGGGTATGGAATTGCGAGGATTGATCGTGACGTTGGTGCTTCTGCTGGGCTGTCAACCGGCGACATAATTGAGATTAAGGGTAAGAAACTAGCGGCTGCAACTCTGTGGCTCGGCTATCTAGAGGATGAGAAAGACATCATCAGGATTGATGGGTACATCAGGAGCAATGCTGGAGTATCACTCAACGATTACGTGATAGTTAGAAGAGCTAACGTGAAGGAGGCACAGATGGTGGTGCTTGCACCTGTGAATAATTCTATCAAGCCTGACGAGAACTTCACGAAGCTTGTTAAGAGTAGATTGATTGAGTATCCAATTGTTCAGAAGAATGTCGTTCCTGTCTTGTTTTTCGGAAACCTCTTCAACTTCGCTGTGCTCCAGACAAGGCCTACCGGCGTCGTAAAGATAACACCTAAGACCAAGGTGGTCATCCATAGTCGGGCAATTCAAGAGAAAGCGCTCAGCACAAACGTTACATACGAAGACATAGGAGGACTTCAGGAACAGATTCAGCGGATAAGAGAGATGATCGAGCTCCCGCTGAGGTACCCCGAACTCTTTCAGAGGCTCGGCATTGACCCGCCGAAAGGCGTCCTCCTATACGGGCCTCCGGGATGCGGCAAGACGCTGCTGGCAAAGGCAGTGGCAACAGAGGCAGAGGCAAACTTCATCCTGATCAACGGGCCTGAAATCATGAATAAGTACTACGGCGAGACTGAGGCGAAGCTTAGAGAGATATTTAGAAAAGCTGAGGAGGAGGCGCCGAGCATCATATTCATAGACGAGATAGACGCTATCGCGCCGAAGAGAAGCGAGGTCACGGGAGAAGTGGAGAAGCGCGTGGTGGCTCAGCTCTTGGCATTGATGGACGGACTCGAGAGCAGGGGACAAGTAATAGTGATCGGAGCAACAAACAGGCCGAACGCGCTCGACCCGGCTCTCCGCAGGCCTGGGAGGTTTGACCGCGAGATCGAGATAGGAATACCTGACAAGAAGGGAAGGAAGGAGATCCTGCAAATACATACGAGGGGTATGCCGTTGGCTTCGGACGTCTCTCTCGACAAGCTAGCCGAGATGACGAAGGGCTACACGGGTGCGGACCTTGCGGCGCTATGCCGCGAGGCAGCGATGAAATGCATCAGGAGGATACTACCAAGTATAGACTTCAACGAGGACAAGATATCTCCAGAGCTACTAAACTCGTTGGAGGTGACGATGAGGGACTTCATCGAGGCCTACAAGGAAATAACTCCGACAGCGCTTCGTGAGGTCGAGATCGAGACTCCCACCGTCCACTGGGAGGATATAGGCGGGCTCCACGAGGTTAAGCAGAGGCTGATAGAGGCTATCCAGTGGCCTCTCGAGTATCCGGAGAAGTTTGAGAGGCTCGGCATAAAGCCGCCTAAGGGCATCCTCCTATACGGGCCTCCGGGATGCGGCAAGACATTGTTAGCTAAGGCAGTTGCGACGGAGGCGGAGGCGAACTTCATCACGATTAAGGGACCGGAAGTCTACTCGAAGTGGGTTGGCGAGTCTGAGAAGGCGATTAGGGAGGTCTTCAGAAAAGCCAGGCAGGCGGCTCCATGCGTGATATTCCTAGACGAGATTGAAACGATAGTGCCGAGGAAGGACATCTTGGACGACAGCTCAGGCGTGACTCACAGGGTAGCGAGTCAACTACTAGCAGAGATGGATGGGATAGAGGAACTCAGGGACGTGATAGTAATAGGCGCAACGAACAGGCCAGACCTGATGGACCCGGCAATACTGAGGCCTGGAAGATTCGACAGGCTGATCTACGTCCCGCCGCCCGACGAAAAGTCAAGGCTCCAAATACTCAAGATCTATACCCAGAAGATGCCGCTCGCCGAGGATGTCTCTCTCGAAAAGATAGCGTCGATGACTGAGGGCTACTCTGGCGCTGACTTGGAGTCTCTGTGCAGGGAGGCCGGAATGGCCGTTCTGAGGAGGGATAGGGACGCTACATACGTGACTTGGGCGGACTTCCAAGAAGCGTTGAAGATAGTCAAGCCGAGCATCTCGCCGAGCATGTTGAAGGAGTATGAAAGACTATCGGAGACTCTGAGGACGACTGAGAGGCCGCTCTCGATGATTGGTTAAATAGTGCATGTCACTACTACAAACTGATTAATAGCTATGGTCTCAGATTTTTGTTCACAGATATTAGACATACTTAGACGGAACAGCGGCAAGATGCTAGAGTCGGTGCTGCTAGACAACCTGAAAAACAGAGGAATCAACGCGACTCAGAGAGAGGTTAGGCGGGCGTTACTCAAACTCGAAGTCATGGGATACATAAGAGTCACTAGTTTAGACGAGGAGAGAAAAATAATTGAGCTGGTAAATAGCAAGGAGTCCTCAGCCTGAGAACCACTCGTCAAGCCTAGTCTCTGCCCTGGTCTCCTTTGCTTTTTCAAATAGGGAGTCTAAAGCCTTGTCCACTCTTTCTTCAGAGAAGTCGTGCTCGTCGCAGAGGATCTTCTTAACCCTCTCCCTATCAATCTCTCTCCACTCTAGCTTATAGTTATCAGTCACTTCTGGGTTTCTGAAGAGCTCTCTCACCGCGTCTATGTTAAATTCTAGTTCTTGGTTAAGTGCGACTAGTACTTTCTCCGCTCTGCCGTATTGTTTTATGTAGTTGTAGGCCTTTTTCGGCCCAATTCCTTTAATTCCCTCGAAGTAGTCTGTGCCTATCAGGATGGCCATCTCGATTAGTTCCTCTCTGCCGATGCCGAGCTCCGAGAGGAGCCTGTCGGCGTATATTACCTCGATCTCGACCTCCACGTATGCTTTCTTGCCCGGTAGCTTACGCTTGCCAACGATGGATAGATTCCTGACGAGCCTAGGTGATCCGAAAAGTATTGAGTCGTAGTCTTGACTCGCGGAGCCCCAGACATGTCCCGATCGAGCCATGTGGGCAGCCTGTGCCTCGCCCTCCGAGGGAGCAACCACGTATGGTACACCCATGGCGTCGAGCAGCTCCATTGATGACTCAACCATGTATTTCTCTAGTGTTGCTGATTGTGCCGCGTATTTTCTCGCTGACTCCAAGTCTCCGGCAGCGATTGCCGCGACGTATTTTTCTTCCGCTGTTTTTCTGAGTGCGATTCTCTTCTGTATCGTCTCTCTTTTTAGCTGTGGTGGCTGGCCGTCAAAAACGTAAACCGGCTTCATGCCGACCTCTAGGAAATTCACCGTCCTAAAGAATAGGCCACTTAGATGACTAGTAATTCTGCCCTTCGAGTCCATCAGGGGTCTCCCGTCTGGCCCCCTGATCGTTGAGACGAACTGGTAGAGGATGTTGTACCCATCTATCGCTATCGGCTTGTTCTTAAAGAATTCGAGCTCAACCTTCTCAACTGCCTGTGGAGGGATTATGTCGCCCAGCTTTACGCCCAAGCACTATCACTTAGAAATACTCGCGTCGTCCCATAAGTCTTTTGCTTGATGCCTAACGCAGTAAGACGTCGGCCACTACGTTATATCTCCGCGGAGCCACCACCCTGACCAATTTCCCAGAAACTCCATACTCGCTAATTCCTAGTTGTTTTAGTCTTAGCTCCACTTCTCTTAGCCAACTCTCAAGCGAGTCTGAGAATCCGTAGATGTGAATCGTGCCGCCCCTCTTCACCGCCTTGACCGCGTACTTCAGATAGCTAAGCGAATCCGCGGGATAGTTCATTATTATTCTATCAGCGGCCTCGTTTATTCTTGGAACTACCTCTGCGGCGTCTCCGAGGATTGGCTCGACGAGCCCCTCAACCCTGTTTAGCCTGATGTTTCGCCTCATATACTCGTATGCATCTGGGTTTAACTCCACTGCCTTTACCCTAGCTTTTCTGTGACGCGCAATCTCGATGCTGAATGGGCCGACGCCTGCAAACATGTCTATGACAAGCTCGTGCCCGCCGACCTGCTCAAATATTCTTTTACGCTCATTGGAGAGTCTCGGAGAGAAGTAGACCTTTGATACGTCCAGCTCGAAGACGCATGAGTTCTCTCTATGGATTGTCCATGTCCTCTCTTCTCCGTAGAGGTGTATGAGACGGGGCAGCCTGTAGGTGCCGCTGATCCTGCCGACCTCTCCGAGCACGACCTTTATCGAGGGATTAATCCTCGTTATCCCCATAGCTATTTCCTTGGATATATCCTCGATCTCCGGTCTGATCTGTATGATTGCTATGTCTCCGACGATGTCGTAAGAAGAAGGCAGGAGGGAGAGCTTCTCATCGCTCAGTATTCCTGACAGCGCCTCTTTTAGGCTTCTCGGGCGCTTCTCCTCGACTGGGAAAAGATAAACATCGACCCTAACCGCATCGAGGTCAGCCAAGATAGACATAGCCCGCTCAGCGTCCGTCACTGGGAAAATAACTCTGTCTCCAGTTTTAACTGCCTTCAACGACGCGTCTAAGACTCTGACGCATGCCAGTAACTTCCTGACGTGCTCAGCGTCCTTCCTGTTTACCTCTACTCCATGCGATACTCTGTAAGATTGCTTATATTCTTCTTCACGCATATCTCAATATTTTTGTTACCTGTCCTATGCCCTTCGTCCTGCCCTCCCTAATTACGAATTTGTCTCCCTCCCTGATCAGCCACGGAGAGTACTTAAACTCCATTATTACTTCTCCCTGCTCGCCTGGCTTCAGGTACTCTTTATCGATCAGCGTCAGCTTAACGGTGTGGGAGATTGTATGGCAGTGAAGGACCGGCTCGTATCCGCTTGCAACTCTCGTCGGGTGCGTCAGTATGAGTAGGTCTGCCTTAAAGCTCCAAACAGCTCTTGGCGCAAAAGATACGTCGCATAGAACCATTCCCCGCCTTATCTCTTCATGGCTTATTCCTCTGATGGCTATTCCGACGATGTATCCAGCCTCTGCTTCTGCTACTCTTGCATAATGCATCTCTATGCTCCTAGCCTTTACCGGTCTAAAGACTCCTTTGGGGTCGGGGCCTATTAATAGGTCGCTTCCAGCCCTCAGTTTACCCTGCATTATGCTTCCAGAGACCACACTTCCGACTCCCTCGATATTGTAGACCCGATCGATGTATAGCATGAATGGCTGGTCCAGCGACTTGGTGCGGGATGGCAGCATCGAGAGCAAATCATAGAGGTGGTCGTATCCATGCAGCGTGACGGAGGAGGTCTCGATTATCGGCACCACCGTGTTCATTTTGTCAATGACTAGTTCTATGTCGTTCCTGTCCCTGATTAATAGTGGAACCCTGCCAACCTTCTTCAGAAGCTTAAACACTTGGTCCCTGACTTCTAGGCGTCTCTCATCCGTGGCCCGATCGATCTTGGATATGCAGACGATTATCGGGAGGCCTAGCGCGAGCATTATTCCCAGGTGCTCCCTAGTGATGTGGGTAGGCCCGTCGTCGGCCGCTACTATTAGTAATCCATAGTCAACCTCCTGTCCGACGAGTCCCCTGATGGTAGTTCTCAGCCATGGCTCATGCCCGACCGTGTCGACAAAGCTCACCAACTTGTCAGCCATCGATGCTACCTTAATCTTCTCCAACTTATCCAGGGGATTCTTCATCAGTATTGGTTGTCCGTCTCTGAATCCTAGGAGTGCGAAGTGTAGGTCTGCTGATAGGTTTCTCTCGATCTCGTGGGGTAGGGTGTCTAGGTAAAGCCACTTGCGTCCGTCGTCGGGCTGGCCAGTCATTAGGCAGGCGATCAACGTTGATTTTCCATGGTTTACGTGGCCTGCAACCGCTATGACTACGTGCCTCTTAGTTATGGGCGTGTAGCTCTTGATTATTACTTTTGCAATCGTGCCGCGCTCGCCCTCATACCTCTCGACCCTGTCGATGACGGCTCCAACCTCGGTCGCTATGGATCTTAATACGGCGAGGCTCTCCTCGAGCTCTATCTCTGAGAGGCCTACTGGCTCTCCGTCATCGGTTACGCCCAGTAGATATACTGCCGATCCATTACCCTCGCTCAGCCTCGACTTCATCTGCGTAGCCAGGTGTTGTCTTCTCTCCGCCTTTAGGTGGACCGAGGAGAGTAGCCTCTCCTTGAACTCTATGTGTCTCTCCTCCGACGTTGGCAGACTAACCCTCTTTCCCATTATTCACGCTGAGAAAATACTGAGAGAATGGGATATAGGGATATCGTTCACCTCTCTGCAAACTTAATGATGGACTGCTCGTTGTTCGAGCTCTAGGAGCATCCTTTTAATACGCGTTTTGCCGCCGCGAATGGTCTGGCTCTATTCCTTATGTTATCCGTACTAGGTCTGGTATTGGTGGCGTTTTGCCGAGCCTCAGCTGGACGGCGTACAATGGCGTCTCGGGCTTTACGCCGTATAGCAATGTGTATCCGTACTCACGCATTACCTTCAGATGTATATCTGCTATCGGCGCGAGTCTCTCAACAATCCAGGGCATGATGGGCTTAACGATCCAGAGCATTAAACCGCGATGAACCCTTGTATCGTCCTGAGCCAAGGCCAACTGTCTCGATGCCTCTGCACCAGCTAGCTGGACAAGTCTATCGACCCCATGACCCCTATTACCGGACTGCCAGTTTTCTCGATCAGTCGTGAAGCATATTGCGCGATAATCCTGCCAGTTGCTTCAGCATCCTTAGGCTCAAATCGATGTACGTTTAGCTCCTTCGCGAGTTCTTCGTCCTTCTCATAGAATATGTGGTAACGTTCTCGGAATATTTGGTTGGTTACTCCGTAGTAACTATTTATTTCTTTTATGAGATCCGGAGTAATCCCACCACTTGGAATGACTATAGCGTGTCTACCTTTGAGGACGAAGCTAGCTATTGTTGGAACGAACGACATTATGTATTCCGGATAGGTAAGCTTTGGGTCAATCTCGATGAGGACTGTAGATCCATGCGGATATCCACCGATCTCCCGGTCTAGGTCCGGTATTCCGGTCGTGTAGGCACCACTCGGGTCCGACGGGACCCAAGACTCAGGAGCCACCTGTTGAGTAGGTTTTACGAGACTGAGAGTCCTCGCTGAGAGCATTACTTTGAGCCCATTAGAGATCGTGCAGACGAGCTGTGGGAATACGAGATCGGTTCCTCTAAGCTTCAGGATCTCTAGGCGTCTCATAACCCTCCCCTCGAAATAATCTTTCTCGAGGTGCAGTACGGCGTCTGCGACGTATTCCTCGAAGTCCAGCTGACCTGTCAGCGGCTCGCCCTCCTTGATCAGAAGCGTGGTGCATCCCAGTCTCTCAATTATCTTCGAGAGGAGTGTTTGCAGGAATATTCTTGCCTCGCCCGGGTCCCTGAATTGTTGCCTCAACGCGCTGAAGGAGTCTATCACGAGCCTCTTCGCGCCGACCGTCTCGACGCGCTCGAGAATCATGTTTATGGAAGTCACTGCGCCGGCCTCCATCGTGACCGGTATCCAGACATGGCTGAAGAGCCCCTTCTCTTCTAGCTTCTCGAAATCCATCCCGAGCCTCCCAGCGAGCTGGAGGAACCTCTCCCTGCTCTCGTAAACCGAGACGTAGACACCCCGCTCGCCAGCCTCCAAGGCGCCGCGATAGATGAACGTCATTGCCATTATCGTCTTGCCGGCCCCAGGCTTCCCGGTGACGAGGACGAGCCCACCCTCGGGAAAGCCCGAAATAACCTCGTCAAGACCCGGCACATGTGTCTTGACGAAGATCTTACTACTGCTCATGCATAGGTCACCCCTGACGAGCTAGTTTGAATGACCTCCTTATCATCTGTGCGGCCTCCTCACCACCTCTCTGTAAGAGTTTTATAAATTCATCCGGGCTAAGATTATCCACATAGCCATTCTCACTCAGCTAACGTGCAACGATCAGCATTATCGACTCAGCACCCCTGCCGAAGCTGTCGCTCAAAGCCCTGTAAAACTTGCCCGGATCCTCGTAGAAGACATCATACATGTCTCGACCAAGCCTCCGCTCAACATGAAACCTAAGAGCCTTAGCACCATTAGAGCCCAAGATCGACTCGAAGGCCTCGGAGAGGATCGACCTAAAAACCTCCCCAACACCTTCTCCACTTTGAGATAACATATACCTATCCTTGCTAAAAATATAAAACGAGATTTTTAAGTTTTTCTATTCTCTCAAATCTCATTAGTTAAATGAGATATCCTCTGTATCTCAAAATTTCACCTACGAGACCAGCTCTACTGTATGCTTAAGTGTGGATTCATAGAAGCATGACGGATTGGCCTTCGGATAATGCTTGACAAAGCCGCCGCATATGAGGTGTCTCACATTGCTCATAAGAAATAAATGCCGTAACACTTTTCATCAATAAAAGATAATTACGTGGAGTAACTAGTTTGCAGGCATGAGTAGGGTTGGGTTCATCGGGCTTGGACTCATGGGGAAGCCGATGTCTAAGAGGATACTCCAGGCTGGACACAAGCTGACCGTCTTTAACAGGAGCAAGGCGCCGGTCGAGGAGCTCGCAGCGCTCGGCGCAAGGGCGGCGCAGTCTCCGAGAGAGGTGGCTGAAAAGTCTGAATTCGTCATCCTAATGCTGCCAGACTCGCCTGACGTCGAGAAAGTAGTGCTCGGAGGGAATGGAGTATGCGAGGGCGCGGGCGAGGGCTCGATCGTCATAGACATGTCGACCGTCTCTCCCTTCACAGAGATAAAGATAGCAGAGGTGCTTAGGCAGAGAGGCGTGTACTATCTCGACGCGCCGGTCACTGGGAGCACGCCGGCCGCCGAGGCTGGAACGCTGACGATAATGGTCGGAGGACCAAGGGAGGCATTCGATAGAAGCCTCCCGATACTCCAATGCATGGGCAAGAACATCCACTACATGGGGAATAACGGCGCAGGCCAGTTCACAAAGCTATGCAACCAGATCGCCGTCTCCCTCAACCTGCTGGGCACGTGCGAGGCGCTGCTGCTAGCATCAAAGGCAGGCCTAGACCCGCTGAAGGTGATTGAGGTCTTGGGCTCAGGCGCGGGATCGTCCTGGCAGCTAGTAAATCTCGGACCAAAAATCGTCGCCAAGGACTTCACGCCCGGCTTCAAGGCCGAGCACCTCAGAAAAGACCTGAGAATCCTCTCCGAGGTCTCAGAACAGCTTGGGCTCCCACTCTTCGGCACAGCAGTCGTTCATCAACTAGTGAAGTCGCTGGTCGAGAACGGGATGGGGAAATGCGGGACACAGTCCCTCATAACGATCCTCGAACAACTATCGAGACATAGACTGACGGGTAGTGCTCAATGAGTGGTCTGGGGGAGGTGGGGCCGCTGGGATTTGAACCCAGGACCTCCAGCGTTCTGGAGGCCGCTAATCTTCCCCAGGCTGGCGTCATAGCCACGCTAGACTACGGCCCCACCGAGACAACATAGGAGTCCTCGACTTA
>Ga0078972_1006148_pt1 | contig 29079 bp, 23 predicted proteins | sample YelNatPaOPGAMG01_FD_67568 | JGI IMG/M metagenome (GOLD analysis project Ga0078972, IMG submission 67568) | Hot spring thermophilic microbial communities from Obsidian Pool, Yellowstone National Park, USA - OP-RAMG-01 (SPADES assembly) (version 2) | ecosystem: Environmental > Aquatic > Thermal... | reverse complement strand
CTGCGGGGAGCCCCTCCTCTCTTCCCTGGAGAGGGCGGGGCTGGTGGTGGAGGCCCTGTGCCGGGCCGGGGAGTGCTCCGTGTGCCGCACGAGGCTCCTCTCCGGGAGGGTCTTCGTCCCCGAGAGGGTGCTCAAGAGGTGGGCCGACGAGCGCTTCGGCTACATCCACCCCTGCATGTCCTACCCCCTCTCCGATTTGAGGATAAGGATCTAAGGGGTCGGGTCTTGGATCTTGACACCTCCTGGAGGTGTGGAGGGTAGATGGTGGATCTAAGGGGTCGGGTCTTGGATCTTGACACCCCCCGGGGGTGTGGAGGGCAGTAAAGCTAACACCGGGTCGACCGCCCACAATCCTGACACCCCCCGGGGTATGGAGGGTAGGAGGTGGATCTAAGGGGTCGGGTCTTGGATTATAATACCTCAAGGGATATGGGAGACGTGTCTGAGGGGTCATCGGAACGGTAGGGCGCAAAAGTACAGAAGTGCCCGCGCACATTCGTGAATCCACCTTGAATTGTTACCTCTGAGGGTATACGGCTTTAAAGTCCCCAATCGCAACAGAAGCTATCGCAGCAAGATGAGGTTTGGATGCTGAAAAATCCTGGGGCAGAAAAGGGCCCACACCTAAACCCCAGAGCTCGAACTCGACACCATCCGTGTAGGGTACTTAATAAGAAATCAAATTGCTGGGACGGCGATCGTGAACACCGACCCTCCGTCAGGCCTGGGTTTATACCATATTCTCCCTCCATGTGCCTCGACCACTGTTCGGGCAAAATACAGGCCAAGTCCTATGCCGGGAACGGAGTGGTGCCTCACGTCTCCCACATGGTAAAACCGCTCAAAGATCCTCGACTCTTCTCCTGGTGGTATCCCCGGTCCCCTATCCAGGACGGAAACGTAAACCTCGTCACCTCGCCTGGCGGCGTTCAGGGATACAACGTGCCTGGGGGAGGAGAACTTTGCGGAATTGTCCAACAAAGCGGTTATAGCGAAAGCCAACTTGTCGGGATCCACCAAAAAGTGACCGGCGTCTCCCTTCACCGTGACCTCGAAAATTCTCTCGCCATGCCGTTTACGGGCCTCCGCCACTGCCGACTCAATTACTGAGAGCACGGGGACCTTCCTGCGGGAGATCACGAATTCGCCTCGATGGATCCGACCCACTTCCATCAGCTCCTCGAGAATTAAACTCAGCCTGTCGGCAGAGCGATCGATCATCTTCAAAATGTCTCTTTTCTCTTCTTCACTCAATCGGTCCGTGAATTCCGCGAGAGTCAGGGCATAACCCTTCATGATGGTTATGGGATGGCGCAATTCGTGGGAAGCGATGTCCATGAAGTCCCGCAAATCCTCCTCGGTTCTCCATCTCTCCTCCTCCACAGAAAGGGCGCGAGCGAGCATGCCCACAAAATCCACCTCTCCCCCCCCGAATTCCCTTTCGGAAAGGTCGAAAAGGCACAGGCATCCCACAAACTCCGTGCCCACCAAGACCGGATGGCCGATCATGGACTTTAACCCGTATTCGTCGATGTCAGGAACGATTTCCTTCATTCGCAATACCTTCTTCGATTTCTCGTCCAGTGAACCCCGATACCAGAGAAAGAGATCCTCAAAGTCCCCCGGTGGCAGGGAAGTGGTCAAGGGACGGTAGTTCTCTATACCCTCATGGTGGAAAGCCAGTTCGTAAGATTCCCCTTTTCTCCGCCAGTATTGAGCCAAGGCACAACTGAGCAATTCCGCTCCCAGCGCCGATATCTTCTCCATGTTCCGCAGTGGATCGGCCTCCAGGTTCAGAAGACACTGGTTGAGCTTCCTCAGGCGCCACTCAGCCTGCCGGCGTTTCCCCTCTCGCTCCATGACTTCCAGGGCAAAGGAGACGTCAGCGGCAAGATTTTCCATGACCTGTTTCTCTTGGGGACCGAAATAGTCCGTCCTTTCGGAATATACATTTATCGTTCCCACCACCCTTCCTTCGCAGATCAAAGGGAATGCACCGGAGGAACGGAAGCCAGAAGCCAGAGCCCGCTCGCGCCAGGGTGCCATTCGGGGGTCGGTTTGGATGTCATTACACACAACCGGCTTCGCCTCACGTACCGAAGTTCCCGTGGGTCCACATCCCTCCGGGGAAATATCCGCCCGAATGGTTATCGCCCTCACGTAGCCTGAGGTGTCTCCGAATACGGCAATCGGCTCCACCTTCTGTGCGGATACGTCGAGCCAGCCTATCCAGGCCATGCGGAAAAGCCCGCTTTCCACCATTATGCGGCAGATTTCCTTCACCAGTTTCTCTTTCTCCGGCAAACGCACTATGGCCCGGTTGACATCGGAGAGGACCGAGTAGAAAAGTCCGAGGCGTTCTATTCTCTCCAACATCTCATGCCTTTCGGTTACATCTTCCACGGCAGCCAGCACTCCAACGATATTCCCCTGTGCGTCGTGTACGGGAACCGCGCTGAGAGAAAGCACCTTGGTTGAACCGTCCTCCATCTCCGCCATGTACTCCATGCCCCTTCGCTCCTCTCCCGTCTCCAGTACCTGGCGGCAGGGATGGTCCTCCAAGCAAAGCGGGCTACCGTCCAATGCGTACCCCTTCCGCAAGAGACGGTCATAGCGACGGCCGAGCATATCATTTTCCTTCAAACCGAAGATGGACTCCGCGGCTCGGTTGACGAAAGCCACCTCCCCCCTCTGATCGAGAAGGATAATGCCTACGGGCACTATCTCCAGCAAGGCGGAAAGGCGCTCCTCGCTTTCCCGCAACTCGGCTTCGGCACGATCGCGTTCCGCCACCCTGGCCTGCAGGGATTCCGCCATGCGGTCGAAGGACCCGGCCAGTCTCCCTATCTCATCCGTCCTTTCGGTCATCCCCGTTCTTGCCGAAAAATCACCCTTCTCCAACTCCTGCACGGCACGCTGGAGTTTTCCAACCGGCTTGAGCACGTAAGTCCCACTTAAAATGTACGCAAGGAGCAGAATGGCTGTGGCCAAGCCTAGAGGTAGCCCAAATCCCTGACCATGGCCCGGTTAGAGGAACGGTACATCTCCTCTTCGGAAAACCCCACGCATACGTAAACCCGCCCGGTTTTTTCCTCTCCGGCGATAGGCCTGAAGATATAGAGCCTCTTCACGCCATCCAGCCCCTTTTCCCAGATGGATCCGGTGCCTTCCCCTTCGAGTATGGCCTTCATCAGTGGTGCTTCCGGGACCGTGCTGCCCACGTAACCCTCACCCTCCGGATGGTATGAAAGCACGGTACCCCGGCCGTCCACTACCATGATCGCAGAGCCCGGCGGATGGGAGAATGACGCGCAGAAAGCCCCCAACCATTCCAAGCTCAAACCCGCCACCAGAATGGAATCCACCTCGCCCTTTTCGTTAAACACCGGCTGGGCGAGGGGAAGGATGGGCTTACCGATTATACGGCCGATGAGGTACTCGCCTACAGAGAAACATTTCTCCTCCAGCGCTCTCTGAAAATAGGGGCGATCGGAAATGTTCACAGGGCCTTCATAGGGAACCGCGCTGGCCATGACGTTCCCCTCCCGTTCTACCGCCAAGATATTGGCCAGGTACGGAAAGGAGGGCAAAAGTTCCGCGAACAGTTCCCCTGAAGCGCGCCATTCTTTCCCTTTCACCTGCGGGGTAAGGGCGACAATGTTCAGTAGCTCACGCACCTGGTCAACCTGGCGGGCGTGTTCGTTGGATATTTCTTCGGCTAGCTGTACCATCTCCCGGCGTGCCGCTTCCCTGGCATCTCCCCTTCGCTCCAGTGAGTAAAGGAATATCATGCCAAAGGCTGGAAGAAAGGAGATCGTCACCGCCAGGATGATTCTGGGACGTAGCCCCCTAAATAAGCGATTTAAAGTAGCGCGCACTTTCATCACTCGTGATGCGCAATCACCAAATATCCTTTCAATTCCTCGTCATTGGCCCAGATGTCCTTTAGGCCCTTATCTGTCCGGTTTCTCCCGCTTCCCAACCCGGATTCTCTTGACCGGGAAAATTGCTGCAGGTACGAGAACTACCCATAGTCAAGTATTGAAATGATGGGTTCGATTGATCCATCTCGACCTTGTCAACCCTGGCCTGTCTGAACGTGGTGCCCTTCAATAATAATTATACCTTCCACGATTCTTTCAATTGGCAGGGGATGCTGTTATTCTTATCACCTGTAATTATCCAAATTCATAAGATTTCATGATTCCCCTTTTTCTCAGAAGGAAAATCTCTCAAAAGGTAGAGACCGCCCCGGGCGAAGGCGGTCTCTTTGCGGTAGCGGAGCACTCCGCCGACTGGGGGATGTGTTTAGATCCCTGCGAGGGAGAACAGAACGGACGTGGCACACACCAGGGCATACAGCCCGACCATGAGTAGAAGGACCTTCTTCACGTACGGACGATCCCCCAAGATTCCCAACACTGCCCATATCCCTAAAAAGGCGAGCAATAGGGCGGAGAAGACTATGAAGAATCTGGCCGTTACCATGAATACCCCCCTACTTATATTTCCCCTCCATCATGTCGGCGATATCCGAGGCGCAAGCGTTGGACGCACGTAGACCATTTACCATCTCCCGGAGAGCAGACAGGGTGCGCTGCATGTAATCAAGGGTAAGAGCGGTCTTTACCGCCACCTCGTCCAGAGGAGAACGGGAAGAAGCAATACGGAAGGTTAGCGACCCCACGCCCTGATTGTTCCTGTCCAGAAGCTCTGCCGTGGTGCCCTGGAGCTCGTTGGCCTCCTGGACCAGGGAGTTCATACTGGATATCAACTCCACCAGGGTCTCAAGATCGGCCAGCATGGCCTCCGTCTTCTCCGCCATCTCCTCCGTGGGACCGAATGCGGGAAGTATGTCCCGAACTCCCTGCTCCTGTCTCTTTACCTCCTCCAGCAACCCTGCTTGCTTTTCCCCCATGCTCCTCTGCACGCCAATCACTTTGAGCAGGGTTCCTCCGGTTATCGCCAGGCCAACCACCATTGTTGCCACCAGGATCACCTTTATTCCTCGATACATCTGTCCCCTCCTCACTGGCCGCCCAGCAACTTCATCATGCCCTCCAGTAAGCCCGAAATGGGATTGCCCGAAACCCCTTCTATCACCTGGAGAACACTGGGACTTAAGAGTTGCTGCGGGAAAATGGGATGCGTTGCAACGCCACTGCCGCCAGCGGTTGTACTGGGGACGGCTGCAGTGGTTTGCCGAGGTGTGAACTGGGAGAGGCGTGATAATATGTCTCCCCGCATGTAGGCTTTGGCTTTGGCGCTCTTGGGCTGGATTCTGGCCAGATAACCCAGGGTCTGGTCGAAGAGAGCGGCGATGGTGGAGGCCATCCCCACCATGCCCGATGACCCTTCCGCCACTCCCTCGGTAAGGTTAAGGGAATCCTGCATGGAAAGGAGTAACGCCCCCGATATCGGTACCAGCCCCCTGGCCAGTCTCAGCGTGAGGCGAAGTTTGCCCTCCAGGCGCCCCAAAGATTCATTGGTCTCTTCCAGGAGCGGCTTTTGTCCCGCCATGGCCGCGTTAATCTCATCCACCACCGCCATCTGCCGATGGAGGAGCTCGTTGGTTCGAGCCACGAGGTCCAGCTTCTGGTTAAGGGCCACAACATTTTCCCTTACCCTATTCATGACCTCGCCCATTTCCTGCATTCCGCGCAGGCTCTCGTCCACCATGTTGAATATGTTGTAGTTTCGGTTGAATCCCTCCAGAGCCCCGCTGGAGCAGAGGGTGTACGAGACACTGCCCAACCCCACGAGGACCAAGGTCAGCGCTCCAATTATGGCCACTTTTCTCATGATCCCTCTTCTCCTTCCCTAAAAGCCTTCTTTCAGGGTAAAGCGGGCAAAGCGTATGTGAAAAGGATCCGATAAGAATTTGAATTGGCCAGTTTATCCCGCAAGGCGGCCATCTCTTCCGCGATAGCAGCATTGACCTCGTTTATCTTTTCCAGGATGTCCAGGGAGGAAGCGGAAGCGTAGTTACCCTCATCTACCGCTGAGGAAAGTTGACGAAGGTATGGGTCAAGCTCCCCCAGCGCTGCTGAGAGATGGTCGGTGTGTTCTTTCACCAGGGCAAGAATTGCATTATTGGCCTTCAGGGCTTCCACCATGGCCTTCAAGCCTTCCCCCATCTCCCTCATGCCCTCTAGGGTGTCCCGGATATATTCGCCTACCACACCAGCCTTTCTGTTGAGGTCCTCGGTAGGTTTCAGAGACTCGCGCATGCCCTCGTTGAGTTCATTGGATCGTGACACCAGGCCGCCTACCCTCTCTACCTTGGCCTCCACGCTTCGGGCAACCCCCAGGGTAGCGGCAGTACCTCCGGCAATGACCAGGGCTATGGCAGCGCAAAAAGTCCAGACCCCCAAGCTCAGCAATTTTTCCCCTAAACTTTTCATGTCGCCTCCATTTTCTTACGGCAAAGCCGGGGTGGATTGGTTGTTCTCCTGCGTGAGGCGGTACATCTCCTCAACCTTTTGCAACTGACCGTTGGCAGCCTGCATGATCCCGGAAAGCAGGCCCCCCACGTCGCCCATCACCCTAACCACATCCGCCATGTACAGGGAAATCTGTTCCACAATAGCGATGTTCGCCAGGATAATCTCGTCGATGGAGCGGTTTACGGCCAGCATTTGGTCGTTCATGGAACGTATCTCGCCGGCATCGGCAACGATGCCCCTGGCCACGCTATTGGCCTGTTCAATCCCCGCCATCAATCCGTCGAATATGGCCGACATCTCGGAGAGGTTGCTGCCCTTCTCGCCCATGGAATCCTCCATCTCCACTGCCCGGGAAAGCAGCCTCTCGTTCTCCGACAACCTGGAATCCAAACCCTTCAGCTCCGCCAGCATGAGCAGGGTGTTGAGCATGAAGCCCACCAAGGTTAAGACTCCCGCTATCTTCGCCGCTTTTATCATCTTGGTTTTCATCGCTCCACGCTCACATCTCACGCATAATCTGCAATGCCCTATCCATTTTCCCGTTAATGGCTTGGTTGATTTCTCCGAAGGCATTGAGGTTGCCGTAGAGGAGACGTATCAGATCCAAGGTCCGTCCTGCTATTCCCATTTGCCTCTCCGTGCCTGCCCTTAGCCTTTCCTCTGTCCTCAATGTCTTGAGGGCGATAGAAAGAACGCTAGCCACCCTCTCTCTCTGCAGTCCTACTATCTCCGCAATCTCTCGTGAGGTATTCACCTGGCACTCGGTCTTTTCCCTCAGGATGGAAAGAAGGGTCTTTGACTCCTCCAACCCTCCCTCCTTGGTATCCATAATGGTAAGGGTGTCCACCAGATCGGCGGTTCCGGAGTTCAGGCTTTCCACCTCTTGGTTGATTTTTTTCAACTGGCCGGTAAGGTTATATTTCTGCGCGGCATCCTTGGCCGAGCAACCGCCCAACACCAAGCCGATAATCGCCAGCCCTATAGGGAGAAGCCAGATGAGGACTTTTTTGAAGTTGAGCGATAAACTTGGTAAAATTTTTAATCTTCTCCAAGCCATCATCCCTTTTAACCTCCTCATTGCCACAACCTTTTATACGTGCGAGAGCCCGTTTTCCTCCGCTCGCAAAAACTTCTGACCGGCCCTTCAGAAACAATGTCCTTTCACAAAAAGCTCTTTCCCGCCGGAGCATTAAGAAATTCAAGGTATCCAGGACACTTTTGTTCCATTTCTCACCGCTGCCAAGAATGTCCGGGGGTTGGTCCGGACTTTCGCCTCCTTTACTCTTTCAGGGATTATCGTGGGGGGATTTCCAAACCGGGACGTATTTAAAAGTGAGCGGCCGGTATGGCCGTGCGTCGGATCAAGTTGATGGAGGTGATTAGAATGAAGGATACGAGAAAATGGCGACATCTAAAGATCCTTGCCTGTATGGGAGCATGCGCAGCGCTCTTTATGGCCATGACCTGGACGTGCCTGGGAAGCGGTTCCCTCCAGGACACGCCCTTGGGCGAAGCACTCGACAAGCTGGACAATGGACGCACCGAAGGGGCATCGGCGAGCTGGCGGTGGCAAGGGTCGGCTCAAGGTTCCTTTGTTGGAGAAGGGTCGTCCGTCAGCGGTTCCCTTTCAACTGGTGGATCGGGCGAGGTCTCAGGATCCTCGCCGGCGGCGCCCTCTTCACCGGTACCATCACCCCTTACCCTTCCCTCCACCGGTGAAGGAGTGCATCTCCCTTCCCCCTCCATTCCCAGCAGCCCTGAAGGATTGCCTGAGCCCGGCGACCTTCTGAGCCCGGATTCTTTCAGCAGGGTGCTCGACCCTTCTAATCTTTCCACCCTGCTGCCCTCTTCAGGCAACCTACCTGGGCCAGAAACACTTCCTGGCATTCTCGACCCCAGCGCCTTTCCAGGGTTGGAGGGGCTTCCAGGAGTGGATGGTATAATCTCCAACTTGCCCGCGCCTCCTTCCGGATCGGAAACTCCTTCCTTGCCGACACCGGGTTCAATGCCGGAGGATCTACTAAGGATCATCGAAAAAAGCGACCATATTCTTGTCCTGGTATCCATCGATGATTTAATCGAGGCCAAGGTGGCCCTGGGTAAGGACCTGGAAAAAGCTCCTCTACTTCAATTGCACCTGATCCTCTTCAAGGCTCTGGCCGCGAAGGGGAAACTCGGTCTGAAGAAGGTGAGCGATGACGCCTTCTTGGTACCTCTGGAGTTTTACCTGAAGTACTGGGCCGGAGATCAAGGGTGGAAGGAAATATTAAATATATTACTTCCACTGGAAATAAGTTTCCCCGGCGCGGGCATGCTGCCGGAAGGGATTCAGAATCTGCTGGACAACTTGTATGAAAAAGTGCTCAAGCCCTTGCTGCCGTTGCTCCCCATCTATGAGGCGGAAAATCCGCCTTCTTCCGTGCAGCCTTCCCCCGAGGAAGGAGGGAATCCTCCTGTGGAGGTAGGTGGAGTCGTGGTGAGCAACCCCTCTCAGGAAACTCCCACTCAGGAAACTGGTTCTCTGGGTGACCACCTGCCTTTCACCGGAGCTGAGCTTGCCTTACTCATGGCTCTGATAGTCATCCTCTCAGCCTCAAGTTTCCTGCTTCGTAGTGCGGAGAAAAGGATGAGAAAAAGGTTGGGCAGACCCTGAGGATTCCCCTTTACAATACGGGAACGGCCTTCGTCCCGCTCGGCGTTCAGGCGGCGGAGGCCGTTCCCCTATAAGACTATGAGGAAATAATCCCTGATAGTAGCGAATGATGCCTACAAAATCTCGTTCAGCCATTAAGTTGCTTACTGACCAGCATCTCGCCTCTGCCCTCTATCACGTTTGCAATCGCCCCTTCCAGGCTTCGCGACGCAAAAATTTCCTGCTATCCGAAAAAAACAGACCTGCCGAATGTTCCCAGCAATTGGAGGATGTATGGCTCAGAGCAAGGAGGGTTATCTCGCCGCCAATTCGGAAAGGGTTTCAGAAATGTCTCCCGGTAACGCTCCGCATCCGTTTAGGCTTCCGTTGAGGAAGGTAAGCGGACCCTCGTCTTTCAACAACGTCTCGCCAAGGGGCGATAATATCGTTTTTGATCCTGTTTCTCCACTCAATCTCCCGGGGTTGATATTCCGGGACAAATCGTTTCCTTGCAGAATATTTTCCGACCACTTTTCCGATTCTCGCTCGGTATCGAGGGCCGCCTTCTCCAGGTCGTATGTGACATCCACGCCCGCCTTTACTGCCTGCCTCGTGACTCCCTGCGTGCCTTGGGAAGATACCCTATCGGCCAGGGAATATAGGGGTGTGCCTCGAGGCAATCCCAAAGAGGAGAGAACGGTAAAAGAGGTATATATGATGCTTTCTCCGAGGACATCCACGGGCCCCAGAAGAGCGCTTAGGATATTGCCGGTCCCTATAAGAAGAAGCCGCATCGCCTCTGCTCCCCTTACCACTGTTTCTTCCCAGGAAAGCTTCGCGATGTCGTGAGATTCGATGGTGTGTACTTTGAATTTTTCGATTTTCCCATTGCCCTGTACGCCAATAGCGATGGACTCAACGATTGTACCGTGGGTGTTATCCAAGGCTTCAACGTTTCGTGTCGTTGTTTCCCACGGGGAAGGTGATTTTATATGGCCCGGTCGGCCCTTTATAAACAAACCCCCCAGAAACCCGGATCCCACCACCGCCCCTATGACCAGGCACATGACCGCCGCATTACAGATCACCTTCGCCGTCCCCAGGGTCCCGGTAAGGTGCCCTGCCTCCCCCTTACCCGGGGTTAGGAAGAACCGACGGGCAAAACTCCTGCATTTCTTTCGCCAACTCGACAGCACGAGCGTCACCGCCGACCACCAGCCACCCTCTCCTGCCGCCCCTACCAGCTCCTTTCTCAACTGAGATTTGGCCCGGTGCAGGAGACTTTCCACGGCCTTTTCGGTGAGGCCCAGATCGGAGGCGATCTCCCGGTAAGACATGCCCTGGTACTCCTTCATGAACAAGGCCTTGGCGTAATGGGCGGGGAGCCGAGAGAACGCCGATCTCACGTGCTTGGAAGCTTCATTGATCATGCAGCATTCCTCGGGATCCAGGTCACTCTCCGCCAGCCAAACAGGGAAGGTATCAGCATTATCTTCATCTTGCCATAACCTTACCCGAACCGTCCCGTTGTTCTTGCGGAAATGATCGATGAGTAGGTTCTGGGCCACACGATATACCAGATTGCGGGCGTAAAGATCGCCATCCACGTCCTTTCCATTGCGAAGCAAGCGCAGAAATACCTCTTGAACCAAGTCTTCGGCCGTGCCTTCGTCAAGCCCCTTTTTAACAAAGAAGTGAAAAAGTGGCCGGTGGTAATCGCGGTAGAGTTCTTCCATCCGGTGAACGCCGGATTGCCCTACATCCCCCATGACCATCACTCCCTCGCCTTGTTTTTGCATCACCCGTCCGTCGCTCTACTTTATTTTAATTAAATTATACATTTAAAATCAACTTATTCATTTTCAATGTAGGATTTCAGCCTTTATTCACCTCTTGTTTTGCCAGGACCAAAGATGATTTCCCCCGTTTTCGATCCAAGGAAGTTTTAAAACGACACGGCTTCACTTTCTCCCTCCGACCCTTTACCTGCCCCAATGCACACATTCAGGAATCCGCCCACAAAGGCCGACAAGTTTCAGATCCCTCAATGTACTTCCTCAAACTCCGCCCGGACCACCAGCCTTTTCTTGGCCGAGAAAAGGGGATGGCAGGCGATCAGGGTAAGTGTTTTCCCCGAGCTCTTCTCCATCACCCATACCTCGTCCGGCTCTACGATCTTTTTCCACTTCACCACATAGCTAAAGCTCGATCCTTTTACATTTGTGAGGAAGATCGCATCCCCCTCCACCAAATCATCAAGCTTGAAAAAGGGTCGGGAATAGGTAGTACGATGCCCAGCGATAACGCAATTACCCTCCTCGCCCGGATAAGCCGTCCCCGCCAGATGAGCTGGGCCTTTATTCAGGTTCTCCCGGTCGTCGACATTGGCCATCTCGACAACGGGAGAATTGAGCCCGATCCTAGGTATGTTTATCCACCCAACAATGTCGCCGGGCGGGATTTGCCCAGCATCCTTTTCCACGGACGAACTTTCCCAGCGTGATTCAAGGGCGGAATAATAATCCGCGGCTTCCTTTCTTTGGACCAGATAAACGAAGAGTGTCCCAGCCACAAGTAAGGCCAGGCTTGATAAAAGAATTTTTCGTAGAATTCCTAACACGCGGATCGTGATCCGCGCCGCCCGGGACGTTTCCAATCTATTTACCGCCGTGTTCTATGATAAACTCGTATCCATATATAAATACGGTCAAAACGTCTCCTTCCCTCGGAACTGCTTCCTCATTTTTCATCTCCCTACCACGAACTGCGATATGCTATAAGGAGAAGTGCCTTAAATTATCCGCCCAGTGAGAATGGGCGATTGGCTTAGGCGGCCACGAATTTCTTTCTTCGAACCCCGGCCTGGAATCCTAAATCAGCGACGATACCGCCCAAATTCCCGTAAGTTTGGTAAAAGAGCCTGGCCTTCAGCAAACCGATCAATTCGTGAGTACACCATGCATGCCCAGCTCAATAAGCCGTGGCTTTGGGCCCGCGTTTTTTCCACGAACCACCTGACAGCCCAGACGGTCCTGTCGATATCAATTTCTTCAGGTTTACGTGCTGCCAGGGTTCATCGTAATAGCCATGCAATGACCATATTTCCAGGGACCTGTTATCCATGAGCACGTGATGACCCTTGACCGATTGAGCCGTGTCGGTTCCGTAATAGTCACAACGCGCGGGGTTTAGAAAATCGATAAGCCACATGGCTGTGAGCCTGTCTATGTGACCATAGCAGCTAAGAATCGGCCCAAGCATGGTTTTGTATCTCCATTCCGATTCCCTCCCGCCGCCCTGCTGGGTATCTATAGTATGATAGAAAAGGCCCATCTGGGTGAGATTCATCCGGGGAAGGATATAATGATTGGTCATGGCAATCAAATCCGGCTTCCGTTCTATCTGAAGAGGGAATGGCGAGATCTCGGTGACCTCTGACTTAGGCACCAGCGGATCCCGGCATCGTATTACCAGCCTGTACTGCTCCAACCCATCAGGATCCTGGTAATCAGAAGCCCTCACAGCAACGCCGCGATCGGGATGGACATCCCCAATGACAGGGAGAATTTCCGTGCCAGCGAGGGCTAGGTCACCCATGCCGGTTATGACATTTCCGGCACCATCTTGCAGCTCCACTCCGGTGATATTCTCCAGTCCCATGAGAACGTTTCCAAGGCCAGGAAGCAAGCCTGCCAATGTGGCCAAGAGCTCGTCCCCCTGGGGAACAGCCCGATCGGCCACCGTCTCCAGCACCACGGCATCTGGTATTTTCCCGTCGGCGATCATGAACAACCAAGAAACACCGCGTGAAGTGTTACGCACAATTTCAATGCCTTCCTGCAGCGAACCGGCCTTTTGTAGGACCTCCCGGCAGAGGAGCAGGCATCCCATCCCGCTGATCAGGGGTCGATTCTGCCGGTTGGGTACCATATCCATGCCAAAGCTTACTCCCTTGGAATTCAACCCCGTGGGAACTCCCACGAATCCGGGTGCGGCGGAAGCGGCAAAGGGATTGCCCGCCGTGGGTACGTGCACCATAATGAGAGCCTCGTCGGAAAAGACGTCCCCACCGGTTGTGAACATGAAATCTCGTCCGTGATAGAGCCTACCATCGGTAGTCCCACGGCCGAAAACCGAGAATTCATTGCAGAGCAGACTGCCCCCCTGGTATATCAAGCTGTATAAGAAATCGAAACCCACGTTAAGCAGAAACAGATCCTGGTAACGGACATCGTATCCCCGATCCTGCGCACCCCTAGCGATTCCCTGCATCTCCAGGCGATACTCCTCGGGAACGGCATGCTCCTGTGAAAGCACAGCCCGGGTCATGATTTTCCGCACCGTGGATGTGACCACCTTTCGAGCCGTATCGTTCATCGGCGCACCCACCAGGCCGGCGATGAAATTTTCCACGAAATCGTGGGTCATCCGGTAAACCCCGCGAGGGCACAAGTAGCCCTCCGCGTATCCTCGCTCCATGGCATTGCCCTGTAGATATAGCAGCTTCTTCCCGGCGCTGTTCAGAGCCAGATATGAACTCCCGCACCTCGCCGTAACCAGATAATCATCCGCAGAAATAGGATTGGATAATCTCACTCTCTGACCCGTCGAAGAGTAAGTATATGGAAAGTCATCGGTCGTCGTTGCTCGGAGCGACCCTACGGCGTGGGCTGGAATCGTGAAAAAAAGAATCAAGGGCAAAATTCCCAGCGAGCATACCACCCTCAATCCACCCTCCCACGAACCTCTGGAACTTCGATTTATCCGCTTGGACATGGCCAAAACACGCACCTCCCAAAGAAATCAACCATCGGTTTAACGATGGAAACCTCCAATTCAAAATTGTTTTACGTATGAGCGGAGAATTTCCCTCATGACATTTCTCGGCATAAGTGAGGGGTTCGGGATGAGCTCACGTATTAAGAATTTGAAAACCGATCTAACGAGGTGGGCGGATTCCACCACCACCGAAAAAGATGAAAAGAATGTCCTTAACGGAAAGGATTTAAAAGGCGGTAGAAGAATGACCATGTTGTTTCGGCGGCAAATAGAGAAGCTGGTCAGATTTTATTTCCACAGCTGTTATTGGAGTGGTATGCCCGAGGCGGACCCGGACGACCAGGTCGCCTTCGTCCAATGGTTCATGGGGGTGGGTGCTCCCGAGTTCAAGATTCTCTATATGATATGCATTATCTCCCTCCACCTTTTCTCGTTAATTCTCCGGAGAAGAACTTTCCATGGATTGAGCGAGCAGGGAAAGGAGGAATTTATGGAACGTTTGTTGCGCAGCCGCAATCCGCTCCTGCGCGGCGTACCCGTTCTTTTAAGCCTTCCCGTTCTTATCTCCTATTATCGCCGGGATGAGGTTCGTATCCCCATGGGTTTTGACCCTCTCAATTTGAAAAAGGATGCCGAAAAGCATCTGGTTACCCGGAACGGAGCCCCTGTTCCCGAGAAGGAAGAGGTCGGTTAGAAACATGATCTACGGACCCCGAGACATTAACTCCGACGTCAGAAGATCGGCAGACGTGGCGGTTATCGGCTCCGGCGCAGGGGGAGGACCCATCGCCAAGGAGCTTTCTGAAGCAGGCTACTCCGTGGTGGTGTTGGAGGAGGGAGCTCATTATACCCGCGAGGATTTCAATCTCGATCCAGTGGATTCTTTTGTAAAAATGTATCGGGATGCGGGGCAAACCCTAACGTTAGGCGTCCCTTCTATACTTCTTCCCCTGGGAAAGACGGTGGGTGGTACGACGACCATCAACTCGGGAACCGCCCTGCGGATGCCCAGGCAGGTCTTGAAGAAGTGGCAGCTGGTTCACGGTCTGCGCGACATTACCGAGGAGGAGTTGAACCTTCTCTATGCGCATCTCGAGGAATATCTCTACGTGAAAAGGGCGGACCCGGAAGTAGCTGGCAAGGTGGCTCAGACCTTTCTGACAGGGGCACAGAAATTGGGGCTTTCCGCGGGATGGCTCCCCAGAAACGCTAAGGACTGCGAGGGGTACGGATCCTGTGTCTTCGGATGCCCAAACGATTCCAAGCAGAGCGTCAACTTGACCTTCATACCGGATGCCGTGAGGAACGGCGCCGATGTGTATACGTGTTGCCGTGTCGAAAAGATAAAACTGGAGAATGGAAAAGCAACTGGAGTGCAGGGCATTTTCCTGGATCCACAGACTGGGAAGAAGAGATACGACTTGGATGTCAACGCTCGTGTGGTGGTCCTGGCAGCGGGAGCCGTTTACTCTCCTTATTTTCTCCTGCGCCAGGGAATATGCAACTCAAGCGGTCAAGTAGGGAAAAACCTGCAGATCCATCCCGCCGTGCAGACGGTAGCCCTTTTCGACCGCCCACTGGATCCTCCCAAGGGCATACCTCAGGCATGCTACGTGGACGATTTCCGCGAGGAAGGGATCATGCTGGAGGGCGGCACGGTCCCACCCGAGATCCATGCCTTGGCCTTGCCCTTCACCGGGAAAAAACATGTTCAATTGATGAAAAACTACCCCCGCATGGGGATTTTCGGGGGTATGGTTTCCGACACCGCATCCTGGGGCCGGGTCGTCAACGTCCCCAGGGCTGGTTGGCGTCCGACCATGTTCTACATGTTGCGGGGAAAGGACGTGGAGAAGGCAAAATTTGCCGTGTCGCTCATGGCTCAGATCTGGTTCGCATCTGGAGCCCAGAAGGTTATCACTCCCATCGTGGGGCATTACGAGATACGGGGACCCAGCGATTTAAGAAGGCTGGAAAGAAGCGTCTTAAGCGCCAAGGACTTTTACGCCATGAGCGCCTACCACCCCCTAGGAACCTGTAGGATGGGAGATGACCCGGAGTGGTCGGTGGTCAAATCCACCGGTGAAACCTGGGACGTCGAGAACCTCTATATCTGCGACGGCAGCGTCCTTCCCTCTTCTCCAGGGGTAAACCCTCAGCTGACCATCATGGCCCTGGCCATACGGTGTGCCGGTTTCATAGACGAAAGGCTTTCCGGAAACGGATCCTCCGGGCTTTCCTTTATATCCGGAAAGGAGGGTCAGCAACGTGTCAAATAATAACGGACTTTACAACTCTAAATCCGTTTGTAGAGCTGATTGCCAACGGTGCATTTTCGTTAGTTGCTGCTTTCACCCACATTTCTACGGCCGGTTTCTGCGGGGCAGAAAGACTGATGAAAAGCGGAACCCTTCCCGGTGAACGGTATTGCCTTGAATGATAAGAGATCACTTCGCTCGCGGCCTGAGTTGCCGTTTTCTTCTGTATTCATCCTTGGGCCAGGGGCGATAAAAGCACTTTCAGAAGGAATAACTGAGAACAAGTGGACCGTGGCCTTAAAGAAAAGGAGGTGTGCGCTATGGCCTATACTTACGGGACAGAGGAATGGGAAAATGCCTATCGGGAAGAAGTCGGCAGAAGGCTGGCTTCGGAGAGCAGGCCGTTCATCGTGGCCACCCCGGAATGGACTGCGGAATTCGAAGGGTTGGTGCAAGAAGATGCGGATTACCGAGAGTACGCCAAGGAATGGGAGGGAAGCGTGGCCTTGCAGATCAACGCGGAACCGGAAGCGGGATTGGACGACGATATATTCATTCTCATGGACCTATGGCACGGGGATTGCCGTTCCATAAGGATAGTACCCCGGGAAGCGGCGGAAAGGGCTGACTACCAGATCACGGGGGATTACGCAAAGTGGAAAGCGGTCCTGCAGAAAGAGCTGGATGTGGTGAAGGCGATCATGCAGGGAAAGTTGAAACTGCGTGGTGACCTTCCGACCATAGTGCGCAACGTCAAGGCGGCTACCAGGCTGGTGGAACTGGCAGGAATGGTGGAGGGGAGATTCCCCGACGAAATGCCGGAGCCGGAAAGAGAGAAGTTCCGTGCCTGGGTAAAAGACATGCGGGGAGAATTCGGGGTTTAATCCTGGAAAGTTGCGACATATGCACCGTTATGTGAGCGCTGCATTCGGCCCTGTGTAATCATTTTAGAACAGCCGGTTATAAGCATGCCAACCCTTACAAGATAATGGTAGGGGAACAACAGGTTTAAACATGCAATAAATCGGTCATCTAGCGCGGGAACGGATGACGGGGGATGGTGCTTTTAGCGAATTTCGCCCTTGCGATTTCGCTTCTTTCCGGCATGGTTTTGGGCTACTTCGCGGGAGCCATATATGGGATAGGAGCCTCTTTTTGTGTTCTTTTCTTTCCCCGTCTCTCCTTATTAATCATGAGAACCATCCCCTTCACAAAGGGGTTGGTCGGCGCTGAAGGAACTCCCAATTCCGTGTTTTCTATGCTTGCCTTTTACGGCATTTTGTTCGTCCTTATAACCATTCTGCAATTAGTCGTCGCTCAATTGGACAAGGGCTTGCGCCCCATGCTTTCCCATAATATGTGGCGTTTCATTTATCGCCCCGCGGGATCTGCGGCCTTTGCCTTCGCCTTTTTTCTTGCTTTCAGCCTCCTTTTCTCCACCTTTACAGGCCTGATGCCGAAAGACTACCGAATTCACGAATCACTGGCCGCGAGAGCCTCCGCCAGGGGCTTGGCACTTATGGATCTTCCCGATTTTGGGGAGGAACCTTGGGAAGAACTCATGCCCGGAGTCTCCCTCATCCCCCCTGAACCGGAAAGCCAATACACCGTCAATTTGCCCCCGACTTCGCCCTCCTGTTCCTTGCAACCCGAACTGGAAAACGAGATGGTAATCCTGGTGAACATGGAAAGGTCCAAACGAGGTTTGAAGCCTCTAACCACCGATCCCCTTCTGACCCGAATGGCCCGCGACCACAGTCTGGACATGTGTCAAAGGAGGTATTTCTCGCATTATTCCCCCGATGGTGAAGACGTGGCGGACAGAGCGGAAAAGGCCGGCCTCCGCTACCAGTTAGTGGGGGAGAACCTCGCCCTGGCTCCCGATCTTATGTCAGCTCATGAGGGACTCATGGAAAGCCCCGGGCATCGTCAAAACATACTGTCCGCCAGGTATTCGAGGATAGGTATCGGCATTATACGTGACCCCTCGCTCGGCCTGTTCGTAACCCAGAACTTTGCGGATTGAATTAATGTCCTTTTCTCGTTCAAAGGCCGTTCGGAGCCGGAATGATACTGGACTTCGCCCTCTCTTTACCCCTTTGAATCTCTAAGATATGAATCCACAAGGAATGGGGTTGAAGCTTACATCCAGCCTCCCCCTGAGCTGGTTGTCTCGAGGTCCTCCAGGGACTTCTTGATTTCCAGCTCCCGGAGTAGCTTCTTGTTAACTTTAAACACCTCCGTGAGGGGCATATCATCCACGAAGACAATACTGCGAGGGCGGGCGTACTTGGCGATCCTTTGTGATAAGTATTGCATATAGTCCTCTTCGGTGATTTTGCCCTTGTATTCCGGTTTCAGCTGCACGAAGACCTTGACCAGCTCGCTCCCCGGCCGGTCGGGATCCGGAACACCGATGGTGGCCGCCAGAGCAGTCGCCTCATGCTCGTAAAGTATGTCGTCTATCTCCCGGGTATATACCTTGTACCCGGAAACGTTAACCATGTCCTTGGTACGGTCCACCACCGAAAAATAACCCTTTTCATCCATACGGACCACATCTCCGGTATGGATGTATCCCTCCTCATCCATCCCACTTCCCGGCTTTGGCCAGTATCCCAACATCCTTTGCGGACCATTGAGCAGCATCTCACCGGTCATTCCTTTTTCGGAAAGATCTCCCCAGGTTAGCTCTTTTCCTGAATCGGGGTCGATTACTTTGACCATGGTGTCCGGTACCGGTATTCCGATGCTGCCCCTTTTCTCCATGGACTTCAGCTTCTTGGATTTACCGCTCAATCTGGTGAGCATGGAGACCAAGGAAGTGAAAAAAGCTCCGAAACGTTTGTAGCCCATGATGCCAATGAGAGCACGGTTCAGCTTTATCCCCAAGGGGTTGAACAGGAGTAGATCGTTTATCTTAATAGCTGTTCTGCCCCCAAAAAGCCTGATGTTGGAGGATACATTGAAATGGGTAACGGGAGAGAGTTCGGACAAACCATAACCTTCCGAGATGAGGCTGCCACTCGCTTTCTCGAATTCCTCCTGGACGTTAGGTGGCAAGGCTGCCGACCCCGAAATGCCGATAATATGTGTATTCTTGAGATCCTCTTGCAAGAGCTTCATGAACTGAGTCGGCACGCCTATCTGCATGATGGGATGATGCTCCTTGATCATCTGTAACATGGATTTGGTGTCCCTTGGATCAATGACCAGAAGCATGGTGGCTCCGAGGTTGATCATGGTATGCATCATGCAATGTCCATAACTGTGGAAAAAGGGAAGGCCCATCAGAACTGCGATGTGCCCCTCGAGTATGTGTGTTATCTTCCCATAAACCGATCGGCTCTGCAATACATTGGCCACTATATTTCGGTGGGTAAGCATGCAACCTTTGGGCACACCCGTGGTTCCGCCCGTGAAGAGCAACGTCTCCAGGTCTTCAACGGGATTGATGTTTACTTCGGGAGGTTCCGGTTCCACCTTCTCCAGGAGTTCCGTAAGACCCAGAAACCCGAGAGGGGGGCGATACCTTTCCTCGAGCTCGGAGAATTCCGTGATACGTGTAACGATAATCTGCTTGAGATCCGAATGGTTCTGGAGGTACCTCGCCGTCTCCATGTGTTCGTCCAGGCATATAAGAACCCTCGGAGTCCCCTCTTTGAACTTATGCACCAGGGTATCCTTCGCCTCCAGAAAGCTGCAAGGCATGTGCACCGCCCCTGCCTTAGAAATGCCGGTGTCAGCGATGATGAACTGAATAGAAGTAGGTAGCATGGTGGCCACACGATCCCCCTTATTAACCCCCAACTCATGAAGGGCCTTTGCCAATCGATCCGCCTTTTCTTTCAACTCCCCATAACTGAGCTCCAAGCCAAGTTGAACACATCCCATCTTGGGATATTTCTCGGCGGCATGGTCGAGAAAGTGATGGGTTGGAACCTCGGGATAGGGCTCTAAAGTGGGTGGAATGCCAACTGCCCGGTATTCCTCTAACCATGGCATGTCCATCATTTTCCCCTCCTTCAAGATGTAATACCATCTTAGCCGCATCTTCAATTTTTAATTACGCGTGTATGTGGCATCCCCTTCGACCTCCAGACGCAGGCTCCTTCTGCAATCGGGAAGAACGAGATGTGGATCAAGAGGAAAGCGATTTTTTCCATATATATTAAATATCGGCGCAGGTTAACCCTCGCCAGGTTGGTCAATTTTCCGCCCTCTATGTTCTTATACGATGAATAGGAGAACCATGGAAGCGGATATGGGTGGAGATTGGTATATCGTTATATTGTGATACCGAAGGAATCCTGAACGTTGTTCGTATTAGGAAGTATATTAAAGTTTCCCCTTATAGCGTTTGGTTTTAAGAATTAATTACCCGGTTATTTGATCACTCTATGCAGCAGAAGAGATTTAATTAGAAGCACAGAAAGTGGCTAGATAGAGGAAGCCGCTCGGCATCCGAACTACTACACGGTTTTGTGGGGGCTTAGATGGGGTCTCAAGAGAAGTTTTTAGGAGTCAGAGAAATCGAACACGACAATTTCGAAAATTATCGCCAGGTATATCCGGGCCGGAGAAAAAAGAACCACACCTGGAAATACAAGGTGGAAACGTACGCTAAGCTTTTCGGATGGAGACCCGCTTTCATCCAGGGTGATCGGACACTTACATGGAACGAGTTCAATCGAAGATGCAACCGTTTGGCGCGCGGTCTCGAAGAGTTGGGGGTGCGAAAAGGCGAAAGGATTGCCATACTAGGCTTCAACTCCATTGAATGGATGGAGATATATTTTGCGGCCTCGAAGGTTGGGGCGGTTCCCGTGAACGTGAACCCTCGTTTCGTGGAGCAGGAAATCAAGTACATACTGGAGGACTCCGACGCCGTCGTCGCTTTTGTGGAGCAACCCTATGTCGATGTCGCATCGAAAATAAAAGGGGATCTCCCCCTCTTGAAACACATTGTCATCTACGATGTAGGAAGGGAAATCACCGATCTCCCTACGGGAACCGTTTCTTACGACGACCTTTTTTCCTACGATGACAGTAATCCACGGGTCGATGTCTTCAACGATGATTTTTGTTACTTGATGTATACGGGTGGAACGACTGGCTTTCCCAAGGGAACCGTTTGGGATGGAGAGCAAAGAGTGAGAGGGCTGGACATGATGTTGGTGAACAACATCATTCCTATCGTGGACCGTCTTGCCGAATTGCCGGATGAAGCGGTGCACGGAATATCGGTGCTCTTTTCTTCCAACGAAAGAATTGTCGCGGCTCTCGACCGCATGCTGACCTCGAGGACTTTCCGTCGGATTATAAAATCGGAAACGTGCAAAGCGGCATTTCTAAATTTCTTCAAGTTTACTGCCGGCAATCCCTATGCCTTGAAAGTACTCGGAGCTTTGCAGAGGGAGGGCATCCGTTTTCTCTGTTCTGCCCCCCTTTTCCACGGTGCGGGGTACGAAGGTGCTTTTACCTATCTCGGCTCCATCGCTGCCACCATCGTGTTTCTGCCGACCCCCCATCCTTTCGTCCCTCGAGAGTTTTGGGAAACGATCGAGAGGCACCGCGTCCATACCTGCGTCATTGTAGGCGACGCTTTCGCGCTTCCCTTGGTGGAAGAGCTGCGAAGAGCGGAGAAAGAGGGAAGAGGATATGATTTAAGCAGCCTCTGGGCCATCGTTTCGTCCGGTGTCCGATGGTCGCCTCACATTAAGAAGGAATTGCTGGAAAGAATACCCGGCGTATTGCTCGTGGATTCCATGGGGACAAGCGAGTCAAGCGGAGCATTCGCGGCGATTACTTCCTCTGTGGATAAAAAAATCAGGCCCGCGGGAGCGAACATATCCAGAAAGGGGCTGTATCGCAGGCAGGTTTTCCCCTGCAGAGTGTACAACCCGGAGACGAACAGGGACGTGGTGCCAGGCTCCGGCGAAATAGGGGAATTCTTATACGGCGGCTACATGGCCCTTGGATACTGGAAATGTCCCTGTAAAACGGCGAATGATTTCCGAGTCATAGATGGTGAGAGATGGTTCTTCGCCGGAGACGAAGGTACGGTCGACGAGGAGGGAAATTTCAATCTCATAGGGCGGGGGGGAAGTTATCTCATAAACACCGGGGGAGAAAAGGTCTACTCCGAGGAAGTTGAGGAGATCATAAAATCCCATCCCAAAGTATACGATGTCGCCGTCGTGGGAATACCCGACCCACGCTGGGGACAGGCGGTAACCGCTCTGGTGGAATTGCGGGAAGGCGAGAGCGCTTCGGAGGAAGATATAATCGAGTATTGCCGGACGCGGATGGCCGGTTATAAGCGACCAAGGCACATATTTTTCGTGGAAAGGGTACCTAGATCCTCTTCCGGTAAAATCGACCGTTCCTTGGCCTTACAGGTTCTCGCTGAGCGCTTCAACCTGCAAACGGATCTTGATCAATAGGTAAAAGTAAGACGGAGGTGATGGGAAAAAGTATTTCTCACTGTTTTAAAAAAGAGACAAGGAAAGGAAGGCGCAATGAAAGAGATCGCTCAAAAGGCGAAAAGGGGAAGGAAGGCGGTAATAGACTTATTGCAGCTGGCGAAGGAACAAAGGGATTTACTTTTATTGGCAGTAAAAAAGAGCATAGCCAAATCAAGCTTTTCCCTTGCATTAGCCGCATTTGGATTGGTGACCATCTCCTTAGCAGGCGTCGTGTTTGTGTTTCTTCTCATCCTTCTGGTCGACCTTTTTTTCCAAAAACCATGGTTGTCCACTCTGGCTGTAATGCTTGGAATGATCATCACCGGAGGCGCTTCTTCTGTCGTTGGATTCTCCAGGCTTAAGCAAACGACCGCAATTGCAACCCGGGGCTTCAAGAATTATTTATCCCAAGAACCGCAGGGAAGGATGCTGAGCGAGCAAGCGGGAGAGGTTAAAGAAACAGTCATGGAAATTGTGGAAACCTTACAAAAGAAAAAAGATGAGCAGAAAAGAAGGGTCGAGGAATTATGGTCAAAAGCTAAGGAAAACGCCCCCGTGATTTTGCTAAGTCTTGTTGTGATAAAAACCCTGAAAAAGAGAAAGGGAAATAAGAAGGAAAAATAACAGAACCATATTCATTTGGGGTAGCGTCAAGACTATTGTTGTCAGCCATCTAGCCTGGTAAAGCCCACAATCTTATGTAAATCCAGACCTCCAGGATAAGGGATTCTTTTCAATGTCCCGGAGATAGGAAATCAACGGCCAAATTCCACTCCGGTACGTCAATTCGAAGGAAGGAGGGCAGGGCCTAGCTTGAGGCCCGAGCCCCCGTCCAGTCGAGGCGATTCCTTATTCCGTTTTAAAAAAGATAACCAGGAGGCCAACCTGGCCACCCTTAGCTCCTCCTCCGATGCCTCCTTAAGATAGCGTCAAGATAATTGTGGAGTTGACCCGCTTTCGTTGACACCCTGGATTGAGGGACAATAGGTACCTCGAGAAAAGAGAGAGCGTGGTCAAGGGAAACCCTACCCACCGGAGTACAAGGAAGAGGCGGCGAGGCTTTACCGCATGGGCGGAAGGACTCTCGCCGAGACAGCTCGGGAGATCGGCGTATCAGACTTGACCCTAGCCCGCTTCCTACGCCAAGCCGAAACCTGAGAGGGCAAGGCAGAGGGGCTCACCACCCAGGAACGGGAGGAGCTCAACCGCCTGCGCCGGGAGTGTAGGATCCTCAAAGAGGAAAAGGAAATCCTGCGAAAGGCCGCGCTTTTCTTCGCCCGGGAGACGGATCAGCGGCCATGAAGTTTTCCCTGATCGACGAATGAAAGACGCACCATTCGGTCTCCCGCCTGGCCAGCGTGCTTGGTGTGTCGCGCGCTGGCTACTACGCCTCGAAGAAGAGGGGTGCATCGAAGCGAAAAACCCGTGACCAGGAGCTCAAGGCCCTCGTAGCGGAGATCCACGCCTCCTTCCTCGGCACCTATGGCGCTCCCCGCATCCACGCCGAGCTCGCTCAAGCCCACGGCATCCGGGTGGGCAAAAAGAGGGTGGCCCGGCTTATGAAGGAGCTCCGGATAGAGGGTGTGCGAAGGAGGAAGAAGGGGAAGAAGGTGAGGAAGGCAGCGGATCTGCCCCGGCCCCCGACCCCCTGAAGCGGGACTTTTCCGCCTCCCGCCCGGATGAGCTCTTCCTGGCGGACATCACCTACATCCCCACTTGGGAGGGCTGGCTCTACCTGGCCGCCTCACCTGGGTGTGTACGCGCAGATGCTGCGGCTTTCAGGTGAGGAACGACCTCTCCTCAGACCTGGTCACATGCGCCCTGGGGATGGCGGTGGCCTTGAGGAGGCCCAGGCCGGGCACCATCCATCATTCCGACCGGGGAAGCCAGTACGGGTCCCTTTCCTTCGGAAAGACGCTACGCGAGTCGGGCATCATCCCCTCCATGGGGAGCAAGGGTGACCCGTACGACAACGCGGCTCAGGAGAGCTTCATGGCCACCCAGAAGACGGAGCTCATCCACCGCAGCCGGTTCAAAACCAGGGATGAGGCGAGGCTTGCCGTCTTCCGCTACATCGAGGGTTTCTACAATCCCAAAAGGAGGCATTCAGCCCTTGACTACAAGAACCCGGCGGAGTATGAAAGAATGCTCACGGAAGAGTAGGAGGCGGCGTATATTACCGCCGCCACAAGTTGAGGTGTCCACAGAAACGGGGCAAGTCCAACGCCTTCCTGGAGCGCAAGATCCAGACCGACAAGCATGAGCTCTGGGCCTTCCAGGAGGGCTACACGGTGGAGTGGCTCAACGAGATCCTTGATAGCCTTGATAGATGGAACCACGTGCACAATCACGTGAGGCCCCACCAAAGCCTGGGTTACCTCACCCCCATGGAGTTCTTGAAGGCTTGGCTGGAGGAGAGCAAGGATGGGGACGGAGTGTTCACCATATAGTGAACCGGGACACGTGATGGACGCTCATTACGCGGGTTTGCTATTATACAAACGATGTAGGCTCGCGCTTTTTCTCGAAGGAGACCTGCATTGCACCCATTAGTGTCGACGCTGATGACAAATCGTCTCGCAAGGGAAAAGGTGGATGGAACCCGGGCATCTATGCAAGCCTCCTTTTCCCGTCAAAGAGAAAGGAGGCAAGATGCCTGCAAGGCCAGCAGCTGCCAACACCCCTTTTCACTGGTTTTTCAGAGTGCTGATCGTCCTGCTTCTTTCCGCCCTGATGCTGCCCCGCCCCTTAACCGCGGGGCAGACTGCCCAGGCGGGTACGCTCTCCGATCTGCCTGACCCGTTCCTTTGGGTGACCGACGCTCCAGTCCATTCCGTGCTGTGCGCCGGGGACGTCACCTATATAGGAGGGGAGTTCACCTACGTGGGTCCAAACACCGGATGCGGAGTCATCCTGGATGCTGACGACGGCGATCCCATCGCCCCTTTCAGCAGGGTTGAAAACGCTGTGCTGGCTGCCGTGCCCGATGCCTCCGGAGGGTTTTTCATCGGCGGTCGGTTCTCTGAGGTGGGAGGCATGCACCGCGGCTACCTCGCGCATATCCTCGCCGACGGCAGTCTGGACACTTCCTGGGACCCCAATGCGGATGGTTTGGTCTATGACCTGGCACTCTCCCCTGACGGTTCCACCCTTTATGTGGCAGGTTTGTTCACGAGCATCGACGGCAACCTCAGGGAAAACCTCGCCGCCGTGGACGCCGTCACCGGTGCCGTCAAGTCCTTTAATCCCAATCCGGAGGGGCCTATAGATTCGATCGCCATCTCCCCCGACGGCTCCATCCTATACGTGGGCGGGTCGTTTTCCAGCATAAGCGGACAGCCAAGGTCTTACTTTGCTGCCGTGGATGCCTTCACCGGACAGGCCACCGATTTCGTTTCCGATGCGGACGATATAGTCTACGATATTGAGTTATCTCCTGACGGCTCCATAGTATACGTGGGAGGGGAATTCGAGTCCATCGGCGGCCATCATAGGAATTACCTGGCCGCGGTAGAAGCCGCCACGGGAAAAGTCAAGGCCTGGAATCCCAGCCCGGACGGCTATGTCATGACTACACTGTCATCCCCTGATGGCTCCACCCTGTACGCGGGAGGTTATTTTAAAAACATCGGCGGTCATCAGAGGAATCACCTCGCCGCCCTGAGCACTTCTACGGGCGTCGCCACCTCCTTCGATCCCAATCCCGACAGCATCGTCACATCCCTAGCCCTCTCCCCCGACGGCTCCACCCTCTATGCGGGAGGAGGTTTCACCATCATCGGAGGGCAAGCCAGGATGGGCTTCGCCTCACTAGATGCAGCCACGGGGGCAGCCACCTCTTTGAACCTCAATGCAAACAATGGCGTACTCGCCCTGGCCTTCTCCTCCGATGGGTCAACCATCTATGTGGGTGGAGAGTTTAACAGCATCGGCGGACAGCCCAGGTACCATCTAGCCGCCCTGGACAACGCCACGGGAGCGGTCAACTCCTTTAATCCCGGCGTGGATGGCGTCGTCAATGCCCTCGCCCTCTCCCCAGACGGCTCCACCCTGTACGCGGGAGGGGAGTTCGAAAATGTCGACGGGTTTCAAAGAAAAAATCTTGCCGCCGTTGATGCCATCACGGGATCTGTGACCTCCTTCAACCCTGGCGCGGACGGAGTCGTCGATGCCCTCGCCCTCTCCCCAGACGGCTCCACCCTGTACGCGGGAGGGGAGTTCGAGACCATCGGCGGCCATCACAGGAAGCACCTGGCCGCCGTGAACACGGCCACGGGAGCCGCCGACCCATTCGCTCCCGACCCAGATGGATTCGTCTTATCCCTCGTTCTCTCTCCCGACGGCTCCACCCTGTACGCGGGAGGGGAGTTCGAGGCCATCGGCGGGCAGCCAAGGAATTACATCGCCGCCCTGAACACCTCTACGGGCGTCGCCACCCCCTTTGACCCCAGCGCTGACTCAGCCGTTATTGCGCTGGCCCTCTCTCCCGACGGCTCCACCCTTTACGCGGGAGGTGGGTTCGATAACATCGGCGGGCAGCCAAGGAATTACATCGCCGCCCTGAACACCTCTACGGGCGTCGCCACCTCCTTTGACCCCAGCGCTGACTCAGCCGTTATTGCGCTGGCCCTCTCTCCCGACGGCTCCACCCTTTACGCGGGAGGTGGGTTCGATAACATCGGCGGGCAGCCTAGGTCATGCCTTGCCGCCCTCATCACGGCAAGCGGGGACGCTACCAACTGGAACCCTGAACTTGGAGCGTTAGACGAGGTGTCATCCCTAGCCCTTTCCGGCTCCACGTTATACGTGGGTGGTCTCGTGACCTCCGTGGGCAGTAAGACCTGGGGCTACCTAGCAAGGTTCAACCCTTCCGCCTCCACCTGGTACCTGGCCGAGGGCTGCACCGCTCAGGGCATGCAGACCTACATCCTGGTCCAGAACCCGGGATCGGAGATTGCCCACATCAAGCTCACCTTCCAGACCGGGTCCGGGGAGGTAGAGGGACCGGAGGTGGACCTTCCGGGAGGGAGGAGGACCACCTTCCTGGCCAACGCCTACGTGCCCAACAATACGGACGTCTCCACCAAGGTGACCTCCGATGAGCCGGTGATCTGCGAGCGGGCCATGTACGGCCCGGGGTGGTCCTGGGCCCACGACTCCATCGGGGTGACCACCCCCGAAAACGTCTGGTACCTGGCCGAGGGCTGCACCGCTCAGGGCATGCAGACCTACATCCTGGTCCAGAACCCGGGTTCGGAGATTGCCCACATCAAGCTCACCTTCCAGACCGGGACGGGGGAGGTAGAGGGACCGGAGGTGGACCTTCCGGGAGGGAGGAGGACCACCTTCCTGGCCAACCAATACGTTCCCGGAAATACCGACGTCTCCACCAAGGTGACCTCCGATGAGCCGGTGATCTGCGAGCGGGCCATGTACGGCCCGGGGTGGTCCTGGGCCCACGACTCCATCGGATACGTGCTAGCTGAATAGCCATAAAGGGGCTTCGCGGGATGAGATGATGTCTTCATGCGCCCGGGTTAAAGGTGGGAATGGATCGGGATATCTACTCCACCCTACCCCTCGTGAGCCGGCACCCCGGGTACTTCAACTCTGCAGGACCCTGGACCAGCAGCGGGCAGGCATGGGCTTCACGCCTCTACGCCCAATCCAACACGAATATGCGGAGAGGAAAAGTTTGGCTCCACGTAATTAACCATGGGTAGAACATTTCAAGGGTAACGGCAAACTGGACTTGCCGATGTGGCCAGGCAACACCGACTACGCCTCGACCATTCTCCCGGTGGTTAAATCCTTGCCACGCCTAACATCGCTTATTTACCTGGTATTCTGTAAATGCGACCGTAAAAGATGAGGATAAACCGCTGAAGCAGGCCTCTTACATGCCGCAGCCGGGAAGACATCGTGGGGAAAGAAGAAGGCCGTGGTTTCACTGCGTCAACCCGACTGCGGGATGGTAAAATCAAGGAATCTGTGGGTGGATATTAGAAAAGAAGCTTTTGATTAACAATATAAGATTGAAGAAAGAATCAAATCCTTTTTTCCCAAGGGGAGGGGGTGAAGGGAGATGTCTCTGGAAGCACTGGTCAAGGAGTTCCTGCTGGAGCGCAGGGCAATAAGCGTGGGCATCGCCACCGTGGAGACCCTTTCCGGGGGCCCACCGAGCGCGGACATCACCTACCGCATGGAGGGAGCGCGTTCCGCGGTGAGCTTCGCCCTCCCTGTCAATGGCGGGATAACAATGTACAGGTTTTGGCGGTTTATTTTTGTACATAGCATATCAAGCATATATGAATTTCAACCCTCCTTTCCTTTTGCCTTGGTATCCTTTACCTTGTCCTTCAAGCGAAAAGAATCACCCCTCAGGTTTAGAACGTGGCAATGATGCAGGAAGCGGTCAAGAAGAGCTGCTGCAAGGGTGGCGTCTGAGAGGTATTCTCCCCACTCCCCCACTCCCTTGTTGGAGGTGATGATCACCG
>Ga0078972_1006147_pt1 | contig 29082 bp, 28 predicted proteins | sample YelNatPaOPGAMG01_FD_67568 | JGI IMG/M metagenome (GOLD analysis project Ga0078972, IMG submission 67568) | Hot spring thermophilic microbial communities from Obsidian Pool, Yellowstone National Park, USA - OP-RAMG-01 (SPADES assembly) (version 2) | ecosystem: Environmental > Aquatic > Thermal... | reverse complement strand
TAGACGCGCCCGCCGAATCGAGTGTGTCGGTGGTCCAGTAGACATGCTGGAATCCGTCACTCGCAGCCACATCTCTCACATGCTGATTCTCTGCGCCGTAAGGAGCTCTGAAGTATGGCCGCGTATGGTTCCCGGTCGCGGCATAGATGATATCGTCGGTAACATCGAGCTGATACAGCAGTTCATCATCCGGCACATATCGCAGGTCCGGGTGATCGTAGGTATGGTTGCCGACGAAGTGCCCATCATTTGCGATCTGGGTGACCAGCGAAGTCTGCTGCTGAGTGACCAATCCGGTGATGAAGAAATTGCAGTATACCTTGTTCGTTCTCAGCGTATCGAGCAGGCTCGGCTGAATAGCCGCCGTGCCCGCGTCGAATGTGAGAGCTATCTGTTTGCGCGATGTGTCGCCGCGCAGGATCTCAGCGAAGCTTCTATCCGGCGTAAGCGCCCATGCCTCATTCGAATAGCTCGATTTCCGCGTGGCATCGAATGCCCGGACGCGGTAGTGATAGTATTTCCCGGGATAAAGGTCCGAATCGCTGTAGACCGTCACATTGGCTCCGACCTGGGCAATCTCCTCGAAGAGCCCGTTGCAGCCCTCCGATCTCTCAATGCTGAACCCCAGCTCATCAGAAGACCTGTCGGTCCAGTAAAGATCGATCTGGCTGCTGGATGACGCAGTCGCCACCAATCCCGCCGGAGTCTGTATGCCTGGCGTCACGACGTAAGCCTCATTTGTATAAGCCGAATCTCCACCGGATTGATAAGCGCAGACCCTGTAGTAATAGATCTGGCCGGACTGCAGCCCGGAATCGGTATAAGATGTCGTTCCAGGGCTGACGGTTGCCAGTGTGTAATATTTACCAACCGTCCCCATGCGCCGCTCGATACGGAATCCGTATTCGTCAGAGGAATTATCCTGCCATGTAAGAGCGGCCTGCGTGTCGGAGATCATCACAGCCGTCAGATTGGTGGGCGGAATCGCGGCCGGAGGCGTGCCCCCGATGTTGCCATATACAATGCCACCGGTCGTGCATGCGATAATCGTTCCATTGGCGGTAATAGCCGGCGATGCGTAGTTGCTGGTCGGCAGCAGGTGATGCCACTTTTCAGCGCCAGTTGCCGCATCCAGCCCGCGTATATAGCCGTCATAAGACGCCACAACGACTGTCCCGCCACTATTGATCGCTACTGAAGCGCGGATATCATTTTCGGTCTCGAAGATCCACTTCTCGGTTCCATCCGGGTTGATCGCGTGCAGCGAACCGTAGTTTGAGCCAAGGTAGATAGTTCCATCACTTCCAACCGCGGGCGAGGCGCTGGTAGAGGCGTTTTTGAATCCCACCTGGACCTGCCGCAGCAGTGTGCCGTTAGCCGTGTTGAACGCCCACAGGTTTCCATCATACGCGCCGATGTAGACCGTCGATCCGTCCGGGCTCAGTGCGGCTGAGCTGGTCATGCTGACGCCGAGTGCATATCTCCACTTCTGCGTGCCGCTTGCGGTGTTTATAGCCCACATACTCGTGCCGCCACCGCAGTAAATCACTGTTCCATCAGCGCTGACAGCCGGCGAGGTCATGTGCATATCGCCGGTGTTGTAGCGCCATTTCCGGGTTCCGGATGGGGTGAGCGCATAAAGATATCCATCGCGGCACCCGATATACACAACTCCATCCGGCCCAATAGCAGCCGAACTGGTCACATCACCGCCGACTGAATAATTCCACTTGACCGATCCCGCCGGTGTAATCGCGTAAACGTGTCCGTTGGTTCCCACATAGATCGTGCCATCGGGCGCAATCGCAGGAGTTGAACGGGTGGGGGAAGTTACCGAGGTGCTCCACTTCGGGCTGCCGTCAGGATTTATAGCATTGAGCGCGCTGGATCCGAGAATATAGATCGTGCCGTCAGAGCCGATCGATGGAGAACCGTAACCGTTCCCTACACTGCAGTTCCATGCTGATCCCGACTGCACCGGATCGTGGAATTGGCTTACTCCGCTGTGGCTCATGTCGTGGCGGAACATCGACCAGATACCGTTAGTTATCTGCATAACCGGTGTCACCTGAAGGCTGATCGATGTCGCGCTCAGGCCCGGGTGCACCTGGCACCTGGCCGTAACCTTGATCATCTTCGTTCCGACTGTGCTCCAGGAGTGCGCGGCAGCGGGTGAGGTCGACCATTGCGATGAAGTCCCATCTCCCCAATCGAAGCTGTATTCAATCGGGTGCCCCTGGCTGCATGTCGCCCCTGATGTCGAATATGTATAACTGAGGTTTACCAGAGGATTTACTTCGCCCGTGGGCGCGCCGGGAACGGATATGGTCTCGGTAGGCGTGATGACGTCGATATCACGCACCAGCAGCAATGGCTGGTAAGAATTGCCGGTTTTGATTATTGAACTGATCCCGGTAACCGCAACACTCTGCCAGGCTGAAGACAGGAATGTCCCGCTCAATACCTTACACTGCACTACCTGCCCGGAGCCGTCATCCAGGGTAAATGTGGTCGCGCTGGTCTGCTGAAACTTTCCCCACGTCCTAACAAGCAAGCCGATATTGTTTAAACCCGCTGAGCTGCCGGCGCCTATCTGTCCACCTGTCCCGGAAACCTGCCAGGGTGACCCGCCGAGCGTCTTATTGCTCATTCCGACAGGCTTTATAGCGTCGGCTGAATTGAGCGGCCCTGATTGGACGGCGCTGGATGCCTGGATGTATCTCTCCCCCGTGGCGTTGTTGGTCTTCATAACGCCGGAGACATCAGCCTTCATTCCGACTGCCAGGCTGTTAGAGGTATTCTCCACTCTGATACCCATGGTCTTGAAGTCTTCTTCGATATAGAAAACCCCTGCGCCGGTATAGGTAACGACCTTGGCGCTCAGTATTACGGGTTGATCGTCCGAGAGCTTTTTGGCTTCGGGAATTGTCATGCCGAACGCTGCATAAGCTGAAGTTATAAGCAGCAGTCCGAGACCGATAATTCTCACCCACATTTTCATATCTGGACTTCGCCTTCCTCACACAGGGAATACACGCACTGATTGCGCAATAATGCTTGCATGTTTCACTACTTACAGTGTAGCTGCTAAAGGCAATCTGTCAACACCCGATGAGCCTGTACCAGATCATACCAGCGTGGCGTTGTGGAAAAACAGGTATTATTGCGGGGTCCGGTTGTTCTGATAATATGAAAGTAACGGATTATGTGATCTTACCGTCATCTATATGATAAAATGACTCAGCGTGAATAAGGTAGGATTCTTGCATGCTTACTCAGAAGGAAGAGACTTTAAATTCTATCCTGAATACGATGAAAGCCCAATTCGGGAGCGCCGTTAAGTATTTCTGGGTATACGACGGCGACCTCTGCCCCTGCTGCTTCACAAATGAGATTGACGAACTTACTTACAGCGGCCATAAATCCATCTCCATCAATGCGTTCATGTATCGCGAGCGTGGCGTCCTGATCGCATACCTTATGTGCGGAGAATGCGCAAAGGAGATCATAGCGAAATCAAAAGACGGCCCAACTAAAAAGCACCAGTCAATTGAAAAGAATCTGATAGAGGCTTATCACAACTACCTTAACTCACTCGATGCCTGATGTGACTTTCCTGTTTTAGGCGATATTTTTGTGGAGCCAGATGGTTAACACCACCTGGCTCCACAAGCTATGAATAAGTGTTATTTACTTACTCCAAGCCTTCTCATTAACTGTCTTCAGGTATGAGCAGTCCTTCCCGCCATTGGTGATCGCCCAGCAATAAACGCCGGAACCAATTGCCCCGAGCTCCCGCGCCTTCTCTATCTTCTCGACGGTAGAATCCGCCGGAATCAGGTAAGACCCGATGTTCGGACAAACCGGTACTCCGCTGCTCGAATCGATCGCCGCTTTTATATTCTTCGCGAATGTATCCGTGCTCTTGAAATAAGCCATCGGGAACAGCAGATCGAGCTTTCCATCCCTGAGCCACTGCCTCCAGTCCTGCAGTCGCTCCGAATAAGCGCTGCTCCACTGTGGAAATACCGATGCCGACACTACGATCCCCGGCCTTACCACCTTAAGCGCATCGTGGATCATGTATACCTCGTCGGTAATCTGCTGTCGTCTGAAATTGTCCCAATCCTTCGGATACGCCTTCACATAAGCCAGCCTGTCCGCATCCTTGGCAAGCGCATCCTTCTCCTCCGGCTTGATTTCCACATTCATCTCAGCCTTAAACCTGGCCAGACACCAGTCGCAATAACAGAAATTAGAGTCAGGGTAGCGTATGAAGTCGAACGATACACCGTCAACATCATAATTCTTAACCAGGTCCACAAATACATCTCTGAGATGCTGAGTATAGGCCCTGTGCGATGGACAGCTGAAACACCCATCATAATAAGGAGTTCCCGCCATCACGACCTCGTTCTTCTTATTGCGCATCAGCCACCAGGGATGAGCATTCACAATATGTTCTGCAGATTTAGGTGGGGTATTCGATCCCCAGGTATAATTAGCATTGAGCCATGCATACACTTTTAACCCTGCCTGGTGTGCCTCCGAAAGAATCGTCCCGAGTGGATCGAAATCCGCCGGCTGCCCCGCCAGATCCTGCGCGCGCGGCTCGTAATGCGATTTATAAAATGCATCGCCGCGACCTCTTACCTGCACCACCAGGCAATTGAATCCATACTCCTTAGCCGATTTCACAATCGCAGCACAAGCTTCGGGTGAGGTAATATCCCACCTTTCGACCCACAAAACCCGCATCTCATTCTTCTTCGCCGCTGCGTAGCAAGTTGAGCAAAGCAAGCTGATAAGCAAAATCACAATAAGCCATCTAAAAGCATTCATCCTGAAATCCCCTTTCACTATGCTTCAGCTTACCAAATTGCGAGAAAGACGGCTAGTGATTTCACCACCCAAGTTATAAAATACTTCAGCATCTGCAAGATGCCCGAAACATACTTTATAAACTTTCACCCCTTGCGCCTCATCCAATTCCGTCGCATAATATCTTCAGCATCACAACTGGAGGATTCATTAATGTATATACTCGGAATCTCGGGCAGCCCGCGCGGTGCCCAGAGCGCAAGTCGACGTCTTCTCGAGCGCGCCCTCGACGGCGCAAAAGAATCAGGAGCCGAAGTTGAGCTAATCGATATCGGCAAGCTCAAGCTTTCATTCTGTATCGCTTGCGAAAATTGTCATATCAATGGCAGATGCCCATTACGTGATGATATCGAATCGATCCGAGAGCAGCTGCGCTCGGCTGACGGTATTATCTTCGCTTCGCCGAACTACTTCAACAGCGTAACCGCGCAGTTAAAGACAGTATTCGACCGTCTTTCTCATGAGATTCACTGCCAGCTATTCCTGGGCAAATACGCCTGCTCTGTAGCCACCGCGGGATCACCCGAGTACGAGGTTACTCTCGATTTTATGAATGATATCCTTTCTCGCCTCGGCTGTACCGTTATTGGTGGAACCGGCTGCGCGCCTGCATTCCCTGGAGCAATGGATAAAGCAGAAGAGGAATCCCTTGCGCTGGGCCGCGACCTGGCCACGGCTATCTCCGAAAAGCGCGTGATTCCGGAGCAGGAAGCCATCCACGAAACAATGCATAATCGTTTCAAGCAGTTGATGACTTTCAGTAAAGATCACTGGCCTTATGAATACGAATACTGGCAAAAGCAGGGCTGGCTTTAAAAATAAAAGAGGATAGCTTAATCCTGTAAAAAAACTAATGAATGACGCGGATATGCACGGCTTAGATGGTTACACTCATTAATCGTGAAATCCGCGTCATCCATCACAGCTACTATTATTGTCATTCTCGCGAAGGCGGGAATCCAGGCTGCAGCAGTGTGAGTTTTGGGATTTTTGGGTTGGGTTGGAGGATTAGTGGGTTATAATGCTACCTCTGTTCTCCAACCCTCAAATCTCGAAATACCGGTAACTGCAGTGGTATAACTCCGGCACTCCAACCATTATTGACTTTCAGGTAATGTAGTGACAACCTGGCAGAAGGCTTCGTGCTTGATCCGACCCGCCAGTATGTCACATCATTATGCGAAACTCAATAAATTCTTCCCGACCATGGGGCCTTAGAACGCTAAAAATCAACGACTGCTTTCATGCCTTTCCCGATTATACCGTTCCAAGCATTCCTTAATAACTGCGGCGGCTCGCTCGGCGCCGTCCCAGTTCTGCACCACGGTGCGCAGGTTTTCAAGAGTCTTATATGTGTCGAAAAAATTCTCTATTTCTCTAAGCCAGTGCCCGGAGATATGCCCAATATCCGTAACCCCTTCGAACCGTGGGTCCCCGACCGGAACCGCCAGTATTTTCTGGTCTTCACCATTCACATCGAGCATATTAAGAACCCCGATAGGTCGCACCGGCACATAACACCCCGGAAAGGTCGGTTCTTCGACTATAACTAATATGTCCAGATGATCTCCATCCTCCGCAAGCGTATAAGGAATAAAACCGTAATCAGTAGGATAATGCACCGATGAATAAAGCACTCGGTCGAGCCTGATTATCCCGCGCTTATCGTCATATTCATATTTATTCCGGGCGCCGCGTGGGATTTCGATGACCGCTTCAATAGCCGGCCTGCTTCTGGATGATGATTCTGATTCCGTATTCATTCCGCACTCCATAAATTGCTGAATAAGCTGCGTTGAAAGCTTACCCACATTAGCGAAAGGCTCATATAAGTTGCCACAGTTTCGGAGAAACAACAGTGGGGTAATCCCAACGAAGCACATATTATCAGGCAGTTGGAGTAACTGCCTAATTATGGGGTGTTGCGATGCGTTTAAATAAGCTAATTTTGCCGTTACTACTGATCGGTGTAGTGCATTTTGTTGGAACTGCGTATGGGCAGGTTCCGGTCCCATGCCCGTCGCCAATAAGTTCATACAGCCGGCCCAATTTCTATTTACGCATCGGGGGCGCATTCCTGGTCGGACCTGTGCCCAACCCGATCCAACCCACCGGCGGTATAGGTTATGAGACCAAGCTCAGATCGACCAATGCGGGCGGCGCAGTGCTTTTTGGGGTTAGCCTGGACTATATACCCGTGCCAACTTCCAAAAACGGCCAGGCGCTTGTCACTACGATGCCGGAACTGTTGTATCTGAAACGAGTGGGACCTGGAAATACGCCATCATGGTGGACAATTGGCATAGGAGCGAGGTGGTCGAGTCAGGATATGCCTGAAATGAATCTCCATGTTGACCAGAACCCGGCATGGGAGCTTGAATATGGCAAGGATTTCTCTCGCAACTCTTTCGGAAGCATACGGTTCATAGGCGGCTGGCGCCCCTGGGATGATGGGTTGTTCACTACGGAACTCGGCTTCCGGTTCTAGGCGTGAATAGGCTGCAGTGTGGAAGGAAATCGGGGGGCTCCAGGATAAGGTGATAATGTTAATTGCATTTACAGGAGTGCCGCGATGAAAGCTGTAGCTATATGTGGAAGCCCGAGAAGTAACGGAAATACTGAGATTCTCCTGAACCGATGCCTTACCAGGCTCCGGGAGAATGGAATAGATACCGAGCTTATTACCCTGAGAGATAAGACTATACAACCGTGTAAAGCATGCGGAACCTGCGCGAAGATTGGTAATGGAACATGCGCGACGGTTGATGATTTCGACACCGTATTCGGCGCGATGACGGAAGCGGATATTATTGTGGTGGGATCGCCGGTTTATTTCGGTTCGGCGACCCCTGAAATAATGGCGCTTCTTGACCGCGCCGGTTTTGTTTCCAAGCAGTCCGGCGGATTGCTTTCGAGGAAAATTGGCGGTCCTATAGTGGTTGCGCGCAGGGCAGGGCAGAATTTCACCTTCGCGCAGCTTTTGATGTGGTTTATGATAAATGGTTTGGTTGTGCCGGGTTCTTCATATTGGAATATAGCGTTCGGCCGGCAAGTAGGCGAAGTAGAAAATGATGAAGAGGGTTTGGCGACAGTAGACCGCTTCGCTGAGAACCTTGCCTGGCTTGCAGAGAAACTGTGTGATTAAACCGGCTTACATAGAATAACCAAGCGCCTGCCCCAACACATAAGGCAGGCGCTGCTTTTTATAATCTAAGCTATCTGGTCCTGCGGTCCTGCTCTTTGATGATCGCGCCGAACGTTTCGCCGCCGAGCTTGATCCCGCTGGATACTATTCCTTTTACCCCGACTTTCCTGCCTTCTCTAGGGACACCGTTCTTGGTTATAACCCAGATTTTACCGGTTCCGTCGTCTACCTGATAAGCTCCCGCTTCAGCGATAACCAGGTTGACTTCGTAAGTCCTGCTCACTTCGCCCGCGACGATTACCTCGCGGTTCATGTAGGCGTCTGAGTGATTGAGAATAGAAGAAATTTTTGTGCGGTCGCTGCTGTTGCAGCCGGTTAGGACCAGAGCCGCAATTATAACGAGTGCCGCCGGAACGATAAGGTGCAAGCGCTTCATAACTACCTCCGAAGCTTGTGCTTTATTGCCATATATATTGGACGCAGCGCATAGAACATGCTCTACTGGTTTATGCACGGGATTATGCATGAAGTTCCCGCGTGAAATGGAGGAACCCGGCAGGCCAATGGGTAAGATTGTCCGGGCTTTGGGCTCTCTACTTTCTGTTATTTACGTAAGGAGGACATAAAATGGCTGATTTTCAACCCAGATTTCTGCATTGCCGGATCCGGGTGCGCGATATTGAGCGTTCGGAGAAGTTCTACACCGAGCTATTCGGGTTCAGAAAGGTGCGTGAGTTGCCGTCTCCGGCCGGTAACCATTTGGTGTTTCTTGAACTGCCGGGAAATAATACGCAGATAGAGCTGTGTTATCAGCCAAACTCGCCTGATTTCAACTTTCCCGAGGATATTTTTCACTTCGCGATCGGCGTGCCGGATCTCGATGAGTTTCGGAAGAAGTGGGAGTCTCCGGAAGTGGAATTCTGGCCCGCGGATAGACCCGTAAATGGGCAATTTTATTTTATTAACGACCCCGACGGATACGAGATCGAAGTTATGAAAGTATGACCGGGTAATAAAGCAATCGCATTGCTCCTGAATAGAGGATTGGAAACGTACTCTGCAGTAAATACCGTATTGACGAGTGTACGCACCTCGCCAATTCAGGAGGAATGTGTTGAGAGTGTTGTTTCTTTACCTCGGAGCGCGCAGTTCGCTCCTGCTTGCGCTCGTACTGCTTTTTACTTTACCGATATGCTGTTGGAGCGCCAATAATTTCGACGACTACATCGCCAAATTCGCCTCCGCTTCGGTAACCCCATTAGCTGCTGCCGGTGAGATAGGCCTCTATGCAACTGGTGGTAAAGATGGAAAATACGAGGCGATTCAGGGAGCTAAAGCCCTGGCTGCCACCGGTCTTATTACGGAATTGCTCAAATATACGGTGCGCGAGAAACGGCCGGATGGCAGTTCCATGGACAGCTTCCCCAGCGGGCATACCTCCGAAGCTTTCGCTATGGCTACGGTATTGAGCAGCTATCATCCGAACTTGACCTGGTATGCATACCCCGCCGCGGCGATAATCGGATGGTCGAGAGTGGAAACCGATAAGCACCGCTGGCGCGATGTGGCGGCTGGCGCAATTATCGGCACGGTAGTTGCGAAGCAATTCGCAAAGCAAAAGCACATATATATAGGCGCTGACGGAATTGGTTGGAAGACGAGCTGGTAGATAAATAATGTATGCTCAATGCTAAATTGTTTATTTAGCATTGAGCATTAAACCCGCCAGGGTTTACGAGCGGCGCGGGATAACATCGCATTCGCCTGGGCGCTGTTCGTGAACACCTCGCGCTTCGGGTCCCACTCCAATTTATCTCCGCCGAGCCTGAGGCAGATATTAGCAAGATGGCAGACGCTTACTGATCGGTGCCCGATTTCCGCATCGCAAATAGGCTGCTGGCGGCTTCGCATGCAATCGATGAAGTTACCTGCGTGGTCATTTGAAGCGTAGAGCTTTATGGCATTAGAGGGAAGAGGCTCATCGAGCAGCTTCTGATCACTGGCGCCAATTCTTCCGCGGCTTACGAAGATCCAGCCTTCCTCGCCTTCGAACTGCACCCCATTCTCGCCCTGGTTGGTGGTATGCAGGATGACTCCGTTATCATACTTATAGGTAACATCGAACTCAGGGAAGATGTTATAGCAGTTATGCCCGATGACAGGGCCTTTGCCGAACGCTTCGACGCTGACAGGACCTGATCGATCGTAACCGATGCCCCACTGCGCTATATCGTTATGATGCGCGCCCCAGTCCGTGAGCATCCCGCCGGAGTAATCCAACCACCACCGGAAATTGCCGTGCGTGCGCTCTTTTACATATTCGGTCATAGGCGCCTGGCCGAGCCACATGTCCCAGTCGAATCCGTCAGGGATAGGTGTAGAGGGGAACGGTCCTCCCGTGGGACCGGTGGGCAGGTGTGCTTCCACTTTCTTTAATTTACCGATCCGACCATTGCGAACGAGCTCGCAGGCCATTCGGAAACGGTGATCGGAGCGCTGCTGGCTGCCGGTCTGGAAGACCGCTCCGGTCTCGCGCCACACCTTAACAATCTTCTTGCCTTCGTCGATAGTGAGCGTAAGCGGCTTTTCACAATAAACATCTTTACCGGCTTTCATCGCGGCGATGCAGATGTAGGTGTGCCAGTGGTCGGGAGTTCCAATTACGACGGCATCTATGTCCCTGCGCGCAAGCACGTCGCGAAAATCTTTATACTTCTTACAATCAGGCCCAAAAACTGCCGCGGCTTCATCGAGATGCTGAGAATCGACATCGCAAGCTGCAACCACTTTGATCCCGGGGTGATTGGCGATAGCCCGTGTATCGTTCAAGCCCTGCCTGTAGCCGCCTCTGCTGCCGCCTGGCCCGATGACAGCGATGTTTATCTGATCGTTTGGACCGAACTTGCGAGCGGTGCGGGAAACCTGGTCCATTTCAGCGGCTTCGGCGCTTTTAGCGAACCATGAGGGCACGCTGGCGAACGCTACCCCAGCAGCGGAAGCTGCAAGAAATTCACGTCTTGAGATACCTGCCTTATTTCGATCCATTATGAAATCTCCCCAGTTAGGTGCAGAATTACCTGATGAGTTATAAATTCAACAGTAAAAGGCTCAACTCCTCCGTTAAGCGTCAGGAGAGCCGTTTTCGTAGGAGACAATATCGCTGAAGTGGTTTGTGAGAGCGTCAATGGAGATATCGATAACATCGTGAGCTCGAATAAGCATACATTCGCTTCCGCCGATGCGGGTGTGGCGCACGGCGCCTGCCGCTTCGTAGTAAGGTCCCATTGCGAGAAGGTTTCTCCTCACCCCGCTCTGGCCGCAATTGTAGCGGCGGAATGTGACAATGCGGCGATTGCCGGAGTGATCGATAACGATACCATCATTAAAGGTCGCGAAGCGCAGGTATGGGAGCATTGCGATTTCTTCGGCTACATGAAACATTGTGTTACAGGACCAGGTGACGCCGAGAAAGAGGCAATAGCCACCACGAAGGTAGACCTGACCGTAAGGTGAGGGAAGATCACAGGGAGTATCGGTATGATAGCGGGTGAGTTCATCCGCGGCCCAACCGATTGCTGCGGCGGAGCTGGTGGGATGGAGGCTGCGAAAGGCTTCGTGCCTTTGGCGAAAGACATTTGTTACGAGTCCGGAGGTGGATGGAGAGTTGATGACATCGAAGATCAGTGGGCTTTCGGATGCGCCGAGGGTCAGGGTGGGGACGACAATGCATCCGCGTTCGCCGACGACTTCAAGGAGAGCATCGATGACCGCTTCGGCTCCTCCATCGACTTGGCCAAACGATTTCAACGAGGAATGCACGAGCACTGTGTCGCCCACGGTTAATCCGAGATCAATTAACCCAGCTTTAATATCGCCACAAGTTACGGGTCGATTTGCGGTGTCAGAGTTTTGATTCATTGTCGGCGCCCCTGTTCTGGTTGATTGTAAATATACCGTCAGTTGTTCAGGCTGGTAAGCGGGGCGGGGATCCGTCCGCCCATGTGGACGAATGCGTCTGAAGTTTCATTAGGAATAGGCAAAATAGGGCTCTCACCGAAAAGGCCGCCGAAAATTGCGCGGTCACCGGCTTTCTTGCCTGGAACAGGGATAAGGCGGCAGGATGTAGTCTTTTTATTGATCACTCCAATGGCAAGTTCGTCCATTGTCAGAGCCGCAAGAGTCTCAGCGGATGTGTCTCCGGGGAGGACCACCATATCCAGGCCGACGGAGCAGACGCTGGTCATTGCTTCGAGCTTTTCGAGGCACAGGTTACCATCTTCCACTGCTTTCGCTAGCGCGGAATCCTCCGCAACCGGTATGAATGCGCCCGAGAGGCCACCGACCGATGATGATGCGAACGCTCCGCCTTTCTTTACCGCATCGTTTAGCATAGCGAGCGCGGCAGTGGTGCCGGGACCACCGACCTTAGCGATTCCCATTGCTTCGAAGATTTCGCCGACACTATCGCCGACTTCAGGGGTAGGCGCGAGGGAGAGGTCGACGATTCCGAATTCAGCTCCGACTAGTTCAGCGACTTCGCGTCCGATGAGCTCGCCGCAGCGTGTAACCCGAAACGCAGTGCTCTTTATCTGCTCCGCGATATCGCCAAGCCCTGTGCATTGCCCACTCTGGCAAAGCCGCTCGATTGCGCGCTTAACCACACCCGGCCCGCTGACTCCGATATTAATCACAGTCTCGGGTTCACCGATGCCCTTATAAGCTCCGGCCATAAAAGGATTATCCTCAGGCATATTTGCGAAGATACTCAGCTTACAGCAGCCGAAACCATCGGCTTCAGCAGTCTGCGCCGCTGTTTCGAGAAGTATTTTGCCCAGGAGGAAGACCGCGTCGACGTTGATTCCCGCACGTGTACTGGCAGCGTTTATAGATGCGCAAATTCGCGAGGTTTGCGATAAAACTTCAGGAAGGCTTTCTATAAGGGCACGGTCGGAGTTGGTCATTCCTTTCTGAACAAGCGCGGAATAACCTCCGATAAAGTCGACACCGGCTTCTTTTGCGGCTTCATCGAGAGTATGAGCGAGCTGGATGAGCTCGTCCTTACCATGTCCAGCCATGACATCGGCAATCGGGCTCACCGCTACACGCTTGTTTACAACAGGTATTCCATAACGGCGTGAGACGGACTGGCAAGCGCCCACGAGTGGTGAAGCGTGGCGGATAATTTTCTCTTTCACGAGCTTGCATGCACGATCGATGTCGCGGTCGGCGCAGTCGAAGAGATCGATGCCCATATTTACCGCGCGCACGTCGAGGTGCTCGTTCTGGAGCATATCTATGGTCTGGAAAGTGTCCTCAAAGGCTGCCATTAGTTCTTCCTCTGTAAGTCCATCACTGGCCGAACTTCATTTGTCGCCCGGAAAATATTTTCATGCTGAAGGTGAACGAGGAGATCGTATTCACGGCCGAGCAGTTCCAACTCGGTTTGGAGCTCTTCCACATCCACGTTTTCAGGCACGGAAACCTGGACAAGCATCACAAACCTGCCGTCGAGGACATACGCGTAAAAATCGTCTATGTTAATATCTTTGTCGGAAAGATAAGCAGTGGCGCGAGAGATAATACCCTTGCGGTCTTTGCCCATCATGCTCAGGGTGTAGTGTTGAGATTTATATGGCCTGGATGAATTGGCCTGGCGGTATGGCCTGACATTTACTTCAAACTCACCAACACTGCCCATGCGTTCAACTGCCTGGCGAATTTCCAGCTGCGTGCGTTCATCAGGCATCTGTACGGATACAATAAGCGTAAAATAGCCGCACATAACGGTCTGGCTGACATTAGTGATGTTGCCTTCGAGGCTTGTGAGAGCAGTGGTAACATCTCTCACGATACCGACTCTGTCCTGAGCCATTACTGTTAATATGTAATCTTTCATATTTCCTCCGAGGACTAGAGATATTGTATCAGAACATGGGCATCCTATGCCACTGTGAGTCGAGCTGGATAAGCGCAGGTTTGCAGGAGATTATGTGGTCTGGGGAGAAGTCTGGGAGAGCGAGGTGAATTGGGATTGGAGAGAATCGATCTACATGGACAGCCTATGAACCTGGATTTTACTCTGGCTTGTGGGCAGGCGTTCAGGTGGCGAAAGCGTAATGATGGTGTATGGTCCGGTGTTGTGCGTGATAAGCTTATTGAGCTGGCGATGGATGATGGTGATTTGCTTTGGCGGACCTTTCCGAGCGGTGATGTTGAGCTTATAAAGGATTATCTGCGGCTTGGGGATGATGTAAACACCATTTACAGCACGCTGTCTATAAATGATGATCATCTGGCTGAGATAATCGAGCAGTTCCATGGGCTGAGACTTCTAAGGCAGGACCCTACCGAGACGCTGCTCTCTTTTATATGCTCTGCGGCAAACAGTATCCCCAGAATTATGACGGCAATTGAAACTATTGCTGCTGAATATGGCCGTGTGGTCTGCGAGAATGATGGTATTTGTTATCACGCATTCCCCGCGCCTGAAAAGCTGGCGAATACGGAACCGGGAACGCTGGATAACATAGCATCACTCGGGTTCAGGGGCTCGAATTTACGGATGGTGGCTCGGCAGATTATTGAGCGCGGGGAAGGGTGGTTGATGTCTTTAAGATCGGAAACATATACGAAGGCAAAGGCCGATTTGTTGAGCATGCGAGGAGTGGGGGCGAAGATTGCCGATTGTGTATGCCTGTTTTCGCTGGATAAAGATGAAGCCGTTCCGGTTGACACACATGTAAGGCAGCTTGCGCATCGATTATTCCTGCCAGAAATGAAAGCGAAGACAATCACCGACGCCGTATATAGAAAAATATGTGAGGTGTTTACGCAACGCTACGGGGCTAACGCGGGATGGGCACAGCAGTTTTTGTATTATGAAGATTTAATGAGATCCAGAGAAATCCGAGGAAGATCGGGTTAATCAGGAACTGAGCCCGACGAAGATCGCGCCTAGAGTAACCAAAGCCACTCCGGCCCATCGCTGCGTATTAACCCGTTCCCGCATGCAGATAACGGCATAACCGGTAACGAGCACATAGCTGAGAGCTGTAAGCGGGTTCGCTACGCTTACATCGACATAAGCGAGCGCGGCAAGGTAAGAGAAAAAGTAAAACGCCATACACACTATCCCTATCAGGATAAAGGGGCGCCTGAAGACATGTTTCAGCAGTGGGAAGATGTCTCTGGCACGGTGGACCGATACCTCGCCACTGGATCGCATTCCCTTGCTGAAAAATATGTCGCCCGCCGCGCCGAAAAGTATGGCAAAACCGAGCGCTATCGCTACTTCCATCCGTTAACTCCTAGCTACCAGGGCAATACCTGTCGCAACACAAATACTCCCAACCCATCGCAGCGGTGTTACGCTTTCATGGAGGATCAAAAACGCGAGAATAGTGACCAGGACATAGTCGCCCGCCGTTAAGGGGAGGACATAGCTGAGGTCTTCCCAGGAGAGCGAGGCCAGATAGAGGAGAAGAAATATCGCAAGCCCCAGAACTCCAAGTAAAATATAAGGTTCCGTGACCGCGCCAACGATCGCATCGTGAGCACATTCATACCCCATACACCCGACGTGCCGCATCCCCTTGCTCAGGGAAATATTTCCAAATGCCCCGAACACGACTCCGAAGAACATCGCAATTAGAACCTTAATCTTATTGCGCCGCATGCGTCGAGTTGCCATGTTTTTATCATGAGTGAGCATATTGCTCTCTTGATTATGCAGCGGTTCACCCACAGCCATTTGATCCACTTCATCTCCTCCACTTCGAGTTTACCGCTTTACAGGCTGCTTCAAAGCCTGTTTGTTCATCGAGTTAGATTTATGCTGTTTGAGGAATGAGAGAAACTCTTTCCCTTCACGCAGTCGCCTGCGGCGTTCTTCTCCATTTTTCAGCATCTGTATCCAGATTCTAAGCATCACTTTGGGTCTGAAGTAGAATCGCTTATAAAATCGATCTCTGGCTGCGCAAATTTCCTCCGCGCTCATATCAGGATAACTGATCGTGCAGTTCTGGGTTCCATCCGAAGCTACGAGCGCTTCCTGTCTCAGCCAACCGTTCTCCTCTGCCTGTTCATAAAATTTAGTGCCGGGGTATGGAGATGCGATCGCAACCTGGATGGTGTCCGGATCCATTTCGCATGCGAATTTAATCGATCTTTCAACGGATTCGGGTGTTTCGCCGGGAAACCCGACGACAAAGCAGCCATGCAGCGCAATTCCGAGTGATTTACAATCTTCTGTAAACCGGCGCGCCACTTGAGTGGTGACACCTTTTTTGACGTTCGTTAGAATAGTATCATCGCCCGATTCGTAGCCGACCATCAAGAGCCGCAGTCCGTTCTCTTTTAATACTTTAAGTGTCTGATACGGCACATTAGCCCGGGAACTCGTTGACCATACGATACCAAGAGGGCCAAGTAGTCTTGCGATCTCTTCAGCGCGTTTTAGATTAGCTGTGAATGTGTCATCGTCTATGAAAAACTCTTTCACCTGTGGGAAAAGCTCTTTAGCCCGTGCCATTTCTTTATACACTGATTCAGGTGAGCGAACGCGATAATGATGTCCCAGGAAAGTCTGCGGCCAGAGGCAGTATGTGCATCGAGCCGGACAACCTCTGCCTGTGTAGAAAGAAAGGAACGGGTGTGGAAGATAGCCTACATAATAATTATCAATATTCAGGTCGCGTTTATAGATGTCCAGGACTGATGGCAGCGAGTCGAGATCGGTTACAATCTCCGAATCTTCGTTATGGCGTATAATATCGCCATCGCGCCAGCTTAAGCCGCGGATATCGCTAAATGGTTGCCCTTGGGAGACATAAAGAACCGGATATTCGAATTCCTTTCGTACCACAAAATCGACAGCCGGCGCGGAATGCAGAGTGTCTTCGGGAAAGACAGTGACATGCGGACCAACGAAGCCGATTAGGACACCCGGATCCTGTTCTTTTATTCGCGCTGCGGTGACTGCGTCATTAGTGAACGAAGGAGTACTGGTATATATTATGACGAGCTCATAGTCCTTTGTTATCTGCAGGACATCATCAATAGATAAGTCGTCTCCTGTCGCATCCACTAACTTACTACCGTCCACGAGCGCGGCAGCTTGCGCGAGCCATGTCGGATACCAGAACGAGCGGATTTCCCGCTTCGCCTGCCAGCGTGAACCAGCGCCGCCATCAAAGCCTTGAAATGAAAGGGGGTTAAGAAACAGTGTTTTCATACTGTTTCTTATTTGCCCGTGGTGAAGCTGTTCCAAACAGCAATGAGGCATTTAGTTTAGATGGGAATTAAGAATTGTGAAGTATGGATTATGAGTAAAAAAGAGCAGTTGCAGGAGCGCATCCCCATTGGGTTTTATGATCCCATTATGGGAAATCGCTTCTGCAACATTTGCTCTCTGATCTATAATTAGCTGAAGCTATGCCTTTGATTTGATGTAGTTCAACCGGCCACCTGCCAGGATCATATCGCGCTCTCTTTCAGAGAGATCGGTGGTGACGGGAATTGATGCGCCGGTTGTTTTGTCGAGCAACGTAAATGATGAGCCGCCGGATTTGAGGGTCGCTGCGACATCGCTAATTTCGAGCTCATCGAGCTGAGAGATTGCATCATAATTCGCGGCATTATCGAGCTTCAACGGCAGGATACCGACGTTGATCAGATTCTGGCGGTGAATCCTGGCGAACGATTTCGCAATTACCGCCTTAACTCCGAGATACATCGGAGCAAGGGCCGCGTGTTCTCTCGAAGATCCCTGGCCATAGTTCTCACCGCCGAGAATCATTCCACCGTTGTATTCCTTTGCACGAGCGGGGAATTCCGGGTCGACTGCAGTGAATACATACTCCGATATTGCGGGTATGTTGGAGCGCAGAGGTAAGACTTTCGCTCCGGCGGGCATTATATGGTCGGTTGTGATGTTATCGCCGACTTTGAGAAGAACACATCCGGCGAGCGAATCAGGCATGGCGGTGTTCACCGGCAATGGGCGAATGTTCGGACCGCGGATTATCTCGACCGAATCGGGATTATCGCTCGGAGGAAGAACCATGCGATCATCGGTTAGATATTTCTCAGGTGCATCTGTAGTGATGGGCGCTCCGAGCTTACGCGGGTCGGTGATTTCGCCGAATATCGCAGCCGCAACAGCGACCTCCGGACCTGCAAGATAGACCTGCGCGCTCTTTGTGCCGCTGCGGCCTTCAAAGTTTCGGTTGAATGTTCGAATGGAGACTGCATTGGTCCTGGGAGATTGACCCATTCCGATACAGGGACCACAGGCTGATTCGAGGATCCTGGCTCCCGATGAGATCAGATCGGCGAGAGCGCCGTTGCGCGCCACCATCTCGAAGACCTGACGCGAACCGGGGGATATAACAAGGCTGACCGACGGATGGACGGTCCTGCCCTTGAGCGCTCCGGCTACAACCATAAGATCACGCAGAGACGAATTCGTGCAGCTTCCAATCGCAACCTGATTGACTTTGGTTCCGGCTATTTCGCTGACTTTAACCACATTATCGGGCGAATGTGGCTGGGCGATCATCGGCTCGAGGGTGGAGAGGTCGATCTCTATAACTTCATCATATTCCGCGTCAGGATCGGGAATGAGCTCTTTCCACTCGTTCTCGCGGCCCTGAGACGCCATAAACTCGCGAGTGATCTCGTCGCTTGGGAAAATTGAGCTTGTCGCGCCTAGTTCGGCTCCCATGTTGGTGATGGTGGCGCGGTCGGTGGCGGAAAGGCTCTTGACACCTTCTCCACCATATTCAATAATCTTGCCGACTCCGCCTTTTACGCTCAAAATCCGCAGGACTTCGAGGATTACATCTTTTGCCGAAACCCACGGCTGCAGGCTGGCGGAGAGCTTCACGAGGCATATCCGCGGCATCGGGAGGTAGAATGGCTGTCCTGCCATTGCCGCGGCGACATCGAGGCCGCCCGCGCCTATTCCCAGGGTTCCAAGGCCGCCGGCGGTAGGGGTGTGACTGTCGGAACCAAGAAGCGTCTCGCCTGGAATATCGAAGCGTTCCAATTGGACCTGATGGCAGATACCATTGCCGGGACGGGAGAAATAAATCCCGTATTTAGCTGCGATGCTTTGCAGGAACGCATGATCGTCAGCATTCTCGAAGCCGGCCTGCAGGGTATTGTGGTCGACGTAGCTGACTGAGCGCTTAGTTCGCACGCGCGGCACACCGAGCGCTTCGTATTGCAAATAAGCCATCGTTCCGGTGGCGTCCTGAGTGAGTGTCGAATCGATACGAATACCTATCTCCTGTCCCGGGGTCATATCCCCTTCGACAAGGTGTTCTTTAAGAATTTTCTTTGCTACGTTAAGACCCATTCCAGTTTCCTTTCATGCTATAAGGGCCTGACAGCGAAAATGTGGACCCAGCGGGTATTATACCAGGGTGCGCCGCGAAGGTTCAACGGAGTATGCATAACTGCATAGTTGGGGAAGGAAACAGGCGTGATTAAGGAGTAGGGGTATAGGGTACGCATAGCGCGTGCGATATGAAGTAAACGGAAAGGCAGCGAAACGTATATGGCTACAAAGATGCTGATGCCGCTCCTCGGTCAGACAATGGAAGAGGGCACGATAATCAAGTGGTTCAAGAATGAGGGCGATACGATTCAGGAAGGCGAGCCGCTCCTCGAGGTGATGACGGATAAGGTCAACATGGAGGTAGAAGCTCCTCAATCGGGAGTGCTTCGCAAGATCCTCGCGAAGCCGGATGATGTGGTGCCGGTCAAGGATCCGATCGCTATCATTGGAACCGCTGATGAATCTATAGATGATCTTATGGGAGGCGCTCCTGCCGCAGCCGCCGAGCCCGCGACCGGTGCTCAGGCTCCTGCCGCTCCCGCTCAGCCACTCTCTCTCGAAGCTGCTGAGACTCCCGCTCAACAGGCAGTCGAGAAGGCGGAAATCGCTCCCGCGGGAGAGGGAAGAGTGTTTGCATCACCTGGCGCAAAGCGTGTAGCAAGAGAACGCGGCATTAGTATCGAAGCGCTTGCGGGACGAGGAACTGGACCCGGCGGAAGGATAGTCGAGAAAGATGTAATGGAATATGCGGCCGGAGCTAAAGCTACTCCGCTTGCCGAACGAATCGCTGCTGATATGGGCGTGGAAGTAGGTGGAGTATCGGGTACTGGGATCGGTGGTAAAGTAACTAGAGAAGATGTAGAGCGTGCCGCGGCGCCCGCACCCGCGGCTCCAGCAGCGCCGCAAGCGCCTGCCGCTCCCGCATCTATCGGAGCTACGATTCCGTTTGCCGGTATGCGTAAGATGGTAGCGCAGAATGTAGCGTCGAGCCATTCGTCGGCGGTGCATGTAACACTGGTGACGGAAGTAGATATGACCGAATGCGTGAAGCTGCGCGAGCTGATGCTGCCTGAGATAGAGAAAAGTTACGGAGTAAGAATATCCTTTACTGATCTTATAACCAAAGCTGCCGCCAAAGCTATTCTAGATAAGCCCATTGTTAATGCTTCGCTACAGGGGGATAAGATTGTTATCTCCGATCGCATTAATATTGGGATGGCTACCGCGGTTGAAGGCGGATTAGTCGTGCCGGTAATTAAGGATGTGCAGAGCAAATCGCTCGTGCAGATATCGAAAGAGACGAAAGATTTGGTTGCACGCTCGCGGTCAGGCAATGCTTCTCCTGATGACTACAAAGGCGGCACCTTCACTATCACAAATCTCGGCATATTCGGCGTCGACAGCTTTACTCCCATCATCACCCCTGGCCAGAGCGCTATTCTTGCCGTGTGCAGGATTGCTGAGAAGCCCGCGGTGGTGGATGGAGAAATAAATGTTCGGTCGATGATGAACCTGTGCCTGTCGTTCGATCACAGGGTGATGGACGGTGCTCCGGCAGCGGAGTTCCTGGCAAGGCTGAGAGATATATTGCAGTCTCCGTATTTGATTCTTATATAATCTCTCCCAGCTGCGCTGGTGCTGAATCGAGTTCAGTATGACGCGGATAATGGGAGCGCTTTTGCGCGTGTCGGGGAGGCTCGACTGTAAAACTTATAGCAAATGACCTGAGGGGGAATCTTAAATGAAGAGAGTTGGTGTAATTGGCGCGGGCACTATGGGACGGACACATGCGTCCGCCTATGCCCGAATGGCGTCTGCGAAAGTCGCGGCGATATGTGATCCGCGCGCGGATGTCGCGGAAGAAGTAGCGAAGAGCTTCTCCGCGCGCGTTTTCACCGATGTCGAGAAGATGCTTGCGGAGGGGGAGATAGACGTTGTAGATATCTGCACCCCGACTATTACCCACGCGGATTATGTGAAAGCTGCTGCTGCGGCGGGGAAGCATGTTTCCTGCGAAAAGCCGCTTGCACGGACCGTCGAACAGGCTGAAGAAGCTGTGAAGGCATGCGAGGACGCGGGGGTAACGCTGATCATTGCGCATGTGCTGCGGTGGTTTCCTGAATACAGGAAGCTGCGCGAGTTGGTGAAGTCCGGCGCCGTGGGAGAAGCTGTCGAAGTCCGCACCAGTCGTGGTGGCCCGCTTTCTCGAGGAATTAGCGATTGGTATGCCGACCTGAAACAAAGCGGCGGGGCCGTGCTCGACGTGGTGATCCATGATTTCGACTGGCTGAGAACATGCTTCGGTGATGTGAAGAGAGTGTATGCTCGCGGGTTGTATGAATCCGGCATACCGAGAATGGATTACGCTCTTGTGACTCTGCGGTTCGAGAGTGGAGTAATCGCTCATGTCGAGGCGACTTACGCGAGACCGAGCGGATTCGTTACAAGCGTGGAGATCGCTGGTAATGAGGGGCTGCTTAATTATCGCAATATGGATTCGATGCCGATAGTAATCGAATGCAGGGCGAAGGAAGGGATGAGCAGTGGTGTGATCGTTCCCGAGAGTCCTACTGCTTACGATCCTTATTACCTCGAGCTCGAGCACTTCATCACTTGCCTGGAAGAAGGGCGTACCCCCGATGTGACACCTCGGGACGGAGTTGAGGCAGTGAGAATCTGCGAAGCGGCGCTGACATCGATTACAACCGGCGAACCGGTCGTGTTGAGGTAGGAGGGGAGTAATGAGTCCGAAATTGCCAGTTAAAATTGGAATGATGAGCTTTGCGCACATGCACGCGTTCAGCTACGCGGCTGCCGTGAAGCAACTTGCAGGTGTAGAGTTTGTAGGAATCGCCGATCCGGATGCTTCGCGTGCCGCTGATGTGGCAAAGAAGTTCGGAGTGAAAGCGTTTGCGGATTATAAAGAACTCCTTTCCGGCGATGTGGATGGCGTGATTATTTGCAGTGAGAATATCAATCATCGACCTGATGTAGAGCTTGCGGCAAGCTATGGGAAACACATAATGTGCGAGAAACCGCTGGCTCCGAGTATGGACGATGCATGGGCGATGGTGGAAACCTGCAAGAATGCGGGAGTGAAGCTGCAGACAGCATTCCCGTGCAGGTATCACCCCGCGTTTATCCGGCTGAAGAAAGCTGTTGAATCCGGCGATCTCGGTAAAATCCTGGCGGTCAAGGCGACGAACCAGGGTAAGTGCCCATGGGGTTGGTTTGTGGATAAGAAACTCTCCGGTGGCGGCGCGGTGATCGACCACACCGTGCACGTAATGGATCTGATGCGATACATGACGGGTGCTGAGCCGGTCCGGGTGTATGCTGAGATCGATAACAAAATGTATGGTAAGGATTTCGATGATACGGGGATCCTCACCGTCGATTTCTCCAATGGAATGTTCGCTACCATCGACGCAAGCTGGTCGAGGCCAAAGAGCTTCCCGTTTTGGGGGAATGTGAAGATGGAAGTCACTGGCGACCAGGGCATAGCGAATATGGACATGTTTGCGCAAAAGGTCGAGGCGTTTTATGATAAGACTATGGGCGCGAGTTATGAGTACTGGGGCGATAACATCGACCTGGCGCTCGTCGCGTCGTTTGTCAGAAGCATAGCGGAAGATACTCCGGCTGAAGTTACTGGAGAGGATGGCGCGAGGGCTGTGGCTGTGGCGCTGGCTGCGTATGAATCGGCGAAGACTGGAAAGCCGGTAGAAATCAGCCGGTGAGGTAGGTCAATGAATCGTGGGGAACACTCTTGTGACTGCTATGCAGAACCTCTCGCAGCCTTGCGGGCCGCTGCCGGTCAAGGACTGTCGTGTTCACCAAGAAGAGAACGAAAATGGCAAAAAGCGCCATTATTGAAGGAGTAGTAACGTGCCTGTAATCGGATTGGTGTGTGGTATCGGAGACGGATGGCGGTTGAACGGCGGAACATATAGGTCGTATGCCGGAGCCATAGAAAGGGCAGGGGGTAAGTGCGTTCCTCTCGGACCGGGGAGACGGCATTCGCTGGCTGAGTGCAGTGGATTGTTCGTTCCCGGTGGATGGGATGTGCATGTGAAATACCTTGACCGGCTCCCGGGTGACGAGAAGCTAACCGACGAGCAGGTAGCGGATAAGTATAAGGTGGAAACTGAGAAATTGCGGGATGCGATAGAGATACGGCTGATTCGGGAGGCTTTAAGCGCCGGAATGCCGTATCTCGGCATTTGCCGTGGATTTCAGGTGCTAAACATAATAGTGGGGCGAAAGCTGATCCCGGATATTAGGGTGTGGATGCCGGATGCGATGGTCCACTACGCTAATGATGATGGGATCAGCGAGTCTCACGAGATCAGCATTACTCCCGGAAGTATTATGGAGCAATGTTATGGTCCGGGTCCGGTGATTGTCAACAGCAGGCACCACCAGGGAATCACACCTGAATTCGTATCAGATAAGCTTCGCGTGACCGCGGTTGCGCCGGATGGAGTAGTCGAAGCGGTCGAAGGTAATGATTCGCAGTTTATAGTAGGCGTTCAGTGGCACCCGGAGAGGCAGAAAGACGCGTATATCAACTCGATCTCAGGTCCGCTGTTTAAGGCGTTTGTGGACGCGTGCAGGGAGCGGAGCCGCGGGAATTGAAAGCAGTAATCCTCGCCGCGGGCAAGGGAACACGGATGGGCACGCTGACGCAGGATATCCCGAAGCCGATGATCCCGGTAGCTGGAAAGCCGGTCGTCGAGCACATCATGCGCAGGATCGCGGAGGCAGGCGTAGACGAGTTCGTGCTCGTGGTCGGTTATCTTTCGGAGAAGATAAAGAGCTACTTCGGAGATGGCAGCGGGTTCGATTTTCGGGTGAGTTATTCGGAGCAGTGGGAGGGCTATGGCACCGGGGCGGCGCTGATGGCTGCCCGTGAACTTGCGGCTGATGGTCCTGTGCTGATGACATTTGCGGATGTCATTACCTCGGTGCGAACGTACAAAGATGCTCTGAGTACGTATAGCAAGCGCCGCGGTGCGGGAGTGGTGACCCTGAACTGGGTCGAGGATCCGTATACGGGTGCGGCGGTGCTGATAGATGAAGATCAAAGGATCTGCAAGATCATTGAAAAGCCGCCTAAAGGAGAAGTCCCCTCGCGCTGGAACAGCGCCGGAATATTCGTGTTCGAACCGGTGATATTTGAATATTTGGAAAGGCTCACACCATCTTGGAGAGGCGAATATGAGCTCGCCGATGTGCTTAACTATATGATCGGCGATCGTCTTCCGATCTACCCCAGCTACCTCGAAGGTGAGTGGATGGATGTCGGATCCGTGGAGGCTATAACGGCAGCGGAGAAGCTGCTGGCTCCGCGTGAGGATTAAGCTTCTTCGCTAAACTTCTTGAACCATCTCTCGAACCATTCCGCTGATACATTCGTCATTTCCTGCTGATATTCGGGCTTTTCATCGAAGAGATGCCCTGCTCCATGGATTATGTGCAGCTCCTTTTCGCATTGAAGAGACGAAAATATCTCCTTAGCTTCCGGTAGCACGATCGCATCCTCGCTGCCCTGAACGATCAACGTCGGCGCCTGTACCATCTGCGCAAAGCCGAGGATATCATAGTTGCGAGGGACCCGCAGCACCATCGCGACGATTCGCTCATCTTCCGCAGCTGCGCGGATTGCGACTGTGCCGCCGGTGCTGGACCCGTTTACTCCGACGAACCGGGTCTGGAAGTAGGGCTGAGTTGTGATGGAATCGAGCGCACTGATGAGGTCGTCGTATTGCTGGTCCTGAGTGGACTGCTCGGCGATGCCGTCGCTCTCGCCATGGGCCGTGAAATCGAAAAGGAACGAGGCGATCCCGGAATCGAGGAGCCGCTCCGCTATTCCACGGTTTCGCGGGCTGGATTTGGAACTGCCGGTACCGTGCGCGAACACGACGACATCGTGCAGGTTTTCATCGGGCGCAAGGAGTGTGCCCGCAAGTTTAAGGCCTCTTGAAGTACGGAAAAGGACTTTTTCCTCGATCATCGATTTTGCTCCGCCAAGATAGTGTGTGTTCTGCATGGTTAAACCGCCATTTTCGTTACCTACAGATCATACCACATTTTATGCATAGACCAGCCGAGCTTATCTATATTATTGACGATAGTGCATGCGGCTAAACGGGGCAAGCGTATGCATCTCTTATCGGCAATAGATTCTCCAAACACCGGACTCTACCTTCTGTTACCTGTTACCTATTCCCTATTCCCTATCCTTTGCTATGCTTCAGCAGGCTTTTTACACTTGACTGACAGTGGCCCGAAGGGCTGCGAGAGGCCCAAAGCATTGGTACTGACTATCACCCATAGCTATTCAAAATTCTTCCTTTCCAGCGATGGAGACGCGAGGGCGGTCGGTTGCATATTCTGGAAATGTTCTGCTACAATCTGTGTGCGGCCTTGCGGGGTCGCGGAGGCATGATATGAGAGAACAACTGGTTGCTCTGTATGAACTGCAGAGCCTGGATGTGGAGATATCGAAAGCGAAACAGGGGCTGGCAGCCCTGGATGGGGCCAAGGCGATGCAGAAGCAGTTGAAGGCGGCAAAGCAGGCCATGGAAACGGCGGAGAAGTCGCTGGCCGATGCGGAGATTGAGCTTAAAGACAGCGAATTAAAACTCAAATCGATAGATGAAAAACGCACCGCAACCGAAAAGCGGCTGTATGGCGGCGCGGTGACGAATCCCAAGGAGCTATCGAGCCTGGAAAAAGAGATTGCTCACCTCAAGAACCAGCAGGGACAGCTCGATGAGCGAGTGTTGGAGCTGTATGATTCGGTCGAGAGCCTGCGAGTAAAAGCAAATTCGGTAAAAGAGCTGACGGGCAAATACCAGAAGCGAGTGGATGATATACTGGTCAAAGAAACGGCTGAAAGGAAACGGCTGGAGGCTGAGTTAAAGGAGCTGGAATCTAGGCGAGACAGCCTCGAAGTAAAAGTCAGCGATAAGAAGCTCTTATCGAAATACGACAGCCTTAGAAAACGCACCGGCAGCACGGGAATTGCAAAGGTGATCGATGGTAAGTGCGGAGGATGTCATATCTTGGTAACTTCATTTACAATCCGCAAGCTTTTCGAAGCAAAGGAAATCGAATGCTGTGAGAGCTGTGGCTGCATTCTGATGCTGGATATAGAATGAAGAATGTAGTTATCTATTCAGACGGCGCATCGAAGGGAAACCCGGGTGATGCCGGAATCGGGGTCGTCATTTCCACCGAAGACGGTACGGTTCTCAGGGAGATCGGCGAATATATAGGTCAGACTACGAACAATGTCGCTGAATATACCGCGTTGATACGCGGCCTTCGCGAAGCTGCCGATCTCGGCGCGACTTCAGTAGATATCAGCACGGACAGCGAACTGATGGCCCGGCAGCTATCCGGCGTCTACAAAGTAAAATCCCCTAATCTTAAACCCCTGTTTGAAGAAACGGTTGGCTTGCTTCGGCATTTCAAGCGCGTGAGCATATCGCACGTCATGCGCGAGCTTAACAAGCGCGCCGATCAGCTTGCTAACGAGGGCGTGCGAAATCACAAAGCCAATAGCCGTAATGAAAAAATCAACTCTTGTTCTGAGCCGAAACCGGCGACGGTTGAGCGGAGGGAGCGGCAGGGACAGCTTGATTTTTAAAGGAATCCTTATCCGGCGGTACCTGCTTTTCGATGAGCTTAGCCGCGACTGAAGCCAGCGCTTGCGCAAGCTGCGGGCCGGTGACCTGCTTGCTGCCGTCAGTCAGGAGCGGTGAGTTAGCGGGGAGATAACCACCTTTCCGAAGGAAAGACATCGCCTGGTCGCCCCAATTCTTACCGATGGATGAGGATTCCTTGCCGGATGGAACGAGCGGCTTTTTGCTCTGCTGCATAAATTCGACCATATTTACGAGAGCTGCCGCAAGTTCATACCTTGTAATTGGTTTGTCACCCTTGAATGTCTGGTTGGGATAGCCCTTCATAATGCCCTCTTCAGCGACTTTCTCTACGGCTCCGGCAGCCCAGTGGTCTTTGGGCACGTCTTTGAAGCTTTCAGCGGCAAGAACGGGCATCGTAAGCACGATAAGGGCGAGAGCGAGTATTATAATCCTCGGCATTGTATTCCTCCAAACGAAAAGCGCCCGATGTTCGCTTTGAAAGCATCGGGCGCGAGGTGACGGTAAGTTGTCTTGATTTATTCAAAACCTGCTTCGATAAAGTGGTCTCTGATCGTATCTATCTGATCGAGCGCGCGGCCGCATCCGAGCGCTACGCAGCTCAGAGGATCCTCCGCTACATGGATCGGGATGCCGGTCTGCTCGGAAAGAAGCCGGTCGAGGCCACAGAGCAGAGCAACGCCGCCGGTGAGCATGATCCCGCGTTCGATGATATCGGAACTGAGCTCAGGCGGGGTCTGTTCGAGGACCGACTTTGTTCGGTCTATAATCGCCATTATCGGTTCCGAGAGCGCCTCCCTGATTTCATCGGAGGTCACTTCGACCGTCTTTGGCAATCCCGCAACGAGATCGCGCCCGCGCACCTCGAGGACCATCTCGGTCTCCATCGGATAAGCGCTTCCGATCTTGATCTTGATTTCCTCAGCGGTCCGGTCACCGATCATAAGGCTGTATTTGGTCTTGACGTGTCTCTGGATGACTTCATCCATCTTATTCCCGCCGATGCGGATCGACTTGGAACTCACGATTCCGTTAAGCGAGATAACGGCGATGTCGGTCGTACCTCCGCCAAGGTCTACAACCATATTTCCGCCAGGGGAAGAGATCGGTAATCCGGCGCCGATAGCCGCAGCCCATGGCTCTTCAATCGGGAACGCCAGTTTAGCACCGGCGCTCTTCGCAGCCTGGACTACCGCACGTTTTTCAACCGGGGTGACCTGAGACGGCACAGCAACGATCACCGTAGGCTTGAAAAAATGTTTCTTACCGCAGACTTTATCGATAAGATATTTCAGCATCATCTGAGTGGTGCTGTAGTCCGCGATGACACCTTCGCACATCGGCCGAATAGCGACAATGTTGCCGGGGGTGCGGCCGATCATCATTCGAGCTTCTTCACCGACCGCAACGAGCCGTTTCGTAGTCGTATTCATAGCGACAACTGACGGCTCGCGGAGTACGATTCCCTTGCCTTTAAGATAGACCAGGATGTTCGCTGTTCCTAGATCGATGCCCAGCTCAGGCACCAGGTTAAACACAGACAGTTTCCCTCTCTCTATCGGTAGGGTCCAGGCTGATCGCAGCCCCCAGACCCTTTAATTTCTCGGTAATATCGACATACCCGCGCTCGATATGCTCAACGCCCGTGATCTCGGTCTGCCCTTCGGCAACGAGTCCCGCGCAGATCAAAGCCGCTCCACCGCGCAGATCGGGAGATACCACCTGAGCGCCCATAAGTTTCGGTACGCCCGTAATGACAGCGGTTCGCCCTTCCTGTTTGATGTCAGCGCCCATGCGAAGCATCTCGTTCACATATTTGAAGCGGCGCTCGTAGACGTTTTCCGTAATTACCGAAGTTCCCTCGGCGATCGAGAGCAGCGCCGCGAACGGCTGCTGAAGATCGGTCGGGAAGCCGGGGTGAGGATTGGTCATAACGTCGGTAGCCATAGGCCTGGCGTTGCACCTTACTCTCATCGCGTTGTCGAACATATCGACAATCGCGCCAGCTTCGCGCAGCTTCAAAACGAACGGCTCGATGTGAT
>Ga0078972_1006146_pt1 | contig 29085 bp, 26 predicted proteins | sample YelNatPaOPGAMG01_FD_67568 | JGI IMG/M metagenome (GOLD analysis project Ga0078972, IMG submission 67568) | Hot spring thermophilic microbial communities from Obsidian Pool, Yellowstone National Park, USA - OP-RAMG-01 (SPADES assembly) (version 2) | ecosystem: Environmental > Aquatic > Thermal... | reverse complement strand
AACGCGCTCACCAGCGCGAAGTACCTTTTGCCGTGCCCATTAACTTGCCCCGACACGATAAGGTCACACGATGAGCAAGCTGCGTGTCGCCTTACTGTACAACTTGAAAAAGCACGTGCCCCTGGCTCCGGATGCTCCTGAAGATGCCTTGGCGGAATACGACTCAGAGGAGACCGTCCAGGGGCTAAAGGCTGCGCTGGAGTCGGGCGGATACGATGTGATCCCCTTGGAGGGAGATGAGACCCTTCTAGATACAATCCGCCAGGTCAAACCGGATATCTGCTTCAATATCTGCGAGGGGCTACGGGGAGATGCCCGCGAGTCTCATGTGCCCGCCCTGTTGGAGATGCTCGGCATACCCTACACCGGCTCCAAAGTGCTCGCTCATGCGATTTCATTGGACAAAGTGATGGCCAAGCGCATCTGGCGCGATGTCGGCTTGCCAACGGCTCCCTTTCAGGCCTTCGTACATGGCGACGAGCCTTTGTCCCCTGAACTGACCTTCCCCCTTTTCGTGAAACCCTCGCGAGAAGGAAGCGGAATGGGGGTCAACGCCTCATCGGTGGTCGAAAACGAGCGAGACCTGCGCGCCCAAGTCCAATGGGTTATCCGTACGTATCGCCAGCCTGCCCTCGTGGAATCCTATTTGCCAGGGCGCGAGTTCACCGTGGGGCTCATCGGCAACCGGCTATTTCCAGGCCAGGCCCCCTGGTCCGACTTCTTTGACGCCAGGGGTTTCCATGTCTTTCCCGTAATGGAAATCGATGTGGGCAATTTAGGCGGCTCTGGGCGACTCTACACGGGCTACATCAAGACAGTGATCCCGCTGGAGCCGAAATACATCTGCCCGGCGCCAATCCCCCCTAGCCTGTCAAGCGAGCTTCAGGAACTGGCCATCCGCGCCTTTGAGGCCATCGGGGGGCTGGATGTAGCTCGGGTGGACTTTCGCCTCGGTAACGATGACAGACCTTATCTCCTAGAGATCAATACCCTTCCCGGCCTTAACCCGACCATTAGCGACATCGTGCTTGCGGCCCGAGGAGAGGGAGTTGAGTACAATCGGTTGGTGCTGGAGATCCTCGGCCTGGCCTTGCGTCGCTATGGCCTGGCTGCTCCTGATGCCAAGCCTTCTCAAGCCCGACAGTCCCGCCTGGCAACGGCCACTTCCCGGGAAGTGTTCTGAAAAGACCGTGTAGCATGTTTGTTTCAGATTCATCCCCCATAAACTTCGGGGGAAAAAGCTCTCAAGAAACACGCCCGCGTTGCGGTGTTCGCCCTCCAGGCGGGCTTGGTTCTTCCTCAAGTCGCATCTCTCGCGTCATAGTGCTTTACAATCAAACCAACTACTTGATCAAAGGAGAGCGAAGAGACCTCAAAGCAGACCAAGGCGTCATCATCTGTGCCCACGCAGTCGCAGATGCCTTGGCATCGGTTGGCCTATCGGTGGCCTTGGTACCCATCGTTGACGAGGTTGAACGGGCCTTAGCCCCCTATTCCCCTACGGAGTGGGTCGTCTTCAACCTCGGCGAAGGCTTGGCAGGAAAGCTCTTTGAGGAGGTGCGCATCGCTTGGGCCTTAGAGGCCATGGGATACCGTTTCACCGGGGCAGATGCCGTGGCTCTTGCTCTAACCACCCACAAAGCTCGTGCCAAGAGGATACTCCGCCAAGCAGGTGTGCCCACTCCGGATTGGCGCCTCTTCACAAGTCCCCGTCAGGTAACCGAGGAAACCCTCTCGGGTTTATCTTTCCCTTTGATCGTCAAGCCCGTCGCCGAGGACGCCAGCCTAGGGATCACCGAGCTCTCCGTCGTTAACTCATTGGAGGCCCTCCGAGATCGGGTAGACGCACTTGTGGAGCGCTATCGCCAAGCCGCACTGGTGGAACAGTTTATAGACGGACGCGAGTTTAACATCTCCATTTGGGATCATCCTCCAACCGTCCTGCCACTTGCTGAGGTGCACTTCCCCAAAGCCAAGAGCCTTAACGAGCGCATCGTCTCCTTCGCAGCCAAATGGGAGGAGGAGTCCATCCCCTATCAAAACACCCCCGTGACCTGCCCGGCCGAGGTTAGCTCCGCATTGGCAGAGGCCATCACCTTGACTGCACTCAACGCCTGGCAAGCTCTCGGCTGCAATTGCTACGGGCGCGTGGATATGCGCATTGACCAGAACGGTGCCCCTTACGTGCTTGAAGTGAACTGTAACCCCGACATCTCCCCGGATGCGGGCTTCTTTCGTTCTGCATCCCGTGCCGGGTACAGTTACCAAGAGATGGTACTACATATTCTGCAACAAGTTGAGGTAGATAAATGTCCCTTATAGAGCGAGCCAAACCGGCGGATGGCCAAGCCGTCCTTCAGATCACGCACCTGGCTGGCAACTTTAGCCAGAAGGATATCGCCTGTGTTGAGGAGCTATGGGGAGCTTATACGACGAAAGGGGCCAAGGACACAGGTTATGACTTTATCGTCTTTCGGGATGGGGATCACATATTGGGCTTTGCTTGTTTTGGCCCCACCCCTCTGACAGAGGGCACCTACAGTCTCTATTGGTTGGCCGTGCACCCCCAGAGTCGCAGACAAGGCGTTGGACGCGCACTCATCACCTGGGTTGAGGAGGAAATCCGCAGGCAGGGTGGTCGTCTGCTCCTGGTGGAAACTTCCGGCACTGCTGCCTACGAGGGTACGCGCCGTTTTTACGAATCCTGCGGCTATTGTACGCAGGCCATCATCCACGATTTTTACGCCTTGGGAGACGATTTATTCGTCTTCGGCAAGGTCTTACGCTCACCTTCCTAACTTCTTATTGCCCCCGACATAAATGTCATGCAATGCCCCAAAGGCCTTTTTCTTCCGGCGCTCGTAGGAGACCACGCCTTTAAGATTCAGCTCATTCCAATACCCGTTGGGCACCTTGGAGGGATCGCGGTAGTCACTGAAGCAAAAAGGAAAAGTGCCCACGATCTGGGGATAGTCCTCAACCAAGCGGAAAATCGCTTGCAAGAGGTCAGCCTGATACTCCTCAGACCAGAGGTCCCGCGCTCTGGAGTGATATCCGGGCACGGAATCAGCCCCGAATTCGGTCAATAGAAGCGCTACGTTCGGATTCGCGGCCAATACCTCGTCGAGCATCCGACGCATTTCGGTGAGGTCTATCGGCTCAAGCGCACAACTCTGGGGACAAGAGCCTCGGCCATCCTCAGGTGCCGGCTCTTGGCTAAAGATCTTGTCATACCAGCCCCAATACGAGTTGATCCCCAGCACGTCCACCATTCCCCCAACCGGCCCGACCAAGCCATAGAGCGCCGCATAGGAAACCAAGCGCGTCTTATCCTGAGCCCGCACATGGGCCACGAGCTGACGGAAGAAAGGCTCCGCTTCGGGATGATCGGTATTGCACTCGTTCCCAACACCATAAATACACACACACTGGGGTGATTGCGCGCCACACGGATTGCCTCGGTGAGGGTCTGCTCGGCGAGCGCTTGCCATGCTGGGTCGGCAAAAGGAGTACGGCGCTCTTCCGTGCGCGGCTGCAAGCAGTACACCGGCGGTTCGATCCATACCATCAGCCCCTGGCGATCACAGGCCTCGTAGAAACGTGGATGTTGAGGATAATGGCAGCGTACGGCGTTGCAGCCCAGTTCTTTCATCAGGCCAACATCCATCTCTACCTGCTCCTGGGTCATGACCAGGCCATGAATGGGTGAGTCATAGACGTAGCAGATCCCCTTCAGGCGGATCGGCTGCCCATTCAGGTAGATGCGCCCGGCTACCGCTTCCACCTTGCGAAACCCACAGCTCAGTGCAACGTGATCCAAGCATTCCTCGCCCTGATAGAGGCCGACCACCACAGGATAAAGCGCCGGATCCTGGGGCGACCATGGACGCACTCCTTTCACACCTAGGGCACAAGTGAAGCTGCCATCCGGGTTGATCTGGGCATCTGCCTGTTGTTCTTCACAAACAACACGCACAGAGAGCTGTGGCTCAAATCTCAGCACGCGCCCCATCACCTGAAGGCGGCCCCCAGCTGGGTCTGGCTCTGCGATAAGGGCTATATCGTCTAGTGACGGAGCCGCGATGATCTCTAAGGTCACCTCACGGTGTATTCCCCCATAGTTAAAGTAGCCCAAGCAAGGGGGCCACTTGGTACTCGTTGCGCGGTTGTCCACGCAGACGGCCAAGTGATTCGTCCCGCTATGCAGTGCAGCCGTTGCATCTAAGGTGAACTCAGTGTAGCCGCCCTCATGGCCGCCCAGCTCAATGCCGTTCAGAAAGACGCGGGCCGCATAGTTCACCGCGCCGAAGCGCAACCGTGCCTGTGCCCCTTTGGGGTAAACCGGGACCTTGAACTCGCGCACAAACCAGCAAACCCCCTCATAGATGTCATAGCGTTCAGCATATTTCTGCCATACACCCGGCACTATCACCTTCTGCCAGTGCCGTCGGTCGGCGTTCGGATCGGCGTAAGGGGGAGCAGGATAGATACGCGTATCCAGATGATACTTGGGGTCAAGATCGGCCACGAAATCCCATTGACCATCCAGGCTGATGCGCTTCACGATATCCTCCTTCCTCTCCAAAACTGCATTCCCGGGCACTCACAGAAACGCCACCTCAGGGCGCCGATCTCGGAATCGGGCAGGGCTTGGGCAATCACAGCTAAAGATAGCGTGCGAAACCAAGTGGGAAACATGGCCGATATATCCACTCCAGAGGTCATCAGCTCGTGCCCGTAGGAGAAAGCTGTTCCACGCATGAATACGTAGCCACCGTCGGCGTTCTGGTTCGATAGGATCCAGGGCAAGGCTCGCCTTAATGCTGCGAGGATCTCTTCACGCCGATAATCGGTCTCTTGTGCCATACGTGCTAGGGGATCGGCCGAGTCAATGTCCTCACATGCGCTAGAATTCCAAGGATCCTGTGGATTATGCACCCCCCAGCCAAAACCGCCTCGGGGGTTCTGTGTCCGCAATACGGTGTCTATAGCACGCTCTATATAAGGGATCGGGCGATGGTCATAGAAGAACAACGGCCAGAAATGGTAAGCGGCCTGGACGCCCCGTGAGAGGCTTAACATGTCGCTCGTGCCCAACCCACCCCATAGACCGCTTTGTGGGTCAAGCCAGTGGCTTTCCAGCCAGCTTAACAGTCGCTCAACAACGCCGCCGGCATATGGGTGTCCCTGGAAATCGCGCGCATACTGTAGCAAGGCGCCTACATTCAGCACCTCGTTACCCACAAAGTCGGGCGCACTGGCCCATTGGCGCGTTTCCAACCAGCGCTCAATGCCACCCGGCTCGCAGAAGGGCTCAAGCCATCTCTGTGGCTTCTCGGCGACTGCCCCTAGACAGGTGAGCGCGGTAACCACATGACAAGAGAGATGCCGCCGTCCACACCACTCAGGATCGCCGGCGTACCACCCTTGGTCGTAGATGGCCGGATCGCGAAAGAGGCCGTCATCGTCCTGAAAGGACTGCAGATAACCGATCCACTGACGGCGTTCGCGCTCTCCCAGGCCATCCAGTTCGCCAAAGAGATGGCGGGTCATAGCGGCATAGGTTGAGGCGTAGAGCACCGGTCCGGCCATCCCCTGGGCATAAAGGTAACGGCCATAGGGTGCACCAGGAAGGCGCATCCGCTCTATATAAGCCAACGTTGCCGCCGGCAACTTCTCAGATAATGAGGTAAATATAACTTTCCGCTCCATTCCTGCGCAAGTTCCTTTTGCCTGAAAACACGGTATAAAGTAGGATACGACCATCGGCTAGCGTTCGTCAAAAGGCGCAGCGATCGGCATAGCTCCTCATGTGTTCTGAACGACTCAAGATGGAGGCCCACATGATCGTCGAGTGGAACGCGCACATGTTCAGTAGTAACCTTTCTCGTTACCCCTTCTACGCTCGTGCTGCCTACATACCGTCCTTTGCGAGCCTTCTGGAGGATCCCCTGGCCGCTTATCAGCAGCGCATGGAAAAGCTGGGTATTGACCGCGCCGTCTTGGTTCAGCCGGAGCCTTACGGCGATGACCACCGTCTCATCCTGGATTGCCTCCAACGTGATCCCCTGCGCCTCAAAGCGACCTGCCTCTTCTTGCCCAAAGACCCCGAGGCGCTTTCCAAGCTGACCGACCTGGTCGCCGCCGAGCCGCGCATCATCGCTTTGCGTTTCCACGCCCACCGGGGTAAGGAGCTTTACCTGGACAGCTTTTACGATAAGAGCGTGCACGCCCTATGGCAAAGGGCCGGCGAGCTTGGCCTTGTGATCGAATTACACATCGGCCCTAACTATGCCAAACAGGTTGCCGATGTTATCAACGATTACCCCGACTTTCCCGTGCTCATTGACCACCTCGCCGAGCCTCAGTTCGGCACAGCGGAGGAGTACGAGGACGTGCTCGCCTTGGGACGCTTCCCCAACGTGACCATGAAGCTTTCCGGCTTAGAGCATTTTTCTCAAGAGCCTGAGCCGCACTTGGATGCCAAACCGCTGGTCACGCGAGTGGCGGCCGCCTTCGGCCCCGACCGTCTGGCGTGGAGCGGGGGAACGCCGCGGGTGGTAGATGTACTTTTGGACCATTGGTCCGAGACCGATAGGGCCAAGGTGAAAGGGACCAATCTGGCCAGGCTCGCGGGTTTCCGATAGGGAATGAAAGAGGGTATTAACAAATGGCTGCTCAAGTCGCCTTTGGGTCTCAAGACGATCTAAAAGCCGAGATAGAGGGCCTTCGGCAGAGCTTGCTAGCGGCGTTTCTGCCCATAGTGCTCGCCACGAGCTGGTTGTGGTTCTCCTATGTCGTCATATACGCGCAGCCTCTCAATCTGAATAGCATCGCCTGCCTCCTTTTGATATTGAGCTCATGGAGCGCTCACAAGCTGCGCCCACGTTATCACGCTACGGCCTGTTGGCTGCTCCTGCTGGGTATGGTCTCGGCAGAAAGCCTCATCGTTGCCGCTCAGCCGGGATCATTGGCTCCCGCCTTCGGCATCTTGATCGTCATCGCCGCCAACGCCCTCTTAGGCACCCGCGAGGCCCTATTCATCGCTTTGCTCGCTTGGCTGGGTGTGGGGATAGCACAATACTTGATCGGATACGCATCCAAAGCTGTGGGCAACACCCAGGTGCTTACTCTCTATTTACTGACAGCCGGCATCTCTTGGCTGGCCGCCCGTCCGCTCAAAACCTCGGTCTCCTGGGCACTGGCGGGATGGGATCAAGCCCATAAGGCGCTCCTAGAAGCCCGCGAGCGCCGTGGGGAGATGTATCGCGTCGTGCGCGCCCTGGAGGAGGCCACCTACCGCTTGGAACACACCAAAAACGAGCTGATCGTGGCCCAGCATGAGGCAGAAGTGGCTCGCGCCCTAAAGGGGCGCTTCGTAGCTATGGTTAGCCACGAACTTCGCGCACCGCTTAACCTGATTTTGGGTTTCAGCCGCCTGATGGCCCTCTCACCCGAGAGCTACGGAGAACCACTCCCGCGTGCCTATCGCGCAGACATCGATGCCATCTATCGCAACAGCCAGCACCTGTTAGCTCTGGTGGACGATATCCTAGACCTTTCACAGATCGAGGCCCAACGTCTGCCACTCGTGAAAGACCGCACCGACTTGGAAGAAGACGTCGTGAAGAAGGCGGTGGACATCGTCCAGACTTTGGCCGAGCGCAAGGGGTTGTATGTGCGCCTAGAGTTGGCCGGCAACCTGCCTTGGATCCTCGCCGATCAGGTGCGCCTCCGTCAGGCCCTCCTAAACCTTTTAACCAACGCCATCCGCTTTACCGAGCACGGCGGGATCACTGTTCGCACCAGCCAGCAAGACGGCGTGCTGATGGTTAGCGTGCAAGATACCGGCCGGGGGATCGCTCCGGAGGACATGCCCAAACTCTTTCAAGAGTTCCATCAGATCCATCCTAGCGAGACACGAGATGGCGCCGGCAGCGGGCTTGGGCTGAGCATCAGCAAACATCTGATAGAGTTACACGGCGGTCAGATCTGGGCCGAGAGCCGCCAAGGGACGGGCACAACCTTTTACTTTACCGTGCCTCTACCGGATACAGAGACTCCCCCCGCCGCTACCGTGAGGACGGGTGAGGCCCAACTCACCCTGAAGCCTCATGATAGCTGCCTGATCGTCCACGATGACCCTGGCGTCATGCGCCTCTTCGCCCGACGACTTGAGGGCTACCGGGTCGTGGGAATCCCCAACCCACAAGACGCCCCTAGAGTGATCGACGAACTGCACCCGAGAGCTATCTTGACCACCCCCTTGGTGGCCGACCTCCTGCGCCAACAGCTTGCACAAGCTCCCTTTGATGTGCCCATCATCACCTGCTCCCTGCCTCGTGCAGCTGAACAGGACCACCTTCGGGGCGTGATCGGCTACCTTGTCAAGCCCATCGCTCCAGAGGCCTTGGCCGCGGCCATGAGAAAAGTGGAACGGGATGGCGAAACTACGGTCCTCTTGGTAGATGACGACCCGGACGCCGTAGATCTATTGGAGCGCATGCTCACCCTGATCCCGCGCCCCTATAACATCCTCAAGGCTTATGATGGCCTTCAGGCCCTACAATACATGCAACAGGTTGTGCCCGATGTGGCCTTTATAGACCTGGTGATGCCGGGCATGGACGGGGGCGAGCTGATCGCCAAGATGCGCGCTGCCGAGCGCACGCGCGAGGTGCCCGTCGTAGTCGTTTCCGCACAGGGATGGCTTGAGGATAACACCACACTGGGAACATCCCTCAGCGTAAGTTGCCGGGAGCCTCTCAGCCTCTCTACCGGCCTTCAGTGCCTGAAGGCCCTTCTTGACGCGCTCCCGCCCCGTTACCTCGCTGGTGAAGCAAGCGCTCAATCGTTCGCAACAAGGCCGCCTGCTCAAGCGGCTTCCCCAATACATCAGCTGCCCCAAGCGCCAAAGCCAATCGGGATTGGCTGAGCACAGAGCAGATGACCACGGGAATACGCGCCGTCTCCGGAGCAGCCCTCAGCCGCTGAAGGATGTCCCAACCATCTTCACGAGGCATCAACACGTCTAGCAGGATGAGATCCGGCGTGCTCTCTGCGATGAGCGCTTGGGCCTGCTCTCCGCTATGGGCCACCCGAAGCACATAGTTCTGTCCCTGTAAGTACCGTTGATAGAGGCGCACCGCATCGGCATCGTCATCAATGATGAGGATCGTCTTGGGTTTGATGGTAGGGATCCTGAAACACAGGACGGGGTGTCCCTGCTCGTCTCTTTGCCACCAAAGCCGGCCGCCGTACACACTCAATAGCCCTTGGCTGACGGCGAAGCCGGTGATGCCTTCGTTGCCTCGTCTGGACACCATTCCCTCATCCAGACCGCTTACCCGCCAGAGCGTCCCTTCGTCGGTCAACGTCACCTCTAGCTCCAGCCTGTTGGCCTCCAGGAGCCCGATCCCTTCTGTCAATACGCCCAGGACGATTTGCCGCAACATGGCCGGATCGCCGAAGGTCATAGGGAGATCTTCGGGAGCGCTCACCCGCAAGGCGACACCCTGTTGTTCGGCCAACGGACGAACCGTGCGTATGGCTCCCTCCAAGACCTCGCCGAGGTCCACCAATTGGCGTTGCGCCTCGTGGGCCACCTTGACGGCCGCCTCCTTGGCCAAGCTTTCCGCCGTCACGCCGGGAAGCTGCCCACTGCGATCGCCGACTGCAAGCCTCTGCCGCTCATAGAGCTCCCAGAGGACGCTGACAACCGCCTCAAAAGCCTCTTGATGGCTGCGGTAAAAAGAAGTGCGGCTGAGGGCCAACTCGCGGCATACTTCGGGCTGTTCCAAGCTTTTGATATAACGTAGCCACATCAGGCGGTATCCCAGCCACTCGGGATTGCCGAAAGGGACCGAGGCTTCTGGGCGCAACGATTCGATCGCCTCGCGCAGAAGCTCACGCAAACGTTGCCCTCTCGTTTGTTGGGGATCATGGCTGCTTAGCAGCAAGCCCGCCAAGGGATGCGTCTGCAGGTGAACAGGATCGTAAAAGTTGGCCAGAGCATCCTTGACGTAGCGGGCGAACAATTCTCTAGGGATCATGCTCTCACCGGGGCTTAAAATACAAGTAATCTTGCAAAACGCCAAGACAATGCAGGGACTTTATTGCGACTATAGCTCTCCACGCCGGATCCGTCTTATGCTAAACTATTCTTAGCTTGAGGAAAGATTGGATGCCCGACGGCAGGTAAATGAATTGTAAACATTTTACCATGCCGTTCTGAGCCTGCCAAGTTGCGGCTCAAATTGATCAGATCTTGTCATTCAGGCGTGGGTATTCTTCGGCGCTTAGGAGGCAGTGAGTGGCTTTAGGCATGTTCACCGGCAGTGGCCGGACATACGATCCTCGCCTTGATATCCGGCCAGAGTACGGCAGTCGCGGCGCCGGCTCGGCCGCCTGGGCGGAGCACGGCGTCAAGACACTCCTCGGCACGGGCGTGCGCGGCCCGCATATCTGGGATGGCAAGCCACACTGGGAGGCAGTCCAAACCTCCAAGCACTTGAATATCACCTGGGATGGCTCAGCGTTAACCTTCGCCCGCGTCCCCGTTGGGCCGTACTGCACGGTCACTGCGCCCCACATGGGCACTACCTATTACATGTGCCCTACAGAAGCCTACACTGCATCACGGGTGCGCGAGATCCTTTCGCGTTTACAACCCCAGCATATCGGTATTGAACTGGACGAGCCCGAGTTCTGGAGCCGGGGCGGCTACGGCGAAGGCTTTAAAGAGGAATGGCGTGCCTTCTACGGCGAGGAATGGCAGGATCCCGAGTCGTCGGAAGAGGCCCGCTACAAAGCCTCTCAGTTGATGGCTCACCTCTTGCAGCGCTTTGTGCGCCGCGTCTTTCAGGCCGTGCGCGAGGCAAATCCTCAGGCCTTTTGCATGGTCAATCCCCATAGCCCCTTCAACTACGCTGAGGCCTTCACCACCCGCTCTATGGCCGGGGATATCATCTCTATCATCGGCGAGGTCGCTTTCATTGAGGAAGCGGATGCTGTGCTGGCCGAGGTCTGGTCCGACACGATCAAGGCCGCCCTGGTTTGTCGCGGAGCGCCCACGATTGAGCCCTTCTTACACTCCTGGGTGGATCGTTCCCTTTTTGAGAACCTGGGACGCGGGTGCGGCAAACGCATTTTCCAATTGCTTGACCCCAAATCCGATGATCCCAAGTTCTCCTGGGACTCTTACCGTAACTGGTTTGAGGAGGATACCCTGGCGGCCTTGATGGTCGGGGGGAACAACTTCTGGGTGGCTTGGACGGACCGCATCATGCTCATGGATCAGCCCCCTGCCGGCCCCGCGCCTGAGGCGTATCGCACCGTCTTCTGCACGGTGATGAACGTCTGCCGCGATGCGGAGAATCATCCTTACCGCCCTTCATCACGTATCGGCGTGCCCGTCTCGGATACGATCATGTGGCAGCGCGATGTCCCCGGCAAGAATTACATTGATGCCTTTTACGCCCTTACCTTGCCCCTATTAGATCAGGGGATCGAGCTGGAGGTGCTTCCCCTGGAATGCGGCCCTCGGCCGGGCTTCCTGGATGACTTTAGCGTGCTGCTGACCAGCTTTGATTACTGGAATCCCCAACGCTCCGAGATGGTAGAAGCACTGGCCGACTGGGTACGTCGCGGAGGCACGCTGCTCTACTTCGGCACCTCCGAGTTCGACGACGTGCCCAGCGCTTGGTGGCGCAAAGCGGGTTACCCCTCTACCTTTGCTGCCCTATTTGATAGGCTGGGCCTTGGCCGACCATCGCCCAAGGCCATTCCCCTTCAGGCTTTGGACGTAGCAGAAGACTTGGCCATCCAACTCGGCCAACGTTTCCTGGCTGAACCGATGTCTGCACCCCCCGGCTGGTGGCAGGTGGGCTCGCTATTGAGCGAGGGTTTTTTTGTCCAGCCTCACCTATGGGCGATGCAAGTGCCCGGCGCCTCGCCCTTACTGAATACCACCGAGGGCCAAACCGTAGCCTGGGAGTTACCCGTTGGCCGAGGGCGTGTGATCTGGGCCGGGCTTTCCCCATGGTTCATGGCCTGGGGGTTGGAAGGTCCCCTCTTCCTGCGGGCGATGACCGCTCTGGCCTGCTCTCGGGCGAGAGTGCCCTACGTCCCCAAGCCGGCACTAGATGTGCGCCGGGGACCCTATCGCCTGGTTTACGCCTTTGCCGATTATACCGTGCCGGGCGATTACCTGGATCTGCTCCATCACGAGCTGCGTCCTGTGCATTCGCCCCAACTCCGCGCGCGCCAGTATCGCATGCTTTACGACCTATCGGCGGCGGGCACCGAGCTGGGCCTGATCTATTCCGGCGCTGTGAGCTCAGGGTTGGCCGTGCGAAACCAAGAGCTCAGGGTTACCTTAGAAGGGCCAGAGGGGTGTTTGTTGGCCACGGCCTTGCGCATCCCCAACGTGCCAAAAGAGCTCTCGGTGAAAGACACAGAGAGCGGCGCCGAACGGCTCTCCTGGTCCACCTACGATGGCGCCGAGGGGATCCTGCGCCTGGGGCACTACTCCCCGCGAACGCGGGCAGAGTTAGTGGTAAAGTGGTAAACTCGCGATAATTTCATTAGCGGCTGCATCTTTTAGAGACCGAGATGAGCTATCAACGCGCCATAGATGCTATTCATTTGCGCCTCACCGGCAGCCTCGCCGAGCAGGAGACGCTAGATCATCCGGCCTTTATGGCCGAGCTTCTTGGCCGCGACCCTTGGGAGAACCCCTATCAGGCTTACGTGGACGCTTATAAGGCCCTGGACATAGATTGGGTTATCGGTTGGCCGCGCCCTCACTTGACTAAAGACGCCTTTGCCGGGCGCTCTAGCATCGACCTGGGCAACGGCACCCGCATCACGGAATGGGGACTCTCAGGTAGCAGTTGGCGCGAGGAGCACCCTTTCCACGATGTGGAGGATGTGCTGCACTACGATCCCCTGGAGAACAAGCCCTGCCTATCCATGGTCACCGAGGAATCCGCCCGCGCCCTTATTGCCAACGTCAAGGCCCAACAGGAAGAGATGGGCACATCGTGCCTGGTCAGCGGCATTCACTATACCACCCTCTTTCAATGCGGCATCATGGCCTTTGGCTGGCCCCTCTTTTTGACCGCTGCCGGCGCCGAGCCGGAGCGCTTCCAGCGCATCCTGGAGGGCTTTGCCGAGATCACTCGGCGCAATTTGGCCCTTTGGGCGACGGAGCGCCCGCCCCTCATCCTCATTCACGACGACATCGCCATGCAACACGGCATGGTCTTCCATCCCGATTGGTATCGCAAGCGCCTTTTCCCTCTCTACGAGCGCTTTCTGGAGCCGCTCCTGGCCGATCCGGCCATCCGTATCTGCTTCGTCTCCGATGGGGACTATAGCGCCGTGCTGCCCGATCTCGCCGCCCTTGGCTTTCACGGTTTTTTCGTCAATCCCAACATGAACCTGGCCGAGATCGCCCGCACCTATGGAGAGGATCACTTTCTGGTGGGCAACGTGGATACCGCCGTGCTCACCTTCGGCACGCCGGACGATGTGCGCCGTGAGGTGGCGCGCTGCGTGGAAGAGGCCAAGCCCTGCGCCGGCCACTTTATCAAGGCCATGGGCGATCTTCCTCACAACATCCCCTTGGCCAACATGCGCGCCTACTTTCAGGCGATCGGTGACTATCGCCACACGGCCTCTGCTTACCGAAGGCCGATATGCTCGGATGCTTCACCCGATAAACAACTATCGCTTAGCCATCCTTTGAGCTGCTGTAAATACGACACGAAAAACGATTGACTTGCTGCTGTACTCGTGATATATTGGACTTGTGACCCGTTCGCGTGTCAGCTCTTAGCTGGCACAAAGGCACGAGTTATTGAGAAAGGAGGCGCACAGCGAGAGATTTACTGCGATCGTGATGTTTCGGTCATTGGATGTGGTCATTCAAAGTTTAATTTTACGAGGAGGCTGAAGAATGGTTTCCAAGATTTCGCGTCGTCAACTACTCAAATTGGGCGCTTTCGCCGCAGGTGGTCTGCTCGCTGGCTGCGCCCCCAAGGTCGTGGAAGTGACCAAAGTCGTCGAGAAGGTGGTCAAAGAGACGGTAGTGGTTGAGAAAGAAGCCCCCACTGCGGCTCCGACCCCGTTTGACCTTGTCCACTGGGCGGAGGGCTATCTCTACTCTGAGGCAGAACCCCACAAAAAGTACCAGGAGGCCGTGCGTAACCGATTCAAAGAACTCTATCCCCTGGCGAACATCAAGTGGGAGAACCGTGGCTGGGATGAACAGCTTCGGCAGAATTTGGTGACCGCTCTGCTCGCCGGCACAGGCCCCGACATCATAGTGGGCGAGAACTTCTTCCAGCAATATGCCGATCTTGGGGCTATGGCCGAAGTTACCGACGCCATTCAGGATATTAAAGACAATCTGATCCCCGGGACCTACGCTGCCGCTGTGACCAAGGGCAAAGTCTACGGTATCAACCAGTTTACCGGCATCTTTGGCTTTGAGCGCAACCCCAATGTGATTGAGAAGGCCGGGCTGGACCCGACTAAACCCCCTACAACCTGGGATGAGCTACTTGAGCATTGTGAGATCATCACCAAGGCGGGCAAAGGCGAGTTTTACGGCTATACCTTGCAAGGCCCAGTGGGCTTCTCGGTTGGCGGCATCTTCCGCGTAGCCGTCTATATGAAACAAGCCGATGCCGACATGTGCAAAGACGACTGTACCTACCCCTTCTTCAACAACCCCAAGGCCGAACAGGTGCATGTCTTTCTGCGCAAGATTAACAAGTTCACGCCCCCTGGCTTAACCTTCAACCCCGATGAGGGCCAGGTTTACAGCCAATTGTTCAAGGGGGTTACCGCCTACCAGATCTGTGGTTCCTGGCACGTCAAGTGGGCCAAGGACTCCGGCCTTCAGAATGCCATGTACTCGGCCATCCCCATTCCCCAGGGTGGCAAGAAGGCCAGCATTGTGGTAGGCAACGTCATTAACGGTGTTCTCTCCACAAGCAAGCACATCCCTGAAGCTACTGCGCTATGCAAAGTGTTTACTGAGGATGAAATCCAAGATTTGGTGTATCCCTTGCTAGGGCGCTTGCCCAGCACGCGTAGCGCTCTCACGAGGCTGCGTCCAAAGGCCACAGAAGCCGACCAGGCCTTCATTGATGACCTGCTCACTGCCGACTTGGGCATCTTGCCTCAGTGGCGTAAAGAGCCAAACAAGCTCTGGCAGATCTATAACGAGCTCCTACAAGGAGTGCTGGCCACCGAGGATGACATCAAGAAGCTCATGGATAAGGCTCAGCAGGATGCTGACGCAGTCATGAAGGGCTGAACAACAAAGCGAGGCGTTCAGAACCCGGCGGAGCATACTATGCGGCGCTTGTTCTCTATCTGGGGAGGGGAGCCATCTCCTCCCCAGATGTTTAAGGGCTCTGAGGGGCAGACGCTTCTCCCTCATTTTTCGCAAGGAGCATAGAGCATGGAAACGACTGCGGGCCAGATAGCTATTGGGACAGCAAGACTGTCCTTATGGGAACGTTTCGCTCGCTGGCGCCAGCGTAATCGCCAACCCCTCGAAGGCTGGCTCATCCTGACCCCGATACTAGCTTATTATTCTCTGTTTTTTATTTTTCCGGTGGTCGCAGATCTCTATATCAGTTTCACCCGGTGGACCGGCATCGTGGGTAAACCCGTGTGGGTGGGTCTGGCAAACTACAAGACCTGGTTTTCAGGTTATTACCTACTCATCCTTTTCAATACGTTGCTCTTCACAGTTACCATTCTGTCTTTATCAACTATCATCGCTTTCTTCATCGCGGTGCTCTTAAATCAAAAAGTCATCGGTCGGGGATTGTTTCGTGCACTGTGGTATATACCTACTTTAACCTCCGCCGCTATTACGGCTCAGGTCATGTTCATCTTTATCTCACCTTATGATGGTGTATTCAACGCCATCCTCAAAGCCCTTGGCCGGCCGATTGTTATCTGGCCACTTAATGCTTTTTGGATGAGGACTTTTATCATTCTCTTCTCTGTCTGGCGAGGCGTAGGGGGGCCGGTAGTTCTGTTTCTAGCAGCACTTCAGGGCATCCATCCAGAAATCTACGAAGCTGCCATGGTAGATGGAGCTAATTCTTGGGATTTGTTATGGCGCATTACCTTTCCTCTGCTGCGCCCGATGCTTATTTTCGTCCTCATCACGGGTACAATCGGAGGGTTTCAGATCTTTGAGACGGTCATGCTGATCACCGCTGGTGGGCAGTTTAATGTGGCCTCCTCGGGCGGCCCACGCAATATGACCAACGTGATACTACTGCAGATCTACAAGGATGCTTTTGTTAATAATAACCTCGGGCCGGCCGCAGCAGGCTCTATTATCGCCGCCATTCTTCTCTTGTGGTTCACCACGACGAATATGCGCATCATGAGCCGAGGCCAGGTAGAGAAATAATAAGGAGACAGTCTATGCGCAGACGATTCACCTTTGGGCGCTTTCTAACTTACGCCGTGCTCATCATCGGCAGCGTTGTGATGGCCTTTCCCATGGCCTACGCTTTTTCCGGGTCCCTATGTGACCTTGAGGATTTCTACGCCCATCCTTGGTTCCCCACGCCCAGCAAGCTTTACCTTGAGAACTATCGTATTCTCTTCAGCGCCAAATTCACTTCCCAAGTAGAGATCTGGCGCTGGATTGCCAACACACTCGTCCGGATCGCTTGGTATACCTTGATCCCGGGGATCGTTGCCGTTTTGGCCGGGTATGTTTTCGCTCGCTTACGCTTTCGTGGGCGCGACGCCGCATTTATGTATCTACTCAGTTCTATGATGATTCCCGGCATCGTTTTTTTGATTCCTACCTTCGTCATGATGGCCCGTTGGCCAGGCGTGGGTGGCAATGACTGGAGAGGGCAAGGTGGGCGCGGGTTCTTGGATTCATGGCCCGCACTCCTTATCCCAGGGCTTGTTAACGTCTATTACATCTTTATGCTGCGACAAACCTATTACAGTATCCCCATGGACTTTGAAGAAGCCGCTCGCGTGGACGGGGCTAGCACGCTTCGTTGTCTCAAAGATGTCTATCTGCCAATGCTCAAACCGGTACTCACCGTACTAGTGATCTTCCAGTTCGTAGCCATCTGGAATGACTATCAGTGGCCGTTGATTGTCAGTTCAGGCAACAAAAAGATCTGGACTCTAGCCTTGGGTTTCCAACAGATGCTTTTCGTTGGCGCGTCCTATAAAGGCTATCCGCCGGGATCGGCCGTCGTAGACTATCCTTTCTCCTTTGCCATGGCGATCATAGCTACAGTGCCTTTGATCTTGCTCTTCTTAGGACTACAATCATACTTTGTTGAAGGTGTGCAGGGTTTTGCCATTAAGGGATAATAGGCACTACCTGCCCGTCCCCTGGAATGAAAGGCTTGGCTCCCTCTCCAGCCGCATTGTCTTTCAGGTAAAGCCGAGGGAGGACGAACATGATCACCGAATTAACCAAGGGCGTCTACTGGGTCGGCGTGGTGGATTGGGGTTTGCGGCGCTTTCACGGCCATGAGCTCTCCACCCATCGCGGCTCGACCTACAATGCCTACCTCATCGTAGATGAGAAGATTGCCTTAGTGGATACGGTCTGGGGCCCCTTTCAGGATCAGCTCATCGCCAACATCCGCGAGGTCGTAGACCCCGCGAAGATCGACTTTGTCATCGCCAACCACGCCGAGGTGGATCACGCCGGCAGCCTCCCGGCGGTGATGCGCGCCGCGCCCCAGGCCACCGTCGTCGTCTCCAAGCGCGGCCGGGAGAGCGTAGAGGGGCATTTCCATCAGCCCTGGTCCTTCAAGGCCGTCCAGACGGGGGATAAAATCAGCCTGGGGTCCTGCGAACTCGTCTTCATAGAAGCTCCCATGCTGCACTGGCCGGATAGCATGTTCACCTATGTCGCCGGCAAGGGCATCCTCATGCCTAACGATGCCTTTGGCCAGCATTACGCCACGGCCTTTCGCTTCAACGACCAGGTGGATCAGGAGGAGCTCTACGAAGAGGCCCTCAAGTATTACGCCAACATCCTCACTCCTTTCAGCGACCTGGTGACGAAAAAGATCGCCGAAGTGCTGGCACTGAATCTGCCTGTGGAGATCATCGCCCCCAGCCACGGCGTCATCTGGCGCAAAGACCCCCTGCAGATCGTGCACAAGTACGCCGAATGGGCCCAGCAGATCCCTCAAAAGAGTGCCGTCATCCTGTATGACACGATGTGGAACGCCACCCGCCTCATGGCCGAGGCCATCGGCGACGGCCTGGCCGCTGAAGGCGTGCCCTACAAACTGCTCCATGCAGCCGTCTCGGATCGCAACGATGTCATCACCGAGATCTTTAAAGCCAAGGCCATCGTCATCGGCTCCCCCACCCTGAATCGCGGTCCCCTGCCCACCATTACCCCCATCCTGGAGGACCTAAAGGGCTTGCGGTTCAAGAACAAGATCGGCGCTGCCTTCGGCTCCTATGGCTGGAGCGGCGAAGCGGTCAAGCTCCTGGAACAGCACCTCAATGCATGTCAGATCCCCGTGGTAGCGCCCGGCGTGTTAGCTAAATGGCAACCTACGGCAGAGGACCTCGCCCGTTGTCGGCAGCTCGGACAACAGGTAGCCCACGCCATTTTAGGGAGCTGACCCAGAAATCGCGTGAACAGGCCAAACGAGCGAGTTGAGCTCGCGACGGTTTGCGGCTATAATGGCCCCGTCACATTAAGCTTACGGAGGGAGCCATGAACGACCGCGAACGATTCCTGGCCACGATGCATTATGCCCCGCGCGATCGCTGCCCCTGGTGGGAAATGTGGTACTGGAGGGAGACCCTGGATCGCTGGCATAAAGAGGGTCTGCCCGAGGATGTCCACCTGGAAGAATACCTGGGAGTAGACCGACGCGAGAACGTCGGCGTCTCTTTGGGGTTGGTCCCGGCGTTCAAGCGCGAGACCCTGGAAGAGAACGACGAATACGAGATCTTTCGCCGCGAAGACGGCGTCATTTGCAAACAGTTCAAGGGCGATCTCGCCGGGCGCATGCCCCAGTGGCTGCGTTTCCCCATGGAGACGCGCGACGATTGGGAAAACGTGATCAAGCCCCGCCTGAACCCTAAATCCCCCTGTCGCTACCCCCTCTACTGGGAAGAGAAAAAGCGCATGTGGGCCCAGCGCGACTATCCTCTTTCCATCAGTGGCGGCTCCATCTTTGGCTGGATCCGCAACTGGATGGGCCTGGAAGGGGTCGCGCAAGCGCTCTACGATGACCCCCAGTGGGTACAGGAGATGATGAACTATATCGCCGACTTTGTAGTGGAGACCGTGCGCCGAGCCGTTGAGGAGGTAGATATAGATTACGTGACCATGTGGGAGGACATGGCCTACAAGGCCGGCCCTCTCATCTCCCCGCGCATGTTTCGCCAGTTCATGCTTGAGCCGTATAAGAAGATCACCTCTTTCTTCCACGATCACGGCATTGAGCTCATCTTCGTAGATAGCGACGGGGACTCTAGTTCGCTGATACCTCTCTGGCTAGAGGGTGGCGTGACGGGCTATTACCCCATTGAACGCGCTGCCGGCATGGATCCGGTTGAACTGCGCCAGCGCTTTGGGCGAAAGCTGCGCCTCATTGGCGGGATCGACAAGCGCGCCATGATCGCCGGGCCCACAGCCATTGAGGCCGAGCTGGCCCATGTCGCTCCCTTGGTGGCCGAGGGCGGCTATATACCCTGGTGCGACCACTTGGTTCCCCCCGATGTGCCCTTCCAACACTATATGTATTATGTCAATCGCATGAAAGAGCTGACCCTGGACCCTTTGGGGTTTAAGCCGAGAACCTGAGAGAAAGAAAATGTCCAAGAGTCACATCCGCCTGGGCAAACTCTTTGGCATCCCGATAAACATCGACGCCAGTTGGCTGCTCATCTTCATCTGGATCACTTGGAGTCTGGCGAGAAGTTACTTCCCCCAGCGTTATCCCTCATGGTCCACCACCTTAACCTGGGGAGTGGCCGTGATGACCAGCTTACTCTTTTTCTCTTCTGTGCTCTTACACGAGTTGGGGCACGCCCTCGTAGCCCGTTCCCAGGGAACACCCGTGAGCGAGATCACCCTATTTATCTTCGGCGGGGTCGCCCAGATCACCGACGAGCCGAGCACGCCCAAGAAGGAGCTACGCATGGCCGCAGTAGGCCCCTCCATCAGCATCCTCCTCAGCGCCCTCTTTGGCATTCTATATCTCGCATTGCGCAGACCGAGTCCCCCTTTAGCCGCTAGTAGCCTTTTCCTCTCCGGCGTCAACCTAAGCCTGGGGCTTTTCAACCTGATCCCTGGCTTTCCCCTGGACGGCGGCCGCGTGCTGAGAGCGATCCTCTGGGCGGCCCATCGCGACCTAACTCGTGCCACGCGCTGGGCCTCCTGGGTGGGACAAGCGGTGGCTTATCTCTTCATCTTGAGTGGCATCGTCCGCGTCTTTAGCGGCGACTGGCTGGGTGGCATATGGATTGCCTTTATCGGCTTTTTCCTGGATAACGCCGCTCGCAGTTCCTATTACCAACTCACCCTGCGCAAGCTCCTGGATGGCCATGTCGTGGGCGAGATCATGACCCAGGAGTGCGTCATGTTGCCGCCGCAGCTGACTCTAGATGTATTCGTAGAACAATACCTAACGAGAGGCCAGCGTTGCTTCTCCGTGGGCAGCCGCGATCACCTCCTGGGCCTACTTACAATCCACAACGTGAGCCGAGTTCCCAAGGACCGTTGGCCCACAACGCATGTGGCTGACGCGCTCACGCCCCTGGAAAAGCTTCGCTTCGTTGGCCCCAATACTTCGCTCTGGGAGGCCCTCCAGCATATGACCGAGGACGGTGTGAATCAACTTCCCGTCCTGCAAGGAGGCGAGCTCTTGGGCATGCTCACGCGTGAGAGGCTTATCACCTTCATCCACAACCTATCCCAACTAGGCCTTTAAGTACCTTGAGGAGAGATATGAATCACCTTGAACGCATTATGGCAGCCATAGAGCACCGCTCATTGGACCGCTTTCCCACCGACATCTGGTGCGTGGAGGAAGTGCGACAGCGGCTATACGCATATTGTGGGACGACCGAATGGCGCAAGGTCTTGGATTACCTGGATATCGATGGCATCATCAGCCTCTGGGCACCCTATATCGGTCCCGCCCTGCCCGACCTAGGCGAGGATCTACGTCAAGACGAGTGGGGGATGGTTTACAAGAAGCAAGAGTACGCTGGGGGCGTGTATTGGGAACAAGTTGGCTATCCTCTAGCCGATGCCCAGACGATCGCCGATATTGATGCTTATCCTTGGCCCAAGCTGGAGTGGTATGACTACTCTGCCCTCCGCGATATGTGCGCCGAGTGGCCTGGCCGAGCCATTGAGATCGGTTACACGGCCATCTTCTATTGGCACAACAAGCTCCGCGGTTTGGAGCTATCTCTGATGGATCTCGCCCTAAGGCCCGAATTCAGCAGACACTTGATTCGCCGCATCGCCGATGCCTTCTATGAGAAGTACGAGCTTTGCTTCCAGGCCGTTGGCAACGCCGTACAACTCACCCAGGTTACCGATGATTACGGCAGCCAGACCGGCCTATTGATCAGTAAAGAGATGTTTCGGGAGTTCTATCGTCCTTGGATGCAGAGGGCCATAGATCAGGCCAAAGCACACGGCTTGAAGGTTTTCCATCACGATGATGGGGCGATTTACTCCCTGATTCCCGACTTGATTGAGATGGGTATTGACGTACTTAACCCCATTCAATGGCGCTGCAAAGGCATGGACCGCGAGCTCATCGGCCGCAATTTCGCGGACAAGCTCTGCTTCCACGGTGGAGTAGACAATCAGCAGACTTTGCCCTTTGGCACCGTTGACGATGTACGCGAGGAAGTAGCCTACAACTTACGCACTCTGGGGCGAACGGGCACCGGCTACATCATCGCCCCCTGCCACAACATCCAGGCCATAACGCCCTTAGAGAATATCCTGGCGCTGTATCAGGCTCCGCGTCAGCTCTAATCTATTCTCACGCAGGCCGGTTACGCAAGCGCCGGAAACGCTTGACAGGGTGTCAGGCTCGCACTATGATGCAATCAGGAGCATTTGTACACCTAAGGTAGGTGAGAAACGTATGGGCCGAACATTTGATTTTGAGGATCCCTTTTATCCCGTTCCGCCAGCAGCGGTAGATGCCAACCCGGCTGTGGCGATCAGGGACTTGCTCTACCGCGTGGCGCGCCTGGAGCAATCGTTGGGCGAGCAGCGCGTCCAAGCCATTGCCGATATGAAAGAGATCCTCCTGGAGCTGGTCTCCCTCTCAGACGACATCACCAACATCGTTGAGCGTTGGGGAGTAGCCACCAAGGCCCAGGAAGCAGCGCTCATCGGCAGCGTGATCGCCCTGGGGCGCAAGATCGTCGCCACTCTCAGACACCACCGCGTAGAACCGATTGACACCATCGGTCAGCCTCTTGATCCCGAGACCAGCGACGTCGCCGGCACCGAGGCCAACGAACATGTGCCTGCCGGCGTCGTTCTTCGCGAGGTGCAGGTCGGCTATAAATGGCCTCAGGGCCTTTTACGCCGTGCAAGGGTGATTGTCAGCAGCGGCCCTGCACCAAACGCCCAGGCCGAAGAGACGTCGGGCGTTGCTCAAGCCCAAGGAAGCGCGGACGAAGCCGCAACCGACAAGCACACCTCCCAGACCAACGAAAGGTAAAGGCCTGATGAACGAGCTCACTTTGACCTGTCCTTATTGCGGGGGAATCGTGCCGGCCAATACCACCACCATTTGTCCCGATTGTCACGAAGATCTCTCGCCTTTGATCCACTTGGAATCGGAACACCTGATCCGCTATAACGAGGGCCTTGCCTTAGCCCGTGAGGGCCGTCTTGAGGAAGCCAAAGCCTGTCTCGCCGCCGCCCTGGCCCATAAGGAGTCCTTCGCGCCGGCTCATATCCTCCTGGCCAAAATTCACGCCAAAGAACAACGTTGGCCTGAGGCACAGGCCAGTATCAAGCGGGCCTTGGAGCTGGCCCCTGAGGATGAACGGGCACGCCTGCTCGCCGAAGAGATCCAGAAAGCCGCCCAAGAAGCCGAGATACGCCGCCAAGAGATAGCCAGAGCTCGCCGGGCTAACGCCGAAAGGCTCCTCGCTGCCTCCCAGCGCGACGCGCTCAAAGCCTTTGGCTTGGGGGTGGGCCTGACGGCCTTCGCCGCTCTGCTTATCTCCTGGCTGGGCGGGGGAAAGAAACGGCATGGCTAGTGCCAGTGCACATACAGTTTCGGGCGCAGGCTTAGGTCCGCCTCGTATTCGCTGCTATAGTAAACCTCATACTCAAAGGCGTTTGCGGTCTCATCATGGAGCGCGAGGCCGTGATTGGCAGAGCCGTCGACCCATTCCTGCACCAAGGCCGTGATCTCCATGCTTTTCCAGCCCGTTCCCTCGGCGCTGAAGGAGCCTCGCGCCACTCCATCGCCCAAAGCGAAATTACGCCAAGTGACGCTGTCCTCTCCCCAATTCTGCGCGATGCGGTACGCCCGCACCAGGCGCTCTCCACCGCCCTCGCTCTGATAGATCGCCAGACGCGCGACCTCCACCACAGCCCCCGCCGGTAAACTGCTCAGATCAAAGCGCAATAACGTGATCTTGTAGCCCTCATCATAGCGCCCGGTATAGAGGTTCTCCCAGTTGCCGTTATTGTCAGGCTCGCTTTCCCAGATGTAGGCATCATGCACTTCGCCAAAGGCCCCTCTCTGGATGGTCACCTCGTGGCTAGCCTGCGAAAAGAGCTTCTCTTGCATTCTCTCTCATCCTCGGCGATAATTCGCGCGTGTCTTACTTCACATCTTGTGAGCTCCAGTTCGCTTGAGCTCATTGAGGAACAAGAGGAGGGTAAAATGATCAGACTAACTGACAAGGGCTTGATGATACGGTCTAAAACGACTGTTGCCGAGTTTGAGGGTATCCGTTTGGTCTCGCTGAAGGATGCCGTCACAGGCGAAGAGTTCCTCGATCGCTCCCTGGCCGAGGGCGTGCCCGGCTTCCAGCTTTACCATCAGAACGGCAAGGCTTCCCCGCTGGGCACACATCCTCTGGCCAGTCAAGTGCATTACACCTTGCTCACCGAGCGCATCGCCGAGATCGTGCTCAACGACTGGGAGTGTGACCTATCGGTGCGCGTAAGCGTTGACGAAGAAAACGGCGATATCCTCTTGGAGCCTTCTGCCTGGACCATGCAGGGCGGAGTGGCCGGGCTGGGCATGAGCCTTGCCGGCGTGCGCCAAGACCTACAAGTGGTCGCTCCCTTCCAACAGGGCGCTCGTGCTCCATTAAATCATCCCCAAATGGCCCACAAGGTCGCCGATTGGCCGGCCAACTGGGAGGCCGGTTTCCTTGTCCTGGCAGGACGCGAGTCCGGCTTTACCGCCCAGGCTTGGGACGAGCGCTTCATTTATAAGGGAGTGCGCCTCGGCCACGAACAGAACCCTCAGGTCGTCACCTTGGTCACCTATGCCCATGGCCCCTTAGAGATGAATCGGTGCGTCGGCAACCTCTGCTGGCGCCTCTCGGCCTATCGCGGTGATTGGACCATCCCCGTGCGTCGCTACCGCGACTGGTATTGGCGTGCCTATCGCCTGGAGGAAGCGGCTCGGCTGCGCCCTGACTGGTTGGAGGAGATCAAGTTGGCTATCTCTTGGTGCCCCACCAACCTGGCCCTCCTGGATGAGCTGGCCCGGCGCATCAATCCGCGCCAGGTCTTTATTCACCTGCCCAACTGGCGCCCCTACAAGTACGACCAGGATTATCCCACCTATGTCGCCGATGAAGCTGGCCGGGCCTTCCTGCTCAAGGCCCGGGCGATGGGCTACCACGTCGCCCCTCACACCAATACGTGCCAGATGAGCCCCGATCATCCCTTCTTTTTCCAGGCACGCGATTTCTGCACCCGCAGCCCCTTGGACATGCGTTGGGGCGGCTGGAGCTGGCTGCCGGTGAAGGGCTGGGGCAGCTTTGGCCCTCCGCAGAGCTACTCCCTCATGCCTGCGCGCAAGGATTGGAACATCCTGGTTAACGTCCACCTGGCTTGGTCTCCTTGGCGTCGCCAACTCACCCGCCAAGTGGCCGACCTAATACGCGATCTAGGGCTGGACGCCATTTTCGTGGATGTCTCTCAATGGATTCACAATAGCGACAACTCGCTCCTGGAGAACCTTACCTACGCCGAGGGCTCGCTCAAGTTGATCCGCGAGCTGGTCGACCTGGCTCCCGGCTTTTGTGTATCGGGCGAGGGGCGCAACGAGATCTCCACCCAATTTCTCTCTCTGACGCAATTTCACCTCTACAACTTTGCCCACGTACACGCCATCGACGGCCAGGACGTCTCCTGGGTGGAGGAATGCACCGAGCCGGTGAACGAGTTGCTCTTCAAAGGGCTTGCACGAGGCATCGGCTATCACTACGGCCAAGGCGCGAACCGTCGGCATATGATTGAAGCCACGCTCAAACAGGGGGCTATCCCCACTTTGATCTTCCAGACCGACGATCCCGTCTCCGAACTAGACGGTGCGGAATGCCGCTACCTCCTGGAACGCGCCCTGAGCTAACCCTAAGCGGGGGCAATCCACGAACGCATGCCGATCCAACCCCATTCGTGGGTTGCCCCGCTGCCTCGCCCGCATGCAGGAAAGGGATCTATCTCATTCTCATTCTCATTCCTAATATTGACGCATCCTTGACGCTAGATGACGAGGCTATGCCCTATAATAAAGCAGACGACAACTGACGGTGAGGAGGGCCACAATGGAACGTTCGTTGCGTCTGCTATATATTCAACGCCTCCTTTACCAACACCCCAAGGGCCTCAGGTCCTCGGAGCTCGCCCGCCTCTGCGAGGTGAACCAGCGCACCATCAACCGCGACCTGCAAGACCTGCAAGACGAGCCCTTCCGCCTCCCCCTCGTCCAGGAGGATGGCTGGAACTGGCGGCTGATGGAGGGACACCGCTTTACCCTCCCTCCGATCCGCCTCTCCCTTCAGGAGGCCGCCGCCCTTTACCTGGCCGCTCGTCTCTTGGTCAGGCTCTCCGACGAGCCGAACCCCTTCGTGGGCCGCGCCCTGGACGCCCTGGCCGCCGCCCTCCCTGCCCCGGTGGGCCGGCAGATCCTGCGCATGGCTGGCCCCCGCCTGCAGGCCGAGGACTCCCCCTTCGCCCGTGTGTTCGCGGTGATCACCCTGGCTTGGGCCACGGGGCGCAAGGTGCGTATCCGTTACCGCCCGCTGGGGAGCGAAGAGGTACGCGAGCATATTCTCGCCCCTTATCTCATCGAGCCCTCAGGCTGGGGCTATGCTGCCTACGTCATCGGCCACGTGAGCGCTTACAATGCCCTGCGCACCTTCAAGCTAGAGCGTATCCTGGAGGCCGAGCTCTTAGAGGAGACCTTTGAGTTGCCTCTGGACTTTGACCCTCGCTCCCTCTTGGCCCATGCCTGGGGAGTGATGTACGGCGACGAGACTACCGAGGTCGTCTTGCGCTTCTCTCCTCGCGTGGCCCGACGGGTGAAGGAATCCATCTGGCACGAGAGCCAACAACTGGAGGATTGCGATGATGGCGGATGCCTCATGCGCGTACAAGTGGCCCACACCCTGGAGATGCAGCCCTGGATCAGGGGCTGGGGCGCCGATTGTGAGGTGCTCGCCCCGCCGGAGCTGCGCCGGGCAGTGGCCGAGGAGATGAGGCGAGCAGCGGAGATATATGGCGTAGATTGCACATCCACGACCAAGGATCAAGATGCGCTTGATCGGCGACCCTTGTCCAGAGAGGTTGTACATTAGCCAGGGCTTCTCTCGTGCTCATCCCGGTGTGGATATGGCCGCCCCTGAGGGAGCACCCGTCTTCGCTGCCCACGCTGGGCGAGTGCGCATCGGGTACGACAACCGAGTCTATGGGCTGTATATAGTTCATGGACGGATTCTTTGATGAGGAACCTCTCCAGACCTTTTATGCCCATTTGGGCCAGGTACGAGTCCCTGATGGCGCTTGGGTCTCTGAGGGCCAACTGATTGGCAACGTGGGCCTAACCGGGCGAACGAGTGGCCCCCATTTACACTTTGCACTCCGGTGGTGTGGGGCCCTCGTGGACGCGCTCGAATATATCGGTTAAAGCGGTCATCAAACGGCATCTTACGTCCTGCCTGGCGGGCATTCTGTTTGTACACGCAGGATGTACGCGCCCATATGACCTAGCCGAAAATGCGAGTCTTGAGGTATACTCTCCTTTGAATTTCAGCTAAGGTGAGCCTCATGAGAACCGAATACAGGGTCCTCGCCCTCGCGATGATTCTAGCACTTGTCTTATGGCTCTTTGATGCCCTCTGGTATCGCCTTTTCTTTCAGGGCCTACTTCCCAGCTCTTTGGATCCCCGCCAGACTGAGCACGACTTGATCCTCCGTTCTCTGGCCTCGGGCTATGTGCTCATCTTCGGCTGCGTCATGGCCATCACCATAGCCCAACGTAAGCGCGCTGAAAGGGAGCGGGAGGAGTTAATCTCTCAGCTCCGGGAGGCTCTTAGGAACGTCAGGACCCTCAGGGGACTCCTGCCCATCTGCGCCAATTGCAAGAGAATCCGCGACGATCAGGGCTATTGGCGCAGTGTAGAGGCATACGTGCGGGAACATTCCGAGGCCGAATTCACCCACGGCCTCTGCCCCGATTGCCTGGCGAAGCTCTATCCGGAGTACGCCGAGACCGGCCAATCCCCCCAGGAAGCTCCCGGTCAGGGGCCAGAACAGCGCGGAGCAGGCGATGCACAGGCGGCTTCTTGAGCTGGCAGCCCTTTTCCTGCGGCTCGGTGCGACGGGCTTTGGTGGCCCCGCGGCCCTCATCGCCATGATGCAAGATGAGGTTGTCGTCAGGCGTAAATGGCTCACCCAAGAGCACTTCTTGGATCTTGTCGGCACCACTAACCTCATCCCCGGGCCCAACGCGACCGAGATGGCCATGCACATCGGCTACATCCGCGCCGGACCGGCGGGGTTGGTGCTCGCCGGCCTCTCTTTCATCCTCCCCGCAGCCTTGCTGACCACGGGTTTGGCCTGGGCTTACGTGCGCTACGGCGCGCTCCCCCACGTAGCCCCCTTCTTCTACGGGCTCAAGCCGGCCGTCTTGGGCGTCATTCTCACCGCCCTGTGGAGGCTGGGCAAGGCCAGCGTCAAGGGCTGGCGCTTCCTGATCATCGGCCTCGCGGTTATGGGCGCCTCCTTCCTCGGGGTCCACGAGATCCTCGCCCTCCTTGCGGGCGGCCTGGTGGGCATGTTCTGGCTGCGCCTATGTGCCGCGCACGAATCCCAGGGGAAAAAGCCCCTAGCGCCGAGCTGCCTCCTGGCCGGCGCGCTCCTGAGATCCCGCCCTCTGGGGGCAGCCTTTGCGGCCTACGGCTCCATGGCGGCGGCGCAGGTGACCTTGTGGAAGCTGGGCCTTTTCTTCCTCAAGATCGGCGCGGTGCTCTACGGGAGCGGCTACGTCCTGTTGGCCTTCCTGGAGCGCGGCTTGGTGCGCGATTACCGCTGGATGAGCCAACAACAGTTCTTGGACGCCATCGCCGCCGGGCAACTCACCCCCGGCCCCCTTTCCTCCACGGCCACCTTCGTGGGCTATGTGCTCCTGGGAATCCCCGGGGCCGTCGTGGCCACGGCGGGGATGTTCTTGCCTTCATTTCTCTTTGTATTGGCGCTGAGCTCGCTCCTCCCGCGGCTGCGCCGCTCGCCCTGGGCGGCCTCCTTCCTGGACGCGGTCAACGTGAGCTCGATCGGGCTGATGGCCGTGGTCACCATACGCCTAGGTCAGACGACCCTCGTCGACTGGCCAAGCTGGCTGATCGCCCTGGCTACCCTAGCCGTCAACCTGCGCTGGAAGATCAACTCCACTTGGCTGGTCCTTGCCGGCGCCCTGATCGGCTGGCTCCTTTCCGCTCGTTTATCGCTCTAGCCACCCTCCCCCCTCCATGCTATAATTCCCAAGGGTGGTCTTTGGAGCCCGCCTCCGGAGGTGA
>Ga0078972_1006144_pt1 | contig 29092 bp, 30 predicted proteins | sample YelNatPaOPGAMG01_FD_67568 | JGI IMG/M metagenome (GOLD analysis project Ga0078972, IMG submission 67568) | Hot spring thermophilic microbial communities from Obsidian Pool, Yellowstone National Park, USA - OP-RAMG-01 (SPADES assembly) (version 2) | ecosystem: Environmental > Aquatic > Thermal... | reverse complement strand
TCCCTTTGTGCATCAGAAAGGTCGTATCTCATAAACCTTCCTTATTGCCATAATAATTCAGATAAGTTATCTCCTCAAGGGGCTTCTTGGGAGCTTGTTCTCCATAAGTCAAAGGAATGCCAATCGGGATGAGGGCAAAAAGCCTTTTCTCCTTGGGAATACCCAGCAGCTCCTTAACCCATTTCTCATTAGGGATCAGGGTTCCCTGAACCCAACAGGAACCATAGCCGAGGGCTGTGGCTGCGAGGAGCATATTTTCTATCGCCGCAGAAGCATCCTCAACAGCATATTTGGTTGGCTCAACGATGACCGCTATCGCTCCCCCACAATCAAACACGGGTTGAACATCGTTTAGGCGATTGAGGATGCTTCTATCGGTGATTATTATGAATTCCCTCTTTTGAAGGTTGTAGCCCGAGGGGGCAAGCCTTCCCGCGTTCACTATCTTCTTCAAGTCCTCAAGAGGGACGGGATGGGTTTGGAAGAGGCGAACGCTTCGCCTCTTCTCAATCGCTTCAAAAAGGTCCATCATTTTTCCCCCTTTCTTTTTAAGTTCAGGGCGAGAATAGATTTTGCGGTAGGGGAGAATTAATCTTTATGTTCTGAAACTCTCCCTCTGCAACGAGTTCTCCGTCCGGGGAAAACATCCTTATCCTTCTTGGTATGACTACACCTGATTGGTCCTTGAAGTAATTATCAAACACATAAGCGACATTTAATTTACCCAAGCTGTTCATTTTCCAGGATTTCTGCAATGAAAAATCGTTTGGATTAATCCATATTATCCTTTTACGAGTGTTATCCTTCGGTGTAGCCTCTATCTTCAAGCTATTTTTCGTCTCCTCAACAACTTTTAAATCGTAGTCGTTCCAGAAATCCGGACCAATGATGCCGAAATCCAGGGAGAGAGTTTTGCGGTCAATTCCATTGAAATTGTCCTCTTTCTTATACCCTATACCCGGCACCCAGACCAAGTATTTATTTTCGTTGATAATATAAATAACACGCAACATCCCATAGGGAGTTCCCTCTAACCTCAAGGAGTGAGGGGCTTGGAAATAGATTTGCGTCTTCCTCGCGTTGAAAAGGTATTTATAGTCGGGGTCCAGCTTGGTGAGCTTTGAGGTCTTCGCTTGTTTAACTACTAAAGTAGCGGAGTAGGTCTTCAGGGAAGACCATTTTTCCTCTATCCTCTCCTTTATTGATTGGGGGAAGAGGAACAAACAAAATAGCAGAAATATCGCCAACTTCCGCATTTTGAAATCAAATATAATTATATATTAAAATTTGGTAAAGTAAAATGAAGCGAGCCTGACCGCTTTGAGATTGCTTCGTCGCTTCGCTCCTCGCAATGGCAGTGGAAGAGTTTGTCATTGCTGGCATAGGTAAAGGTTTTTTAAAACGGAGAAGGGATAAAAAGTAGAAATAGCTATGGTCCATAAAATTTAATTCTTCTCTAATTGTAAGAGAGAAGAAAAGGAGGTATCGTTTAGGTCAAAAATGAATTTTATAATTTGGAGATATGAGGATGGTCCAATAAGAGTGGAAGAGAAAAATGTCATATCAAAAAATATACCCATAGATGGGAGCCCGCCAAAGGCGGGCGTGGCAATCTCAAAAAGATTGCTCCGCTCCTCCCAATGACAAAAGTGTCGTTTGCTTTGTTGCTCCACTCCTACAATAGCAAAGACGCCCCTTCGGCTCCGCCGACACACTTTCAAAGAAAGGAGAACTAAATTGACTGTTTAAAGTAATAGACTTACAATCTATAAAGAATGGTAAAGAAAGTATCAACTCTTTTCGCCTTATTATTTGTTGCTCTCCTCGTTTTCAATGGTTGTTCAAAGACGCCCGAGGGGGAAGCCCTCGGGAAGATAAGGGAAGCGATAGGATTATTCATCCAATTCGGCACCACAACGGACAAGGCTATCTCCCTCCTTGAAGAAGGAGCGCAAAGGATAAAGGAGCCATTCGTTGAGGAAACGCTTGCCCTTTTCTATCTTGCCAAACATCCCTCCCCTGAATGGGAGAAAGCGATTCCCCATCTTGAGAAAAGCAAGACGAAATTCAGCCAAATCCTTGTTGCTGAAGCGATGATGAAAAAGAAGAAATGGAGTGAGGCAAGCGAATATCTGAAAAATAAAGACCCTCTATCCCTTTTCCTTTCGGCTTATTGCCATTTAAAGTTGGGGCAATTGGAGGAAGCGAAGAGTGAGTTGTCTAAAGCAAGCAAGAGCGAGGAGAAGATTCCCCAACCCCTTATCTTCTCCGCCCTTGGGCAATCTCAACCCCTTGCCTGCGCTGGTTTGCGGAACTCCGCCCTCCGTTGGATATGGGATAACTTGGAGAAAATGGGAAAGGAAATGTGGGAAAAAGCAGGAGATGGAGAATCACTCATAAAAATCGGCGGGAAATTGGCGGATTATTCCTTGGTTAGACCGGAATATGTCGCCTCACTTTCCCTTTTGAAGATTGGGTTAAATGACGAAGAGAAGGAGAAATTGGAGAAGGGAAAAGAGATTTACCTGAAGGAAGCGGAGAGATTGGAGGGTGAGACGATGGGGAGTTTATATCGCTTAACTCGCCTCCTTATTTTCATCACTTTTCTCGGCTTAGTCCTCGTGGGAATCGGTATGATAATGATTATGGCGGGCTTGGTAAAGGGCAGAGGGCATCCACTCTGGAGGAGAGGATTGATATCAGCGGGTATAGGTTTTGGGCTCTGGGTCATACTTATGCTTCTCTTCTATCCAATGCCCTTCGGAGGGATTGTGCAGGGATATGTGGCGAGAAAATTCTATAGGGAACAACATCGCCTTATAGAGGATAACTTTGCCAAGTTATCAAAAGAATTGCACATCCCGAAAATCAAGGAGTGATTTCTTGTGGCGAAGCTTCTCTTCTTTCTTCCCCTTTTCCTGCTAACCTGTTTCGCTTCCGCGAATAATAAGGAGTTTTCCCTTTGGGAAAACCCGAAAGAGATAATCTTCTCCAACTCCAAAGTCGCTCTACATTTCTCAAAGGAAAGCGGTTTCCTAAATTCCATCTTCTATCTTCCCCTCAAACTTCAAGTCCTGGGCTATGGAAAAGGAACATCTTCTCTTGATATCCGAGTGGAAGGAGAATGGCTCGTTGAGAAACGAGCGCTTAAAGAAGCTGTGAAAAATAAATGTATTTCCCTTGAAGGCATCTGGAAATTTTCTCTTGACCCCGAGGATAAGGGGGAGAAAGAGGGATGGCATTTGCCATCATTTGATGATAGAAATTGGGCGGATTTCCCCGCTCCCGCGATGTGGGAGGATTTAGGCTATACGCAGGTCTATCCAAATTCCCCCTCTCCCGATTGGAAACCCTATAATGGCTATGCCTTTTTAAGAAAGAGGATAACCATTCCCGAGGATTGGAAGGGTAGGGATTTGCTGTTATATGTAGGAGCAATTGATGATTTCGATTGGGTTTACTTCAATGGGGAACTAATAGGCAAGACAGGGGAGGAGACGCCGAATTGGTGGGAAAAGCCTCGTATTTACTCCATACCCCAAAGGCTCGTTAAATGGGGAGAGGAAAACATCATTTCTATAAGGATTTACGATAGGGGTGGGGAAGGAGGGATAAGGGGACCGCTCTTCATAATAAAGAAAGAGGATTGGGAAAGCTTGGGGAGCCCCGTTAAATTGCTGAATTATGAATTGAAAGACGAGAAGAACGGCAAGAGACTGGTTATAAGAAGCAAAGTGGGCGATTGGGTCCTTGAGAGCAGTTATCTCCTCTTGCCGAAAAGCGACATCATTTTGAGGGATGGAAAGATAATTTATGAAGGTAAGGAAAAGCCTCATATAAGCAATCTCCGCTTCTCTTTGGTCGGTATAAGGATAGGGAATAAAAGCGATTGCTGGTTTATGATTCCCTCAAACTTTCCACCAACGAAATATAAGTTTGAGAAGGAGGGTAGGGTTATAAGCGATAATATAGCTTGGTCGAGCAATCGCTGTGTGATGATGAGAAACGATAAATTGAAGATTAGCTTTCTCGCCCTATTTTATTCGGAAACCGAGGGCGCAAGCTGTTATCTCAGCGAGGGTAAAGAAGGAATAGATGTCATCAACACTCTCTCCGCTGCGGATGTGATGGGGAAGAGGAGGGAATTGGCTGGTGGGACGCAAATCATAAGAATCGTTCAGGGAGATTTAGGTGATGCATTGAGGAAAGAGCAGGAGGTTTACGAGATAATAGGTTTGAAGCCTCCCAAGGATAGACCGGAGTGGGCGAGAAGGGCAATCATCTATTCAGCCTATCCGGGAGGGACAATTGATAGCGGGCTAAGGGATGTGGGAGGATTTGATAACTTCACGAATTATCTTCCTCATTTAGCTGATTTGGGCTTCAATGTCCTTTGGCTCCTTCCCGTTTATCCCGGTCTATATGGACCTACAGATTACTATAAGATAGAAGACGCCCTCGGTGGGGTAGAGTCAGCGAGGAAGTTCATTCAGAAGGCACATAGCTTGGGGATAAAAATCTTATTTGATTTGATTCCCCACGGTCCGAGAGAGGAATCGGGATTGCTGGAGAAAATGCCCGAAGCGGTTTCAAGGGATGAAAAGGGGAATGTGCTTTACTGGTGGGGTTGCCTTTCCTGCGATTATGCGAGCGAGGTCTGGCAGAGATATATGGCTGAACACGCCGCTTACTGGGTAAGGGAGCTGGATATTGATGGATATCGGGTTGATTGTGCGGGTGGTGGACCAGCGAACTGGGACCCGAATTCTCTCCATCGTCCCACCCTCTCGGGGCTTTGGGGAGGACTACAGATATTGGCGAAGGCAAGGAAGGAGATGAGAAAATACAAGAAGGAGGTTATGCTCCTTCCCGAAGCAACTGGTCCGTGGTTCTTCCGCTACAGCGATGTCGTCTATGATTTCCCCTTCCTCTCACTTTGCCAGAATTACTCTCAATATAATAGAGAGGAATTCATAAGATGGCTTCAGGAGTGGCTTGAATTTGAGAAATATGCTTATCCCAAGGGTGCAACTCTTATGAGATTTGTGGAAAGCCACGATACAGTAAGATTTGCTGGAATGAACGGAAACGGGAGCTTCAACGCCTTTTTAGCACTCTGCGCCCTTATAGAAGGAGCTCCTATGGTCTATCACGATGGCGATGTGGGACGCGGTCCCTTCCTAAAACATCTCTATGCCATCAGAAGAAGCTGCGATGAGCTTTCCATAGGGGATGCCCATTATCTCGTGGTGGCGTCCGATAAGAAGGACATCTTCACCTGCCTCAGAACCTACAAGGATAAATCTGCTATTGTGGCGATAAATATGAGCGGGAGGGACGAAGAGGTGAAGCTTTCGGTGCTGAAGAGTTTGATTGGCTCATCGGGGAAAATCTATCTTTACGAAGCTTTTGAGGGGAAGGAGGTCAAGGGCGAGATAAAAGGGGATAAATTGATGATAAATTTGAAGATAAAGGCATATTCCCCGGCGATTGTCTTGGTTAGGAACAAGAAGGAATCTTTGCCAATTGCTAAATTTTCCCTTCCCTCTTTTGGGAGGAAGGGCGAGATGGGTAAAGTTCCCTCGATGGGGGAGAGGGAAGGGAAAATAAACATTGAAAATGGCATATATGAGGTAGTTATTGATAAGAAGACCGGGCTTCTGAAACATCTCTCTCTTAAAAATGGGGATAATTGGCTTGAGAAGATGGATTGGGAGGAAGGGAAAAGGAGAATGGGAATGGGCAAGCTTTTCAAGGCGAGCGAGCTGAAAACAAATTTTAAGCAAGAGAGAGAAGGAGATGAGCTCATCCTAAAATTTGATGGCGAAACGGATTGGATGAATTACGGAATACAATATCGCTTTAACAAAAGCAATAGAATAGACCTGCGGTTCAGCCTCATTCCCAAGAAAGATATCGGGATGGTAAAGGGCGAGCTCTGGCAGTGGTTTAAATTGAGGGGAATTGACCATTGGATGACGAATTCCTTTGAAGGGATTTGCTATGATGATTTCTTCATTCGCCACCCCAATGAAGGAAAGACAGGCGGGAGATATTGGCATACGCCCTTCCTCTACGAAGCCTCAAGATGTCCCTTAAATCCTTACGCTCCCTTCCTCTGCGCCCTTAGAAAAGACGAATATCTCCTGCTTCTTCTTCCCTCCTTCTCCAATCTCCCCGAGAATGCCTATATAAGGGAGAAAATAGAGGACCTGGGATTCCATTTCCTCCTCGCTATGGCTGATGGGAAGAGGGGATGGAAGATTTCACCCGATATGAAATATGAACTCCGCTGTTCCCTTTTCCTGGGGAAGGGAAAGCTTCCACCCTTAAAGGAAGCCCAAAATCTTCTCCCAAAGATGGAATGTGATGGGGCGGATTATATAGTTGAGACGAAGGATTATAGGGCTGAAGTGACAAGAAGGAGCGGGCAGCTGAAGAGCCTTGTTTCAAGAGGTCAGAGCTTGTTGCAGGGAGGGGAGATATACTCGGATAAGGGAATATACGGAGAGTTCTATGATTCGCTCGGCAATGCTTTTCCACTGGTGGGAAGCTCAAACAATGACCCTGAAGCTGAAACCAGATTCTTGAAGACGGGCAATTCCCTGACCCTTGCGGTTCATAGCTTCTTGAGAGAAGCCAATAGCGGCTGGAACAATTTCGCTCGCCCACCTGTGGAATACGAAGCTATTTATGAATTCTCAAATTCAATCCCTTATATTAAAACAAGCGTTCAGGTTCGTACCTTCGTTGAGAAAGAAACCACCGCTTTCCTTGCCCAGAGACTGAACTTCAAGGGAATAACCTCCTGCGTTGTGAATGGGAAGGAAATCCCTCTATCTCAAACGGGAAGGGTCTGGGAAAGCAGAAACTTTAAATTGAACAAAGTCAATTTGGAGCTTAAAGGGAAGGAAAGAAAGGTGGAAATAAGAAATGTTGAGATTCCCAATGGCTCAAATCTTTTCATCTATAATTCCGGAGAGGGCAATATCATTGTTTTCTTCGCATTTCTTGATGGAGAGGCGAAAATTCAGCCGAGATGGCAAAAGTTCAGCTATGAGATAGAGGTGACGGGAAGATGAGGAAGCTTTTCCCCCTCATTCTCATAGCAGCTTTCTCCCTTGCCCAAGGCTTGTGGGTGAAGAGGGGAGATAGCGAGGTTTCTCTCGGAAACGATTATCTCTCCCTTCACCTTTCACGGGAGAAGGGATGGTTAGCGGATAGGCTTGAGGATAGGGAAGCAGGTGTTATATTTGCAGATTTCCAAATCTATACCGACTATGGGATTTATGAGAGGGGATATGTGGGGAGCAAGGAGGAAAAGGAGGGGAAATTGGAGATTGAGGAAGGAAAGGAGAGCATAGCAGCGATTGCGGAAGGAGAATTGAAGAGAGCGGAAAGGACGGTTTCCCAACCAATCCGCTATAAGGTGATATATAAGATTGGAGAGAAGAGAGAGATTGAGGTGGAAGTGGAACTGACGACCAAAGGTGGGAAGAAAGTTTCCGCTTTTTTGGCTCAGCTTTTCACCATCCCTTCCGTTCGGCAGTGGTTGGTGGAAGGATTGGATGGAATTATAAGCGAAAATATGGGGAATAGTCCCGGCGTCAGGTGCTGGGAATCCCGTTTAGAGCCATTGAACTTGGATAATCCCTTCATAATCCTTCTGAGAGAGAAAGGAATCGTTAGGATAGAGGGGATAAAATCCAACCCCAAGGCTCAGAATATCTTTCTTTTAGATGGTGGTGAGGGAAATCTCGTTTTCTTCTTCGGCTTTATGGATGGGGATATGGTCGAGCTCCCTTCAGAATTTAAAGCGAGCTATTTGATGAGATGGGAATAAGAAATATTGGTAGCGTTTCCAAAAATGCGGATTTACGATTTATGCTCTATATCAAGTATATTTAGGGGATTCGCTAAGAGAGATAATGAAATTTGATGGTATACAAATTTAGAATAAGGATGATTTTGGGGAATTATGCGTAGCGAAATATTCGGCGTAACTATATCCGCAATAAATGAAACGCCACCGAAATATTGAAATGAAAACTCAATCTTTCTTTCTCGCTGCCTGCTACCTAAAAAGTAAGAAGAAGGATGCTCCACCAGCCTTCGGCTGGCTTCCATCATTTGGGAGAGCGGGTGAGGAGAAGGATTCCCGCTATTAAGCCCAGGATATTCGGCAGATAGGCGGCTACATAGGGATTTAAGAGTCCCTTCTCCCCCACAATTGCCGTGTAATGCCAGATGATATAGTAAACGAATATCACAATAACGCTCAATCCCACTCCTATGCTCTTTCCTTTATATGGCTTCAAGCCGAAGGGGATGCCCAAGAGGGCGAGCACCAAGGCGGCGAAGGGGTCAGCGAGCTTCCTGTGAAGTTGAACGATTAAATGAGAATAGGGCTCGCCCATCAACTTCAAATGTTTTATATAAGAGGAAAGCTGGCGAAAGGACATATCCTCTGGCTTAACGCTTCCCATCGCCATCTCTTCGGGAGAGCGAGGGAAAAACACCTCTTTCTCTTTGAAGGCTACACGCGAGAGATTTTCCCCTCCCAAACTCCTCATTTCCCCCTCTCTGAACAGCCATTTGTTTCCCTTCCAAACCGCGCTCTTCGCCGAGAGAACAGTTGAGGGCTTGCCCCGCCAGAATTCAATCGCCACAACCCCCTCCAAAATCCCCCTCTCGGGAAGAAGCCGCCTCGCATAGAGAACGAATTGCACCTCTCCATTCCTCTCCTCCTTCGCCACGATGTTCTCCCTCTCCCCTCCAGACTTGCTTATCTCCCTCTCTATCTCCGTTACCCGTTTATTGGCGAAGGGGACAACATATTCATTGAAAGTGAGAGCTGTTAAGCTTACTATGATTGAGAAAATAGCAATGGGGAAAATCACTTTCCAAAGGCTTAAGCCTGCGGTGAAAAAGGCGACTGTCTCGCCATCGCTTGAGAATCTTCCCAACCCTAAGATTACAGCAAGGAGGGTAGCCATAGGGAGGATGAGGACGAAAATGGGAGCAAGTCCATAGAAAAAGAGCTGAAGAGCCTGCAAAGGAGTGGCATTTTGCTCAACGAGGAGCTTCGTTATCTCAAAGAGGAATTTCCCGCCAACGAAAACGAGGAGGAAAATGGCGACGCCGAAGAAAAAAGGACGCAAGAGCTCACTAATGATATACCTTGTCAAGATTCGCATCTCACATCTCGAACCTTTCCCCGAGATAGAACTTCCTCGCTAAGGGGTCCTTAGTCAATTTATCAGCTGGTCCCTCCGTGAGTATCTTCCCTTGATAGATGATGTAGGAGCGGTCTGTGATGGAGAGGGTATCACGAACATTGTGGTCCGTGAGAAGTATGCCGAGATTTTTGCTCTTCAAAACATTTATTATCCTCTTCAATTCCTCTACAGCGATGGGGTCAACTCCCGTGAAGGGCTCATCAAGGAGGATGAATTGGGGATTGCCAGCCATCGCCCTCGCTACCTCCACTCTCCGCCTTTCCCCTCCCGATAGGTCCTGCCCCCTGCTCTTCCTTATATGGGTGAGGGAGAATTCCTCCAAAAGCTGGTCAACAACTTCCTTTTTATTCTTAATTCCTCTCGCCTCCAAAACCAACAGGAGGTTCTCCTCAACGGTCAATCTACGAAATATTGAGGGCTCCTGAGCGAGATAGCCGATTCCCAGAAGCGCTCTTTTGAACATAGGCCATTTCGTTATATCCTTCTCTCCGAAGTAGACCTTTCCAGCATTGGGCTTGATTAAACCGATTATCATATAGAATGTCGTCGTTTTCCCCGCTCCATTCGGTCCCAAAAGACCTACTACTTCCCCCCTATTTATCTCAAGGGATATTCCATCAACGACCCTTCTCCTTCCGTAAATTTTCACAAGCGCTTCCGTTCTTATCATCTCTGACCCTGCGCCTGGGAAGGAAGGGGAAATTCAAGATGCACATTCCCCTCCGCTTTCAAGCTCTTCTTCTCCATATCTACGCTTATCTTATCAGCCCTAATCAAGGAGGTTCCCTCCCTATCGGACCTCGTCACCTTCGCCTCAGCCCCTCCTTCTAAAATGAGGATATTCCCATCTGATAGCGTCGCTTTATCCGCTTTACCCTCTATCTCTTGTTTAATATTTTCCTTTAAAACTTGAACAATCTTTAACAACACATTACCCTCCGCGATGACCTTTTCTATGTTTCCTTTCTCGTTCAAATAGACTGTTATCTGTTTAGCCTGTGCCTCAGTATCGGGGAGGGTTAGGGTTGGATTGGGATAAGCGGTTAGAGTATTCTTATCCCAATCTATATCTATCTTATCAGCCCTGAGGACGCCTTGCGGGAGCTTCGCCTCCTTGGTCTGAACGAAAGCGAGAGTGCAGATAAAGAGAATGAAATAGAGAAGGAATTTTCTCATAGCTTTTTCCTCCTTTTTAATTCTATTTTAACCACTGCTCCATCATTTAGCATTCCCCTTTTCAACCCCCAATCCGCTGTGAATTCCTTCCCCGCAATCGCTAGCTCTCCCCACTTAAGGGAAACATTCTTCCCTTTTATCCTCTTTTCTTTAAATGAAACCTCAAGATAATCGCAGGAGAGGTCGCTTTTCCTCTTTATCTCCTTCAGATTCCCTCCTTTATCCAAAATCAAAAATCCCTTCCTCGGCTCATAAATAGCCGAGGAAGCAATTAGCTCGGCGAAGGGCTGACCCCTCTCATAGAGTGTGGATTTAACTCCCTGAAGCACTATCATTTCCTCCTCCCCCTTGCTTGCATCAGCCCAAATCTCCAATAGCTTCCTCCCTTGAGAATCGGTTTCAAGGAAATGAGCTTTTTCAAGGGAAACGGTTAGCTTCCCCTCCTTCCTGGGCTGGGGAGGCGGCTGAGCTTCTCTTTTCCCTCCGCAACCCGCTATTATGAGAAGAAGCGATATTTGAACAATGTATAGAGCGCCTTGAATCCGTCTTTCCAATTTACCTTCTTCCCTTCCTTTTTCGTACGAGGGGTATAGGAGATGGGAATCTCCCTTATCCTTATCCCCCTCTTCCCTATCTTCGCGGTTACCTCGGGACAAAACTCAAATCCCTTGCATTTCAAATCAAGGGATTTAAGGAGAGGGGTCTTGAAAGCCTTGTAACAGGTAGCCTCATCCGTTAGGCGTCTTCCCAAGAGGAGGCTTGCCGTTAGCGCGAGGATTTTGTTGGCGATAAAATTCAGAGGACGCATCATCGGTCTCCCCCTAAGGAAGCGTGAGCCATAAACGACGCTCTCCTTCCCCTCCAAAATCGGTTTCAAAAGAGTAGGCAATTCAGAGGGATTGTATTCCAAATCAGCATCTTGTATTACCACTGCCTCTCCTCTAACATAAGGAAGAGCCGCCCTTATCGCTGCTCCCTTTCCGAAGTTGTGGGGAAGAGAAAAAATGCGGATTTCGGGGTCTCTTATTTTCTTCAAAATCTCCTTCGTTCCATCCGTTGAGCCATCGTCCACGACGATGATTTCCTTATCTAAAGGGACTTCCTTCAACCTCCTGATTAATTCCCCAATGGTTCTCTCCTCATTGTAAACAGGCACGATTATTGATACCTTCACAGCTTTTCTATCCATCCCTTTATCCTCCCCCTTTCAATCTCTATCAGCCAGCATTGCTGGGCATAACAGCCGGGATGAAATATGTAGCTATTATTGATTTTTATTGGCTCCTCTAATAGTCTGTGATTGTGTCCGCCGAGAATAAGGCTTTCTCTCTTTATTTCTTTCGCCAGCATTATATCTCTTGCGATTCCCAGATGGGTTAGGAATATGAAGAAATCCACATCCTTCCCCAATTCCTCCTCCAGCTTGAGGGCACAGGGGATAGGTTGGGAGAATTTAAGAAAGGGAAAGCGTTCCCAAAATCCCTTAACTTGGGGAAGCGTTAAGCCGATTATCGCTATTCTATAGTCCTCCCTTTCCATAATCAAATAGGGGAAAACCGAATCCACTTTATTGGGGATGAGGTTAGCCGAGAGGTGAGGGAAGTTTGCGTCCCTCAATTTCCATTTGAGGAGTGACTTAATTGGGTGGAATTCCCTATTTCCCAATGCTCCAGCGGTGTAGCCTGCAAGGCTCATCAATTTGAGGGTTCTCTCGCGCCAGCGGATATCCAAATTTCCCGCTGAGAGGGCGTCGCCTGAATCCAAAAGGATTGCCCCCTGCTTTTTAAAATGGAGTAGCTTCTTCGTTTTTTGAGGAGAGAGTTTTCCGTGCATATCGGATGTATGGACTATGAACACTACTCCTCCAGTTCCTCAAGGAAGAGCCTGCGGGCTTCCTCATATTTCCCCTGCCTTCGCAGTATTTCCTCAATTGCCTCCCTCACTGCTCCCTTCCCGCCCTCCTTTGAGAGGAGCAAATCGGCTTTCTCCTTTATTTCCTCACTTGCATTTCCCACCGCTATTTTCAATCCCGCCAGCATATAGGCGGGATAATCGTTCAAATCATCTGCGATATAGGCGAGTTCTTTTGGGGATAACTTGAGGCTCTTACACGCCTCCCTCAGCGCTTTTGCTTTCCCTCTCGCTCCCTGAACGAGGAAATCCACTCCCAATTCCTTCGCCCTCCTCTCCACTACGGAAGAATTTCTCCCCGTTATCCAGATGATGAGGAGTCCAACCTTTTTGGCAAGGGAGATGCCGAGACCATCTTGGGCATTGAAGACCTTCGCTTCGTTGCCGGAGGAATCATAAATAATCCCGCCATCGGTCAAGACGCCATCAACATCCATAACGATAGCCTTTATGCTCTGCAAAAGAGGGAGGGGAAAATCCTTTTTCCAATGAGCCATTCTTTTAAAATTTTAGCATAAAAAGGGGAACTTAACAAATTGCTGGATGAAGTCAAAAGATTTTCTGAGATTTTAAAACACCTTACGAGAGGCTCCATCTAAGGAATTCGGTATGGCAAACCGAGTCGCAAAGCAAACTCGTCAAAAATGGGTTCCCGAGGGCTCCCTTAAGGGAGCCCGTGGCAATCTCTTTTTAGGAAGGCAGTTCCTCTGTCATTGCGAACCCGCCAAAGGCGGGCGTGGCAATCTCGGTTCACAAACCTTTAGGTTTGTGAACTGCGTTGGCGAAAGCCAATCTCGTTCTCCAACCCCGTTGGGTTGGAGAATGTGTTGGCGAAGCCAATCTCGGTTCACAAACCTTTAGGTTTGTGAACTGCGTTGGCGAAAGCCAATCTCGTATTCCCAAAAAGAAGAATTGCAAAACTAATCATTTAAAAAATAGATTGCCACGCCTGAACGCTAAAGCGTTCAGGCTCACAATGACAAAAGTATCGATTGCTTCGCTCTTCGCAATGATAATGAAGAGGATAGAGAATTTGATAAAAATTTTCCCTCATTTTATAATATACATAAGAGGCTTATGAGCGATTACATCAAATTGGAAACGCAAAATGTGAATTTTTATTACGGCGATAACAAGGTCCTGAAGAATATTTCTATTAAAATACCCGCAAACAGGATTACCGCGATAATCGGTCCTTCTGGTTGCGGAAAATCCACCTTCCTTCGCCTCTTCAACAGGATGAACGATATCCTTGAGGGAGCAAGGGTGGAGGGGAAAGTCCTCATAGATGGAGTGGATATCTACAATTCCCACATAGATGTTGCCAACCTAAGGAGAAGAGTGGGGATGGTTTTTCAAAAGCCCAATCCCTTTCCCCTCTCAATATTTGAGAATGTAGCCTATGGTCCTCGCATACACGGATTGCACAAGAAGAAAAAGTTAGAAGAGATAGTGGAGAACGCCCTGCGTCAAGCTGCTCTTTGGGACGAGGTCAAGGACAAATTAAACAAATCCGCGCTTGAACTATCCGGCGGTCAGCAGCAGAGGCTTTGCATAGCCCGCTGTCTCGCCGTTGAGCCGGAGGTAATCCTTATGGATGAGCCTGCCTCCGCTTTGGACCCAATCTCCACTCTGAAAATAGAGGAATTGATGCAGGAATTGAAAGAAAAATATACAATTGTTATCGTGACACACAATATGCAAGAAGCGGCGCGGGTTTCCGATTTCACCGGCTTCATTTACAAGGGCGAGCTCATAGAATTCGGACCCACTCCTGACATCTTTGAGCATCCCCGAAATAAATTAACCGAGGATTATATAACAGGAAGATTTGGTTAAGAAAGAAGGGAGAGAAATGGAGGTTAGACGCTCTTTTGAGACACAATTGAATAGTTTACAGGATAATTTGGTGGAGATGGGCAATTTCGTGCGCCGGATGCTGCAGAAGGCGATGAAGGCACTTGTAGAGCAGGATGTCGTCCTCGCTGAGGAGGTCGTGGCGGATGACGATGTCGCCGATGCGATGGATATAAACATTGAGACGAAATGTATGCGCCTTATTGCCCTTCAGCAACCTATGGCGAGCGACCTAAGGGTAATCGGAACCGCTTTGAAGGCAATTGCCGACCTTGAACGCATAGGCGATTATTCAGTTGATATAGCTAAAACGGCGATTAGATTATCGGGAGAGAAATATTTCAAGCCACTGGAGATTATCTCCCAGATGGCGAAAATGGTGGATACGATGATTGAGGAAGCTCTAAAAGCATTCGTTGAGAGGGATTTGGAACTGGCTCGGAAAGTCTGCGAGGAGGATGACGAAATAGACCACCTATATAAGAATCTCTTTGATGAGCTACTTGACTATATGCGCAAGGACCCCAATCTCATCTATCAAGCTACCTATTTCCTTTTCGTTGCCCGCTATCTTGAGCGATGTGCCGACCATATCGTAAATGTAGCGGAGAGGGTGCATTATATGGTGACTGGGCAGCTCCTCCAACTTGCTCCCAGCCACCGTTCAACGGTTGAGGAAAATGAGTATAAGGGAGAGGCTGGAAATCATAAGGGATAGAATAGAGAGGGCAGCGGAAAAAAGCGGAAGGAAAGCCGAGGATATAATATTGCTCGCCGCTTGTAAGGGAGTAGATAATGAGAGGGTTAAGGAGGCGATAGAAGAGGGCGTCAAATACATCGGCGATAATTATGTTCAGGAAGCAATCAAAAGAAAAGAGGAGCTTGGAGCGCTTCTCAATGATATTCAATGGCATTTCATAGGACATCTGCAGAGCAATAAGGTAAAGAAAGCCTTGGAGCTCTTTCAAATGATTCAAACCGTTGATTCCCTTCCTCTCGCCCTTGAGATAGATAAGAGAGCAAAGGCAAAGGGAAAAGCTTTCCCCATACTTATAGAGGTAAATATAGGGGAAGAACCGAGCAAATTCGGCATCAAGCCGGGGGAGCTATTCGGCTTTCTTGAGCAATTAAGGGAGCTTCAGGGGATAAAGGTGCTTGGGCTTATGACTATGGGTCCGCCCTTGGAGAAGGAGAAGATGCGTCCCTATTTCGCCAAGATGAGGGAGCTTTTTGAGGAAGCGAGGGAGAGCTTCAAATCCGCTGGGAACATAGATATGCAAATCCTCTCTATGGGGATGTCTTCTGATTATGATGTTGCCATAGAGGAAGGTTCAAACCTCGTTAGGTTAGGCACAGCTATCTTTGGGGAAAGGAGGTAGATTTTAATGCAGGATTATCAACAAGAAAAGGAGGGCTTTTTCTCCAAGATAATAAGATTCTTTTCCGGCTACGGAGAGGAAGAGGAGGATGGTTTTGAAGAGCCCTCCCTTGAGGAATATCCAGCGAGGAGGAAGTGGCCGCTTCGCCTTTATTCTCGCAAGGATATCCCCATTTACACGAAGGAGCTCACGAACTTCGAGGGCGAGGTAAAGGAAGTAGCGCTTAGGTTGAGGCAGGGCTTCATAGTTATCGTAAATTTGGAGCAAGCAAGCGAGGAGACAGCGAGGAGGATAGTGGATTTTTTGAGCGGAGTAGCCTTCGGGATAAGGGGGAACCACCAAAAAATAGGCTCAAAAGTCTTCCTCTTCGCTCCCTCCGGCTATTCAATTTTTTGATTTATGAGGAGTGATTTAAATGAAAGGCACTACGCCGCTTAATATAGGCTTTGGCAATTTCGTCATTGCCCAAAGGATAATAGCGGTTGTTGACCCCTTCTCCTCCCCCGTTAAGCATCTCATTCAGGAAGCGAGGAAAAGGGGGAATCTATTGAACGCCGCTAAGGGGAAAAGGACGAGAAGCGCCATTTTTATGGACGACGGCACCATTGTCCTTTCCTCCCTCTCCCCAATGGCTCTTGCCCGCAGGCTGGAGGAGCTTGCCTTTCCATCTCCAGAGAAAAAGCCGACAGAGATTCCGCCAGAGGAAGTGGGGGAATAAAGGGATTGAGAAAGGGGCTCCTCTTCGTCCTATCTGGTCCTTCGGGAGTAGGGAAGGATACCCTCTTAAAGGAACTTCTCAAAAGGGACCTGAGGATAACGAAATGCGTTACCTATACAACGCGTCCTCCCCGCCCAGGAGAGGTGGATGGAGTAGATTATAAATTCCTTAGCCTCGCAGAATTTGAAGAGCTCAAAAGGAATGACGCCTTCCTTGAATGGGCGGAAGTAGGGGGGAATTTTTATGCCACACCAAAAGATTTCGTGGTAAAGAAACTCGCAGAAGGAGAGGATATAATTTTGAAAATAGATGTCCAGGGAGCTATGAGGGTAAAGGAGCTTTTCCCAGAGGCAATCCTTATTTTCATTGCCCCTCCTTCCCTGGAAGCTCTCGCCGAGAGGATGAGGAAAAGGGGCTCGCCAGAGGAGGAAATCAAGAGAAGACTTGAAATTGCCTCACGAGAAATGGAAATGGCGAGGAATTATCAATTCTTTCTCGTAAACAACGACCTTGAGGAAACGCTTGAGAAACTTTACGAGATAATAAAGCGCCAACAGGAGAGGAAGGAAATTGACACTTAAAGATAGGAGAATATTGTTGGGAGTTAGCGGCGGCATAGCGGTTTACAAGGCGGTGGAACTTCTTCGTATGCTCCAGAGGGAGGGGGCGGAGGTGAGGGTGGTTATGACGAAATCGGCGACGAAATTCGTCTCTCCCCTCACTTTCAGCGCCCTTTCCCGCCATCCCGCTTATTATTCCCTCTTCTCCGACCCCCAACGCTGGGAGATTGAACACATCTCACTCGCTGATTTCGCTGAGCTTTTCCTCATCGCGCCCGCAACAGCCAATATCATTGGGAAAATTGCCTCAGGTATAGCGGATGACCTCCTCACCACCACCGCCCTATCCGTGAATTGTCCCATTGTCATTGCACCCGCTATGCATAGTCAAATGTGGTCCAATCCCATCCTTCAAGAGAACATAAAAAAGCTCAAAGGATTAGGTTATCATATAATAGAGCCTGAAGAGGGAGAATTAGCCTCTGGTGGCAGAGGGAAGGGGCGTTTAGCTTCCTTGGAGAAAATCGTGGAAGTGGTTAGGGAAATCCTTAACCCTATTCTCCCTTTGAAGGGAGTGAAGATATTGATAACCGCTGGACCGACAAGGGAATATATAGACCCCATCCGTTTCATCTCCAATCCCTCAACGGGGATTATGGGATATACTCTCGCTGAGGAAGCTGTAAAGAGGGGGGCGGAGGTAATCTTGATATCCGGTCCAACTAATTTGACCCCACCTCCAGCCTGCAAGTTTATAAGCGTTGAGACCGCAGATGAGATGCTTTCCTCGGCATTGGAACATTTTGAAGATGTTGATGTCGTCATTGCCACTGCGGCGGTATCTGATTTCAAGCCAGAAAGAAGAGTGGAGCGAAAGATTAAGAAAAAAGAGGAGCTCGTCATCAAGCTCACTTCCACACCCGATGTGCTTTTAGAATTGGGGAAAAGGAAGGGAAACAAAATCCTCGTCGGCTTCGCCGCCGAGACAGACAATTTGATAGAGAATGCGCTTGAGAAGATGGAAAAGAAGAATCTGGATATAATCGTTGCTAATCTCATTTCCCCAAATGAATATGGCTTCGGCGAGAGAGAGCTCTTCGCAAGCATAATAAGGAGGGGCAAAAAAACACCTCAACCCACAACCTTCGGGAAAAGAGAACTCGCGATTCGGCTTTTAGAAGAGGTTGAAAGCCTCCTAAAGGAAAGATGAAAAATCCTTTATGGGAGATATTGAGGAAAGCATCAAGGTGATATTAGGGAAGATAGCGGGTGAAATAGGGGAACCTCTCACTTATTCCCTTCCTCCCTATTTAAGAAGAATCAAGCTGGGAGCTTTCGTGGTTGTAGAGGTGGGAGGGAGATTGAGAGTGGGATGTGTTGTGGGGAGAGGGGAGGAAAAGGGGAAGGAGCCGGTAATTGCCTTCCTTCCCATTCCACCGCTTCCTCCCTTTCTTTTATCCTTAGCTCATTGGCTCTCAAGCCAATATCTCTCCTCCCTCCAAGATTCCCTTCAGACCATCGTTCCCGAGGTCCTTAATGCCGTTCCCCACCTTTACCTTTATCCGAAAGTGGATTATCAGCAAGTCAGAGGGAAAGTGAGAAGGGAAATGGTAAGGGAAGCGGAGGGTGGTATTTCATATACAACCCTGCGCGCCTATCCCACCTCTGAGGCTCGGAAGAAAATCATCGCCCTCATAAATTCTCAAATCCTCATCCCTCAAGTGGAGATAAAATTCAAGGAAAAGGAAAGCAGAATACCCTTTACCCTTCCGCCCATTCCCCAAATCTCCCCCATCCCATTCAATAGCTCTTCTAAGGTAACGATATTATGGGGAGGAGATAGGAAGAGAAGATTGGCGCTTTACTCTGGGGCGATATTGAGAATTCTAAATGCAGGAGGAAACGCGATATTGGTGATGCCAGATTCCGCCTCCGCGGAATGGGCGGGAAAAGCTTTGAGCCAATTCGTGAAAAATACACATATCTATCACAGAAGAATTCCCCTCTCTCAGAGGTTTTATCTTTGGCAAAACCTCGCTATGAGCTTTCATTCAACTCTTGTAGTGGGTAATCGCTCCGCTCTATTCGCGCCTCTCCCCAATGTGAAGCTGATAATCGTTGAGGGAGATGGCGAAGCTTCCCTAATCCGCAGGGAACCTCCCACCTATGAGGCGGGAAATGTCGCTTATCAAAGGATGGTTCAGGAAGGAATTAAACTCATATATGGCTCCGACCTCCCTTCTCTCTCACGCTACAATTTAGCGAGGAAGGGAATCCCCCTCAAAAAACTGCCCTTTCAACTGGGGGAGCTAGAGATTGTTGATGTTAAAGAGACAAGGCATATCATACCTCCTCAAACGAGGGAGGAGATAGATAAAGCATTGAAGGAAAATAGGAAAGTGGTTTTGGTTGTGAACAGGAAGGGGTTATTTTATCTATCTTGTAGGGACTGCGGCAATTCCTTCCTCTGTCCCTCCTGCAATGTTCCCCTTATCCTATGCGAGGTTGGAGTGCAGAAAAAGCGCTTTCTCTTCTGCCATCTCTGTGGAAAGCAAATTCCCGCTCCCGATGTCTGTCCAAACTGCGGAAGCTACCGAATATCCGCGAGGGGAATGGGAATCCAAAGGCTCGCCTCTGCCGCTAAGAGGTTGTTTCCCTCAGCGAGAATCGCAACCCTCTCAAGCGAGACGCCAAGCCAACCATTCTGGGAAGCGGATATCATCGTGGCAACAAGCGCTATAGTCCCTTGGGTTGACCTGATAAAACCCGCCCTCTCCTGTATATTTGACATAGATTCCCTTCTTCGCTTCCCCAACTTCTCCCAATATGAAAAGGTTTATCGGTTAATCTTCGCTCTGCGAAAAGAGAGCAAGAAGCTGATAATCCATACGAATCAGCCAGAAAATCCCCTCTTTTTCTATGAACCGATTGACTTTCTCGAGAAAGAAAGCGAGGGGAGAAGAGAGAGGAATTTCCCTCCTTTCGGACATATCCTAACATTTGTTATCTCCGAAAAAGAGGAAAGCGAGGCGTTTAGAAAGGTGAACGGTTTATATATTCATCTCAGTAGCAAGAACTTCCCTTGTCTTCCTCCCTTTCCTTCTCTTTATCCCAAAAGGGGAGGGGTTTATAGATATCTCTTGGTAATTCCGATTAAATCAATTCAAAGAGCGAGACGGATTCTCAAAGAGGCGCTTGAATATGATAAAAGCTTGAAATGGTTTTTGGACCTCCAAGAGGTTCAGTAAAAAATTCACTATGGTTTTGTCATTGCTGGCATGGGTATAGGTTTTGGAAACAGAGGGGGATAAAGAGTAGAAATAGCGATTTTATGTATAAAACTTAATCCTTTTCTAATGGAGGGAAAGAAAAAGAAGCATCGTGTATACCAAAAATATCAAACAAATTAATTAGAACGAATTTTTAAGTTAGCGTTAGGAGAATGGATTTATATAAGTGGAGGAGAAAAATAGCATAGCAAAAACCTATACCCATAGATGCGAGGGCTCCCGTAGGGAGCCCGTGGCAATCTCAAATGGGATTGCTTCTTCGCTTCGCTCCTCGCAATGACAGTTCATTCCATTGTCATTGCGGGGCTTTCCTTCGGAAAGCCGTGGCAATCTCAAATGAGACTGTTTCGTCGCTTCGCCACTTGCAATGACAATGAAGAGGATAGAAAATTAGAAAGAGTCTCAAATGTTATTGGATTATCCACCCTTTTTGCAAAATCTTTTCTTTCATTTATAATTTTTAATACCCCTTTTCAAATAGGAGTGATGAGATATGTATAGCTGGCTTCTCATCGGAATGCTACTCATAGTAAGCGGTCTCATCGCCTTCGTGGGCGATTTCCTGGGAAGAAAACTCGGAAAGAAGCGCGTGAGCTTCATCCGACTCAGACCTCGCTATACCGCCATATTCTTCAGCGTCATAACGGGCATCTTCATCTCCCTCTTCACCCTCCTCGTCTTAAGCAAATTCTCCTATCCCGTGCGAGTTGCACTCTTCGGTGTGGAAAGCCTCCTTGAGGAAAGAAACAACTTGGAGAAAGAAGTGGCAAGGCTACGCAAAATCCAAGTGAATCTGACAAAGGAAGTGGCGGAAAGAAACGAACAGCTCTCAAAAGTGGAAAGGAAGGCTAAAGAACAGAGCGAAAGGCTCTCTCAGCTTTCCCTTAAGGTTTCCTCCCTAATGAACGCAAAGAAGAGGCTGGAAAGTTTTCTTGATAGGGCTGGGAAAGAGTTGAGGAGGTTGACGGACGAATTGGGGAAAACGAAAAGAGACCTCGCCAGCATAAGCATAGAATATCAGAAGGCTTTGACATCTCTTGAGGAAAGCAAAAGGGAATTGGAAAAGAACAAAGGAGAGCTAGCGACTTATGCCCAGAAGTTGAGGGATACTCAAGAGGAGATGCAACGCCTCACAAACGAGGTGGCGAATCTTGAAGCCACAAGAAAAGACCTATCCGATAAAGTTGCGAATCTAAGAGCGGAGAGGGATAGCTTGGAAAGAGAGCTGGAGCAGTTGAAGGCGCAAAATGAGAGCTTAAGAGGCGAATTAGCAAAGAAAGAGCAGGAAGTTTTAGCAGTGGCAAGTTATTATGGGGAGGTATTGGGTAGAGAATTAATCTATCCTAAGGGGAAGGAAATAATCAGGGGGGTAATAGAGTGCGGTCGTTCTCCCGATAGGATAAAGGTGAGCCTACGCTCTCTGATAAAGTTGGCGAGCGAGGAAGCGATAAAGAGGGGAGCGGGGATAGGAGAGGATGGGAAGGCTGTATCGCTTATGAAATTCATAGAAGGGAAAGACGGAGTTTATGTATTTCCTGAGGAAGCGGTTCTGGAGGGAGTTGCCCTCAAGCTCTCTCAGATACAGGGCAGTGTCGTTGCCCGGCTCATCGCCCTACGCAATTTCACAAAAGGAGAGCCCGTCTACTGCGATTTAGAGCTTTATAGAAATTCCCTGGTTTTTGATAAGGGTGAGGTGATAGCCACGACCATACTGGATGGAAGGAATTCGGAGAGCGAGCTCTTGGAAAAGGTCATCGCTTTCTTGAGAAAGGATGTAAGGGAAAAAGCTCTGCAAAGGGGTTTGATTCCCGGAGAAGATGAAGCAGTAGGAGAGCTCCCTTTGAAGGAGATAATAAATACGATAACGAGCGTTAAAGAAAACAGGGGGAAGGTCCTGCTGAAAGCGGTTGCCACAAAGCCTATATATAGCGCTAATCCCCTCTCCATAACATTACAGGTGAGTGAAGTAGGCTCGTAGATGCAGATAATCGCCCTTGACCCCGGGAGGGAGAAAGTAGGTTATGCCATTTTCAGAGGCGAAAAGGTAATAGAGAAGGGGATTTTTCCTATAGAAAAATTGGAGGATTTGATGATTAAGTTTGAAGAGATGGAGAAGATTGTCTTAGGGAGGGGGACGGGATGGAAGGCGATATACGAATTTTTGGAGGGAAAGGGATTGAAAGGGAAAGTAGTAATTATAGAGGAAGGAAAGACGACGGAAGAGGCAAGGAGGAGGTATTTTGAGGAGAAGGGGAAGGGGTTGATTTGGCTGTTCAGGAAATGGCTAAACCTTCCCGACCGTCCCGTTGACGACCTCTCCGCCCAAATCATCGGCGAGAGGTTTTTGAGGAGTATCGGTAAAAAGTGAATATTTTAAAAAGGATTGCCAGGTAAATAATCTCGGAGAGATATTGAACTCTCTAAAAAAGAAGGGGGTTTGTCATTGCTCGTATGGGCAAAGGTTTCGGACAAACAAGAAGGAAAGGAGAAGAAATTTTTATGGTATCTAAAATCTAATTTTTCTCAAATGGAATGGGAGAAAGGATTTATAGTGTAATTCCAAATGTCTATTTCACTAAATATTGAGGAGTAAATTTTAAATACATAGTGGAAGAATGGAGTTATAAGAACAAAAGAAGCAACTAACCCCCTTAAAAACCTATACCCATAGATGCGATGGCTCCCGTAGGGAGCCCATGGCAATCTCAAAGAGATTGCTTCGTCGCTTCGCTCCTCGCAATGACAACCCCTCTGTCATTGCGAGCCTCCCGTAAGGGAGGCGTGGCAATCTCAAATGGGATTGCTTCGTCGCTTCGCTCCTCGCAATGACAATGAAGAATATAAAGAAATAGAACGAGTCTCAAATGTTATGAGATTATACATTTGACTTGACTTACTTTTTCATTTCGCCTCAAAATTTAATCTTAAAGCGAAGAGAAAGGAGGAGAGAAAATGCTTTATATCGGCTGTGATGTAGGAGGAACGAATATCCGCTCGGCTGTTGTTGATGAGAGCGGGCGGATTCTCGGCGAAGCGAAGATGCGTGCCCTTATGGAAAAGGGAGCAAAAGTGGTCTTGGGGCAGATAGTGGATTCCTTCCGGGAGGCAATCTCTCGGGCGGGAGTAAAGAGGGAGGACATAAGGGCGGTTGGAATAGCGATGGCAGGTCAACACGACTCAAAGGCTGGCATCTGTATCTTCTCCCCTAACTTCGGCTGGGAGAATGTCCCCGTTATTCCATCCTTGCAGGAGGAATTCCCCGTTCCGATGTTTTTGGGAAACGATGTAAACCTAGCTACTTTTGGCGAGTGGAAATATGGCGCCGGGAAGGGTTATAATTGGGTGGTTATGATAACACTGGGAACGGGTATAGGCGGGGGAGCGGTTCTTGATGGAAAGCTTATGCTGGGAGCAACGGAGATGTTCGCAGAGGTAGGACATATGACGATTTTGCCCGATGGACCTCGCTGCGGTTGCGGAAATCACGGCTGCTGGGAAGCCTTGGCGGGAAGGGACGCCATTGTGAGGAGAGCGGTTAGGAAATTGCAGGATGGAAGGAAATCCTCCCTTCTGGAGATTGTTGATTATAATTGGCGTGAGCTGACTCCCGAGATAATAGCAAAAGAGGCGAATAAAGGGGACGAGTTAGCGAAAGAGGTAATAGAGGAAACGGGCTATTGGGTAGGCATTGGCGTAGCTAATCTCATAAATATCTTTAATCCCGAGGTATTCATAATAGGAGGGCGAATCGCGCAAGCGGGGAAAATTCTATTTGACGCTATTGAGAGAACGGTAAAGGCGAGGGGGTTAAAAGCTTCTTGGAGTCCCTGTAAGATAGTGCCAGCTGCCTTAGGTGATGACGCTGGCGTTATGGGCGCGGTCGCCTTCGCGAGGGAAAGGTTGGGGGAAGAGGTATAGCCATAGCTTATCTCCTTCTCGGCTCAAACCAGGGAGATAAATTGGGGAACTTAAAGAGAGCCATTAGCCTTTTAAGGGAGAAAGGAATTCGGATTAGAAAGATTTCCTCAATATATGAATCTTCTCCTTGGGGATACGAGGAGCAAGAGGATTTCCTAAATCTCGCTCTTGAGGTGGAGACTGACCTCCCGCCCTTGGAATTGCTTGAACTCATAAAAAACATAGAGAAGAGGATGGGACGCAAACCAACCTTCCGCTGGGGTCCTCGCAACATAGACATAGACATCCTTCTTTACGACGATATCTCCTTTTCCCATCCCTCTCTCGTAATTCCTCATCCCCACCTAAAGGAACGTCTTTTCGCCCTCCTTCCTCTCCGAGAAATCGCTCCCCAAATCCTTCTTCCCGATGGCTCCTCCCCCTTTGAGGAGATGGATAAGCTGAAGAAGAAGCAAAAAGTGAGAAAGCTTTCAGAAAAAATTGATTGATTTTAAAATTCTTGCTTGAAAGGTAAAGTTTGTTTAAAATTTTAAGAAATAAGAAATTAAATTAAGAAAGGAGGCTTGATAAAGATATGGGCAATGTGCTGGCTATTTTGCTCGGTCTCATCTGCATAGCTGGAGGAGGATGGTTAATCAAGGTCTGGGGAGCGCAGGTCATCGCTTTCCTTGAAGGGTTTGTGGGGATATTCCTCATCCTCCTTGGGCTTCTCATTGCCGCCATAGGGATTACCGAGCTCCGCTCCGCTGCGGAGGAAAGGCGTCTGCGAGAGGAGCTGAAGGCTGAGGAGCTGAAGGCACAAGCGGAAGAAAAGAAGGAAGAGGAAAAGAAAGAATAAAGGTTTCTTTTACCGGTAATTTTGAAAATCTTTAAAAGGGGCTTCCGCTTCCCAGCGGAAGCCCCTTGAGAATCTCAAAAAGTTGATTCAATTTACTCTGTGAGCTATTGTTTTTAATCTCTAAATGTCTTAAAATTATTAAATAGAAAAATAACCCCAGGGAGGCAAGGCTCTATGAAGGTTCTTTTAATCAAAGATGTGCCTGGCTTAGGAAAGCAAGGAGAAATTAAGGATGTTTCCGATGGATATGCCCGTAATTACCTCATTCCTCGTGGTCTTGTGGAGGAAGCGACGGAAGGGGTTTTGAAATCCGTTGAGCAAAGGCTACGGGAGCTGAAGAAGAAAGAGGAAAGGCTTAAGAAGCAGGTGGAGGAAGCAATTGAGAAGCTAAAGGGCGAATATCTCGTGATTCGCGTCGCTATGGGTAAGGATGGCAAGCTCTTCGGCTCGGTGGGGAACAAGGACATTGCTCAAGCCTTAGCGGAGAGAGGGATTCAGGTGGATAGGAAGGATATAGAGCTGGAAGCTCCCCTGAAGCATATCGGCGTTTACAAAGTTCCCGTCAGGATGCCAACTGGGCAGAGGGTAGAGATAACCGTTGAAGTTGCTCCCAAGGAGTAAGAGATGAAAGAGGATACCCTTCTGGGAAAATTACCGCCCCAGAGCTTGGAGGCAGAGAGGGGAGTGCTTGGCTCCCTCCTTATGGACCCCTCTTCTCTCCCCAAGGCGCTTGAAATCCTTCAGCCAAGCGACTTCTATTGGGATGTCCATCAAATAATCTATAAAGCCATCCTTGCCTTGGAGGGAAGAGCGGAACCGATTGACATTGTAACAGTGGCTGAGGAGCTCAGGCGAGGCGGAAACCTTGATAAAGTTGGAGGGGTGGAATACCTCCACCTCCTTTTAGATTCAGTTCCAACCTCCGCCTATATAGAGCATTATGCCCGCATCGTCCAGCAAAAAGCAACCCTGAGGAGCCTGATATCAGCCTCCCAAGAGATAATCGGTATGGCTTATAGCGAGCAGGAAGAAGTAGATAAGATATTGGATAAAGCGGAAGGATTGATATTCCAAGTTGGGCAGAAGAGGATTTCAAAGACTTTTGAGCCCCTCAAGCCGGTTTTGGAGGAGGAATTTGAACGCCTTGACGAGCTCTACCATAAAAGGAAGCTCACTATTGGATTACCTACGGGCTTTCGCTCTCTTGATTTGATAACCGCCGGTTTTCAGAAGTCTAATTTGATAATCTTGGCGGGAAGACCAGGCACGGGTAAAACCGCCTTAGCCCTCAATTTCGCAGAACATATAGCGGTTAAGCTCAAGATTCCCGTTGGCATTTTCAGCTTGGAGATGTCAAAGGCAGAGATAGCGCAGAGAATGCTCTGCAGTTATGCCAGGGTTAATCTGCATTGTTTCAGGACGGGTTCTCTTAAGCCGGATGATTGGGGAAGGGTGATAAGCGCCATCTCTGACCTCTCTAATGCGCCCATTTATATTGATGACACACCCGTCCAAACAACTCTTGAGATGCGAGCTAAGGCGAGGAGATTGATGAGCGAGGTCGACCTCGGTCTCCTAATCATAGATTATCTCCAGCTCATCCACTACGAGGGAAGGGCGGAAAACCGCAATCAGGAAATCTCCGCTATTGCTCGTTCCCTTAAGGCTTTAGCGAGAGAATTCAATATCCCTGTCATTGCTCTATCCCAGCTATCTCGTAGGGTGGAAATGCGGGAGGATAAACGCCCTATGCTCTCAGACCTGCGCGATTCTGGCTCAATAGAAGCGGAGGCGGATGTCGTTATGCTCCTCTATCGCCCAAGCATATATGAAAAGAAGGAGAAAAAATCGACTTTGGAGTTAGAGGGAGAATTAGAGGAAAGAGGAAGGGAGGAAGTTGAACCAGTTCTGATAGATGTTGCGAAGCATAGAAGCGGTCCCACGAAAGTAGCCAACCTACTTTTCCTTCCCGCTTATACTCGCTTTGAAGAGATGGAAACGCGTTATAGCGAAGAGGATTATATCCCAGAGGAGGAATGAGCCTTGAGGCTTCTCATAGTCGGCGGAGGAGGAAGAGAACATTCTCTCCTGTGGAAATTGGCACAGGATGACCCTCAAGGGGAAAGATTCTCTGCACCAGGAAACGCTGGGATGGCGGAGTTATCAACCTGCCTGCCATTTAAGGCTGAAGACATAACCCAGCTCGCCGATTTCGCCGAGAAGGAGAGAATTGAATTCACCGTAGTCGGTCCCGAGGCTCCCCTCGTTGCTGGCATAGTGGACGAGTTTAAGAGGAGAAACCTGAAGATATTCGGTCCCGATTCCCAATCGGCTCACCTTGAGGGAAGCAAGGTCTTCGCCAAGGAGCTAATGTGGGAGCATCAAATCCCTACCGCTCGCTTTGAGGTCTTTGAGGAAGCTGGCAGGGCGAGGAAGTATATAGAGAAAGTGGGCGCGCCCGTAGTGGTAAAGGCTGATGGGCTATGTGCTGGGAAGGGTTCAATAGTCTGCCATAGCAAGGAATCAGCCCTCCAAGCAGTTGAGGATATAATGGAGAAGAAGGTTTTCGGCTCCGCTGGAGATAGGGTTGTGATAGAAGAGATGTTGGAGGGGGAGGAGGCGTCATTTATGCTTCTCTCCGACGGCGATTACCTCCTTCCCCTTCAGCCCGCTCAGGATTACAAGAGGGCATATGATAACGATGAGGGACCGAATACAGGCGGAATGGGCTCATATAGTCCTGTTCCTGCCTTTCCTAAAAACTTGCAGGAGGAGGTATTGGAGAGAATCGCTTATCCCACCATCAGGGCGATGCAGGAGAGAGGGACTCCTTTCGTAGGTCTTCTATATATAGGGTTAATGCTGACGAGGGAGGGTCCCAAGGTTTTGGAGTTCAATGTTCGTTTTGGTGACCCTGAGACACAGTGCGTTTTGCCGAGGATGGAGGGGAATCTCTTGGAAGCTTTAATAGCCTGTGAGGAAGGACGCTTGAGGGAGGTGAAAATAGGTTGGAAGGATGAGAAGTGCGTCTGTGTTGTTCTCGCCTCGCAGGGCTATCCGGGGAAATATGAGACCGGGAAGGAGATAAGGGGATTGGAGGATGTGAAGGATTGTATCGTTTTCCATGCGGGGACGAAGAGGGAGGATGGAAAAATCTTGACGGCGGGAGGAAGGGTTTTAGGAGTTGTGGGGATGGGGAAGACATTTAAGGAGGCAAGGCAAAAAACTTACGAAGCGATAAGCAAGATAAAATTTGAGAATATGTTTTATAGAAAGGATATAGCAAAAAGGGTGGAGGAATAAGGGATAAGGAAATGGGTTCCTTCGAACTTGGTTCAGAAACCGCGAAGGGTGGTTTCGCTAATGAGAAGGAGATTTGCAGGAAATTTAACAATTGGAGAGAAGATAACGAAGCGCAGCTTTGGCTGAAAATAATGGGTTATGATATAAAGATGATACAAGATGTTACAGCAATACATATTCCAACAAGGCTCAAAAAGGAAATCCTCTCCCAACTCGGATTTGAGGATTCATATGAAGACCTAATGAGATTTAAGAAGGCTGACGCTCAATTGCGAATCTTCATCAAGTTAGGAGATATTTTGAAAATTGAAAATCTCTTTTTAAAGAAAGCAAAAAGCGACGCCGATTATAATCAGGTAGATAAAAGGTGGGTCTCGTCATATCAGGAGATGTGGGGTTTTGATGATGAAATCGCTTTAGGATTGAAGCTTTTTACAGGAGAGATTAATCCTGCTTCTTGCCCACAAACAACACAGAATATTCAATTAAGGGACAGGAGAAGGATGTTTCTGGACGAGCTCCCCGAAGGTTTGAGAAACAAGATTATAAATTTTTTCAAAGATAATAAAATCCTTGTTGTCTCGGATGTGCTAAAAGGTAGAGGTGGGCTATCGGCTGACTGGATGTTGGTAACACGCTATAACAAGGATGAAAACACCACGACTTGGATACTCAAGGATATAAATACTGCTATGAACTTCTTCGGTTCTGGCGAAGTGCGGTTATCTCCGAAAGGAAGCCTTTATATCGGAAGGATAGTGATGCAAAGAAAGGGTGGAACCCCTGACCCAACAAAATTACAATTTAAAATAAAACCCTGTGAGTTATTTGAGTTAGGATGAAGACGATGCTTTGCTTAGCGAAAGTCAAGTTTGATTTAAGAGACCCAGACGAGCTTTATTT
>Ga0078972_1006143_pt1 | contig 29095 bp, 23 predicted proteins | sample YelNatPaOPGAMG01_FD_67568 | JGI IMG/M metagenome (GOLD analysis project Ga0078972, IMG submission 67568) | Hot spring thermophilic microbial communities from Obsidian Pool, Yellowstone National Park, USA - OP-RAMG-01 (SPADES assembly) (version 2) | ecosystem: Environmental > Aquatic > Thermal... | reverse complement strand
TCGCTACCGTGGGCGCTGGCGTGTTAAGATTCAATTGTTAATGACGGCGATAGTGGTGAACATCAAACGGATTGTGAGACTGTTGACTGGGTCATTGGGAGCAGTTCTGGAGCCTGGGGTGAAAAGATAGGCTAAGGGTTTTGCCTGTAGTGCCTTATCTTTGGGCTTTTAATCCCTTTATATTGGCTTTTCCCTCTCCAGCTTTGCTGACTTTCTCAGCACTCTCTCCCTGCGAGGGAAGGGGGAAAATTTGGCGGGGCTCTCGGCCGGGGGAGAGGTTAACACCCAAAACGCTGGCAAACCCTAAGCCCACGGGGGTGGGGAGAATTAGAGCCAATCAACCCTTGCCTTAAGCCCAACTTCGGAAGTATAATTTATCTCGGGGAGGGTGAGAAATGCTTACCAAGAGGCGTCAAGAGTTCCTCAAGGCCGTGGTAGAAAAGCACCTTGCTACAGGGCAACCCGTCCATTACACCGAGGTTGCCGAAGCACTGGGGGTAAGCCCCTGGACTGCTTACGATATCCTCACCGCCCTGGCTGAAAAAGGCTACCTGGAAGTAATCCACCAGGTGGATAGAAAAGAAGAGACGCCTGGGCGGTCAAAAGTTAAATTCAAGCCAACCCCATTGGCCCTTAGCGCCTTAAACTGCTGCCCCAAAAAGGATTGGGAAAGCATCCGGTCCGAGTTGCTCCAGCGCTTTGAGGAAGCCGACCGGAAAGGCGCCAAAGCCATCTTAAAGGATACCCTCGCCGAGCTTTCCAAAATTTCCAACCCCTTAATCTTTTGCGCCAAGCTTATCTTAGCCTTAATCCTTGCCCTGTGGACTATCCGCAAGACGGCGCAAGCTTTGGTCCTTTTGAGGGAAATCGTAACCTCGTTCAGTACTACTGAAGCGGCCCTCATCCTCTTGGCCGGATTGATAGTGGGATACATTTGGAAATCCGGCAAGAAAGAGCTGGGGAAGGCCTTTAACGGCCACCTCCCCAGATACATGGATGAAGTCAGGAAGTTGGGGGAGGAGGATAGAGCTAAGCTCCTGAGCTTTGTCAAAGACGTTACAGAGCTTATCCCGGCCCAAGGGTAAACCCGAGCGGCCGGTTTTTTTGTGGCTACAAATTTTGGTCTTTTGGGAGGCAAAATGGGTAAGATAGCTATCGTCACGGACTCTTCGGCAAACCTGCCGGAAGAGTTGGTAAAAGAACATGACATAACGGTTGTGCCCATATACCTCTTCTGGAACGGTGTGACCTACAGGGATGGGGTTGACCTTTCCTCCTCGGAGCTTTACAGGAGGCTGAGGGAAAGCACTTCTCTGCCTAAGACTTCAGCGCCTTCGGTGGGTGATTTTCTCAAGGTTTACCTGGCCTTAGCCCAGGAGGCTGAAGCGATAATCTCCATCCACCTTCCCCCTAATCTGAGCGCTACCTACGAGGCGGCTCGGACTGCGGCCCAGATGGTGGAAGGGGCCAAAGTTTACGTTGCGAACGCCCACACCGCTGCTGCCGGGCAAGGCCTTGTGGTTTTGGAAGCGGCCAGGCTTGCCAGACAAGGGGCTGAACCGGAAAGGATTTTGAAGCGAGTTGAGGAAATCGGCCTCAAGGTCCACCTTTACGCTTTCCTGAGCACTCTGAAATACCTTTACTTTGGGGGGAGGATTGGGCTCGCCTCGGCTCTTTTGGGCTCTGCCCTCCAGCTCTGCCCCGTCCTTTACCTGAGGGATGGGGTAGCGGACGTCTGGTCCAAACCGCGAACTCGTTCCAAGGCCTTGCAGGAGCTACTGAGGATTGCGGAGCAGAAAATCGGGGGCCGCAGGGTTCACTTGGCCGTCATGCACGGGGATGCGCTTGAGGATGCACTCTACCTCAAGTGGGAGCTGGAGAAGCGCTTTGACTGTGCTGAGCTCTTCGTCACCGAGTTCACGCCGGTAATGGGAGCTCATACCGGCCCTGGGCTTGTAGGCATCGCTTTCTGGTGCGAAGAATAACCTTGCCAGAGGAGGTAAGAAATGCTCTGGGGCATTTTGTGGGTGGTTATTTCTTACCTTCTTGGCTCTATCCCCTTCGCCTTCATCATCGGAAAACTTAGAGGGGTTGACCTGCGCGAGGTAGGGACCAGGAATATAGGCGGGAGCAACCTTTGGCATTCGGTAGGGAAATTGGAAGGGACGATTGCTGCCATTCTGGATATCGGCAAAGGGGCCTTGGCCGTTTGGCTGGCCCAGAAGTTTGGTTTCCCTAATCCCATCCAAGCGGCGAGCGCTGTAGCAGTAGTAGCCGGGCACGATTGGCCGATTTTCCTCGGGTTTCAGGGAGGGAGGGGGATGGGCCCAGCTCTGGGAGCAATGCTCCTTCTGGTCCCAAAAGCCATGCTTTTATCCTTAATCTTCTACGCTCTTGGCTTCTTCACCAGAGCACTGGGGCTTGGAGTAGGAGTTGGTGTGCTGGCTTTGCCCTTCTTCGCTTGGCTTAAGGGCTACCCGCTCTCCCACATTGTAGCTTCGGCCATCATGTTCATTTTCATGGTCGTCCGGCGGCTTACGGGGATTGGGGTCCTGGAGGAGATAAAGGCCTCCCCACAGAAAGGGAAGCTTATAGCTTACCGGGTGCTTTTTGACAACGATTACGGTTGGAGGAGACCTCGCTGATTTGGATTGGAAATCAGCCTTCCTTTCAAGCGTCGGCGCAGGCCGACGCAAACCCCCAGTCAGCGGAGGCTGACCAGAGGCTGCAAGCCCAAGGAGGGCAAAAATAAAGCCCCTTTGTTTTACCTCGGCTTAAGGGTGGGTGTATAATAAAAGCAAAAAGGAGGTAAAGTTGGGTCTGGATTTGAGGCTTTACGTTATCACTGATTCCCGCCTCCTCGGCTCACGTTCGCTTGTGGAAGCGGTGGAAGAGGCTATAAGGGGCGGGGCTACGGTAATCCAGTACCGAGAGAAGAACGCCCCAACCCGCAAGATGGTTGAGGAGGCCAGGCTATTGAGGACCCTCTGCAAGGGCAAGGGGGTCACTTTCATCGTCAATGACCGGGTTGACGTAGCCCTGGCCGTTGATGCCGATGGGGTCCACGTGGGCGATGAGGATATGCCGGTATGGCTGGCCCGCAAAATCCTGGGGCCGCTAAAGATAATCGGTGCCTCAGCTGATACCGTGGAGAAGGCCCTCCTCTACGCTTCCGAAGGCGCTGATTACTTGGGGGTTGGCAGCATTTACCCCACTTCTACTAAACCTGATGCCGGCTCGCCCATCGGAATTGAAGGGCTAAGGAAGATAGTGAGCGTGGTCAATATTCCCGTAGTGGCCATAGGCGGGATAAATGCCGATAACGCCAAGGAAGTGCTTGCGGCCGGGGCTTCGGGGATAGCGGTTATCTCCGCTGTTATGGCTGCTCCTGATATCTTTGAGGCTACAATGCGCCTGCGGAAAATCGTGGACGAGGTCCGTAAACGTTGATGGCTTGGGGTTGGGTAGGACTTGGGCTTATAGCCATATGCTGGCCTCTTAACTGGCTTCTGCCGGGTCCCAGAACCCATTTGCTCTTCTTCCCCCTCTGGCTCGGCCTAATCTTAGTTCTGGATTCCTTAGTTTTCCAGCGCAAAGGTAGCTCGCTCCTAAGCCGTGACCCAGCAAGATTTGCCGGCCTTTTCCTCCTTTCGGTCCCCTTTTGGTGGTTCTTTGAACTCCTGAACCGCAGGGTCCAGAACTGGCACTACGTGGGAGGCTCCTTTACCCCGTTGGAGTTCTTCTGCTTGGCTTCTCTTGCCTTCTCTACAGTGATCCCGGCCGTTCTGGAGGCTTCGGAGCTTGTTTCCTCTTTCCTCAAGAAGCCTCTCTTGCAGAGTTGGAGGATGACCGTGCACCCTGCCTTGGGCTGGGGAATGATAGGGGTAGGGCTCATAACCTTAGCCTTGCTCCTCCTCTGGCCTCGGTATTTCTTCCCCCTCCTCTGGATTTCCCCCCTGCTGATTGTGGAGGGCATAAACTACATGGCCGGTTACAAAAGCTTAATAGTCTACTTGCAGCGTGGGGAATGGAGGCCGGTCCTTGCGCTCTTTGGGGGAGTGCTCATATGCGCTTTCTTCTGGGAGTTCTGGAACTATTGGTCCTGGCCCAAGTGGGTTTACGCCGTGCCCTTCTTTGATTTTCTCCATGTCTTTGAGATGCCGCTCCTCGGCTACCTTGGCTACTTGCCCTTTGCCTTGACCGTCTGTTCCTTCGTGCACTTAGTGCAGGGGGCGATGCGGTGGCCGGGCCATTACCTTAGGCTCCTTCCGGAAGGGTGATGAAGGCCAAGATTCTTCTGGTGGAGGATGAAGTTAAATTAGCTCGGGTGGTTGCCGATTACTTGACGGCAGCGGGCTTTGATGTCCTCAAAGCCTACACTGGTAAAGAAGCACTCGCCTTCTTCCGCCACGAAAAGCCCGACCTCGTAATCCTGGACATAATGCTTCCGGAGATGAACGGGCTGGAGGTGGCAAAGATTATCCGCAAAGAATCTTCCATCCCCATCATCATGCTTACGGCTAAGGTGGAAGAGAGCGACCGAGTCTTAGGGCTTGAGATGGGCGCCGATGATTACATCACTAAACCCTTCTCTTTGAGGGAGCTGGTAGCGAGGGTGAAAGCAGTCCTGCGCCGAGCCAAAGGGGAAGTGTTCACTCCCACCTTGCGGGTTGGCGATATTGAGATTGACTTGCAGAAACGGGAAGTTACGGTGGCTGGGAAGCCGGTGGAGCTCACGCCTACCGAATTTGAAATCCTGAACCTTTTAGCCCGCCATCCCGGCAGGGTCTTCACACGGCTGGAAATCCTGCAGAGGATTCAAAGCTACGCTTACGAAAGCTACGAGCGCACCGTAGATGTCCACATAAGGAACTTGCGCAAGAAGATTGAGCCTGACCCCAAAAATCCCCGCTACATCTTGACCGTTTACGGGGTAGGGTACAAGTTGGCGGAGGAGTGAATGCGCAGCTTGTGGCTTAAGCTTACCCTGAGCTTTTTAGTGCTTGCGATTTTTGTCGCTCTATTCATGGCCATCCTCATCAACGGCGCAGTAAAGGGCGGCTTCAGGGCCTACCTTCTCACCACTTACAGGGCTGAGGCCGAGCTTCTGGCCCCCATCCTGGCCGAATATTACTCCCTCAACGGTGGGTGGGAGGGCATAGATGGCTTCATAAATAGCCTTCTGGCCCCCAGAGCTTGGAGGCGAGGCTTTGGAATAATAATGCGCCAGACCCGGATAATCGTTGCTGATGAGAAAGGGGTAATAGTAGCCGATTCGGCCGGGGAAATGAAGGGGAAGAGGCTTTCTCCGGCCGAGCTTTCCTTAGGGGCTCCGATAGTAGTTGGCAACGACTTAGTGGGCACAGTCTTAGTGGCCTGGGGGAGGCAGATAGTTTGGGGGCAAGTGGAGGAATCGTTCCTGGCTAACGTGAGGCGTTCCCTTTTCCTGGTAATTTTGGGTGGATGCCTTCTGGCAGTGGTAATCGGAGCCATTATGGCTTATCAGATAACGCATCCTCTTAGGGAACTGCGTCAGGCTGCGGCAGAGATAGCTTCGGGCAACCTCGGAAAGCGGGTTCAAATCCGTGGGGAAGATGAGGTCGCTGAGCTTGCTCGCTCTTTCAACGAAATGGCCGAAGCCCTCCAGCAGCAGGAAGAGAAGCGCCGCCAGCTCCTGGCCGATATTGCCCACGAACTTCGGACCCCTCTAAGCGTGATGCGGGGGCATTTGGAAGCGCTACTGGATGGCTTATACCCGTTGGATTCGGAACACCTCACCCCTGTCTACAACGAGACCTTGCTCCTTCAGCGTTTGGTGGAAGACTTGCGCACCATCTCCTTGGCCGAGGCGGGCAAGCTTCCTTTGGAAAAGACGCAGTTTGACCTCACGGAGCTTATCAAAGAGATTTTAGAGATGGCCGAAGCTGTGGCCAACGAGAAAGGCCTCACCTTGCAGTGTTTTGTTGAGGAGCATTTGCCCATTTACGCCGATAGGCAGCGCATTGGCCAGGTGATTCATAACATTCTATCCAATGCCTTCAACTTTACCCCTGAAGGTGGGGTAGTGACCATCAGGGCGAGGAAAGTGGATTCAAAGGTAGAAGTAGCCATTAGCGATACGGGGCCGGGCATACCGCCGGAGGATTTGCCCCACATTTTTGACCGCTTCTGGCGCAAGGAGCCATCGCGTTCCCGTGCTACGGGTGGCTCTGGTCTGGGCTTGAGCATAGCCAAGGAGCTTGTGGAAGCCCACGGAGGCACCATAGAAGTCCAGAGCACAGTGGGCAAAGGAACTACGTTTACAATTAGGCTTTGGACCGCAGGTTACCCCTGTCATTGCGAGCGAAGCAACCTCCGAAAAGAGCGAGGCGCCGCTTCGCCCCAAGACCTAACCCCCTGACCCCCTTCCCTGCGAGGGAAGGGGGAAAATTTGGCGGGGGTCTACCCTTTCCGCCTCGGAGAGGGGCAAAACGCCGGCAAACCCTAAGTCCACGGGGGTGGGCAAACGGGGGGTCCAGGGGGGCGAAGCCCCCATGGCGGGGGGGCGTGGGGGGTGTCACCCCATAAATTCAAAAGAGGGGGCGAGTTGCCCTCCTTAGCAACCTGCCCACGAGTGGGACCCAAAGCGCTAGCGAACCCTTAGCTCATGGGGGTGGGCAAAGGGGGTGGAGGGGGCGCAGCCCCCTCCCAGGGGGTTTGGGGGATGTGCCCCCAGAACAAAACGAGGGGGCGAGTTGCCCTCATTAGCAACCCCGCCACGAGTGGGACCCAGAACGCTGGCAAACCCTCAGCCAACGAGGGCGGGGAAACGGGGGGTCCAGGGGGGCAAAGCCCCCATGGCGGGGGGTCGTGGGGGGTGTCCCGTTCACGCCGACTGAAGTCAGCCTCTTTGAAAAAGGTCAGCCTTCGCCAAGTACGGGCGTAGCGTCGCTACGCCCCTACATTGAACCGGGGGTGGAGGGGGCGGAGCCTCCTCCCAGGGGCTTGGGGGATGTGCCCCCAGAATAAAACTAGGGGGGCGAGGCGCCCACATTAGCAACCCCGCCACGAGTGGGACCCAGAACGCTGGCAAACCCTCAGCCAACGGGGGTGGGCAAACGGGGGGTCCAGGGGGGCAAAGCCCCCCTGGCAGGGGGTTGTGGGGGGTGTCCCCCCACAAAACCTTAAAAGGGGCAAACTCGCCGCATTAGCAACCCCGCCACGAGTGGGACCCAGAACGCTGGCTAACCCTCAGCCAACGAGGGTGGGAAAACGGGGGGTCCAGGGGGCGCAAGCCCCCTGGCGGGGACTGCCCCCATAACAGGCACCGGGGAGATGGCTTCGGCGGCTTACGCCGCCCCGCAATGATGCACAGTCCCTTAGCGGTGAAAGAGAACAAAGCGGTGGTGGGACCAGAAGGCCTTTAAGAAGCGGGGCAGGCTTTTCTCCAGAAAGGCGTAACGCATAACCCTCTCCCGCAGGTTCGGGTCCCTACCCGCATAATAATCCACAATGTTCCAGTTCCATGAGGCACCGGAAAATCGCTCCCTGAGCCGGCGCGATTTTATCCCCAGCTTTTCCAGAAGTTTCGCTGCTGGCATTACAGTGTCGGGCCAAGGAGGAGTATCCAGGAAGCCCTCCTCCACCGGCTTGAAACCTTCGCCTTCCACCACTTCCTTTACCCTCTTCATGTTAGCCCAACTCTCGTCAACTTTTCCGAAGAATTCCGGCTCAAGGAAGTGCTTTCTCAAGATGTAGCCAGGCTGCAGGGGGTTGGGCATGGCCAGGAAAAGGAGCCGGCGTGAGACCCTGGCTAACTCCCGCAAGAGGCTTTCGGCATCTTCAAGGTACCAGAGGCCAGCCCATTCCCAGGCAAGGTCAAAGGCCCTGTCCGGAAAAGGCAGAACTTTCATGCCCGGACAGCACACCCAGTTAGCTTGGAGGTTCAGCCTGCGCCAAATCTCCCTGGCCTCTCGGATGCGGCCCTCGTCCTCGTCTACCACTGTAACGGAGCAGCCAGCCCGGGCTAATTCCAGGCTATTTATCCCGGTTATGCCGGCCATCCCATAGGCGGGGGCCTCAAGGACAGTGCGGATTGGGTAGCGCTGGAGCAAGGCCAATAGGTAATCGTTCAGGACGAAGCGCTCGTAGACTAATCCGAGGCCCTCGTTCATGGCTTTTCCCCAGCTTGGCGAGCCCAGCGTTCCCTTATGTCCTCACTTACATCAAGCTCCCGCATTTCGCCGGTTACAGTGAAAATCACCCTTTCACATATGTTGGTGACCCTGTCGGCCGTCCTTTCCAAGTTGTGGGCGGCCCAGAGGAGGTAATTGGCTTGCTCAATGTTGGCCGGGTTGGCAATAACGTAGGTCATTAGCTCGCGATAAACTTGGTCGTAAAGGGCATCCATTTCATCGTCTTCTTTCGGGATAGCCCTTGCCGTCTCTACGTCTTTGCGGACAAAAGCTTCCAGGGCTCGGTGGAGCATGTCTGCTGCTTTCTGGGCCATGCGGGGTATGTCAATCAATGGTTTTATGAGGGGCTTCTCGCCGATTAGGAGGTTGATTTTAGCGATGCCTTTGGCGTAATCGGCAATCCTCTCCAGTTCCGATATGATTTCCAGGATGGATGCCAATAGGCGCAGGTCGCTTGCCATTGGTTGCTGGGTAGCGATGAGCACTAAAGTGTCGTTCTCAATGGAAAAGCGCTTCTCGTTTATAGCCCGGTCCTGGCTTATTATCCGGCGGGAGGCCTCAAAATCTCTGGTTTTGAGGCTTTGGACTGCTTCCAGAATGCTTCTTTCCACCATTTCCCCCAGGCTTAGAACCTCGTTTTGCAATCGCTCTATTTCGCTATCCAAAAGTTCCCTCGGCATCTTTCACCTCCAGCCAATTTATCCAAAGCGGCCGGTGATGTACTCTTCGGTGCGCTTGTCCTTGGGGTTTGTGAAAATATCCCGCGTAGGGCCCCATTCCACCAGCCGGCCGATTCGGTTCTCGTCCCACATTATGACGGCGGTGTAATGGGATATTCTGGCTGCCTGCTGGACGTTGTGGGTAACTATTACGATGGTGTAGTTTTCGGAAAGCTCCCTCAAAAGCTCCTCTATTTTCAAAGTAGCGATGGGGTCCAAAGCCGAGGCCGGCTCATCCAAAAGGAGCACTTCTGGGTCTACGGCCAGCGCTCTGGCTATGCAGAGCCGCTGTTGCTGCCCTCCGGATAGGTTCAAGGCACTGGTGTGGAGTTTGTCTTTCACTTCATCCCAGAGAGCAGCTTGCATCAAAGCCCTTTCCACGACTTCATCCAAGTTCCCTTTGAACCCCCGGATGCGTAAACCCCAAGCCACGTTTTCATAGATGCTCTTCGGGAAGGGGTTGGGCTTCTGGAAGACCATGCCTATGCGCCGGCGAAGCTCGGTCACGTCCACTTCGGGGGCATAGATGTTCTGGTCGTTGAAGAGAACCTGCCCTTCAATCCTTGCTCCGGGGATAAGGTCGTTCATTCGGTTCAGGCAGCGAATTAATGTGCTCTTCCCGCAGCCCGATGGCCCCATTATGGCCGTGATTCGGTTTCGGGGTATGTCCAGGTTTATATCACCCAATATTTGCCTTTCCCCGTACCACACGCTTAAGTTCCTGATTTTTACGATGGGCTCATAGGCTTCTGGAAGTGGGTCAACTGGGGGCAAAGTTTGATTCCGGAACATATTTACCTCCTATTCAAGCCTTTGTTGGAACCGGTTGCGCAGGTAAATTGCGGCGGCATTCATGGATAGAAGCAGGAGGAGAAGGACGATTATGGCCGCAGCAGCGTTGGCATGAAAGGCTTCCTGAGGCCTTGATACCCAGTTGAAGATTTGGATTGGTAGGACGGTGAAAGGGCTGTGGAGGGCTTTGAGGGATAAGGGCGGAAGGAAGGCTATGTAGGTCAGTGCTCCGATGGTTATGAGGGGAGCAGTCTCTCCTATAGCCCTGGAGAGGGCCAAGATTGTCCCGGTAAGGATTCCGGGCATCGCTACCGGGAGGACTTGGTCCCTTACCACTTGCCATTTTGTTGCCCCCAGGGCATAGCCCGCTTCCCTTATGCTCTTGGGGACAGCACGTATAGCCTCCCTTGCGGAGACGATTATGACCGGCAGGACCAAGAGGGCCATGGTCAGAGCTCCGGAGAGGATGCTCCTGCCGCCTGTTATCCCCCGCATAGCTCTGACGAAAATTTCCAGCCCCAAAAGGCCATAGATTATGGATGGAACGCCGGCCAAGTTCGCTATGTTCAGCTCAATGAAACGGGTGAATGGGTTATCGGGGGCATATTCTTCAAGGTAGATTCCTGCCGCCACCCCTACGGGGAAGGCGAAGAGCGCTGTCAGGACCAGAAGCATTGCCGAGCCGACGAGGGCGGGAAGTATCCCCGCTTCTTCAGCTCGGCGGGAAGGGAAGCTGGTTATGAATTTCCAGCTCAGGCGAGGCAGCCCATCCTTGAGGACATCGGCAAGGAGGAGGCAGAGGACAAGTATGCCTATCAAGGTGGAGAAAAAGGCGAAAGCTCTAAAGGTTTCGTCAAGCCATTTGCCTTTCATAGTCTGTACCTCCTCTGTCGGCGGGCAAGGTGATAGCTAAGTAGGTTAAAAGCCAGGTTCATGAGGAACAGGGTCAGCCCTACAGCGAAGATGGTCCGGAACTCCAGCGAGCCGGTTGGGACATCGCCCAGGCTGACTTGGACGATGTAAGCAGTCATGGTTTCTACAGGGACGAGGGGGTTTAGGGTTAGCCTTGGGGTTTGGCCTGCAGCTATGGCCACAATCATTGTCTCCCCCAAGGCCCTGGAAACTCCCAGGATGAAGGAGGCCAATATCCCGGAAGAGGCGGCCGGAATCACTATCCCTGTCACCACTTGGCGGGTGGAGGCTCCAAGGGCATAGGCTCCTTCCCGGAGGGAGCGAGGGACGGCGTAGAGGGCGTCTTCGCTCAGGGAGGCGACGGTGGGTATAATCATTATCCCCATGACGATGCCTGCGCTCAGGGCGTTGAAGCCGGAGATGGAGGGGATTAGTTTCTTTAGGAGCGGGGTTACGAAGAGGAGGGCGAAGTAGCCATAGACCACGGTAGGGATTCCGGCAAGCACTTCAATTGAGGGTTTGAGGATACGGCGGGCCCTTTCGGAGGCGTACTCGCTCATGTAGACCGCAGCCATGAGGCCGAAGGGCAATGCTACGGCCATAGCTATGGCTGTGGTCAGGAAGGTTGCGCTGGCTAAGACTATTATCCCGAAGTGCTTCTCAGCAAATAGGGGGGTCCACTGAGTTTCCGTCAGGAAGCGGGAAATTGGTATTTCTCGGAAGAAGGCGATGCTTTCAAACAGGAGGACGGCTATAACTCCGATGGTGGTGAAGATGGAGAGGGAAGCGCAAAGGGCAAATATTCCTTCCAAGGCTTTTTCTTTAATCCTTTGGCCTTTCATTTTTCCCATCCTCAGCTGCATTTTTTACCCGTCATTGCGAGGCGACATAAGCCGACAAAGCCACCTCCCCAGGGCTTGTTATGGGGGACAGTCCCCACCATGGGGGCTTCGCCCCCCTGGACCCCGTTTGCCCACCCTCGTTGGCTGAGGGTTTGCCAGAGTTTTGGGCCCCACTCGGGGCGGGGTTGCTAATGGGGGCAGCTTGCCCCCTTCTTAAGGTTCTTGGGGGCACATCCCCCAAACCCCCTGGGAGGGGGCTCCGCCCCCTCCACCCCCTTTGCCCACCCCCGTGAGCTAAGGGTTCGCTGGCGCTTTGGGTCCCACTCGTGGCGGGGTTGTTAATGTGGGCGCCTCGCCCCCTCTTTTGAATTTGTGGGGGGACACCCCCCACGACCCTCCGCCAGGGGGGCTTGCGCCCCCTGGACCCCCTTTGCCCACCCCCGTTAGCTGAGGGTTTGCCAGCGTTCTGGGCCCCACTCGGGGCGGGGTTGCTAATGGGGGCAGCTCGCCCCCTTCTTAAGGTTCTTGGGGGTACATCCCCCAAACCCCCTGGGAGGGGGCTCCGCCCCCTCCACCCCCTTTGCCCACCCCCGTTAGCTGAGGGTTCGCCAGCGTTTTGGGCCCCACTCGTGGCGGGGTTGTTAATGTGGGCGACTCGCCCCCTCTTTTGGTTTTGTGGGGGGACACCCCCCACGACCCCTTCCCAGGGGGGCGAAGCCCCCCTGGACCCCCTTTGCCCACCCCCGTTAGCTGAGGGTTTGCCAGCGTTTAGGGTCCCACTCGTGGGCGGGGTTGCTAATGGGGGCAGCTCGCCCCCTTCTTAAGGTTCTTGGGGGCACATCTCCCAACCCCCCTGGGAGGGGGCTCCGCCCCCTCCACCCCCTTTGCCCACCCCCGTGAGCTAAGGGTTCGCTGGCGCTTTGGGTCCCACTCGTGGGCAGGTTGCTAAGGAGGGCAACTCGCCCCCTCTTTTGGTTTTGTGGGGGGACACCCCCCACGACCCCCCGCCAGGGGGCTTCGCCCCCTGGACCCCGTTTTCCCACCCTCGTGGGCTTTGGGTTTGCCGGCGGCGGGGTTCGCAATGACGTTACGGCTTGGCGTGCTCCGCAAGCCTTTCCAAGGTTTTCTCCAGAAGTTTCTGCCATTCTTCCCTCTTCCCCATGGGCAGCCAGAGGGCCTTGCGGCCAATCCGCACGGGCGGGAAAAGGTGACCAGGCCCACGGGAAACAAGGTCACCAAGGCGTCGGCGTAGCTCAGCTTCGCTCATCGCCCCATCAAGCCTTACCGCTATTTGGCCTTCTTCTACCCCGATGGATTTGCCCCCTGCCCTCAAGGCTAAGATTTTCACTTTTAGCTGGTAAAGTAGGTAGCGGACGGCCACCGGCAGAGGGCCGAAGCGATCCTCCAGCTCGGCTCGCATCTCTTCAATCTGCTCTAAGGTTTGGAGCTGGGCCATCCGGCGGTAAAGCTGAAGCCTTAAGAATGGGTCGGGAACGTAACTTTCGGGGATGAAGGAGGGCAAAGGCAGGTCAATGTTGAGGTCGGGAAGAGAGATGATGGAGGCCCTGGCTGCTTCTTCTCCCTCCCTCAGTTCTTGGACTGCCCTGGCCAGGAGGCGGCAGTATAGGTCAAAGCCTATGGCTGCTATGTGGCCATGCTGACGTGGGCCGAGGATTTCGCCTGCCCCCCTTATCTCCAGGTCTTTGAGGGCGATGCGTAGCCCAGCTCCCAGTTCTCCCGCTTCCATTATTGCTTCCAACCGCCGCCTTGCGCTCTCCGTGAGCGGCTCGGTAGGGTCGTAGAGGAAGTAGGCATAGGCCCTAACCGAACCCCTGCCGACTCTACCCCTAAGCTGGTAGAGCTGGGAGAGGCCAAATGTATCGGCTTTGTTAACGATGATGGTATTGGCGTTGGGGATATCCAGCCCGCTCTCTATTATTGAGGTGCAAACCAGAATGTTGATTTTTCCGGAGGCAAAGTCCAGCATTACTCTGGCCAGTTTTTCTTCGGGGAGCTGGCCATGGGCTATTTCTATCCGGGCGTTGGGCACGAGCTTCTTCACTCTCGCTGCCACTTCTCGGATGTCTTGGACCCGATTGTGGACGAAGAAAACCTGTCCGCCTCGGTTCAGTTCCCTCAGGATTGCCTGGCGCACCAATGTCTCATCATACGGACCAACGTAGACTTTCACCGGTAGCCTTTCCTCAGGAGGGGTTTCTATGGTGCTCATGTCCCTTATCCCAGCCAGGGACATGTAGAGGGTTCGGGGTATGGGGGTAGCGGTGAGGGTGAGCACATCAACCTGGGTCCGGAGTTTCTTGAAGTGTTCTTTGTGGACTACCCCAAAGCGCTGTTCTTCGTCTATGATGACAAGGCCCAAGTCTTTGAAGACTACGTCTTTCTGGAGGAGCCTGTGGGTGCCGATGATTATATCAATAGCCCCGCTTTTGAGCTTTTCCAGGATTTCCCTTTGCTCGGATGGGGAGCGGAAACGGGAGAGCATTTCTACGGTCACAGGGAAGGGCTTGAGGCGCTCTTTGAAAGTTTCGTAATGCTGCTGGGCCAGGACGGTTGTGGGGACTAAGACTGCGACTTGTTTTCCGTCCATCACGGCTTTGAATGCGGCCCGCAAGGCTACTTCGGTCTTGCCGTAACCCGCATCCCCGCAAATCAGCCTATCCATAGGCCGAGGCTGCTCCATGTCTCTCTTCACTTCTTCTATGGCTTTGAGCTGGTCGGGAGTTTCCTCGTAGGGGAAGGAAGCTTCCAGTTCGGTCTGCCATGGGGTATCGGGGGAGAAGGCGTGGCCGGTGACCACTTCTCTGGCCGTGTAGAGTTGGAGGAGCTCCTTGGCTATTTCGCTTACGGCCCTTCGGGCTCTTTCCTTGGCATACTCCCAATCGGCAGTGCCGAGGCGGTGCAGGGTCGGAGGTTCATCGCTTATGCTCACATAGCGGCTCAGCTTATCGGCCTGGTGGACTGGGACATAGAGCCTGTCGCCGGCAGCATATTCTACTTCCAGGTATTCCCGCTCAACCCCGTGGAGTGTGAGGTGGGTCAGCCCTCGGAAGATGCCTATGCCGTGGTCAATGTGCACGACGTAATCCCCTGGTTTTATATCGCCGAACAGTGTTTCGGGGGCAGGGCGCTGGACTTTTATCGGGCGCCTTGGGGCTGGCCTCGTCCACCCGAAAATCTCAGCATCGGTCAAAAGGACAGTATGGGTCCCATCGGATTGAAGCATCCACCCTTCCGATAGTATTCCTCTGACCAGAGTTAGGCTTGAAGGGGGTGGAGGGGTTTCTATGGCTGTGGTGGGCTCGGCCGGAACCCCGCGTTCCGCCAGCATATCCGCTAAGCGGTTGGCCTGGCGGGTAACGATGATTACCCGGCTTCCTGTCCTCTCCATGGCCAGGCTCTCTTCCAGGAGCTTTTCCATCTGCCCGGCATAGAGGGGAGCGTAGAGGAAGGCTTGGGTGATAGGGGTTTCCTCTTCAGTAGGGGTTATTGTTAGGTCAACTCGCTTCTTGATTCTTCCCAGCAAGGTTTCACCGGGGAAGTAAGGTGAGGGGAGATTGGGAGGGATTTCTCCCGTCCTTGTCAGCTCTTTCTCTACTTCGGCAGCCTGGAAGATGAGGTTTTGGATGGCGGCTTCCAGTTCGGAAAAGTCCTCGGCTATCACTAAGGCTTCATCGGGCAAGAAGTCCAGGAAAGAGCCGGGGGAAGGATAGAGGTGGGGGATGTAGAACTCAATCCCTCGGAAGAGTTTGCCCTGGCGGAGGTTCTCCAAGTCCTGGCGGAAACGGCTCTGGGCCAATGGGTGGCAAGGTGAAAGGTCAAAGGAGGAGAAAATTGTGAAGGCCTCAGGCCCGAAGCCAGGCAAAGCTTCGGAAGCGGGGATAAGAGCAAAGCTCTTTATCTGGCCGGAGGAGCGCTGGGTTCCGGGGTCAAAGAGGCGCATGGTCTCAATCTCATCGCCGAAGAATTCTATCCGGACCGGCAGCCGAGACGAGGGAGGATAGAGGTCAAGGATTCCACCCCTGTAGCTGAAGGTTCCGGGCTCATCAACCACCATCTCGTAGCGGTAACCGAGTTCGTCCAAAAGGCGGAGGAATTTTTGGAAGGGGTACTGCTGACCTGCTTTTATCAGCTTGGTCCTTGCCAGGAATTCTTTGATGGGGATGGTCTTATAGAGCATGGAACGGACGGAGGCTATGACCAGGGGCGGGTTTAAAGGCAAGGAGTTATGGTAAGGGGTGAGGTAGAGGGCAAGCCGGAAGAGGACTTCAAGCCTCTGGGCGATGGTTTCTTTCCCCCATGGTTCTCGTTCGTAGGGGAGGGCATCGGGCTCTTTGAAGAGCAGGACATCTTCAGGGGTTTCAGTCCAGCTGCGGAGTTCCTCGTAGTAACGGCGTGCCTTTTCCGCTGAGGAAACGATTATGACTATGGGGCAATTCAGGTCTTTGAGCAGGGCAGCGAATACGAAAGGGCGGGCTGGTTCGGCTAACTCTAAAGGGAGAGGGTGGTTGTTCCTCTCCCGGAGCTTTTCCACCAGCCACTTGTAGGCTTTGTGTTCCCTGAGGATGGGGAGGAGTCCTCTGAGAGTTAAGCTTTCCATAGGCTTTTAACGGGAGGGGGAAGATTGTTGGGCTTTCTTCACTTTAAGCCTCATGCCTTCCCGCCCCACAACCTCTATCACTTCGCCTTTCAGGATAGGAGGCTCTACTGCTTCCGCTGTCCACTCCTCGCTTTTGACCAGAACAGTCCCCAAGGGGTTGAGGTCGGAGGTAGCCCATCCCCTCGCTCCTATGACTACGTCAAGGCCGGTGAGGGCTTTCCTTCGTTGTGCCCTCCACACGGCAGAAGCCGCAAAAAGGAAGAAGCCGAGGAAGGCTGCAGTCATAATAGCCACAAGCCACCAAGATACCCTCACCGAAGGCATTGCCGGTGAAGCTGTGGGCCAGGGGCTGAAAAGCATAAGTGAACCCAAAACGAAGGATATCGCCCCGCCTACGCTTAAGGCAAAGCCTGTGACTTTAATGTCCAGAAGGAAGAGGATTATGGCCAGGATTATGAGGGCAATTCCGCCCCAGTTGACGGGGAGGCTTCCCAGGGCCACGAAAGCCAGGATTAGGCATATGATTCCGGTCATCCCTGGGATGAAAGTGCCGGGATTGTAGAATTCGGCTATTATGCCCATTATGCCCAGGGATAGGAGGATATAGGCCACATCAGGGTTGACCAAAGAATGGAGGAGGTTATCGGTCCAGCTCATAGTGAGCCTCCGCAGAGGGGCTCCGGCAGTGGCCAGGGTTACCTCCCTTCCCCCCACTTTGACCTTCTTCCCGTCTATCAGGCGGAGAAGTTCCTGGAGGTCGGGGGCTATTAAGTCAATGACCTTTTTCTCCAAGGCTTCCTGGGCGGTTATGGAGGCGCTTTCTCGGACGGCTTGCTCGGCCCATTCGGCGTTGCGGCCCCTTTCCTGAGCGATAGCTCTTATGTAGGCGGCGGCGTCTTGAGTAACCTTAGTCTCCAGTGTTCCCGTGATTGGTTCTCCTATCCCCACTGGATGTGCGGCTCCTATATTGGTTCCTGGGGCCATGGCCGTGATGTGGGCGGCCATGGCTATGAAAAGCCCTGCCGAGGCTGCCCTTGCCCCTTGGGGGGAAACGTAAACCACCACCGGAACCGGTGAGTTCATTATGTTCTGGACAATATCCCTCATGGCGGTATCGGTCCCGCCGGGGGTATCAAGCTCAATGATGAGGCATATGGCCCCCCCTTCCGAAGCAGACTCTATGGCTTGGCGAACGTAGCGGGCCACAAATGGGTCTATTATCCCGCTTATTTTAGCCACATAAACTTCCTGGCCTGCTGCCTCAAGCGGTATTAGGCTCAGAATGGCCAGGAGCAGGCCCAGAATCAGAAGCTTGCCCTTCATCGGCTTCCTTCCTTTCCTGCTTATCGGCAAAAGCTATCCTAAAGACCTCATCCACATGGTCAACCAGGACGAAGTTCATCTCCTTTCGGATGTCCTCTGGGATTTCGGCCAGGTCCGGCTCATTGCGCTTGGGGAGGATTACAGTCTTTATCCCCGCCCTGTGAGCGGCCAGGACCTTCTCCTTTATCCCTCCCACAGGCAGGACTTGCCCCCTCAGTGTTATTTCCCCGGTCATGGCGATATCGGGCCGGACAGGGCGGTTGGTGAGCAGGGAGACGAGGGCCACGGCCATGGTTATCCCAGCCGATGGGCCATCCTTGGGGATAGCCCCGGCCGGCACGTGCAGGTGGATATCGTGCTTCTCAAAGAAATCGTCCTCAAGCCCAAACTCCGAGGCTTTGGAGCGGACATAGCTCAGAGCAGCCTGAGCCGATTCTTTCATCACCTCGCCCAGCTGGCCAGTCAGGATGAAACCTTTCTTCCCAGGCATCTTGGTAGCTTCTACAAAGAGGATATCGCCTCCTGTTGGCGTCCAGGCCAGCCCGGTAGCCACTCCGGGGATTTCGGTCCTTTCCATCACTTCGGAGTAATACTTGGGCTTTCCAAGGTAATCTACCAAGTCATCCACATCCACGTGGAATGGGCCTTGCTCGCCAGAAGCTACCTTGGTGGCGATTTTCCGGCAGATAGCCCCAATTTCCCTTTCCAGGTTGCGGACCCCCGCCTCGCGTGTGTATTCCCGGATTATCTTGCGGATGGCTTCATCGGAGATGGTCACTTCTTCCTGGCGCAGGCCGTTTTCCCTAAGCTGCCTTGGTAGGAGGTATTTCTTGGCTATGTGCAGCTTTTCCTCCTCGGTGTAACCGGAAAGCTGGATTACCTCCATCCGGTCCAGGAGGGCTGGTGGGATGGTGTCCAGGACGTTGGCCGTGGCTATGAACATAACTTGGGAAAGGTCAAAGGGCACATCCAGGTAATGGTCCCTGAACTCCCTGTTCTGTTCGGGGTCAAGGACCTCAAGGAGGGCAGCGGCGGGGTCACCGCGGAAGTCCAGCCCGATTTTATCCACCTCGTCTATCATGAAGACGGGGTTCTTGGTTCCGACCCTGCGTATAGCCTGGATTATGCGGCCGGGCAGAGCGCCAACGTAAGTCCGGCGGTGGCCTCTTATCTCGGCTTCATCCCGGACCCCACCCAAGCTTATGCGGATGAACTTACGTCCCAAGGCTCTGGCTATGGATTGGCCGAGGGAGGTCTTGCCTGTGCCCGGAGGCCCCACAAAGCACAGGATTACGCCTTCCCTCTCGCGGCGGATGTAATCGGTTAGTTGGGCTGCTTCTTTTTCCCTCTCCTCTTTCCTTTCCTGCTTCAGCTTGCGGACGGCCAAGTATTCCAGTATTCGCTCTTTCACCTTCTCCAAATCGTAGTGGTCTTCATCCAGGATGCGCCTTGCTCGCTCTATGTCCAGGTTATCTTCTGTAGCTACGTTCCAAGGCAAGCTTGTCAGCCAATCAAGGTAGGTTCTGATGACGGAGTATTCAGCAGCGACCGGGGGCATTTTGCGTAGGCGTTCAAGTTCCCTTCTTGCCTCCTTTTCCGCCTCTTCCGGCATACCAGCCTTGGCTATTTTCTCCTCAAGCTCCTTTATCTCCAGGGCCTGCTCGTCCTCTTCCCCAAGCTCCTTCTTTATGGCCTTAAGCTGCTCTCGGAGGAAGAATTCGCGCTGCAATTTTTCCATCTCGGCCTGAGCTTGGCTCTGGATTTTGCGCCCCAGCTCCAGGACTTCAAGTTCCCTGGTGAGGATAGTGTTGAGCTTATGGAGCTTATCTCGGACGTGGTCCAGCTCCAAGAGTTCCTGCGCTTCCTTGATATCCATCCTTACGGTGGTAGCGATGAGGTATACAAGCTGCCTTGGGTCGTCAACGTTGAGGACTGCAGCCATCAGCTCTTCGGGCAGGTGGGGGGCCAAGGAGACCAAGCGCCGGAATAGCTCCGTGCAGTTACGCATCAATGCCTCTACTTCAATCGTCTTCTCCACGATTTCCGGGGCTGGCTTCACCTTGGCCTTTAGGTATGGGACCTCCTGGGTGAACTCTTCAATCCTGAACCTTTCCACTCCTTGGACGATTAGGCGCAAAGTGCCATCTGGGGCCTTGAACAGCCTGTGGATTATAGCGGCCGTCCCGGTCCAAAACACATCGTTTGGCCCCGGTTCTGGTATCTCCGCATCCTTGGCTGCTACAAGGCCTATGAGTTTATTGCCGACAACGGCATCATCCACAAGCTTTATAGACCTTGGCTGGCCGACGCTCAGGGGGAATACAGTAAGGGGGTAAGCCACAACCTTGCGCAGAGGCAAGATTGGCATTTCCTCCGGGATTTCTACTCCGCTCTGGGCCTCAATCTTCTGCTCAGGTGCCTCTTCCTTCTTGAAGAAGAAAGCCATCCTCTACCTCCTTTCGTTTATTTTTCTGGCAAAAGCTCTATGGTTTCGTGAGGTTTAAGCTTAATTGCTTTAGCCTTTGGTATCAACACCTTTAAAAAGCCATCCTCGTAAACAGCTTCAATTTTATCTTCCTCAATTGGCCCTGGGATGTAGACTTGGGTTTCAAATCGCCCATAAGAAATTTCCATCTGCTGGTAAGTGAGCTTTTCGGCTGGGTCCATCCGGACTCCTGAGATTGTAAGGGTGCGTGAGGATAAGGAGATTTCAAAGTCTTCGGGCTTCATCCCTGCCACTTCCACTTTCACCACGATGTGTGAATCGGTCTCGTAGACATCGGTGGGTGGCTTCCAAGTCCTTCGGACCCTGGGGAAGGGCGTCAAAGCCCCTTCAAAAAATTCAACTCGCCACCCGTAAATTCCTTCCACCAAATCCTTATCCCTGCCCATCTCAAATCCCTCGCGAATGGTTTCCTCTTTTGATTTTACCACACAAAGCCCGCAGTTACAAGGCCTTTTAAGAGGCCAGGCTCAGCTTTCAATGGTTGCACTTGTCATTGCGCTAAGGTTGTGATAAGCTTATTGCGAACCCGCCAAAGGGAGCGGGTGTTTAACTAAAGCAGGAGGAGGACATGAAGCCAGTCAAGATAACCGATACTACTTTCCGGGATGCCCACCAGTCACTCATAGCTACAAGGCTCCGGACTGAAGATATGCTCCGCATAGCTCCGCTTATGGACAAAGTAGGCTTTCATTCCATGGAGGTTTGGGGAGGGGCAACATTTGATGCCGCTATGCGCTTCCTAAACGAGGATCCGTGGGAACGCCTCCGCCTGCTAAAGCAAAACCTCCCCAATACCCCCTTGCAGATGCTTCTCCGGGGCCAAAACGTTGTAGGATACAGGCATTACCCGGATGATGTGGTGGAAAAGTTCATAGTCCTGGCCAGAGCTAACGGCATTGATATATTCCGCATCTTTGACGCCCTCAACGATACACGCAATATGGCTTGGGCAATGAAGGTGGCTAAAAGGGAAGGTGCTCACGTTCAGGCCGCCATCTGCTATACCATAAGCCCGGTCCATACTTTGGAAAAATACGTTGAGCTGGCGAAGGAATTGGTGGACCTTGGGGCAGATTCTATCTGCATAAAGGACATGGCCGGGCTTCTTTCCCCTTACGCTGCCTACGAGCTTGTGGGCAGGCTAAAAGAGGCAGTCCCAGTCTCAATCCAGGTCCACACTCACTATACCAGCGGGATGGGGACAGCTACCCTCCTCAAGGCTATAGAGGCCGGAGCCGACGTAGTGGATACGGCCATCTCTACGATGGCTCTAGGCCCATCCCAGCCGCCTTGTGAAACCTTGGTGGCTATGCTCAAGGGCACTCCACGGGACCCCGGCCTTGATTTGGAGCTTCTATCAAAAATTGCCGAATACTTTGGGGGAATAAGGGCAAAATACCAGGCTTACGAAGCCCCGATAACGGTGGATATAAACGTGCTCACTTACCAAATCCCTGGGGGCATGCTCTCCAACTTAGTAGCTCAGCTCAAGGAGCAGAAAGCCCTCCACCTCCTACCCAAAGTCCTGGAAGAAGTGCCAAGAGTTCGGGAAGAATTGGGCTATCCGCCCTTGGTGACCCCTACAAGCCAGATTGTCGGCACCCAAGCAGTCCTCAACGTCCTGCTGGGCGAGCGGTACAAAGTCATCCCGCGGGAAGTGAAGGATTACGTAAAAGGCCTTTACGGCCGCCCTCCGGGCCCAATTGACCCCAAAGTCAAGAAACTGGCTATAGGGGATGAGGAGCCAATAGATTGCCGCCCGGCCGATTTACTGATGCCGGCACTGGAGAAAGCGAGGCAAGAAATAGGAGAACTTGCCCGCAGTGAGGAAGACGTGGTTTCTTACGCCCTTTACCCTCAGGTAGCGAAGCCTTTCCTGGAGAGGAGGGCCAAAGGGGTGAACTTCAAGGAGGAAATAGCGGCAGCGATAGCGGCATGCATCGTCGCTAACCGCAAGCCCAAAGTCCCTCAAATCCCAGCATATGCCGTGCCTGCAGCCCAGCCCTTTATCTCCCCTTGGAAACTGGCGGCAAGGCCAGCCGGAGGATGGGTCAGATGGTAGAAAAGTTCCGCTTGCGGATTGAAGATACGGTTTACGAAGTGGAAGTAGAAGAGGGGATAGTGCGTATAGACGGCCGCCCCCTCTCGGTCAAGGTGAACGGCGGGAAAGTTATCGTGGACGGAGCTTCTCATGAGGTGGAAATAAAGCCCGATGTGGCATTGGTGGACGGGATTGCCTATAAGTACGAAGTCCTGGAGGAGGAAAAGGCCCCCACTATCCCTATCCCTGAAGCTCCGGTTGAAGAGGGAGGGGTGGTAAAAGCCATAATGCCTGGCAAAATCATAGCCGTTAAGGTGCGAAAGGGTGATAGAGTCAAAAAGGGCGATGTGCTTTGCATCTTGGAAGCTATGAAGATGGAAAACGAAATCCACGCCCCCCGCGACGGTATTGTGCAAGAAGTTAAGGTCTCAGAGGGAAGCGATGTGGAAATGAACCAGGTCCTGGTGGTGATAGAATGAAAGGGAAGCGCTATAACTGGTCACAAATCATCCTGTGGCTCATAACCTTTCTTGTAGTTCTGAGCATGGTCCTTGGCTACCTTCTTTCCACCCTTACACCTCCAAAGCCTTGAACTAAGCAGCCCTTTCTGCTTCCGGAAGCGAGTAGGACTGGGTGTGTCCTAATTTAGTCAGGCGTTCCTTCAATTAACCTTTTTGAGCCTTTGGCCAAAGGTTGGCCTCCGTCGAGCCTGATTAACCGGGGGTGGAGGAGGCTACGCCCCCTCTCAGGGGTGTCCCCCCACGAAACCTTAAAAAGGGGCGAGTTGTCAACCCCTGCAAACTCGCCACGAGTTGGACCAAAAACGTTGGCAAACCCCCAGCCAACAAGGGCGGGCAATTGGGGGCTTACAATTCTGGGACACACCAGTGAGACTTTTGTCCTTGCTTGAGGGGAATTGGGCAACGATAATGTGCTTAGCAAAACGCTGGAGGTAAAGCCATGCCACGGACAATAACTTTACCGGTGGCGGGAATGACGTGTGCTTCTTGCGTGGCTCACGTGGAAGAAGCCTTGAGAAACGTCCCGGGAGTGATATCGGCCTCGGTCAACCTTGCCACCGAGCGTGCTACCGTGAACTATAACCCCGATGGCACCGGCCTCGCCGAACTGGTGAAAGCTGTTAGAGATGCCGGATACGATGTGCCAGTGGAAAAGATAACTTTGCCCATAGTGGGGATGACCTGCGCTTCTTGCGTGGCCCATGTGGAAAAAGCCATTGGAGCAGTGGAAGGGGTGCTTAATGTTTCGGTTAACCTGGCTACTGAGCGGGCCACAGTGGAATACATACCGGGCGTGGCTTCTTTCGCCGAAATCGTCGCTGCAGTAAAGGAAGCGGGCTACGATGTCATCATTGAACGGGAGGAGCTGGAGCGAGAAGGGGAGAGCGAAGAAGAGCGGCGGATGCACATCGCCCGCCGAAGGGTTCTTCTGGCGTGGGGGTTTACTATCCCCCTAATCCTCTGGATGCTCCCGGAAATGCTTTGGGGAATCGCTTGGCCTACCCCGGTCATCTACCAGTTGGGAACGATAATTTTGGCTTTGCCTGTATTAGCCGTAGCCGGGAACGCCACCTACCGCTCGGCGTGGAGTTCCGTCCGCCATGGGTTCGCTAACATGGATGTCCTCATCTCCTTGGGCACCATAACCTCCTTCCTCACTGGCCCCCTCAGCTTCTCAATCCCCATCGCTAACTATGCCCCGGTGGCAGCGATGATAATGGCCTTTCACCTCACCGGCCGTTACGTTGAAGCCACGGCTAAAGGTAGAGCCTCGCAAGCTATAAGGAGGCTGCTGGAACTGGGGGCAAAAACAGCCCGCGTATTGGTAAACGGCAAGGAAATAGAGGTGCCGATAGAAAAAGTGCAGGTTGGCGATATCCTAATCGTGCGGCCGGGGGAGAAAATACCAACCGATGGGGTAGTGATTGAAGGGGAAAGCAGCGTGGATGAATCCATAGCTACCGGCGAGTCCATGCCTGTGAACAAGCGCCCCGGCGATGAAGTCATAGGCGCCACAATCAACCAAGATGGCCTCCTCAAAATCAGGGCTACTAAGGTTGGGAAAGACACCTTCTTAGCTCAAGTTATAAAGCTGGTGGAGGAAGCGCAAGGGTCCAAAGTCCCCATCCAAGAGTTTGCCGACCGCGTAACGGCCGTGTTCGTGCCGGTGGTTCTGGGAATTGCAGTAGTCACTTTCCTGCTCTGGCTTCTATTCCCGGAGGCAATGAAGCCCATAGCAACTTGGGCCTCCCAATTCCTTCCCTGGATTAACCCCGAAGCTGAGCGCCTGACGCTGGCCATCATAGCCTTCGTATCGGTAGTAGTTATTGCTTGCCCTTGTGCCTTGGGCCTTGCGACCCCGACCGCTCTCATGGTAAGCAGCGGAATCGGCGCCCAGAACGGTATCCTCATACGTTCTGGGGAAGCCATACAGACCTTGAGAGAGGCAAAGGTTGTGGTCTTTGATAAGACTGGCACCCTGACCAAAGGCAAGCCTGAGGTCGTTGAGTTGGTGGCAAACGGGCAACTATCCCCAAACGAATTGCTCTTCTGGGCTGCCTCGGCGGAGTTGGGGAGTGAACATCCCTTGGCCAAAGCAGTGGTAGAAAAAGCACGCTCGCTCGGAATTAAACTCTCGGAGCCTAAGGAATTTGAGGCCATACGGGGTCAAGGGGTTAAAGCGCTGGTAGAAGGAAAGCAAGTCTTAGTAGGAAGCAAGCGATTCCTCCAGGGGATGGGGATTGACCCATCGCCGCTGGAAGAAAGGATGAAGCAACAAGAAGAAAAAGGGCACACGACGATGCTTGTAGCCTTGGAAGGGCAGCCCATTGGCCTCATAGCCGTAGCCGATACCCTCAAGGATGATGCCATCCAAGCCATAAAGATGCTGAGAGAGATGGGGATTCGCACGGCTATGATTACCGGTGACAACCGCCGCACTGCTCAAGCCATAGCTCAGAAGCTTGGCATAACTTATGTTTTAGCCGAAGTCCTGCCCGAGGAGAAATTGGCCGAAATCCGTCGCCTCCAAGAAAATTACGGCCTTGTAGCTTTTGTGGGCGATGGGATAAATGATGCTCCTGCCCTGAAACAAGCCAACGTGGGCATAGCCATCGGCACTGGAACCGATGTTGCTATAGAGGCCTCGGATGTAACCTTGGTCAAGGGTGATCTTATGGGTGTAGTGAAGGCGATAAAGCTATCCAAGGCCACTTTTGCCAAGATAAAACAGAACCTGTTCTGGGCCTTCTTCTACAACGTAGTCATGATTCCACTGGCGGTTCTGGGGATGATGCATCCCCTTCTGGCCGAGGTAGCCATGGCTACCAGCTCTGTCACTGTAGTCACCAATGCTAACCTATTGCGCCGAATCAAACTTTAAAGGAGGGTAAAAATGGCTAAAGTAAAAGATGTGGTTTGCGGGATGTGGGTTGATACTGAAACCGCCCTGGCCAAAACCGAATACAAGGGCAAGACCTATTACTTCTGCGCACCTGGCTGCAAAGTTGCCTTTGAAAAAGACCCCGAAAAATACCTCAAGGCCGAGGCTGAGGGAAAAGAGCACGGCCATTCCCACCACGGCTGCTGTTAGCTAAGGCTTATAGGGCAGGCTTCCTAAGTTCCCAAGCCAGCACTCTACACTCTAAAACAGCTTGTTACGGATATGACGTGGGTGTAGGGAGGGGGGAGGTAAAAGGATACGCCAGCGGTGTGGGCGTTGCCAGAGGGGAGCGAGGAGGAGTAGGGGTAGGTGGCAAGGTCGGCGTCGGGGTAAAAGTGGGCTGAGGGGTTGGAGAAAGGCCAGGGGTGACGATGTAAACCGGCAGCGGCCAAGGCGTGATCGGCACCGGCGTCCCAGCATAATATACCTTCCCCCCTTCACGAGTGAGGTAAATGGAAACGGAATGACTAACACGGCGACCTTGTCGGGTGGATGCATTGGCCTGTATTTCGACTAGAGATGGGCTTTCCGTGGCTGGAATTCGGATGTTACGAATGAAAACCACAGGCTGGTTGGCTTTCGTAGTAACTAACCAACCTGCTCCGCCTTTCCATACTATCCCTTCCTTTGAAGTTGATTCCCAACCGGTTGGACCCTCAACCGCCACATCAGGTGGATAAGTAAAGATAGAGACACCCAGGTCTGGAATAGCAGTTTCGGTCATCACGGTGATCTTCAGGGTAACAGGTTCACCCCAGCGCACCGGCTCAACTACTTCAATCTTGACACAAAGCCCCTCATTGCATTGCTCGCCGCTGAACGCAGTGTTTTCCCTACACCCCACTAAAACAAGCATCAAGATCGCAAGTATCCATAGCCTTTTCATCTTCATCTTCATCTTCTCCTCCCTCGCCCTTAAGGTCTGTTCCTCATAATAATGGGCAGAAATACCCTTGCCCGCACAGGCACAACGTTCACTCGGAAAGTGTCATCAGCTGTCTTTAAGCTATCGCTCACCCGGATGGTCACATCGCAACTGCCCAACCACCCAGCCTGGGGGTAAATATCCACATAGTCTCTGGCATCAATCGTCACCCCACAGCGATGGTCGCTGACGTGGACAACCTGCCAGTCCAGTTCCCAGTCGTAGCTTTCATCGTCGGCCGAATAAGCCCAAAGATCAATGGCGTTCTCCCATCCGAAGCCCTGCAGCACAATGCGATCTGGCAATGGCGGCTCAAAGTGCGGTGAGGTGTTGTAGTCTATGGTGTTCTGATAGATGGCACGGACTGCATGATGCCTGTTCCAACCGCTGGCCTTCCAACTGTTCCAGAACGCGGAGAACCGGTCCTCATTAGGCGCCTGGAAAACGATGTTGGCGATAGGGGCAAAACCAAAAGAGGCGCTGTCAAAGCCTTCGTTCGTGCTGTCAAATAGGTCATATAATGCCCCCGCTACCCGCCCTTCAACGATGTCACCAAAGGGGAAGAGTTGGGAATTATCACTCCGGCTATGGGCTTCAAGGTCGTAATAATCATAATCAGATATTCCGGTGCATGGTCCAGTTCTGAAGTCATAGCAAGGGTCTCCATTCACCACCAAGGGCAAGAAATCGGCCCAGCCTTCGCTCCAAGCACAACGCACATCCTCTTGGCTGAAAAGGCTATGTTTGTAGCAGCGAATGTCCCACCAGAGCCACCAGCCAGTCTTATTATACATATAATGGTGGCCCGCTTCATGCACTACTGTATCTCCGGAGAAACGACTGGCATCATCTATGAAAATAAATGGTTCTCCTGGTCCTCCGTAAAAGAACGAAGAACAAAAAGGCCACGAAGGATAGCAATTCTCACCCCTTTGCCATTTGGCGGTGACTGAGCCAGGATCAATGCCGGTGTTGTTATAGATGTATTCCCAAGCCCGGCGTAAGTCTTGGAAAATCCACATAGCCCCTAAGGTAGGGAAGTTGTTTGGTATCAGAGCCGTTAGATTGATGAGGCCATCCGAAATGTCATTTAGCACAGAAGTAGGCCAAACATAGGTGTAACCGTTGAGGTCGGTTACACGATGGCGAGCAGAGGTGCTGTCCTCATAATCTGCCTCGAAGACGAGGTAGATGTCCAATCGCCGATTGTTCGGATCAGTATCTGTGCCATCCTCATCCCAATTGGTCAATGTTGGAAACTGGAAGAAGCCATTTCCATCGGTCGTGGTAATCGCTAACAAGTCATCTGTTTCCCCCGGATCTTGCTCATAGAGATAAACTTTTGTGTAGCGGCCTAATGCGTTTGCTTCATTGCTCCCTCGGTCAGCATACTTAAGGGTTCCCCGAATGGTTACCTGTCCTGGCACATACTTGCGGATAAGGATGTCATCCACCCAAGGCCCCTCATACTGGATGGAGCTGTCGCTGATGAAGACCTACCCCACCCAAACGCTGGCATCTCCCGCCAACCATGGGCTCAGGTCCAAGCGCTTTTCTTCCCACCCTGCCGTCCCATCCCATGACCAGCCGTAAAAGTTGACGCCGTCGTTGGAGAAGGCGAACCACACTTTATCATAGTTAGGCTCAATCTGCCGCCAGAGCCAGAAACTCACCTCCACCACTTGAGCATCACTGGCGTCAAAAGGGCCATAGACCATCCAGCTGCTCATGTTGGGCCGATAAAAGCGGGTCACGCACGGATCATAGCCGTTGACCCCTCCATTCGCCGGCCAGGCCGCCCAGCTCCCCCAGTGCGGGCGGCAATCATCGTCGTCCCAGAAATATTCCAGTTTGTCGCCAGGATTTCCATCCCACACCACCCACCCGGAATTGGGAAACAGTCCCTAAAAGGTCTCGCGTTTGATCTCTTGCCAACCGCTGGAGGAAGAAGGATTGACAGCTCCTCTCTCCGCTTTGGGAGGATCACGGTCAGGTGTGGAAGAAGGGCGGAACCCAGAAGGAAGCCGGAAGGCCGGGACAGGCGGAGGGCCCTTATAGGAATCTGGAACTGGAAGCGGTGCATAATCTACCGCCAGGCTGGCTTCTTCCAGCCATCCACTTCCACCGGGCACCGTGTCTCGGATCCACAGATACCAGTTCTCTGAGGCGGGAGCCCCCGCAAAGGCGGTCAGCCCAGAGGCCTTGCCGAAAGTTGTTCCCGGTGGGCTTTTCCCGTGCTCCCACAGGGGCTGGCCAAGACCCACCTCATCCTGGCTTAGAAAGACCTCCAGTTGATTGGGGTCTGGATGCTCAATGAGATATTTGACGTGCACACGGGCAATGATGGCGCCTTCTGGGACAGGAAAAGAGGACAAGCAAACCCGGAGCCAACGGCCATCATCGGGTATCGGCTGCTTGGAGGCAAAGGGTTTACAGAGGACCAAAGGGGTTATTTCAACTTGGGTGGAAACCGCTTGACTTGTTAAGGTAAAGGATGCGAAGCTTAGTAAAATGCTAATCAATAGCCATATACGCCCTCTCATATTTGTCTCCATTCAGCCTTTTACAAAATTATAGGGCGAAGGGTGGGGCTTGTCAAATCAAAACTGTAATGGGCCAATAGATCGTTACCAACCTCTTTATCACAAGATAGAATCAACTCAGCGCTAATCCAGTCCAAGATTATGGGCAGGACCATTATACCCCAATTCCTTAAGCACGGTTAAGGGCGGCTTCCCATCCATCCCAACCCCCATGTGAGGTAAACCCAGCGAGCACTAA
>Ga0078972_1006142_pt1 | contig 29103 bp, 24 predicted proteins | sample YelNatPaOPGAMG01_FD_67568 | JGI IMG/M metagenome (GOLD analysis project Ga0078972, IMG submission 67568) | Hot spring thermophilic microbial communities from Obsidian Pool, Yellowstone National Park, USA - OP-RAMG-01 (SPADES assembly) (version 2) | ecosystem: Environmental > Aquatic > Thermal... | reverse complement strand
CGAACAAGGCGTCACGGTTAGGCGGAAGCGAACGCTGCATAATCACTGCGCCCAAAGTGCCAAGCGGCGGCGGACCGGGAACAAAATATGGCGCTGACGCCGCGATGCCTCTCTGACGCGCCGCCAGCTTGTGCCCCAACTCGTGGATGCCTAACACAGCAAGCATTGACGCAGAGAAAGCGAAGCCGCTGAGGAACGGGCTGATGCCTGTCTCGGCTGGAAGCATGAAATAGCCCGTCGCGAAAGTTGTGGCAACCGTTGCAAAAAACAATAGCCAGAACATCTTGGCGCTGCCTGGCTTCACGGCAGGTTTATGCACGACTGTGAGTACGATTCGACCGTTCGACCTTTTAAGGAAGGCGCTCAAGCCTTTTCCGTCGAGGAGTCTTAGCAGCTTAAGGAAGGACTGCTTCGTTTCCTGCGGATGCTTCAAATAGTATGTGGGCGCGCCTTGTGAAAGCGAGGTTTCATCTACCTGAAAACATTCTTGAACCATGCCTGTTATCTCTTCGAAAGAGACTTCTATGCCTGTACGATCGAACGCGTCTTCATGGAGCTCCGGCGCACTCATCTGTACGGTACCTTGATGGCTGCATAGGAGTCTTTTCTGCGCCTAAAAAGGTTTTGAGTCTTCTCTGGGATGCGGCGTCTACGCGTGCAACATGGTTCTATGCAAGTCAGCGCTAAAGTCTTGGCGACGTTGCGCGCTGCATCTTGCGAGCTGAGGCATTCTTGAGCTGAACGCTCTTCTTTCAGCATTTTTACATGTGACGCTTGACCGTGAAGTGAGGCTTCCCACTAACGGATTAAAAGCACCGGCGTGTGTCCATAGCCTACGACACAAGCCTATGCACTCTAGCCATAGGGGCAGCTCGATGGGTTGATTTTCACGGCTTTAGTCATTCTGAATTTGCCTTAAGCCACGACTTTTACCCGTGCTCGTTTTGTCAGTGATTGGGCTTTTCTTGTTTTCCGCGGGGAGAGTTAAGCTCTTTTAGGAGTGTCTCACTATTTGTAGGCTGATCAGAGCTGATGTTTGATGGCAAGTGGTCGACGGAAGATGCTTGCGGCACGTGAAGACTTGGCGGATGCAGCCAGCAGACTTGCCGCTGAAAAGGGCTACACACTGTTCAGTTTCGTCAACAACCTTCTGGAATTAGCCGTCAGGGTTGAATCATCAGGCGGAAGCCTGGAGAAAGCGGTTGAGAACTACGCGCTGGCGAAAGCTGTAAGCGAGGCAAGTTTCACGCTTGTGTTGGAAAGCGCGCTCTATGGCACGGCGGAAATCGCGTACCAGAAAGCTAGAACAGAAACGCTGCGCGTCTGGTATGAGGCAGGCGTATGGGTTGCGAAGCATTACAGCAACCGCGGCGTTAAAGACCCGTTAACCGCCATAGAACGGGACATCACTTTTCTGAGCTGGAACATTCCGGAGTTTCGGATTGAAACACATGGAAACATGGCTTCCGTTAGAGTGTTGGCTCCACGTTTCAACGAATCGTACACCATGCTTTTCCTACGCTTTCTCGAAGGCATTCTTGAAACGGTGGAGTACCGAATAATCCATAAGGATGTGGGAAGGGGCAACATACGTTTGGAAGCGGTTAAGAGGGGAGTGAATGTCAAAGGGTAAGGGCAAGAAACTCGTCTATGTCTCCGAAAGCCTTGTTGACGAAATCTCGAAGATTTCGCGTGCCCGAGACACGCACGTCGGCAAGTTTGTGGAGGACGCGCTTAGACAAGCCGTCACGATGACGCGGGACGGCCAGGACTTGGCGCAGGTTGTGGACTTCTACAACGTGATGCGCGCGCACCGCGTGTTGGGCGGTGCATTTATCCCTTCAAGCATTCTTGACTTCATGGTTGAAAACCTCTGGAAAGAAAAGCAAGAGCAACTCTTGGAATGCTTTTATGAAAGCGGCAAATGGTACGGTATATACTTGAAGGACAAGTATGCCGAACCTGTGGAAGCGCTTGAACCCTTCTTGAAGCTTACACGCTGGGAACTGAACGACGTGGAAGTCAAAGATTGGGGAAACAACGTCAAAGTTCGATGCGTCTCAACCGTGCTTACAAACGAGGGCACGCTTCTTTTAAGCAGGTTCCTTGAGGGGCTCATGCACGCCTTAGGCTACAAAACCGAGAAGGTCGACTGCCTGAAAGGTCTCATAATACTTGAATCCAAGAAATAGGCTGAATCGCATATTATCCTCAAGTATACGCAGCTGCGTGGTTCTGTATACATTCAGCCTTTAGGCTGTTCAAGTGTATACAAGACGCGTTTTGTGGCTGGTCACGATTTACACAAAGGATAAATAGCAATATTCACGATATTAAAGCCTGCAAAAATAAAAAAAGGAGAGATGAACAAAAATGCAAAAAACGAAAGCAGTAACTCTCACAGCGCTTCTTCTCACAGCCTTCGTCATTGCGCTTCTACCCATGGCAAAAGCTTCAACAGGCTACATACTCATAAACACAGCCACTCCGCCTAGTACCGTGGGACAACAGGTTCAGGCAGGCGGCAGCGTCAGCCTTTACTTCGGCGGCGTAACATGGTCAGGCGGGCAATTCTATCTGCTGCTAAGCCGAGACGGATTCTCACAGGTGTCGCCGGGTGACATGCTTTACACACCAACCTTCAACCTTGCCAACCTCACAAGCAGCACCATAAGTACATACACAGGCGCTAACGGCACATGGCTCGTTGGCGACAGCTGGGTCAACGGCTCAATTCCATTGAACATTGCAGGCGGCAACTACTTCATCAAAGCCTTCGACGGGACAGCCACCTCAGTGGCGGTCACAGACACATACATAACCGTCACAGCAGCCTTCCGCGTCGTGCCAACTCAAGGCGCAGGCGGGACTTCAATCTCACTCAACGGTTACGCCTTCGGTCCCAACGCCCTCGTAAACCTAAGCTACTTCAATCCCATTTCAGTGACATGGGTTTCAATCGTAAACTTGACCGCCGCAGACAGCCTCGGTCAATTCGTCTATCCAATGCTGGCACCCGACCTCAAGCAACTAATGCCCACAGGGGATAATCCGCTGCAGAATAACACGATTACCTTCCGCGCCGTGGAAAACGCGACAAGTGCCACATATAATGCAGATTACACCGAGTTCAAACGTGGTCTACTAAGTGTTGGGTCACGGTTTGCGACAGGTCTGTATGGAAACGCCACGGACTTTGCTGCTGTTAGCCCGATCCAAGTGCTCGTCGGCGTAGGCTCATCCCTGAGGATTGCTGGAAACTGGTTCTATCCAGGAAACGTGACCTTCCTCTGGGACGGTGCAACAACCGTCGGCACGACAACAGCTAACGGCACAGGATACTTCAACACTACGATAACAGTGCCCATGACAGGCGTCGGAGGGCACACAATCGTCATCAATGATCAAAGCGTCAACAACTTCGTAATCTACGTAAACGTTTCAACCACACTTACACTTAACCCAACTAAGGGACCAGTCGGCACAGTCGTAACCGCAACAGGCTACGGCTACCCATCTTCCAGCGGAAGCACCGTGTACAACGTAACGCTCACATGGTACGGCTACACTAACCGCGCCGTAGGATGGGCACTCACAGACGCTTCAGGCTATTTCACCACAACATTCGTAGTTCCACGCGACTACGGTAGCGGGCACACCGTCACAGGCGTCGCAAACGACACCGCATCGACCTCTGCAAGCGCAACCTTCAGCGTCACGCCAACGCTCATAATAGACCCCGCACAATTCAGCAACAACGCTTCACTCATGGTGTACGCACGCGGCACAGGCTTCGACCCATCATACAGCTATACACCGAACATCGACAACAACTACTTAGGCATCGACCCTCTAGACGATGATTACCCAACGAGTCTCTATCCCAACGCGACAGGCGACATCACCATAGGCTTCGTAGGCGCAGGCTTCAGGCCAGGACTCCACGTGTTCACCATATACCAATCCGGCACCACAGCTGCTGGAACGATAGTGCCCTATGCCTATGCAACTTTCACCGTGCTAAGCACAGGCGACCCAATCGCTGACCTCTTAGCCTCAGTCAACAGGACGCTTGTAAGTGTCAACGGCACTGTTGCCACAATCAGCACGGACGTAGGTACGATAAAGACTGATGTGTCAGTGATCAAGGCGAACGTTACGAGTATAATGGGCACTGTTGCCACGATCAGCACGACGGTTGGTACGATCCAGACTTCAGTAAGCTCCATAAACGCGATGGTCACCAGCATAAACAACGGCATTGCCACGATACAGACAGACCTCGGCACAGTCAAGACCAGCGTGCAAAACATTAACCCGAGACTAACCGCAATCGAAGACGCCATCGCCGTAGTCGTCACAGACGTAGGCACGGTCAAAACCGACGTTGAAGCCTTGAACCCGACCATAACCTCAATCCAAGGCGACGTTGCAACTGTGAAGACTGATGTTGGCACGCTTAAAGGCACAGTAACATCGATCGACGGCAACGTTGCAACTGTGAAGACCGATGTTGGCACGCTTAAAGCCACCGTAGCCACAGTGCAAACCGACGTTGAAACCAACCTTCCAAACCAAATAACCGGCCTGTCGACACCCATATGGATCGCTGTGATTCTCTCACTGATCGCCGCAATCGCCGCGATCGCAAGCATCATACTCGTCCGCAAAAAAATAGCAGGGTAAACCAGCTACACTAGCCAACATTAACCTTCCTTTTATTTTTTTCAACAACTCACACAGACCGCACCGGGTCATCCAGGTCGCCTGAAACACGTTGCCTAGGCATGGAAATCAGGCTTTTCAGAGCTACCAAGCGTCGCCGTGCAGACGCGAAAAATAAGCTTTACACGCTCGAAAGACGTTAACACACCACATGTATTCTCGCGGTCATGCGAGTTCTGAAAGAACCTCTTCAGGCTTGAATTCTTCTTTTGACCTCACCGAGGCTTCCTCAACGTACAGTCTAACAGCCCAGGAAAGCGCGTCTTCACATACAGGTACGTAATCCAAGCTCTGGACGAAATAGCTTAACAGCGACGCGGCGCATGCAAACTTCATGACATGGCTTTCAAGCCTTGCAGAGAACCGCAATCCACCTTCTGGTATGCGTTTAAGTATGGCCTCCCGTGCGCGGCCTATCGCCGCGTAAGTCGCGTCCGTGATCAACACAGGCTTACGAGGCAGGCGGTCGCGGACAAGCGGGTGCCCTGTTTCCGCCGCGTAAACGAGTGTCACATGGTCACGTATCTGCTCCGCCATCTTGTCCACGGTGATTTCGCCGAGCGCCAAGCGCATCTGGCTCTGGGCGATTTCGACGAAACGTTCCTTCGTTAATCTGTGCAAACGGCATATCATGCGGTCCTCGATCGCGTTAAAGTTTGGGTCACTGATTGTTACTTCGTAGCCTCGACCCATAACCTTCGTGTTGTAGTTCACGCTGAAGAACGAGTCAAACCTGTACGGGCCGATCACTTCCCGGTGAAGCTCATACTTGATTTCGCCGCGTTCCATCGCGATCTTGAGAATGTCCACCATGCCTGAGTACCGGAACCAATCGTTGAATTCTGGTACGATGAAGTTAAACGTTCGACCCGCGTAAGCCTGACCTGCACGTATGAAACGCGCCGGCGACATGCCGCCACAGTAGCGGTTTCTCCCTGGAATGCCATGTGGCCTAACGCGGCCTCCAGCGCCGCCGAGGATCAAGTCGCGTGTGGAGAAGCTTTTACCCGTGCCAGGCTCGCCGAACAACGCGAGCGACCAGCCTGTCCGCATACCTGTCTTTCCCTGAGGGTTCACGATTTCCGCGTCCGCCAACCCGTACTGTTGAATGATGCTGAGGAAACCGTCAAAGTACAATACGGGCCCAAACAGGCTCTGAAGGTACTCCGCCAAACGCGTTACAGAGAACGTCTTTCCAAAACGTACTGTGGCTTCAAACCTGTGCTTGACCAAATCGTTCAAGTACGCGTCAAGCTCAGCCTGCATCTGCGCCACGGCACGTTTTTCCTCTGCTAACGCGTCTGGCTTCTGCTCTGCTTCGCCAGCCGCTGGAAGCGTTTCCGCAGCCGCCGGCACTTGCTGAGACACAGGTAGGCCAAGCTCCACGCGGACAAGCGGAAGCGTTTCTTCTGGGATGCGCCATTCACGGTAGAACTCGCCCCTGAACACGGGTGTGACAAGCATGGTTTTTTCAAACGTGTCAAGCACGGCGTACGCGTCGATTTTCTGCTTCACTGCTTCACGGTACTCCTTCAACCCGAACACGCCGCCCGCCTGCACCATAAGCCGCAAAACGTCTAAAGCTGCCTTGCCCTGCTTCTTCTCAGCCTCTTTAACCGCCGCGTGAACCCTGTCCGCGAAACCGCGAAAACTTAAAACGCCGTTCTCGAACGAATAATGCTGTCCGTGAAAAACCACCCAGCTTCGGCGCCCAAACTTCTTAAGCACTTCCTGCAGTTGCACATCGCTTAAAGCCTTAGCCAGCTCTAACGCCGCCTCATCCATGTCGGTTTCCCAGCCGCTTACGAAACGGTTAAAGTAGCTGACGCCAAACGCTTTGCCCGCTTCGAAAACGTCTTCAACCGAGAGGACACGTTGAATAAGCAGTTTCTTCTCCAAAGTTTTCTCGCCGCTGCTCATGAAATCTCACCTGCAACTGCTTCAAGCGCTTTGCCCACGTCTTCCGCCGAAACCCAGCCTCCGCCAGTAAGTCTTTCAAACCCAGATTTAACAGTCGCCGCGAACCCCTCGCGCCGCAGGATGTCCTGCGCTGAAACAAGGCTTACGACGGCCGAGGCGAACTTCGCGTCCTCCTGCGTTTTCTCCTCGACGCGCGCCGCAGCCTCCTCAAGCTTCGTGCAGACCACGCGCGGTTGCTGCTTCAAACACGAGTCAGGCTTAAACGTAAGCATCCTGCGAAGCCCCTTCAACGCGCCGCTTGCCTCGCTCAGACGCATGGGCGGAAACATTCTGCACCGTGAAACATCCCTGTCCACGTACTTTGCTGCGTATATGGGTACGCAGATGAGCCTCAGCTCGTCGGCTTCAATGTTGACTACTGCCTTCTGCTTGAACGCGTCAGCGTCCCTGACGATTTCACTGATGAGCCCCTCAATGTTTCTACGGGCTTTCGCCGCTTCTGCATGCATGAGTTCAACATTTTTCGTCAAGTTCTTCAACTTCGCCGCATACGTCTCATCTGCTTCGCTGAGCTTGTCTGCTTCCGCGTCTAAAGCCTTGCGGAGCTCTTCGTCTTCATGCTTAACGCGTTTCTCCGTTTCCTTTCGCAGCTTATCCACAAGCTCTGAAACGGCCTCCGCGTCTTTCTTGGCTGCGCTGATTTCCCGCTCAAGCCTCTGAAGCTCGTATGCGCCGTAGGCTTTCCCAGCACCGCCTTTCCTGCGTTTACGCTCAGCTTTCTTCAATCGTTCAAGAACCGCGTTTTTCCGTGCTTCAAGCTTGTCCACACGCTTAACATGCCTGTCCAGCCGCCTCGACAAGGCTGAAATTCGTCTTTCAGATTCCTTCAGTATCTTCGCTACGACATCGTCGTGGCGCCGCGTCAGAACCTTGGCTCTCTCGTCAAACTGGGTCTTCAAGCCTGAAAGCTCCGTTTGGCGTTTTTCCCTGAGCAACTCAGCTTCACCGCTTAGCCACTGCACCATACGGGAAACAGCGCTGTCCAAAGCGTCTAACGCAAAGCGAAGACCACGGACATCCGCGTTCGCACGTCTCAGCCTGTTTACCAACGCGTCCCGCGTTTTAACAGCAGCGTCTGCGTCGACTGCAAACGGCAGCAGCGGCACCGCGTCTTTGTCTTCTACACGCTGCGCCTTGCTGGCGCCTCGGGACAGATACGACAAAAATTCCACGTCAGAAACCACCGCGGCGTACGCCTCTTCAACTCTGTGCGCTGTTAAGCTTCCAACCTGCCGCTGCAAAGCTGCAAAGAACGTTTGGAAGGACGTTTCGTTCCGTGCAAGGTCGTCAACCACCCCAGCGATGCCTTTCACCTCCATGAACGAAGCCTTGTACGCGTTAAACGCAAGTCCATCGAGCACGAGACACTCGCCGGGCAACGCTGGAACAAGCCAGAAAGGATAGTAAACCCTCGCCAAAGCTGCAACACGCTCCGCGGAGGTTCTGATCAGTCCAGCTTTCCTGCGGCGCGAACCCGCCATCAACACGGCGTATGCAAGCTCAGCATCAGGCTCCCACGCTTTAACCTCGTCGTCTGCCACGATGAAGGGGTAAACCAAATTCACTGTGACCAGCCACCCGCGCTGAAAAGCTTTCTGTAACGCTTCTTGCTGTACGCTGGAATCAACAGGTACATGGCTTCGGCATGCCCACTCAGCAAAGTCAGCGCATCCCAGAAAACACTAATACATACCGCTTTTATATTTCTCTTTGCGCCCTCTTTCAGGAGCGTTGGAAACGTGTGACGCAAGCACAGCCTTACGCTAAGCTTTCAGAGGGCGGGGAGACGCTGAATGGAAATCCGAAGCTTCACCGTTGGCGCATTGGCGACTAACTGCTATGTCGTTTCCTGTCCGCACACGTTGGAAGCCATAATCATTGACCCTGGCTTCGATAGCAAGCTTGACGCGCAGCGCGTTCACAGATACATTTTGGAAAAAAGGCTGAAGCCTCTGTACATCGTGAACACGCACGGGCATCCAGACCACACGTGCGGAAACGCTGAAGCGAAACGTTGGGGCAACGTGAAACTGCTAATCCATGAAGCAGACGCTTATATGCTTGGCGCATCAGGCGAGGCGTACGCGCAGCGTTTAGGCTTCAACTGCAGTTCGCCGCAGGCAGACCTTCAACTGCGCGAGGGTGACGTCTTATCCTTTGGTCGCGTTACGTTCCGCGTGATGCATACGCCAGGTCATAGTCCTGGAAGTATCCTGCTTGTTGGTGGGTTAAAGGTTTTTTCAGGGGATACTCTGTTTGCGGGTTCGATAGGTCGGACAGACCTGCCAGGCGGGTCTGAGAGGGATATGACTGAGTCTTTGAGGCGTATCCTCGGTCTGCCTGATGAATCGGCGATTTATCCAGGACATGGGCCTTCGACGACGCTGCATAGGGAGAAGCGTGTTAACCCGTTTCTGTCAGGTTTGTGATGTTCAATTTTTTTGAGTGTTTTGCGGCGTGGTCGTTGGTGTTCAACGCTTCTAAATATTATTTATTGAGACATAATATTTAATAGGTTCTTAGTCGCCCATAATAATGGCGAAAAATCAATGCCCAAACTCCAGCTAAGCCTCTCAAGCCTTAAAAAACTCAAAATAACCCTACCATCCAAGAAAAAAGCGCCAGAAGCCACACCCCCGCCCCCTCCCAAACCAACCCCGAGAGGAATAAAGGTCATAGACAAATACCCGCTATACGAGCCCTTCGCACACGTGGCAATCGTCCAAAACCCAAAAACAGGCGAGCTCAAATACATGCTCGACGAGCTCCAGCTTGACCCGCTTGAAAGAGGCGTGTACAACCGCATACTCGAAATCCTCCTAGCCGAAATCGAATCGCCTAAGGAGGAAGTCACAGACCCGCGAAGGTTCTTCGCCGAGGAAGCCCGAAAAATCGTCGACAAATACCGCATCAGCCTCGGCTGGCTACCAGACGTTTCATGGTACAAAATTCTCTATCACGCCGAGCGCGACCTAGTCGGCTTCGGCAAAATTGACCCTCTCATGCGGGACCCAAATATTGAAGATATCTCCTGCGACGGCGTAGGCAAACCAGTTTACATTTGGCACAGGGCACATGAAAGCATTGAAACAAACCTCGTCTTCGAATCCGACGAAGAACTCGACAACACAGTCGTCAAACTCGTCCATATGGCAGGAAAGCACGTAAGCTCAGCCTTTCCCATCGTTGACGCTTCACTACCTGGAAAACACCGCCTCGCCGTCTGCTACAGACGCGAAGTTACACCTTTCGGAACAGCCTTCACAATCCGAAAGTTCAGGGAAGACCCCTACTCAATCGTGGACCTCATGAACATCGGAACCTTCTCCGAGGAAATGGCCGCGTACCTATGGGTCTGCCTTGAAAACCGCGCGTCCATAATGGTGCTCGGAGGCACCGCCGCAGGCAAAACTACAGCATTGAACGCCTTGACCTGCCTAATCAAACCTGGAAGCAAAATCGTCACGATCGAGGAAACCGCCGAGCTTAACCTGCCCCATGAAAACTGGGTTTCGCTGATCGCGCGGCAAAGCTACGGGCTTGGCGGAAGCAACGTCGGCGAAGTGACACTGTTCGACCTTGTCAAAGCGTCCATGCGCCACCGCCCGGACATTCTCATCGTCGGCGAGGTCCGTGGACAGGAAGCCTACGTGCTCTTCCAGGCGCTTGCAACAGGCCACGGCGGCATGTGCACAATGCACGCGGAAAACCTTGACGCTGCAATTAAGCGGCTGACCCAGAAACCCATGGACATTTCACCTGCATACATTCCGCTGATGAACCTCGTAATTCCAGTGCAGCGCGTACACCTCGTCAAAGGAAACGAAAAGAAAGCCTACCGACGCGTTATAACAGTCAACGAAATCGTAGACTACGAGGACTACCGTACAGTCTTCAAATGGAACCCTGCGAAGGACGAACATGCCTTCGCTTCAGACCAAAGCATGCTCATGCAGTCGCTTTCAGAAAAGCTCGGCGTAACCGTGAAAGACCTGCTCAGCGAAATCGAGAAACGCAAAACCGTGCTACGCTGGATGCGCGAACGCAACATAAGAAGCTACAAGGAAGTCGCCGCCATAATCGCCGAGTACTACGCACGGCCAAAACAGACGTACCAGAAAGTCATCTCAGGCGAGGAGGTTAAACCCGTTGCCGCTGATGGAAACGCTTGAAGCCTGGTCCTTCCGCGTTTTCGGCGGCATCGCACCAGCCTTTCTCAAACGTGTCTACGAGTTTAAAGGCTCGCTTGAAAGAGCAAAAATCAAAATCTACCCTGAAACCTACGTTGCCCTAATGTTCTTCATCGCCGTGCTGACGCTGCCCGTCTCAGCCGTCGCCATCGCCCTACTCTTTCTCTTCGGCTTCATGCCTCTGCTTTTCCTCGTCCCGCTGCCCTTGTACGTCATGGTAGGCTTCATCCTTGCACCAATGTCAAAAGCCAGCGACAGGGCAAGCGGGGTGGAGCGTGAAATGCCCTTCGCCGCCGCGTACATCAGCGTCATGGCTTCAGGCGGCATCGCACCGTACACAAGCTTCAAGAGGCTTTCAGAGGTTGAATTGATGCCGGCCATGCGAAGCGAAGCAAAAGAGATAATCAAGGATGTTGAAATCTTCGGCATCGACCCTTTAACCGCGCTTGAAAAAGCGGCAAAAAACAATCCACTGGACATCTTCAGAGACTTCCTCTCAGGGTACGCTTCAACAGTCATCATCGGCGGAGACATCGGGCACTTCCTAGAACGCAAGGCAGAAGACATCTTCAAGGCCCGCGCGATGCGCGTCAAAGCCGCTGCTGAACGCTTGGGCATGCTCCTGGAAACCTTCATCATCGTAATGGTCATGATGTCCCTGTGCTTCTACATACTCTTCAGCGTCGACGCCATCTACAGCATGGGCGTCTCGCTGTATTCAGGCATAATCCTGTACACTTACCTGTTCACACCGTTGCTTTCGATGCTCTTCATATACATGGCTCACAGTATGCAGCCTAAAACGCCGATCGTTGACATGCGCCCATACAAGGTGTTCGCCGTGTGCGGCGCCGTCGCCGCCGTCTTGTTCCTGCTGTTAACAGGCTTCATGGGCGCGGTGGAGGTTCCCTTCTTCAGCTCATTGCGAACGCTCATAGACCTGCCAACAGCAATTGCCATCTCGCTCTTCGTAGCCACAGCGCCCGCCGCCATAGTCCACATGAAACTTTCAAAAGAAAAAAGCAGCATGGAACAAGGCGTCTCAAACTTCCTCAGAGACCTCACTGAAGTCAGAAAAACAGGGCTTTCGCCCGAAAAATGCATCGAAAGCCTATCCAACCGCGACTACGGCGCCTTCACGAAGGAACTGCGGAAAATCAGCTCTGAAATCTCATGGGGCATCCCCATAAAACGCGTCATCATGGACTTCCTCAAACGTACACACAGCTGGATGACTCAGCTCGTAATGTTCCTCCTCGTCGAAACAATCGACGTAGGCGGCGGCACAATAGCCATGATCGAATCGCTTGCCCGCTTCAACAACCTGACGCAGGAGGTTGAAAAAGAAAAGAAAATGAGCGTACGCCCCTACATCATGATGCCCTACCTAGCTTCAATACTGCTCGTGGCAACGACGATCATGATGATGGGCTTCACGACGGGAACGCTTGCCGTAACCGTACCAGGACAAACCGCGCCTCAGAAAGACTTCAGCGCCATGAAAACCATCTTCCTCGCGTCAGTCATCTTCCACAGCTACCTCATAGGAATAGTCGCGGGAAAAATAAGCGACGAATCCGTCGCTTCAGGCTTCAAACACGCGTCGATACTCGTAGTAATCGCCGCGTTAGCTGCGAAACTAGTCCCCATGTTCATGCACATATGAGTGGAGAAAGGAACGCGCAAGTCATGTACCTGAAAAAATACGACGCAAACTTAAAAGACAGAAGGGCAGTAAGCCCAGCCATTTCCACAGTGATCCTTACAGCCGGCATAGTCGTCATGGTCCTTGTCGCAATGAGCTTCTCAAACGGCTTCCTTAACACGCGTATGGCAGAAAGCGAATTCACCACAAATAAACAGTTTATGCTAACCACAGCGCTCCAGCTGGACGACATTGCATGGACAATCGGACGGACAGAAACCGTGCGCTACTCAAGCCGCTACGGACAAGTAAAGTTTCAATCCCCTGCCTTAGAATATTCCTTCGAAGTCGACAACGGCAACGGCTGGCAACAAATACTCACATACCAAACAGGAATAATCCTATACAACATGCCAGCAAACGTCCACACGCTTGGAAACAACTACTTCGAACGCGTTTACCCTTCTGACGGCAGCTTCCTACAGCAAGGTGCCTCAGCATCCGTTGCTCACGTTTACGTAATCGAAAAACTCCCGATGGCCGAAGGAAACTACACACGCGTCGTCGTTGCGCCTTCAATCCGATGGCTTGAATCAACAATCATCGGGCTGTCGCAGACAAAGTACCTGAAGTTCTACGCACCAGCACTCATAAGCGGCGGGCACCCACAGCTTTCCCAGTCTATCACACTTATCGGCAACAACGTAACCAAATATGTACTAAACGGCGTAAACGCTGTTAGGGTAAACGTGACTTACCCAAACGCGGGAATAGGCTTTGACGCGGACTTCTTCAAGTTCCAAACACAGTCCGTGGAGCTCACAGGTCTCGGCGGCGCAGTCGTCGAATTCTACGTAGGCGAGGTGAAAGTTTCCCTCGGAATGCACGCGTAAACCCGGAGGTAACCATGAATGCCGCATGTAACAATCGAATACATGATAATGATTCCAATGCTCATCCTCCAGATCTTCCTCTTCCCGTTAACCGCCGCTTGGATCATGAACACATGGACAACTTCGCGGCAAACGCTCGCGTTGCAGGACGCCGCTAGTCTCATAGGAAGCTCAGTGCAGCAAATTTACTTTTCACTAGATCATGAAACAATTGCAGAGGGCACTCTGGTCAGTCAGCTCAGCGCTCCAAAATTCATTGAAGACAAACCCTACACCGGAAACGCCACAATCCGCGCAGTGACCGATTCCTACTCTAACGCGAGTAAAGCGCTACAGATAACGCTGAAACTCACAGGGTCAGAAATCACCGCGACCACGATGGTCACACTTGGACAGAACGCTGAATGGCGCAGCTCCACTTTCATGAGCAACGCTACAAACACGTGCATCAAGGCGCAGAAACTCGCGAACGGCACAATCATGCTTTCCTTCGGAACCAACAGGTGACCCGTGTATGGCAAACGCTACAATCGACCACATCGTTTCTATCATCGTCTTCTTAGGCGCCTTACTGCTATTCATAAGCTTATTCAACCAGACGATACAGACGGCCACCGTCTACCAGAACCATAAAGCCGTAGCCTCAAAATGCAGTGACACAATAGACAACGTGCTTCTAAGCCCAGGCGTTCCAACAGACTGGAGCCAAACAAACACGCTTCCAACAAGCTTCGGCCTTCAGGACCCAGAGTTCACACAGTATACACTCAGTCCATTCGCGCTTATGCGCCTGTTTTCCGCATCAGGCACTCCTGTATACTACTCGAAGACAGGCATGACCTACAGCAACATAACCTTGGGTTTCGGCGAATCATTGCTGGTGCCCGAAAGTCAAGCCATAAACTACTCCACTGCGTTGAAGCTGCTTGGACTGAACGGAAGCTACGGCTTCCGCCTCACGTTGGAACCAACAGTCAAAGTCGAAATCAGCGAGCAACAGCGTAGCCCGCTGCGCCTAGCCATCAGCGTTTTAGGCTCAGGCTTCCCGCTTTCCAACAGTCAGGTCAGTTACTGCTTCATAGCCGTTGAAGGATGCATTCAAGGCTATCCCGCGTACACCGCGTCATACGGCACGTTGACAACCGACGGCGCCGGATACGCCTACGCTAGCTTCCAAGACTTCAACGCCGACGAAGACTCGTACATGTTCATCGCATATGCACACCTGAACGGGCTCGTTGGAATGGGATACCGCTCCCACGTGGTCTACGACCAGAACTATGTGATCCCCTTAGTCTCCGACTTCCAAACGGGCGAAGTTATACTTGCACATAGCTGGGACGTCCACGGCGGATCGGATCCAGCTGAAATCGCGTACAACGCCACGTTTGTACTGTTGGCTGAAGACTTCACACTTCGCGAAATGCCCTTAGACAACGCCACTGGCAGAATCGTTGGGAGGCTGAACTACGGTCAAGAGTCACAGTTTGCCTACGCTACACTCGCAATTAACACGCATAACCCAGGGATTCTGATCGTGACCTACAGCAATAGCGCCGTAGAAAACGGGGTCATCGTAATGCCATGGGGAATAAGCGCGCTCGGCTTCCCCGTAGAATTCGGCGGAGACCCTTCCGCGCAGGAATGGGTTGCCACTGATATTCGCGTGGTACGCGTAGGCGGCTTAACCTATCAGGCGAAGCTTTCAATGTGGAGCGAAAAAGGAATCTCGGTGATGGGATAAAAAATGATGCGTACAGTCGAAGTACTCATTGTCATCATAATAATCACAGGCGCATTTATCGCAGCTTCATTCTTTGCAGTGCTCCCATGGCCCAGACAAGTTTCGCCCATGAACCTGAGGCGCCTTGCGTTGACCACGCTTCAGACCTTAGACGCTGAGCACGACTTGGCGCAGGCAGCCTTCGCCACAGAAAACGACACATTGTGGGCTGGGCTTCAAGTCGCGCTTTCCGCCTCGCTTCCGCCAAACGTCGTCTACAACCTCACAGTCTTCGAAGTTGGAAGTCAAGGCGGAGCTGAACTCTACCAAACCGTTAAAACTGTTTCGAACGCTGAGAGCCTAGGTATAACCTCCGACGCTTCAATGTACATGGTCGCCTCTTCAAACGTGACGTTCAACGCTGTTCCAGAAAAAATCGGCGAAAACACTGGCGGCGGCACGCTTTACATACTTAACTGCAGCGACTCAAACAGCTGGTGGATCACAGGCTACACGGCGCACAGTCTAGCCGAAGACGTCTGCAAACTCTTGACGCCATACTTCAGCAAGACCGTAATCGTCCAGAACACCGTGGAACTCGCACAAATTCTAAACGGTACCGCACTTGAAGGCGAAACACTGCAAGGCGCAGTCGTCATAAATACGTGCGGCGAAGCCGTACCCATCCCTTCAGGCTACTACAGCAGCGACGGCGTCGGATACGACACAGCCCAAGGCTCGTACGCGTTGTACTGCTATACCCTTGGACAAAAAACGCTTCAGTACAACTGGACATGGGTCAGCATCGTAGGCTACCCGCTCTACTACGTGTCAAACACCGCGCTGTTCCTCAACGACCAAAACACGTGGGGCATCTACGGAATGAAACTTGTAGGCCCAGCAGGACTAACTGCGTTTCTGCAAGGTCTAGACAACCAATCATACTCTTACAATTCAAACTCCATCACAGGCAGCCCAGGCGTCAAATACCTTTCAAGCAAAGCAATCGACAACAGTAACTACTACGGAATATACCCTTCAACCTCGCAGACAGCCACCCGTGCATTGCCAACATGGATCACAAGTACGTACAACCTTAACGTGACAACATACATGTTTACCATGACAGGCGACGGCTGGAACCCTGGCGCCGTATACCGCCACGTAGTCGTCGAGAATGGACAAACAAACTTCAAAGGCGCCTTACTCGCGCTTGGACTAGCCCGAACACCCGACATTAGACTTACAGCGCTTGCGCTACTAAGTGACTATCACCCAAGAATTTACCGGTCAGACTACACAGCCTCAGGCACTTCGCGGCTTGTAGTTCTACAGCTTGGGCTGCTCGGAGGAGTGTAAAATGAACAAGAAAGGACAATTTTCAATAATCGCCGCAACTCTCGTCGCCGTCGTACTCATCGCTGCAGTCGTGACCACGTACGCGACGATCAGGTACAGCACAAGCCAGCCATACCCGCAGATCATGAGCGCCATAGACGAAGTAAACCTCGCGTTGAAACAGGTGCTAGGCTTCACAGTAGGCTACTACGGCTCCGTGCTCCAGGTCACTGGAAACACCTCGTACGCACGCATGATCGCCCGAAACTACCTCAACAGCGGGCTCGAAAACATAGGTGACATAAGACCTGAATGGGGCGCCTCCTTCAATGTGACAAGCCTCGGATTAACCGCAAACTGGTACATGAACACAAGCTACAGCGCGGGACAACTTACAGTCAACTACAACCTCACAGGACTCGGCGTCTACGGCGTAACCTACTCCGCCTCATGCAGACTTGACGTACAAATAGAACAGTCAACCGACAGCCAGGCACGTCTCCGCGTAATAAAAGATCTGAACGAACCTCTCAACAGCCTTGGAAAACAGAATTTTAAATTCTACCGTTACCGCTACACAAACATGACATGGGAATATGTGAATCCGCCTGAGGAACCTACCGCACTGTCCAACGGAACCTACATAATCACGGTCCCGCAAGAAATTAACCCCGCCGCATACATCATCCAAGTACAGGACACGCGAGGACTCACGGTCGCCGCGGCCTCCTTCAGCCGCTACGACGCCGCGCTTCTTTGGAACAGCACATATGCCGCAGTAAACCATTACGTCGACAACGATGACTCAAACGTTGACGGCAACGCCGACAGAGGCACACACAGCAACTTTGCCGCGCAACAAACACCTCCAGACAACGCCTACGACACGCTTACAGAAACCGCCGTCGGAGCCTCAGTCCAAAACTATAACCCAACAAGCTGTACACCACTAAACGGCACAACGCTAGTTTCAGGCAGCCTCACAAATTTAACCGCAGACGACGCCGTTACTATGCGCTTTCGAAGCTACCCCTCTGCCTACTCCACAAGCGATTACAGCACAATACAATTCGACAACGCAAACAGTGCAGTCCTGACTTCTGCAGCAAACTCGATTCAGTGGCAACACACAACAGGCGCAGGCATCAACCGCTTACTCATGGTAGCCATAGACATCTTCAGCAGTAGCGGAACACCAACAACAGTTTCCAGCGTCACGTACGACAACACGCCCTTAACATTGCTTGCAACCGCATACTACAGCACAAACCCACGGGTCCGAAGCTACGTATATTACCTCGCAAACCCTGCCCCAGGCACGAAAACCGTCAACGTACAGTTCCAATCGTCAACCCTCGCCATAGCAGGCTCAACAACCTACTTCAACGTTAACCAAACAAACCCCTTCCAAGCAAGCAACACAAACACAGGTTCAGGCGCGTCGCAAAGTGTAAGCTTAACCGCCAACGGCGCATACACGAAAACCATGTACGGACATATGGCGTCATACAGAACGAATAATCCCTATACGGTTAACGACGCGCAGACTACGCGTTGGGGTCAAACGACTCAGCAATACAAGGGACTTGCCAGTGAAAAACCGGTTTCAAGCGGCTCTGTAAGCCTTTCTTGGACCACCTCGCGCACTGTAAGCTGGACTGCCATTGCTGCAGTGCTTCAGCCTACACGTCTTCCAACGGAATTCACATGCGACATCGAGTTCACAGGTACCTCAAACACTGACGCTTGGGACAGCCTAACCTGGACAGTGGACAGCCTTGCAAACATGACAGGCGTAAACCTGACACTTCAACTTTACAACTATGCTGCTGGACAATATTCTACAAGCGGAAACGGATACATGAGCGACACTGTTGGGCCGGCGGGCACGCTGAAAAATCAGACGATAACAGTTAACCCAACAGACTTTCGAGACATAATCAGCTACTGGCGACTTGAGGTTAAAGCCTTAAAGGCAACCCAAACACCTTTCGACCTCGAAATAGACCTGATACAGTTCGCTCCGAGAGTAGTCTACTACGGACTTGACCTTGAAGAGCAATGGGTGAACGTGAACTATACCCTGCCTAACCAAGAGTTATGCATCAAAACAGGAACGCTCGGCTCAGAACCGCTTGCAGTCGACGTTTGGCACAGCAATGCATGGCAAAACCTTATTCCACAACTTGCAGTCGGATGGAACAACTATTCAGTGTCGCAGTACTTAGATTCCTCCACTTTCACCATACGCTTCAGAAGCGGCGCCGACGCAGGCGACACAGTTCAAGACAACTGGCAAATAGACACGGCGCTCCTCAGACCGCTGTCCGACGCAGACCTCATGGCTTCACTACAAGACTCCACAGCCGTGATCGAAGTGTTGCAGAACGGCACGATGCGCTGGTATGGACAGGAATTAACACTTTCTCCACAGACGATGCCGATTCCCCCCGTTCCAGTAAGCGCCCTACGCGTGAACCAGACAATTAACGGCGTAAACCAGATAGTACCCTTCCAAATCGAAGACTGGGCTTCCTCATACACGATTCCGCTGGGCTTAACGAGCAACGCAACCGTCTTTGGAAACCGACAGATGATCGTCTTCCTCGTGAACAACATGGCGTCAAAGTTCACCATCTGGTGGAACGGAAGTGATGAAGCAGCACAGCCAAGCGAAGCCTTCACAAACAAGTACTTTACAAGCGACGACCCGTCTACGTCAAGGCTCAGCAACGGCGTTTTAACGCTTCAGTTCAGCAGCAGCTTCACCATCACATCCACTGCTGGGGCTTCACAGAGCACTGCGACGTTCATGCGCATAAATAATAAAGCTGCCACATACGGTTCAGGACTAGCCTACGTCATACACCACGGCGTTGTCCGCGACATCGTACAGCAGGAAGCCGAATGGTCAGGCGGCGTAGACAACTGTCCCAACGTCTACGCAAACATAGTACTCACTCTGCCAGCGAACGCGTCATACTTCACCTACCAACTGCGGCTCATGTTCATCGACTCGCAGAAACAGCGAATAATAAGCGACATCTGTCCACTATCGCTTTCCACAACGCTGAGCCAAACCCAAATTCGAACCGAAAACGACACAGCAAACAGCTTGCCAGTGGTCGCCGACGGCGACGGCGTCTTCTACAACTACAATTATCCAGCCCAGCCCTCCACAATGCATCGGTGGAGCGAACTCGTAGCAGGCACAAAAGGCGCTGGCATAATGTTCACTGCTACAGCTAACGAGCGACTATACGCCTTCGACGCAATCGCTTCAGGCGCAACAGGCGCCATACGCACAAACACTTCAGCCAAAACGATCGAGTTGCTTCCAGTTGTACTGCGCCAAGTGCAGTTCACCAACGCGATAGACGTAACATGGCATGGCGCCGTAGCCACCTTCGACGGAACACCGATATACCCCGCTTCAGGTGCTTCAATAACAGGACTATGGGTCCTCGCGGAAATCCCGCCCTCACTCATCATAACTTCAGGAAACTAACACTTCAAGACAGGCTTGACTTAAAGTAAATATGAATTCAGCATTCATACGAATTAAATACTGAAAACCAGAATCATACAGTAAAAGGTGAATTAAATGCCGACTAAAAAAACGTTGAAATCCACCAAGGCTATCTCGCCTATACTTGCAACGTTGCTCCTCATAGTAATCGCCGTAGCCGCGATAACAGTGACGTACGCGTGGATCATGACCTACATGGGAAGCACAACGCAGCAGGCAGGCGTAATGCTCTACAAGGCAAACGTGAACTTCTACACTTCAGGCAGCACAAAAAAGATCGACATTGACATTGGAAACTCAGGCACATCAGGAACCACGATCCTGCAAGTGTACTTCGGCACGTCTGACGCGTCAATGGCAAACCAGACTACGACGCCTACACTGCCAGTGGCGTTGCCAGCAGGCAGCATCACACGAGTAACCTTAACCTACACGTGGACCGCAGGAGCAACCTACTACTTCAAGATCGTTCCCGCGGCAGGGCAACAGGCGTTAACCTTTCAGGAACAAGCACCAGCATAGCACCGCATGTTGCAGCTCACCGCCAACATTCACACTTACCTTTTTATTAAACAACGCAGTATCAAGCCTAAACATCGAGGGAACCAACGACAGCGGTGATACTCTCTGGAAACAGTGTTCACAACAGCACGAGTCACGCTTTCCATAGTTTTCCTCGCATACGCTTCATGGAGCGACTACAAGACGCGCGAGGTAACAAACCGCGTCTGGGTCGCCTACGCGCCCATCGCGTTTGCCCTGACGCTTACGGAACTGGCCGTTTACGCACGAGACAAGCTGCCATACTACGGATTAGTCTTCGCGCTAACCTCCGCCTTCGCCTTGCTGCTCTTCTATTCAGGCGGCTTCGGCGGAGCCGACTCGAAAGCACTCATGTGCATCGCGCTTTCACTACCCTTCTATCCCGCGTCGCTATTCAAGCCGTTAATAGCAAAAGGCGCATCACCGCTTGCGTACAACTTCTTCCCCCTAACGATTCTAAGCAACGCCGTCGTCTTCGCCGCAGCCTCAGCCATCTACATGCTGCTACGCAACGTTTTACTGGAAAAACGGAAAAACCCACTGTTCGAAGGCACACTCGCACAAGAGCCCCTCAGCAAAAAACTCATCGTCCTCATCACAGGCTACAAGCTCCAAATAAGCAAACTCAAAGAAAAATGGCACATCTACCCACTCGAAGACATCGAGGACACTGCTGTTGAATCCGCCGATGCCGAAGCCCCGCTCAAACGCAGGCTTCTACTTGTCCCACAAGACGAAGGAAGAGACGAAGTGGTGAAACGGCTCAGCACAGCCGTTGAAGCTGGAAAAATCCCTGACCGCATCTGGGCAACGCCTGGCTTGCCAATGCTGATCTTCATAACCGCCGGCCTAGTCACAGCGCTAATACTCGGCGACCTCGTATGGTCCTGCTTAAGCGCAGTTTTAGGTTGACATCATTTGGCACTGAGGCGCGCAAACGTCTGCTCGACTATGCCTCAAGTACAATACGGTAGCAACCGCAATCATGACCACGCTGAGAACCACGAAGCCGACGGCGTAGCCTCTGAAGGGATACGCAGCGTTCTCTGAAGGCTGCGGCGCCAGCTTCAACCCTGCTGCCGTGGGCGCATAGCAGAAAACAGGCGCACTAACAGCTAACAAAACGATGGCTAAAAGAAGCAGGAAAACCTCAATCTTATACTTCAACAAACCAGCTCCACTCAGCCTTTTTACACAAGGTTCATGCAGCAGCGACTTCCAAATGTTATAGGAAACATTATTTTAGCCTTTCGGGCAAATAGGCAAGCAGAGCGTGCACGTTATCATGCCAGCTCAACCCATCGAGCATGAACTCGCAGAGTTGATGAGAAAAAACGCAGAGCCCTTCAACGTCGTAGTTATGCCCGACCTTTTCATAGACCGCATAGTAAGCTTAGACTGCACACTTGAAGAGTTCTACGCAGCCGCTGCCGCCATCGCACAACGGAAAGGCGGCAGCACCGATGGCATAGCACAAGCAGACCTTACAGGCGGAAACGCAGTTAATACAGCCGCAGCGCTTGCCGCCCTAGGCGTTCACGTGACACCAATCGTATGCACGGACACGGGCGGACTCCAAAGGTTGAAAACACGGCTTAGGCAAGGGCACGTTGACTTCCGCCACGTCAAACTAACAGGTTCAGCCTCGCGGACAACCGCGTTAGAATTTAGGACCGTGGACGGAAAAGCCAACATCATGCTTCGTGACCTAGCTGCACTGGAATCCTTCGGTCCTGAAAACCTTTCAAACGCAGACTACGAGGCAATTGCAGACGCAGACTACGTGTGCGTGTTCAACTGGGCGGGCACACGCATGAAGGGCACGGCCCTGGCTGAAACCGTTTTCCGCCACGCCAAGACACATGGCACAGGCAAAACGTTCTTGGACACCGCGGATCCCACTCCAAACAAGCCGAAGGTTCCAAGCCTCATAGAAAAAGTTTTCACGTCAGGCATTGTTGACGTGGTAAGCCTGAACGAGAACGAAGCCGTCTGCTACGCTGAATATTTCAGCCAAGACCTTTCAGCACGAAAAAGCAGAGCCAACATAGGCGAGCTGGCTCTCGAATCAGCCCGCATACTGGCGAAGCACCTTCCAGCCAGAGTCGACCTGCACACCACAAACTTCTCCGCATCGGTTACGGCGGAACATGAAACAGTAATCCCAGCATACGCCGTTCAACCCTTAAGAGCAACAGGCGCCGGCGACGCATGGAACGCTGGAAACATAATCGCCGACGCGTACAGGCTTCCACAAGCATGCAGGCTCACGCTTGCAAACGCCGTTGCAGCCATGTACCTCACAGACCATGATGGAAACCCTCCGACACGCAAACAACTGATTCAGTTCCTGCAAAAGCCGCCGCCAAAGAAAACGCTTGACTAAGCTTCCAAGCGAAACTAATTAAGCACGCAAACTAAACTTCTAAGCCAAAAAATGACTTGCTACGGAGGCTTCAAAACCATGAAAAAACTCTTCGGCAGCTCCGGCGTTCGAGGAGTAGTCAACGTTGACCTCACACCCATCTTAGCCTGCAAGGTTGCGGTTGCAGCAGCCGCATACACGAAAGCGAGGAAGGCGCTCATTGCAAGAGACACACGTGTCTCGGGACCAATGCTTGAGCACGCCGTAGCCGCTGGGCTTCTCGCCACAGGCGCAGACGTTTCCACAATCGGCATTGCACCTACGCCAGCGCTGGCGTACTCAACTAAAGCTTTGCAGGCAGACATCGGAATCATGCTCACAGCGTCGCACAACCCGCCTGCCTACAACGGAATAAAACTTTTCAACAAAGACGGCAGCGCCTTCGACGAAGACGCCCAGGACGCCGTGGAACAACTTGTTTCCTCAAGCAATCACGCACTGACAGAATGGCACACGATCGGTCAGTGCACACGTGCACGCGGGGTCCAAAACTACGTAAACCTTCTACTCGACACGGTTGCACTTCGCAGGACATGGCGAGTCATCGTTGACCCTGGATGCGGCGCCACATACAAGCTTGCACCAAAAATGCTGAAAACCGCAGGATGCCACGTTATCACCATCAACGCGCAGCCCGACGGGCATTTTCCCGCGCGAAGCTCAGAACCTACACGTGAATCGCTAGTAGACTTAGCACGTCTCGTCAAACTTTTCAGAGCTGACATAGGCGTAGCCTTCGACGGCGACGGCGACCGCGCCGCCTTCATCGACGAACAAGGCAACTTCGTAGACTTCGACCAGGCACTTGCCGCCTACGCCTCGCACGTCTTGAAAACAAAGGGGGGCGGCGTCGTGGTAACCAACGTGGAAGCATCGATGTGCGTAGAGGCTGCAGCACAGAAGCATGGCGGGCGCGTCGTCCGCGTCAAAGTCGGCGATGTTTACCTTTCCGAAGCCATAAAGCGTTCAGGCGCCGTTTTCGGCGGCGAACCTTGCGGTGCATGGATTCACCCGCAAATTCACTGGTGCCCAGACGGTTTACTCTCAACACTTATGTTACTGAAGGCGCTGGAAACTGAACAGCAAAGCCTGCATGGGTTCACAGCAGCTGTGCCAAAATACATCATGCTCCGCGAAAACATACCCTGCCCAAACAGCTTGAAGCCTACAGTGATGGCGCGAGTCGCCGAGACGGCAGGCGACGCCTACACAAATTTCAAAGAAAGCTCAACCATTGACGGCGTACGCTTGGCGCTCAGCGACGGATGGACGCTTATCCGTGCTTCAGGCACTGAACCGCTGATTCGCATAACCGTGGAAGGCGAATCGTTAAAAGCGGCGAAAAGGATAATGCATGAAGGAAAAGCCCTTATCAAACGTTGCATAAAAGCGTGAACCAGCATGAAAGCCGTAGTCTTAGCCGCTGGCGAAGGCGTGCGCCTGCTGCCAATCACGTCAAACAGGCCAAAGCACATGATTCGCATAGGCGGAAAACCCATACTTGAGCACTGCCTCGACGCGTTAAAGGCATGCGGTATACGCGAAGTCTTAATCGTAACGCATTACATGAGCCACGTTATCCGCGAACACTTCGGCGACGGAAGCAGCCGCGGCTTAACCCTTCAATACGTCGAACAGCCCCGAATACTCGGCACAGGCAACGCTGTCAGCTTGGTGAAGCCTCATGTTGACGAAGCATTCGCGCTTGTCTACGGCGACCTCCTCTTCACCTCAACCGCGCTGGAACAAGTGCTTGAAGCGTATACACGGCAGAAACCATCCGTGACCATGGCTGTCGTACCCGTGGACACGCCTGAAAGCTACGGCATCGTAGAAGTTGCAAACGGCCTGAAAGTGCAACGTGTCGTTGAGAAACCGCCGCAGGAAAAGGCGCCTTCCAACCTTGCAAACGCTGGATTATACGTGTTGTCCACAGAAATCTTCGAAAGCCTTAAACAGACCAGCATGTCCGTCCGCGGCGAATGGGAAATAACCGACGCTTTAACAGCGCTTGCAGCTTCAGGAGGCACAGTGCTCGCCGCAGCCATACCCAAAGATGAATGGATGGACATCGGAAGACCATGGGACCTGCTTGAAGCAAACCGCTGGGTTCTTCAACGAATGCGCCACGAGGTTTACGGAACCATCGAAAACGGCGCGCACCTGCTAGGCAACGTAACAGTCGCTTCAACAGCGCGTGTGCGGTCAGGCGCCTACGTTGAAGGCCCCGTCTACATAGACGAAGGCAGCGACATAGGTCCAAACTGTTACATCCGACCATGCACCAGCATCGGACGAAACGTCCGCATCGGCAACGCATGCGAGATAAAAAACAGCCTCATCATGGACTGGACACATGTGGGGCACCTTTCATACGTGGGCGACAGTGTACTCTGCGAACACTGCAACCTCGGCGCTGGAACAATAACCGCAAACTACAGGCTGGACGGCAAAACTGTGAAGATGCTTGTTAAAGACAAACTCGTCGACACTGGACGCCGCAAGCTCGGCGCGATCATAGGCGACAACGTGAAAACAGGCATAAACGCGCTGTTCATGCCAGGCGTCAAGGTTGGACAAGACAGCTGGATAGGACCGAACTTCACGGTGCACCGTGATATACCGCCCAAGACAATGGCTTTGCCCCGCAACAACCATGAAAATCTCTGTTGAAACGGCATCCCTGCAGACGTATCCATGTAAACTTAAAATCAAAGATAAATAGTTGTATTACACATTCGATAAAGCTAACGAGGGAACTGCATTGTCTGTGGCGCAGAGAAAGTTTTTCACCGAAATCGCAGCGTTGGTAGACAAAACCGTAAGCGTAGTGACAACAACGGGGAAAACCTTCAGCGGCACGCTCATAGGCATAAACCCGGATAACATGAGCCTCTGCATCGCCGACGCAAAAGACGAAAGCGGCCACATCTCCCACAGAGTTTTCCTAAACGGGAGCGTCGTGGCCCAGTTGTCAAGCACCGAAAAACCCTTCGACCTTAAAGCCTTAGCAAACAGGCTTGAAAAAGTTTTCCCAACTATGGTTAAGCTCTATGAAGATAAAGGCTTCATCTGGGTAATGGACAAAGTTAAGCTCACCGAGAAAGGCGTTGTTGAAGGCTCAGGCCCAGCTGCAGAACGTGTACAACGCGTCTACGAACAGTTCATGAGCGAAGCCAAAGCCTAAATAAACCAACGCATCTGCTGCTCTTCCTTTTTCTTTTCCATGGCTAAACTCCGAAGCAGCCCGAAAGCTTCCAAAGTCCTCCTCGTCTGTTCAGCTGACTCCTCAAGCCTCGACAAGTCAACATTCAAGTCAAGGTATTTCCCAACCGACTGCAACGCGTACCGCGCAGCGTTAGCGTCAGGAACCATACCTAAAGTGTCCACGAGAAGCGCAAAACCCTTCAACCCGCGAAGCCTACACAAACCGATCAATATGCCTGCAACGCCGAAAATATGCCCCACCATAACCTTCGTGCCCAAGCCAAGCGCCTCCTTCAAAGCTTCACCGTTGGAGGCAGCACTATAAACTGATGGCACAGCCTGAACCTCATCCTTCTTGTACCCACCGATCGAAATCACCGTTCGGCAACCCAGCTCCTGAACTAAATCCAAAACTTTACCGCACAGCTCATACTGCCCAAACGCTGTCAAAGCCTGTGTGTTCCCATACCAAACAATCAAGTCACGCCTAGACCCGTCCCGCTTCCAGTAATAAAGCTCGTTAACAGGCGAAACCACACGACCATCCGCTTGAGTAACCGCAAAATCCTGAAAGGAAGCTGAAACCACAGATGCAAAACGCTTCGCCCCAAGCTCACGAATCAAATGCAATGCAGCAATATTCGCCACAAAACCTATACCCGGCAACCCCTCAACAAGCACCGGGTCATTCAGCACAGGTCTCATCTCCCAATCGACTACGCAAACCACAGTCAAACCCACACGTCAAGACAGTACTAAACTCAAAGAAACGAAACAATCAAATATAACCCTTTCAGCTGCCTAAACGCCACTCACCCAAATAGATTGCTTGTTAGCACAAAAAGATTAAATGATATATTCATTTTTCCACCAAAAGTTCTGATCAGCAAGATTTGACGCAGTCATTTCCATCGCCTTCACTGGTATTTAGTTGCAACTTGCTTATAATTGTCCTGCGAGTGCGCTCGCAGGCCGTTAAATAGCACAGCTACATTCTCAATGGAGAAAACGAAGCCGCCACTCCTCGCTTAAGGCTAAATTCAGAATCTTCCGTTCTGAACCCAAATGGGTCATGTTCCAGTTATGGGGCTGCCCGGATTTGAACCGGGGTCCTTCCCGCATGAGGCTTATGCCAACACGCTTAGAGAGCCCAAGTCTCCAAGCCTAGACCATGCTAGCCGACAGCCCCTTTGTTTTTCATGAAAGACGCTGTTTAAAGCGTTTTCTGTTCCCAGACGCTGTTCCCATGTTCCCATCTTAACCGTGTGCTTCATGAAGACGCGTTTACCGTTCATCCATGAATAATGAACAAACCGCACACTGTTACCGCGCTGTTCAATTACGCCTTCTCTACCGCATACCGGACAGACAGCTTTCATTTCTCATCGTCTCCTTTTACAGTTGATAGATTGATATTGACCTTTTCATCCTTGCCTTTCTCTTCACCTTCAACGGTTAGTAAGTAAGCATTTTGAATTCCGCTTTTCTTTCTACACAACGCCAGCATCAGTCCTTGCCACCATGAACGCCACTTGGCATAAACCTCAGTCACATTCTCACATTTGCTTGAAACAGCATACCAGTATTCTTCTTTTCGCCCCATCCTTCTGCCTTGAAGCGTGTGCACATCATAAGCCTCGTCTGGAACAGCAATCCATAACTCCCTCAGATTCTGCAATGCTTGAATATCCTTATGTTTCTCCATCGCCGTCCAAATTTCTAAAAACTCATCAGCACGTCGGTCTTTCTTTGATTCAGCCATGATGCGCACAGCCAAAACCGTTATTCTTTTTCCATCCCAGCTTATTTCGTCCTTTTTCCGCCCGCTTTTAAATTCAAGAAACATTCTATACAAATTTTCAACACAGTTTATCACTTCTGGTTGCCCAACATCTTCCGCCGCAATAATCCTTAGCCTTCGCCAGCAGATAAACCATGATTTCTCCAGCAGCAGCAAAGAAAAAGTCATCGCCTTTTCCGTCATCCCGCGCCTTATTGACTTCTGAAGCGCCGACTTCAACACGGAAACATCTGGACTTTCCCCGTCTGGCTCAATCGGCTCTCCATGAAGATTCAACTGCTTTTCCATATCACACCAACCCCGCCTTCCTCAATCTTCGGCAAATCACATCCCTCTGCCTAATCCTTTTCTCAATTTCTATCCAAGATTCACATTCCATTTTCTCATTCCTCCTTCCCCTTTTGCTTATTTCTTGATTTCCGTTAGATATTATGCCTTTTTCCGTTTAAAAATATTTCTTTAGCCCCTATTCTCCTGCACACCCTACATAAAACTTCATTACTAACCGTAAACCGCCAAGAAAACACAAAAACAAACGTTTAAACTCAGCAGTCGGCATACTCCAACTTCATTTTATTTATATAGCCATGAAACTTAACTTCGGTAAAACTATTGTATCTTTTAGCCCTATGCGCCCTATTAGCCTCTGACAAAACGTTTTGCAAACATGTAGATAACAAAAGCAACAACAATGAATACTGTAATCCATAGAAGTGGTTGTCCAACATCACCGCGTCCAGCTAAACTTGTTGAGACATAAAGAACCATAGCTAAGGCTGCAATAGCAAGTATGCCATATGCCCAAAATTTAAAAGACACACCCATGAACACACCTCCCAGATAACTTAAAATTAACAGCTTTTCACTTTTAAATCTTAACTTCCCGCCAAGAATCACCACGCAGCATTTAATTTAGTGTAACACAGTTCCAACATCCCCATCGAAGTTAAGAGGGTTTATTCCTCGTTTTCATCCCCGTCACATGTAAACAAGATAACCATTCACTCCTTATTCATTCTTACATCCAAGAAGAACACGGCACATCTAAACTGCACCGTCTCATCATACATTCAGGAAAGCAAGCATCCCATATGTCTGCTTCCA